>Ga0316196_10001612_pt1 | contig 9899 bp, 9 predicted proteins | sample Eddsed2cm_MG_FD_204938 | JGI IMG/M metagenome (GOLD analysis project Ga0316196, IMG submission 204938) | Coastal sediment microbial communities from Maine, United States - Eddy sediment 2 cm | ecosystem: Environmental > Aquatic > Marine > Coastal > Sediment | place: USA: Maine | collected 2016-03-02 | reverse complement strand
CCCATCGCCAGGCACTCGATGATTTCCTGCAAAAGCACATTGGCTGGAACAGCATGAAAAATGCGATCGCGGCCATGTACATGGAGGCGTTCAGTGAGGCGGAGCTGAAAGAAATGAATGCCTTCTACATCACGCCGACCGGCCAGCGGGTGATTAATGATGTGCCACAACTGGTCCAGCGACGTAACCAGCTGGCGATGCGGCGTATGCAGGAGAATATCGGCGAATTGCAAAAGCTGGTTAGCCAACAAGGCGGCCATTAGCGCTGCCCCAAAATGGTGGCAGAACGAGCTGAGATTCTATGCGGGCTTGCTGGCCACGGGCGATATTATCGGATATGGTAGCATATATTCGCATATTACCTTGGAGGTAAGCATGGGATTGGTCAAGAAGAGCATCACCGTCACCGATCACCAAGAGAAGTGGATTAAAGCGCAAGTCGAAAGCGGTCAGTACGGCAATGACAGCGAGTACTTCCGCGATTTGTTGCGTCGTGATGAAGAGCAGAATGCTAAATTTCAGGCCCTGAAAGCGGCCATTCAGGAAGGACTGGACAGTGGCGTGAGCGACAAGACCGTGCTCGATGTCTGGAAGGAGGCCGAAGAACGCTACACCACGAAGCATGGCTGAGTATCGACTGAGCAGCCAGGCGAAGGCCGATCTGGACGAGATCGCTAACTACACCATTGAGAAGTACGGGATCGAACAGGCCCGCTGTTACCGTGACGGACTGGAATCCTGTTTCCAGACTCTTGCCGACACTCCCATGATTGGTCGGAGTGCCGCCGCTTTCGCGCCGGTGCTCCGGCGCTACGAGATTCAATCCCATATCGTGTTTTACAGACCGGAAGAGCCCGGCGCGTTCATTGTGCGCGTGTTGCACGAGAGCAGGGATTTTCCACGTCACCTATAGGCCTGGAGAGAGAGGGGTTGTTGCTGTAACATGTGCATATACAGCACATGTTCATGTTGGAGGTTATTATGGCAGCCACTGAAAGAGTTCCGGTTCTCATGACACCGGCAGAAAAAAAGCGCTTGGTATCCAAAGCCAAACGAGCGGGTCTTAGCACGGGAGAATTCATGAGGCGGGCGGCGGAAGGTTTTAGTCCTTCGGATGATGACGCGGCCCTGGAGGCGATGATTAGACAGATGCATAAGGCGACAGAAAGAGCGGAAAGCGTCATTGATGAAGTGCTGTCGTTCGTCGAAGAATCAAATAAACGGATTGCGAAAATGGAAGAAAACAGCGAGGCGGCCTGATGGGCGTTACAGAAAAGATGTGGGACGCCCTTACCAAGGTCATTCGTATGGATGACAAGGTAGAAAGATTGGCCGGCACTGTTAAAGACCAGCAAATCAAAATTGAAAACCTGACCGAGCGCGTCATCCGTCTTGAGACGGCTCTGGAGATCGGGCTTGCCGCGCAGAAGAAAAAACAGCTAAAAACCCGTTAACCGGACAGTAGGGATTTCCGGTCAGTTATACGCTGCGGCCGGGGTCGGCCGCTCTTAATCGCCCGCATCAGGCCTTTTCGGATTGCTCTTCGTTTTAGCGAACCGCCACGACAGCTTTTATGACGCTTTAACACGCGCTTCAGCCAACCGGTTTCTGTTACCTGAGTCATTGCAGGACTTCAAGTTCGGAACTACCAGGCGCCGCAACCGCATCGCTGATGGTCAGCGCAAGCGTTACGCCCAGGAACGAAACAACAAACAGTACACCCAGGATAATTTCCCATCTTGCGGTTGAATTACGGTTGTTATGCCGGTCAGTGCGCATGATCTCTCTCCTCCTCCGTGCAGTCATCAGGCAACTCACTGCTGCACCCGGTACAGTTCCCCTGCCCTTCCTGCTGCGTGGTGGCAGCCAGTTTTGAGAGGCAGACTGTGGAAACTACTGGTTAACAAGAATCATGCCGGATAGAAAACGGCATAACTTATTGAAACCAAAACCGTCTGAGTCAGGCCCAAACTACCAAACTGTCACAAATGGCAGGCTGTCAGGTCATTCATGACATAACTGGCAGGTTACTTGTCAGCCGCGCCACCCTCTAACAGGCATGGCGGCACATGAAACTCGGCATTCAGGCTGTAACGTTCGTCGAAGACGCTGTCGCAGTTGCTGTTACGGATGACGTAATTCTTCTTGATATCCGCATCATCACCGGCCTTGGTATCGAGACTCCAGGCCCACAGTTTGTCGCCCGTCGTCATGCTGAATACGGCGTCGCCCTCCTTGTTGATATAGCGGCGCACGTGGGTCTCGTTAACCCCGTCACCGTCGCCGTCGTTATCGGATTCGTTGTGTAACGCAAAGCCGTCCAGCCCGGGCTTGAAAAACATGCCCTTCTCGACGCTGGCGTTCTCCGCCGGGGCTGTGGGAACGGCGGCCTCCTGCGGTGCTGTTGTGAGGCTGTTCTCCTCCGGCACCTGCGCCACAGGATCCTGTGGCTGCTCGCCACAGGCGCCGAGCAGCAAACCCAGACTCAGTGGCGCCAGTACCAGCAGCGGATTTACGTTCAGTGGATTTATTACGCGGTTTTTACCTGTCAGGCGACGCTGCATGTCTGTTTATTTCCTCAGTTTCTTGATGTCTTGAATAATTTCTTCCGGCGGTTTTTGCGTCTTTTCGCTCACCTCCTTGTACCAGTCCACTTCCTGCTGAGCCAGGTCAAAAAACACATCGTCATAGACTTCAACGGAAAAATCCTTGTTGCGCAAATCGATCACATAGGCATCGAGTTTTTCATCGATATACCTGCGCCGCGTTGCCTGGCGGGTTGCCTCATCCTGGATGTCGTCATAGGCCGCATCGCGCAAATCCGTCACCTGCACCAGATGCCAGCCCGCGGGGGATTTCACCGGATCACTGATTTCATCCGGGCCCAGCGAAAAGGTGATGTGATCAAGCTCCGGAAAGCCGCTGCCCTTTTTAACCCAGCCGATATCACCGAGCGTCCTGGCGGCATCCGGCGCAATCGAGTACTCAGCCGCGGCCTGGAATATGGTGATGTCGCCGGCTTCGATCCTGTCCTTGACCTGCTGAGCCTCCTGCTCCGTCTTGAGCACCACCATGCGAACCTTGCGGGCTTCCTTTACAACAATCTGGTCGCGGTTCGCCTGGTAATAGTCCTCGAGCGTGTCGTCGCCCGGTTCCCATTGACTGAAAAGAGCGTCCCGATGGAGATTGATGAGGCGGGTTTTTTTGTATTCATTAACACGGGCCCGGTAGACGGTGTCCTGTTCAAGACCGGTCAGTCTGGCCTTGCGGGTCATAAGCCGGATATCTATGAGCCTGTTCAGGGCTTGCAGCCGGTTTTCCATGGAACCTGCATTGCGCGGTGTGCTGAGTGGGACCCTGACTTCCTGCCAACGGATCGGTTCGTCATCGATGGATGCGACTACATCGGCGGCATCGCGCACCTGGTCCCCGTCCGGGTTCAACTCGTCCTCATTGATGACGACCTTGACCCCTTCTCTCAGCGTATCCGGCAGGGCGGCCATCTTTGCCTGGAACTTCTGTTTGCGCAGGCTGGCCTCAATGCCGGCTCTGACCTCTTCGCTGAATTCAGTCCCGGCCGCGATATGATTTTCGAAGTAGTCCTGGATCTCCTGGTCCGTCACTTGAATCTCGCCGGCGACGTAATTGTTCTTGTATACGGAAGCCAGCACGGCATCGGAAAAGCGCTGCATATCCTCCCGGTACCCAGGCGTCTTGTCGACGCCCTGTTTCAAGGCATCCAGATACAGCAGGTTGGCGCTGATCATTTTATCCAGTAACGTCAGGCGCACCTGGTCGCGTTCCGGGGTGCCAAAGGTCGGCACCGACAGCCCGACAATGGCGGAGCTGTTCAGCATGGTGCTGATGTAACTGAAGGTGATGTATTGATCACCGACCCGGGCGATGGTGTCTCTCGGCGCACCCTGCGGTGGTGCGGCGACCGCTGCCTGCGGCGCCGACTGCAGTGCATCTGCCGGCGCCTCGCCGGCGGCGACCGCCTTGGCCTGCGCAGTAATGGTGCCGAGCAGCAGGGCGATACTCAACGCCGGCAAAAACAGGATGGACGTGGATAACGATGGGGTCATGGCAGTTACCTTTATTGGAGTTATCGGGTTGGCTTGATCTGCGTGATCTTCTGGCCAGTATAGCCGCTGCAGCCGGCGTGGACAGCAAAAATGGAGGGGAAGCAGTCTTCCCCTCCATTGGACCAGCCCACTAAGCCGCGGTGAAACGATGCGGCTGTGTGCTTGTTACCAGCCGCAGGTCGAGCCGGCGAGATCGTTGGAAACGGATATCCACACCGACTCGGCGACACGCCCCTCGGTCAGGTGTTCCTTCCAGTCCTTCTCGTCGCAGGCAACCTCGTCGCGCTCGTCGCCGTGGCAACCCTGGCAGACGGTGTCGAGCGGGTTCTCGCCGTCACCTTCACCGGCGAGGTTACCGCACAGATCGAGCTCAACCTGATCCATGAGCTTGCGTGAGGCGCGGCCCTTGGTGGCGTGCTCCAGCCAGCCTTCCTCGTAGGTATCATCACCGCCTTTACCGGAATCACAGACCTCGTCAGTCTCGTCCTCGTGGCAGTTCTGGCACCAGTCCTGCGTCGGGTCATGCTCATCGGTGAAAGTGTGCATCCAGCCGATTGCCCGGTCGAGGTTATTCTTGACCTCGCCACCGTCGTAACGCAGTTCGTCTACACGATCATGCACTTCGGAACTGTTGACACGGTGACAGCTCTGGCACTTCAGCGGGCCGTGCGAGTCGTCCGCGTTCCACTGCGCAGCCTGCGCATAGCTGGTGGTGTCGATGTTCGGCGTCACCGGATACAGGCCGTGGATAGACTCGTGACAACCCTGACAGGTGATGTCGCGGTGGCCACGCGTGTAGCGCATCAGCGAAGCCTTGCGCGGGTAGTTGAACGGCGGGTAGTTGCTGATATTACCGCTCTGTTCCACGTAGGGGGCTGCATGGCAATCCGCACAGTGCGGTTCACCCGGTGCCAGCCAGTGATCGCGGCCGTCGGTCGCCGCCGACATTGGTACCGGTACGGCCAGCGAGCCAGCGCCCAGACCGGCCTGGGCATCCGCTACGCAGTCAGGCGTCGTGCAGAAGTCGAGGATATCGACGCTGAAGTCCCCGTCGCCGTCGAAGGAACCGCACAGCCAGAAATCCGGAACGCCGCCACCGCAGCTTACTTCGTCGGGAGGTCCGCCACAGGCGCCGCTGGTGCTCACCCTGACAGTGGCCACATTACCGTCGTGCGCCGGATCGATCTCCGTGATTCCCAGGTAACCTGAGACATAGTCACAAAGTCCGGGATCGGGCGCCCAGACGGCGTGGGTCTGGTCGTTGGGATCGAACACCGTGGGATTGTTCGGGTCGTTCCTGGGATCGAGCCAGGATTCGAACAGCTCCACAGAGTAGTTGCTGCCCTGGGCGTCGTTGACCGCATTGACCACGTCCAGCAGCGTGCCCCCGTATGGATCATTCGCGTTTGGCTGGCGTACGTTGCCGGCATCGCCCGGCTCGGCGTGGATCAGGTCTTCCACGTTTTCGGCCTTCCACAGTTCCTGACCGGCCTGGCTGTGACAGTTGGTGCACCAGATGCCCTTCCAGTTGCTGCTGTCGTTGGCCACGTTATCCAGCAGCCATTTGCCGACCGGGTTCAGGTGGCTGACGGTCTCCGCCCCGTCGGTGTCCTTGAACGGGTTGGAGTGCACGTCACGACCGACAAAGCAACCGCCGTTGGCATCGCGGTTGTCAGCGTTGGCGTAGAAGTTGTCACCGTCCAGGGTGATCGGGTAACCCTCCATGTCACCATCGGAGCGGTGCGCCGGGTGACAGCCCTGGCAGCCGCCGTCACGGCCCAATGCGTCATTGAAAACAATGTTGCCACCCTCACTGACATTGCGGTGATTGAAGTGTATGGCCTCGGTCAGCGGCGGAATAAGGTCACCGTCATCGCAGCTGAGGCTGTCCGGTCCGCAGTTGGCAGATTTCACCACCGCGATGACGTTATCCGCGTGGCATTTCTGGCAGATCACGCTCTCGTTACCCAGGCGGGTGTTCTGTGGCAACGGGTTCGCGGCGCCCGGATTGTCGTCGTTGATTGTCAGCGGTCCTTCTTCGCAGTCATCCAGACCGTTGGTACAGGTTACGCCCGGATAAGCGGGCGTGGTGCCGAAGCCGGGCACCGTATAGGCCTTGGTGAACATCGTGCCGTGCTCGTCGTCATGGACACTGAGGATACTGATCGCCGCACCCTTCAGACGCGCGTACCAGTCAGAACCGGTCTGCATACTGGGATAATAGGCCTTCCAGAAGGCAACCTCCTGGTCGACCAGAGCCGCGAGGACCGGATCGACATTGGGGCTGTTGACATTCGGGTTGCCCTGGCTATCCGTAGCCGGTGCCGAGTGACAACGTTCGCAGTTGGGAATATCGATCGGTGCGGTACCGAAGGCCACAACCGGACCACCACGACTGTCGATCACCGCATCACCCGCGCCGTCCGGCGCATTTGGATCGAAGTGATGCATGGCTGCCTTCATCTTTACGTAGGGGCGGATCGAGTCTTCATCCACTGCGCCCGGATCGTCGAAGAAGCCGATGGTGTCTTCAAACGGCGTCAGCGGTAGTCCCAGGGCCTCCCAGATGCGCGGCGAGGTCAGCATGATCGGCAGGTTCTCCAGCACTTTCATCTGTGTGAAGACCACGGTACCCGAGTCCTCGGAGAAGGTCAGGACGTTGTTTTTGCCAAGACCGCAATCCGCACCGACAGGTCCCATGGCGTGCAGCGCCGGACCGCAGTTGACAGGGTACGCAACCATTCCCTGTACACCCAGGCGGATCTTATTGGCTTCCAGGCTGGTGTTGGTGCTGTTCGAGCCTTCCAGATCCTCATAAAAGTACAGGTGGTTCCAGACACCGTTCTGGTAGTTGTCGGTCGGATCGTCGTAATCCCCGTCACCCAGCACCACGTTCTTAGCGCCGTGATAGTCGCCGGTCAGGACTGCACCGACAGGCAAGTCGGAGTTGTGGGCCGGGTTGTTTCTGCAGCGACCACCATTACAGTCACTACGGCGCGAGCAGGCTTGACCTTCCGTGTCTGGATTCCCGGCGTCGCAGACTCTGGCTGGAGGATTGATTGCCGCCGAGTCGAACACCGTGTTCCACGCCAGCAGAGAGTTGAGTTCCTCATCACTGATCAGCGTGGAGGTCTGCGGCTTACCGCGGCCGGGGTCACGCGGCTGGGCTTCGTGTTCGTACTTGAGCACGTATTTCTTGAAGTTTCCATCGCGATCCAGCCCCGAATCACGCAGTACCGTTTCGCGCCCCAGACCATCCTTGCCGAGGTTGGGATCACCCTCCAGCAGTTCGGCGAAGCCGTCTTCGCCGTCCTGGGTCTTGATCACCTGCGCCAGGATGGAGTTGTAAGCCGGCAGCACACAACAGTAGGCGAACTCGAAGCCGGTACAGTGCATACCCAGCTCATAGTTCATGGGAATGACGAAGTCGACCTTCGGTTTCTTTCCACCGCCCCTGTCGTCGTCAGCCAAGGCCATGCTGGTCGCGCTCAAACTGAGGAGGGAGCCGACAAACAAATAAACGACCAGGAGCATGATGCGCCGGATTAGTGAAATGTCAGGGGGTAAATCTGCACAATGCGGGGTGTGGCTCATAAGTCTGTCTCCTCGATAGCTTCGTTTCCTCATCGAATTCGAGTACGACCCTGTCTCAACGGTCCGATCAGGTCTGTCCGGCCGTACCGGCCGGCCAGGTTCTTTTATGACGCGTTCGCCCTTTTTTTGGGGGGGAATGCATTTGATCCTGAATTTAGGATGTTGCAAGATTAGGGCCATATAGGGGTTTCTACTAAGCCGTTGAAATCATTCTGGGCGAAAACTCCCAAAACAAAAAGCCTGCCAATGCTGACAGTATGACATGTCAAAAGTGGCATATCATACTGCCAGTATTGACATGCTGCAGAAGTACTTGACAAAATTACTATGGAATACAGCCCGTTTTACAACGGCTGTTGTGTCAGGTTCCGTCTTGTGCCGTCCTATTCTGTCAGGGCCCCCAGCCCGTACGTACTTTAAATCCACCCTTCCGCCAGCCCATCAGGCCACCCTCCAGGTGAAACACATTGTCAACGTCGTTCTCGATCAGCGTCTGCTCGGCGAGCCGGGTCCGTCTTCCGTTGATACAGTAAAGCACCACGCCGTTGGCATCGTCTAACTTGTCCAGCTGTTTCTCCAGCTTTTTCTGCGGGATATTGATCGCCCCGGGCACATGGCCGGATTTGTACTCGGCGACGTCACGAACATCAATTACCAGCAGCGGGTCCGCGCCCCCCTGTCGATCGTGCAGATCCTGCGCCGTGATGGCGGGTGTCTGGAAGTCCGACGCACACGCAAAAACCGGCAACAGCATCAACACAGCGGTCTGCAGGGCAATCCGTGCCCTGCCCGTTGCTGTTATTTCAGGAAACCACATGCCCTAAGCATACTCTCAGGTTCAGGGCTGCATCAATTGCTTCCGCCGGAGACCCGTAACGGCGCACCGTGAACCCCAAGCTCCCTACAGCGCTTCATGACGCTCCTCACATCCCCGGCTGGACGAACTTCTGCAACTCCTCAAGCCGCTGCTGCGTCACCGACCCCGGCTGCTGCGCCTTCTCCGATAGCGTCTTGACCATGTCCGCCTCTCGTTGTGCGAGTTGGATCATGCGGTCCTCGTAGACTTCCACAGTAAATTCGTTCTTGCGTAGCTCCACGCTGTAGGCCGCCAATCGCTCGTCCAGGTACCTGCGCTGCACCAGCTTGCGCGTTGCCGCCTCGTCGAAGTCCGTGTACTTGGCGTCGGCCACGTCGAGCACCGTCACCAGGTGCCAGCCGGCGGGCGTCTCGACCGGACCGCCGATGGCGCCCGGACCCAGGGTGAAAATCGCCTCATCCAACGCCGGCACCACTTCCCCCTGGTTGACCCAGCCGACCTCACCAAGGTCCCGCTTGGCGTTCGGGGCAATGGAATGATCGCGGGCCGCCCGGTACATGGTCATGTCTCCCGACTCGACTTTGCCCTTGAGATCCGCGGCTTCCGCTTCGCTCTTGACCACCACCATCTGCACCTTGCGCGCCTCCGGCAGAACGACGCGGTCCCGGTTCGCCTCGTAGTAGGCCTTCAGCGCCTCGTCGCCCGGTTCCATGTCCGCCACCAGCTGCTCGCGGTGCAGGTTGATCAGGCGGCTCTTCTTGTACTCGGTCAAGCGCCGCTGATAGAGGGGATCCGCCTCGAGACCCGCCGCTCTGGCTCTTTGCACGATGATGCGCAGGTCAATCTCACGCTGCAGCGCCGCCCCGCGGGCCTCGTCCTCCATCGCCAGGGGATCGGCCAGCGTGGCGCCCTTGCCGGCGGCGATAATCTTGTCCTTGATCTCACCCCAGGTGACGGTTTCCGCACCGACCTTGGCCAGCGGTGTGCTGTCGGCACGCGCCGCGTCGCCCGCCACATCGAGGTTCGCCTCGTATAGCTTCAGCTCGATCTCCTCACGCAGCGCCTGCTGCGCCGCTGTCAAGCGCGCCTGGCGATGTTCCTTGCGCAACCTCGACTCAATCTGCAGTCGTGTTTGCTCGGTCAACTCCGTACCCGGCGCCGCCTTCGCCTTGAAGGCTGCCTGGATCTGTTCCTCGGTCACCGAGACATCACCCACCAGGTGAAGGTCCCGATAGCGTCCCGCCAGAATCGCATCGGCGAAACGCGTGACATCCTTCTGGTAGACCGGGTTCTGATCCATTCCCTGTTTTAGGGCATCCAGATACAGCAGGTTGGCACTGATGAATTTGTCCAGCAGTGTGATCCGCACGGTGTCGCGTTCGGGCGTACCGAGCGCGGGGATG
>Ga0316196_10001611_pt1 | contig 9899 bp, 9 predicted proteins | sample Eddsed2cm_MG_FD_204938 | JGI IMG/M metagenome (GOLD analysis project Ga0316196, IMG submission 204938) | Coastal sediment microbial communities from Maine, United States - Eddy sediment 2 cm | ecosystem: Environmental > Aquatic > Marine > Coastal > Sediment | place: USA: Maine | collected 2016-03-02 | reverse complement strand
CTGCTTGAGGTCAACATTTAATGTAAATATTGCGGCATTCAGATGGTGGCACTCAAGTACTCATCCGATCGCACGACGCGGGCATAGGGCACCTGCAAAGCAGACATGAACGCAGCATGGACCTGCGCTGCCGGGACAGTCGCCCCCTCAAAAATCAGATCGCGGGTGGCACAGGCGTCGCTCAAGACAGTACAGGCATAGCCCAGGTCGAAGGCAGCCCGGGCACTTGCGTCGATGCACATATGGCTCATCGCGCCGCAGATCACCAGATCCGTTACCGATGCGGCCTTGAGCGCTTCATCCAGATTGGTGTTCCGAAACGCGTTGGGGAAGTGCTTTGTGACAATTGGCTCGTCGGCCTGTGGGGCCACCCGCACATTCAGCTCGACCCCCTCGGTATCGGGCCTGAAGAATGTGGCATCAGCACGCACCGAGACATGCTGGACGTGAAACAACGGGCGTGCCGCAGCCCGGAATCGTTCCAGTATCGCGGCGGCCCGATCTGCCGCCGGCTCCATTTCCACCAGGGGCAGACAGCCCCCATTGAAGTAATCGTTCTGTATATCGATCATGATCAGGGCCGTGCTCATGTCATTCCTCACTTGTTCTGACGCGGCAACAATGCACCGGAACCATACGAAACAAAAGGGTAACTGACCGTCATTGGCGGGTGGCGAGTCGATCCCAGGTGTGACCACGTATACCGGACCGCCGCAGTTTGTGCTTTTGAACCTTTGCAGTGGGCGTCTTGGGCAGAGCATCCCGGAATTCGACAAACCGCGGCACAGCGAACGAGGGCATCAGTGGTTCGCAGTAGGCCATCAACTGCTCCGGATCCACGCACGCTCCAGACCGCAAGACGATGACGACCTTCACCTCATCCTCCGCTCCGGTCACCTCAGAGGGAACAGCCACCGCCGCCACTTCCTCCACCGCGGGATGCTGGAGCACCACGCACTCAATTTCGTAGGATGAGATGTTTTCCCCGCGACGTCGTATGCAATCCTTTATCCGATCGACGAAGTAAACATAGCCTTCCTCATCCATCCAAGCGGCGTCACCGGTGTGAAACCAGAAATTGCGCCAGGCCTCAACGGTCTTCTCCGGCATCCCATTGTAGCCGGACATGAACCCGAACGGCTGCCGCGGCCGAACGACGATCTCACCGGTCTCCTTCGATGCGACCGGTTCGTCGGTCTCGGGATCAACGATCCGAACTTCATAGTAGCGTGACCACTCGCGTCCACAGCTGCCGGGCCGTGGCGATCCACGTTCGGTATAGAGCGGGATGTTGATCTCGGTCATGCCGTAGGCGCCGATCACCTCGGCGATTCCAAAGCGTTCCCTCAAGCCCCGCTCCAGCTCAGGTGGATTGGGTGCGCAGCCGATCGCGCGCAGGCGATGGTCGCGATCGTGCTCACTGGGCGGTTGCTCCAGAACGAAGGCGGTCACCGCACCCAGACTGTTGGTCAGGGTGGCGCCATAACGCCGCACGTCCTGCAACCAGGCGCTGGCGCTGAATCGGTCGCGGACCACCGCCGTCGCACCGGCAATCAGACAGGCATAAATCTGCATGAAAAGAGCGTTCGCGTGAAACATGGGCAAAACCACATAAAACACGTCGTTTGGCCCGACGCCCAGGTGCTCGATGGTCCCAAGCCCAAACAGGTACAAATGCGCATGGGGCATGAGCACGCCTTTGGACGGCCCGGTGGTTCCGGAGGTGTACATGATGCATGCATCATCCCGGTAACTCACCTCGGCTATGGGTTCCAAGCCGTCCTGAGCGCTGTATCGATCGAAGGGCAGCGTTTCCAGCAGCCGAAAACCGCCGCCCCGGTCGTCGCCACAGACCAGCAGTGTCTCCAGTTCGGGAACCTCGTCCTCAACGGCACGGACAGCGTCCAGATAGCAATCCTGCACGACCAGCACCCGGGCGCGTGAATTGTTGAGCACGTGAGTCAGAAATCTGCCCTTGTACTCGGTATTCACCGAGACCAGAACCGCGCCGGCACGGGAGGCGCCGAACCAAACCAGGCAATGGTCCATACCATTGGGCAACATGACCGCCACCCGATCGCCGGGTAGGATACCAACCGACCCCAGCAACTGAGCGACCTGCCTGGAAACCAGATCGGCGCCGGCAAAGGTCAGATCCGGCCCGTCCACCACCCTGATACAGACCTTCTCGGGGTTGCGGCTTGCTTGCCTATCCAATACACGACCCACCACCCACTCCTGGGGTTGGTGAAGACGTCCACCCTGCTCCCACATTGCCGATCCCTCCCAAACCGAATTGGTCCATGATTCTTGGGCAGGCTACTGCAGGTGCGGCCCCGGAACTGTGACTCGGATCAGGCCAAGGGCTAAAAAGCGGGTCGCGCTACTTTGGAGCGGTGACTGGCGCCTGCCGGGGCTTCGCTAGGGCGCATCTGATTTACCCTCAACGAAGGCGATTGGAGGCTGAACTGCGCGGATTGAAGGCGCAGATGCCGGGTAGTCATTGTTCTGTTGCCGAGACAACGATGAAGCTGTGGATTTGAGACGCAAGATGCGAGTACACGAATAGATCAGAGACCCGCTGGCAGGGTATTGAAAAAGGCTCACTCGGCACGATACGGCGTTTTCGCCTTACCTGGCACTCAACCGAGACTTCTTCAACACGCTGCTAGTGTCCCGTCCCATAAGTTCGTAGCGTTTCAGAGCGCCCCAGATACACCAATGCAAGGCGCAGGTGCGAAGGCATAGCCAGCTCTGTCAAGCAGCTGCAACGCCGCAGTGGCGTATCTGGGGCGCTCCCGACGGGCAAGGCGATAAGCGCCCATCCGCGGTGTTGGGCGCGCAGTAGGGCGGCCTGAGTCGGACACGCTCCTAGACAAGAACCCCGGTCGGGCGACGCAGCAGAAGATGCATCACCACCATGGTCAGCACCTCCTCATCACGCTGATTATGTACGGCGTAGCGCATCCGCACGATGCCACGGTCCGGCTTTGAGCGCGACGGCACCCGCTCCAGCACCTCCGTCCGGGTATGCAGGGTGTCCCCGGGCCTCACCGGCGCTCGCCAGCGAAGTTCATCGATGCCTGGGGAACCGATGCTGGATTCGCCCAACATGCCGCTCTGAATGAACAGCCTGAACCCCAGGGCCAGGGTGTGAAAGCCGCTGGCGATCAGTCCACCATAGGGCGAATCGGCGGCCGCCCGGGCATCCAGGTGAAAGGGTTGCGGGTCGTAGCACAGTGCGAAGTCGATGATCTGAGCCTCGGTCAGTGTGATACCGGGTGTACTGAATCGATCGCCGGCAGAGAAATCATCAAAGTAGCGCTGAACAGTCACAAAGAGCTCCCAAAGGGGCGCCACATGAATTGGACACGCTTGCGACCGCCCTCGGTAGATTGTTCTCCCACCGGGTTGAACCCCAGCCCGGCGTGAAAACGCATAGATCCAGGATTCGGGGGCTGAAGATTGACCTCACAGGCCACGCCCGGTGCGGATGCAGCCGATCCGGCAAACAAACTGGTGTAAAGCTGTTGCCCGATGCCCAAACCCCGCTGTTCCGGCGCTACCGCCAAGCGGTCCACATAGACGAATCGGGGGTAGCGTTTGGTAAACCACCGATAGTTCAGGCTGGCGTACTCCCGTCCCTCGGGCAAGGCCAGCAGGAACCCCTGTACACGCCCGCCGAGTTCCGCCGCCAGAAATGCACAGGCCTGCGCCGCCAGTCGATCCAGTTCATCACTTGAGATGCGGCTGACGTTCGGCAGTGCGCCCTCATTGAGTGCGAGAATGCGCTCGTGGTCCCCCGGCAACGCCGGGCGCACTCGAACATCCCGTGCCATCAGCGACGCACCTTGGCTAGGGCGGAATAATCTCGCCGGCATCGGTGCACCGGTCGGACGGCTGATGCCAACACGCAGCCGTTCACAACGCACCCTCTGTCTGGCGCAATCCGGCGCCTTCCTCCGGCAATTCGATGGAGATGGGCCCGTCCAGCGCAGCGAGGAGTTTCGGATCGCGATCGTAGATGTCCTGGTAGAAGACCGCGGCGCCCGATTCATCCACGTCGGCGGTCCAGTACAGGAGATACACCGGTAGAGGCCGATCGAGATACACGGTCTTGATGGCTTTGGAATCGATTGCCGTATCGATCGCCGCACGATCCCACTCGCCAGACCCGGCCAGCAGGCGTTCGGCAAACTCAAGTGCATTCTCGACCCTGATACAACCGGAACTGAAGCTTCGGCTGGCCTGTTCAAACAATCGCTGACTGGGCGTATCGTGCAGAAACACAAGATGGCTATTCGGGAAAATGAACTTGACCCGTCCCAAGGCATTCTTCGGGCCGGGCCGCTGCCTGATCATGTAGGGAAAATTCCGCGCAGACAGCGAAGACCAATCGATCGCCGCCGCATTCACCGGCCTGCCGTCCCGGTCGAGCACTTCCATGTTCTGCGCATCGAGATAGCCGGGGTTCTGCTGCAGCTTGGGGAGCACGTCCTTGCTCAGTATGGTGGGCGGGACGGTCCAGGTCGGGTTGAACACCAGGTACTCCATTTCACCCCGGAACACCGGCGTCTGGCGATACGGTTGCCCCACCTGTATGCGCGCAGTCCACACCGGCTTCAGGTCGCGTACCAAAGCCATCTGAAAACCGGCGATGTTGACCAGTATGAAGTCCCGATCCTGCTGCACACCGCTTGAGACCCAACGGGCCCGCTCGAGGCTGGCACGCAGCTTGTTGATCTTAACCGATACGGGTGCGTTCAACACGTTATAGGTCTGCGGACCGATCACCCCATCCGGGTCGAGCCCGTGCCGCGCCTGGAATCGCTTCACCGCTTGTTCCAGGCCCTCATCATAGCGCTCCGGCTCAGGCGACGACCCGTCCTGCACACCCTCTGTAACCTGCAGCCGATTCCGCAGGGACACCACCCGGGGGTCGGACATCCCGGGCTTGAGAACTTCACCCTCCGGCACCGTGGGCCAGCCGCCGGCCGCCTCGATTGCGCGATACCGGGCCAGGGCCGCGATCAGGGGATCGGAAATCAAACTTGGCCCCAACAGAGCCTGGACCTGCTCGGTCATTGAATCGGAATCGATCACGGTCGAAAGGGTGTCGATGGGATCGACACCGGCGCGGATGCTGCGCTGGAAGTTCCAGGCCGGATCGAGACGCTGGGGATTCACCTTGCCAAAACGCAGTTGATAGCCGATGCGGATCAACGTCTCCGTCGCCAGAATGTCCAGATCGGCCCATTCCGGCGCCCCACCACCGTGCCGGGCCGCTGCCCTGAGGCCCTCGACACGCTCGATTGGATAGTCCACGGCGGGCAAACCAGCCTGGTCAGCCAGAACCACCAACGCCCTCAGTTCATCGAACTGCTCGTCCCTGACCCAGGCGGGTCTGAAATCGCGCCGACTGTAGAACTCAATCACCAGTTCCTTGGCATTGATCGGGATGCCAGCGACGCGCACGGCATCGGTGAATAAAAGCTGTTCGACCCGGTTGCGAAGAGCATCTCGAACCGCGTCCTGGGCCGAAACCGGGTGGGACAGCAGAATGCCGAACAGGATGAACGCAAAGAGTGTGGTGGCGAATGGGATACGGCACTGGACGCGTGGGTTCATAAGTTGGAAGACGCTCGCATGTGGATTCGGTGGATCAGTGTGCCGTCCCGAACAGCCTCCCCAACCTGCGCGCCGCGGAACTTGACCGGCTAATCTCACGTCTCAGCACCGGACGTTCCGCACGCAGCCCGTGAGAAACCTGAACGGGTCGAGCATAGCCAGTATAGTGCCGATTCGGAGCAGATCGGAGTCCCTCTCACCTTGGTGTGCATTGCGGAACCCGGAATGATCCTTAGACCGAATTTTTTAAGTCCAGGAGTGAACCATGATTGAGTACCTACACGCCATGATCCGCACCCGAGATCCGGAGGCAAGCATCCGCTTCTACACCGACGGGCTGGGCTTGAAGATGTGGCGTAAGAACGACTACGAAGATGGGCGCTTCAGTTTGTACTTCGTGGGCGAGCGGGAAGACGGTCCGATGATAGAGCTCACCCATAATTGGGATGATCGCGCCTACACCGGCGGAGATCAATTCGGACATCTCGCGTTCCGTACCGATGACGTATACCAGACCTGCCAGAACCTGATGGACATGGGCGTAGACATTCTGCGACCGCCCCGGGATGGGTACATGGCCTTTGTCAAAGACCCGAACGGCATCTCCATCGAACTGCTACAGCGGGGCGAGCGAAAGGCAGCACAGGCACCCTGGTCGGAGATGGAGAATCAGGGCAGCTGGTAACCGCCGGCCTCGCTCAGTCAGGCCCGGAATCGGCGCTGCCGGCGTCGGCCGGGGGAAATCGAGGTTATTCTGTTAGAACGTTGGAGTAGCAAAACCAAAGTACCTCGACCGCCGGGAGTGACATGGCATGCGCACACAGGTCGGCATCATCGGTTCCGGGCCCTCCGGGCTTTTGCTGTCTCAACTGCTCCATCTAAACGGCATCGACAGTGTCATCGTGGAACGTCAAAGCCGAGCCCATGTGCTGGGTCGCATCCGGGCGGGGGTGCTGGAGCAGCGCGCTGTCGAGCTGTTTCGGAAAGCTCAGGTTCACCAGCGCATGGACCGGGAAGGCCAGACCCATGCCGGTTTCGACATCACCTTTGGCGGGCAGCGGCATCGGATAGACCTGGCCGGGCTGAGCGGCTCAGCCGTCACGGTATACGGTCAGACCGAAATCACCCGGGACCTGATGGACGCCCGCGACGCTTCGGGGGGCGCGATAATCGACCAGGCTGAAGAAGTGTGTATCGCCGGGTTGGAGACCGATCGCCCGAGGCTCAAGTTTATCAAAGATGGGCAAGCCCATACGGTGGAGTGTGACTTCGTCGCCGGATGCGACGGCTTTCACGGAGTCAGCCGCAAATCGGTTCCGAAAGAGGTGTTAACGAAGTACGAGCGGGTCTATCCGTTCGGCTGGCTGGGGGTGCTGTCGGAAACGCCGCCGGTCTCCAAGGAACTGATCTACGCCCATCATGAACGGGGGTTCGCACTCTGCAGCATGCGCTCGGCCAGATTGAGCCGCTACTACCTGCAAGTGCCCTTGACCGACGATCCGGCGGATTGGCCGGATAGCCGATTCTGGGCCGAACTGAAACGGCGCCTGCCGCTGGACGTGGCGGGCAGCGTGATCACCGGACCGTCAATCGAAAAAAGCATCGCCCCTCTGCGCAGTTTTGTGGTCGAACCCATGTGCTATGGAAAACTGTTCCTGGCCGGGGACGCGGCCCATATCGTGCCACCCACCGGGGCCAAGGGGCTCAATCTTGCGGCCTCAGACATACACTATTTGTCGGAAGCGCTGATTGCCCACTATGCATCCGCAGACGACAGTGGACTGGCGAGCTATTCGAGTACCTGCCTGCGCCGTGTATGGAAAGCCGAACGGTTTTCATGGTGGATGACCAACCTGCTGCACCGGTTCCCGGACAGCGGCCCGTTTGCAGACCGTATTCAGTTGGCTGAACTCGACTACCTGATCGGGTCACGTGCAGCGATGACCGCCCTGGCGGAAAACTACATCGGGCTCCCCTACTAAGGCACCCCCCCGGATCCTCACACGGAAACCGTCTCAGTCGGTGCGAAACAGCTCCGCCTCGATGTCGGCAAACGCCTTGAACTCCAGCGCATTGCCGGATGGGTCCATAAAGAACAACGTGGCCTGTTCACCCACCTGGCCCTCGAAACGGATGTAGGGCTCGACCACAAACGTCACACCTTCCCCGCGCAGGCGTTGGGCCAACTCGCGCCAGGCGTCCATCTCCAGAACCACGCCAAAATGGGGTACCGGCACCGCCTTGGCGTCCACTGGATTGGTGACCCGGGCGACCTGCCCGGCGGGCCCCAGACTTGGATCCAGATGGCATACCAGCTGATGCCCGAACAGGTCGAAATCCACCCAGTGCGTGTCGCTGCGACCCTCGGCGCAGCCTAATAAACCACCATAAAACGCGCGCGCCTCGCCAATGTCCCGCACCGGCACCGCGAGATGGAACGGGGTGAGATTCATAATTCGGGCCTCGTGCTTGATTGTGCGGACTACCAGCATAGCGCAGGGCGGGTTCGAGCGCGTGAACAGGACAGATCCGGGCAAAGTGAACTAAGCTTGAATCGGCGATAACAAGGCCAACCAGAGGCGACGTTGCATATGTATGGATTTTTGAGGATCACGCTGGCGCTGTGCCTGATGCCCACGGCTCTGTTGGCGGCGGAGGACTACCGACAGCTCAATTTCAATTTGTTTGAAGCGGCGGGCGCAGGCGAACTGGCGACGGCCACGGAACTGCTGGACCGCGGCGCCTCGATCAAGGCGCGCAATCGCTTTGGCAACACCGCACTGATCTATGCCGCACGCGGGGGCCATAGGGAGACGGTGGAGTTGCTGCTGGAACGGGGTGCCGATGTCAATCAGGCGAACCTCAACGGACATACCCCGGTCTATGAAGCGGCGAAGGGTGGCTATACCACGCTGGTGACATTCCTGATCGACCGCGGCGCCGACGTCAATCTAGTGACGATGGAGACGGTTTCCCCGCTTACGGTGGCCGTCTACAACGGTTACACCGAGCTGGTTCCAGTCCTGCTCACGGCCGGTGCCCGGGTCGACTTCGTAGATAACTCAGGCAAGACCTGTGTGGTCTATGCGGCCGCAGGCAATACCATCGAGGCCCTTACTCTGCTGCTGGACACCGGTGTCGCAGTGGACCAGCGCTACGGCAACGCACTGACCGCCCTCATGTGGGCATCGGGCTACGGGGCCAATGACAGCGTCCGATTGCTGTTGGACCGCGGCGCCGACGCCAACCTGGTGGACGACCGCGGTCGCACCGCGCTGATGATGGCGGCCCAGAACGGTCACAGCGAAACCATCGAGATGCTAACGGGCGCCGGAGCCCGAATGGATATCAGGGACGAGGCGGGAAGGAGCGCCCTTGATCTAGCCCGGGAAGCCGGGCATCCAGACCTGATGCCCAATGGTGGCTAGTGGGCCATGCGGGAAGTTTGGTAACCCACAGCCAGCCCACAAGCCGGGTTGGCAAGGCACGCGAGCGCAGCACTGGCCGTTGCCAATTCCAGCGAGTGTAACGCGGTCAACGTGGATTGTGGACTGGCCCAGAGGGCGCGTCGCTGATGAGACAATGTTGCGTTGCACGCCTTGGAAAGGGCCTGCCATTCCCTGAGGTCTGCGCCTTACCTTGGTTCATCAGCGGCGCTCTGTGAATAACCAAACTTCCCGCATGGCCCACTCGTGGAGCGCTTCAATTCGCCCCCATCGCCCCCAGGTAGGCGGCCACACCGACGATTTCCTCGTCGGTCATCGACCCCATCAGAGCGGATTTCGATGGGGAGTTGTTGCGCGCCTTAGTCTTGAAATTGCGCATGGTCAGCTCCAGATATTGCGGGTGCTGTCCGGCCGCACGCGGCACCCGACTATTACCTTCGAAACCGCTCAAATGACAGGCAACGCACTGACCCGCGCTGATTGAAGACAGGGCGATCTCCTGCTGTTCGGGCGTAGACTGATAGTCAACACTCGGCCAGGCCTGCTCCGAGAAGTACTGGGCCAACAGTTTCATCTCGGCCTTCTCCAGTCCCGAGGCCATGGGACCCATGATGGGATTGTCCCGCAGACCGGATTTGTAGTCCTTGAGCTGCACGTAGAGATAGTAGAACTCCTGACCGGCCAGAATGGGGTATTCCGGATTGGCCGAAGCGCCGCCCTCCCCATGACACGAAACGCAGGTCTGGAGCTGTTCCCGAACCGGCGCGAAAACGTCTTCCTCAGCCTGAGCCGTAAGACTGAGCAGAGCGAATACGATCGGCATCA
>Ga0316196_10001602_pt1 | contig 9918 bp, 8 predicted proteins | sample Eddsed2cm_MG_FD_204938 | JGI IMG/M metagenome (GOLD analysis project Ga0316196, IMG submission 204938) | Coastal sediment microbial communities from Maine, United States - Eddy sediment 2 cm | ecosystem: Environmental > Aquatic > Marine > Coastal > Sediment | place: USA: Maine | collected 2016-03-02 | reverse complement strand
CCCTTTATCACGGAGACATTGGTCCACAAACTTTTTAAACACAGGACCCGGCTTGTCCGAATCTATTATGCTGCGGGTCATGGATGCTGCCCCGCCCCCGGCGGCCCCGGCGGCTGCGCCGGCCCCCAGGTTTCCGGTAACGGCACCGACGGCCGTACCGGCTGCACCGCCGACCGCCGCACCCTTGGCGGTATCCTTGGCGACCTTCGCAGCGCTGTCTTCTTTGGCGCCATAATCGGCTGCCAACTGAAGACAGTCTTCAATATCGGACTCGGCAGTTTCTTTACCGACGTATTTCAGGTGTGCATTGGGATAAAGCACCGGTCGCTGCTGCGCACAGGACAGTATCATAACTGCACAGACGATAAGGATGAAATATCTCTTTTTACCGCTATTCACGAGTTCATCTCCCCTTCCTAATGTCAATATCAAGAATACCCATCAACATAGAGTGCTTTCAAAAATTATAAAACAAAAGCGAATAACCTCAGAACTTCAAAATAATCATTTGACTCAAATTGGATGGTGTGTGGATGTGTTGACACGGCTCCCGGGAAAAAAGATGCTTTCCGGGCCATGGCATGATCTTTATACGTGATGTCGACCGTGAAATGTTCCGGCAGCGACAGGCGGCATTTTAATACATCTCGCTGAAGTGCCGTTTGAACACCGTCCCGAATTTTTTCAACAGCGAGATGGGGATGGATGTTGACGGTTGCATTTCCTATGCCTTGCTTGACGGCCAGGGTTGCGATATTTGGAATCAGCAGTTCGGCTTCCTCGCAAATTCCTTTATCACCGGACACGAAGACCAAAGGCACATTCACTAACGCGGCGGCATAAGCATACATATGTAGTTCCGAGGCATCGCACCCGTTAATTTTCAAACCGGCGATATTCCCCGAGAATGTATGGGCCAGCGGATTTGCAGCCGAGCCGGCCCGGGAGTGATATCCGATCATCAGCAAGGCCTGAAAACTTTCATCAAGCTCCTGCACCATGGAAAAGGGGTGGCCGCTCCAGCCCCGTATAAGGCGGGCTTCCCGCGGAAACCCGGAAGCAATCAGATTCCGTGCCGAGCCATGAGCGTCTTTGACCCAGATTTCCGTGCTCCCGGCCTGCAGCGCCCCTTCACAGGCCGCTGATACTTCTGCTGTCATTTGTTCACGGAACTCGCTGTAATCCGGTTTCAGTTTCTCGGTCTCATCCCAATGAGAAGCACCGGTAACGCCCTCGATGTCTGCACTAATATACACTTTCATCTTTAAATACCATCAACCCTAATGTTAAGGTTGCAAAATAGTTTGGGAAACTAAGTTAATTCTTAAATCTTGATAAATCAACCTGCCCCCCCGGAGGCGGATTTGCGACACCGAGTTTCGCTCATTCAGGGTATAACAAATACCGCTTCCGTAATTGTTGCCAATGCGTTTTATCAGCTTCCCAGGTTTTCACGATGCCGGCCGGATCTTCTCCTGCTAAAATTTGACTCAGCACCGTTTCAGATCCCAGCAAATTTTCTTCTTCTTCCAGGCGGTATTTATCCGGATACAGGCGGTACAGTATAGCGGCGATTTCTAAACCCAGACGCACGGGTCGAAGTGACCGGCGATCCGTCACCAGGATATAGACGCCTTGACATTTCCGACCGGCGAATTTACTCGATTGCGGGGTAAAGGAAACCGGATAGAAACGAACGCCTGCCAGGCCTCTTGCATTCAGCGCCCCAGCCAGCTGTACCCCGTCCATCCAGGGAGCACCGATCTGCTCAAAGGGGCTGCCGGTGCCGCGACCCACTGAAATGGGGGTCCCTTCGATGGCTCCGATACCCGGATACAAGGTGGCCTGAATCAAATTTCGCATGTTGGGAGACGGATTCACCCAGGGCAGGCTGGTCTCATCAAACCAATATCGACGCTGCCAACCCTTCATTTTTACAACGGTTAATTCCACTGCGATATCATTCTCAGTGCTAAAAAGCAGGGCCAGCTCGCCCATGGTCAGCCCGTGTCGGATGGGCATGGGGAAATAGCCCGTAAATCCCATAAACTTTTGATCCAAGGTGGGGCCTTCGATCTGAAGACCGTTGATGGGGTTGGGACGATCCAAGACCATGACCTTCACCTTTTGTTCGGCCGCTGACTCCAGCATATAGGCCATCGTGGACATGTAAGTGTAGAAACGCGTACCGATATCCTGCAAATCGACCACGATGGTGTCAATACCGGCCAGCATGTCAGGCAAGGGTCGCAGACGTTTCCCGTAAAGCGAGTGGATAACCCGTCCGGTTTTCTTGTCTCTCGAAGAGGGCACGCGATCGTCACGGATGCCGCGAATGCCATGTTCCGGACTGAAGAGGGCAATTAACTCAAGATTGGCGGCCTCATCCAATAAATCGATGGCACTGACACCGTCGCGAGACCGGCCGGTTTGGTTCGTCAGCAGGCCGATTTTCCGGCCTTGCAGCCGATTAAAATCCTCGGCCCGCAGAATATCCAGGCCGCTTAGGACCTGACCGCCAGGCTGGTTTTTTTTCAGTAACGTGTTTAGCGGCCGAAGGGATGTGCCATCCGTCTTCGTGGTCAATTGCGCCGATGTGCTCTGACCGGCCGCTACACTGACAGCAATCGTGACAATATGCTCGCGTAGATCAAATACATCTCCTTTTCCGGATGGATGAAGCCGGTTGGAAAGAAACACAATATACAGTCCGGTTGCAGGATGGAGCCAGAGTTTGGTGCCGGTGAAACCGGAGTGGTCGATCGGCAGGGGAGAAGGCTTTTTATTTCCGTCATTGCAGGTTGTGTCCAGACTCCAGCCGAGGCTGCGAAGATGGCCTTTATTCAGAGGCGTTGACGGTGAGATCATGGCAATGATGGTTGCCGGCGATAAAATTCGAGTTTGGCCGAATAGACCATCCCCCAACAGCATCCGGCAAAAAATTGACAGGTCATCCACCGTGCTGAAGAGACCGGCGTGCCCCGGACTGCCGCCCATGCGGCGGGCGGAAGGATCGTGAACCAGCCCGCGCAGCATTGCGCCATCCGGGCCCCCGCATGGCCGAGCGCCCTTCCAACAACGCTCGGTCGGCGCAATTCGAGATCGTATTTTTTCTGCGGGATGATACATGGTGTCTTGCATCCCAAGCGGCTTAAATAGATGCTCCTGTGCGAACTGATCAAGAGACATACCACTCACCCGGCGCACAATTTCACCCAGCAAAATAAAATTTAAGTCGCTGTATACGATGTCCTCACCGGGTGGTGTCCGAAGCACATCATCCGTAATCTGCTCGATGGCCGCACGATATCCACGCCAGCGCCGCGCCGGATTGATTCCGGGTCGCAAGCCCGACATGTGCGTCAGAAGATGCCGCACCGTGATACCCGATTTGCCGTGACGTTTAAATTCAGGGATGTATCTGGTTACCGAATCCTCCAGGGAGATCCGGCCGGTATCGACCAACTGCATAATGCTGGTGGTTGTGGCAACGACTTTGGTGAGGGATGCAAGGTCGAATACCGTATCGATGGTCATCGGCTCAGGGTCGGGTACCAGCGCGCGATGGCCGAAAGCCTTGCGATATAAAATTCGTTCATGTTGACCAACGAGAATCACCGCGCCCGGCAGACGCTTTTGCCGGATGGCCTCCTCAACGAGATCATCGATCCAGCAAAAGTCTGCAAAATCGGCGGATACGGCAACCGGTGTCTCATTTCCGGGATTTGGCAAAGAAGCCGCCGCCAGAGGGCCGGATAGGATGATCAACAATAGTGCCAGCAGTACCTGACAACCTCGTTTCTCAACGAACGAGATATCTCGCTGAACCCTCCGGATGGCCGCTATCGTGACATTCATGTGATTTTATTTATTTGAATAGAAAAGACAAAGCGAAGCGATACAACAAATCTTCAATCTTCAATTCCGGCTTGTCCGGGTTGGGATTATCAATCTAATAATTGTGAGCGAAACTAACCACTTCTTGCATCGCCCCCAATGGTGTCATCATAAGTTATTCGAATCAGCGTTGTCAAATTGCTGTGCATCTGTTATCACTAACTACTGGAAAACAGATACCCAACCCGGACAAGCCGGAATTGAAGATCGAAGATTGAAAATTGAAGATTTGTGGTATTCTATCTATTTTATTGCGCCGCTATCATCAAAAAAGCAAGATTCAGATTATAGATACATAAACCTTGCGTAAACATAATTCGAATCTAATACGAGAGAAAAGGAGATGCTATGACCCGAGAAATTGTAAATCCCTTGAACAAACCTACCCCGGTCCTGTCACCTGCCGTCAAGATAGATAATCTGGTATACACTGCCGGTCAGGTTGGCGTGAATCCTGAAACAGGAGAACTGGCCGGTGCCGGCATCCAGGAGCAAACCAAACAGGTGATGGATAACATTAAATTCCTCCTTGAAGCTGCCGGCAGTTCCATGGAAAAGATTATCAAATGTCTGGTATTTATCACCGACATGAAGGATTTCCAGGCCATGAACGAGGTCTATAAATCCTATTTTGAGAACGATCCTCCGGCACGATCTTGTGTTGAAGTAGCAGCACTGGCCAATCCGGAATTAATCGTGGAGATTGAGGCAATTGCCATTATCTGATGAATCGATGGATCGCAGTTTAAATTAAGAATACAATGAGGAGATAGCATGACCATCGAGGAAGCTATTAAAACGGCGATCGAGTTTGAAACCAGGATTCGTGATATTTATCAGGAAGCGACGGCGGCGGTGGATGATGAGGTCGGCAAACGCATTTTTGAAACTCTGTGTAAGGACGAGCAACATCATATCGACTACCTTCAACATAAGCTCAGGCAGCTGCAGGATACCGGAACAATTGTGCCCGAAAGGCTTGATTCCATAGTGCCTTCCCAGGAAGTCGTCAACCGGGAAGCTGAAAAGGTCAAATCTCTGGTTGCAAAAGATTTCCTTGGTATCAAACGTCAAATGTTAAGCAAGGCGCTAGAAACGGAAATCGAAACCAGTGACTTTTACCAGAAGATGGTCAATGAACTGCCGGCCAAAGGTCAAGCGCTGTTTGAACGGTTTTTGGAAATTGAAAACAATCACATAAAGGCCGTTCAATTTGAGTTGGATTACCTGAGTAAAACCGGCTATTGGTTTGATATCAAAGAATTTGATATGGAATGAAACCTATCCATAATAACCGCGATCAAGAGACCAAAATCTATGCCTATCTGTCCCGGCGTAGTCTGATGAAGCTGCTCGGTATATCAACTTTTGGTATGGGTCTGTGGATCAGCGGGTGCAATCAAAGCAACGCTGATTCAGCGCTGACAAGGAAAGTCAAGAAAGAAGGCAAAATGGAATCAACAAAATCAATCTCAACCATTCAAAAAAGGCTACCGTCCCTGGATGCCGCAGCAACGGCTGAAACAAGAACAGCTAGCTTTGCATTGGGCTGATTCTGGGGACCGGACTCCCGGTTCGGGAGTTTAGATGGCGTCGTTAGAACCCGCGTCGGATATTCGGGCGGCCACAAAGAAAATCCAACCTATCGCAGTATCGGCGATCACAGCGAAACGATCCAAATCGATTTCGACCCGACTCGCATTTCGTACAAAGCGCTTCTGGATATTTACTGGCATGAACATGACCCCACCGCTCGTGCCTGGAGCCCTCAGTACAAGTCGGCAATATTCTATCACGATGACAACCAGCAAAAGCTGGCATTGGAAACCAAGGCTATCGAGGAGAGCCGCAGAAACAAGAAAATACAAACCGAAATTCTACCCTTCGACAAATTTTATATAGCGGAAGACTATCATCAGAAATATCAACTGCGCCAGCGCCGGCAGCTGATGGCTGAATTTCAGGCAATGTATTCCCGAAACATTGATTTTGTCAATTCCACTGCGGCAGCGCGGATAAACGGATATATCGGCGGCCATGGGGAACCTGAAGAGATTGCAGCAAATATAGAAAACCTGGGGCTATCAACGACCGGCCAAAAAAGATTGTTGGAGATGTCCAACAATTGGAAAAATTAGAAAAAAGGACCAACGCAATGAACGAGCTTGATGCATTTGCGGCGATATCCGTCGACGGATTATGACCCCCGGAAACAATCATAATTCCCGTGATCGGAATTATAGCAGTGATATTAATGGTTAAGTTCGGCGGAAGGTTTATCAAACTTCTGGGAAGAATCATCGGCTCCGAAGCCGATCATCTACAAAAAGTTTAGCGACTAAAAACTGTCGACGATGTTATGAAACTTACCAACTAGCCTTTAATGATTATTTAATCAAAGCCTCCAACCGATCACCACCGGTTGTATACGGATGAGCATCTACACTAAATGGGGTAAACATACCTAACCCGGAAAAGCCGAAATTGACACTTGAAAATTAAGGAATTCCCATGCCGATCGATATCGAGAAGTTCAAACCTACATACGAAAAATGGGTAGCGGAAAGCCTGCCGGATTACCAAGCAGGCAAAATGGAGGAGATTGTAAAGAAGTATCCATTTATTGTTCCCGATGACATGCCCTGGACCCCGTACCGGGGTCAGCCGTCTGAGCAGATCTTTGCTTTGGTCACCAGCGGCGGCTTCTACCTCAAAGACAGCCAGCCGCCTTTTGACACGGTATCAATTCACGGCGACACATCCTTTCGAGAAATCCCCGCAGACGCCTGCCAGGAAGACTTCGGCATTGCCCATGCCCACTACGATCACAGCCTGGCGGAGCAGGACTTCAACATCGTCTTTCCCCTTCAGCGCTTCATTGACCTGGAAAAAGAGGGCATTATCGGCAAGCTGGCGGAGACGAATTACAGCTTCAGCTATGTTAACGACGTTGTCAGCCTGGTCACAGAAACGATCCCCAAATTTATTACCCGCATCAAGGCGGCACAGATCGATGCACTCATCCTGGTGCCGGTTTGACCCAAGTGTCATCAGACCGTGGGTCTGATTCAACGTTTGGTGGAGGAGGCGGGAATTGCCACCATCTCCCTCGGTAACGCGCCCGACCGGATGGCCCACATCAAGCCGCCCCGGGCGGTGCTGGTCAAGTTTGCACGCGGCAGTATGTTCGGCGAACCAGGCAACGTGAAACGCCACAAACGCATCATTTTGGATGCGCTGGAAGCCTTGAAGACCATGACCGTGCCCGGCTCAATTAAAGAGCTCCCTTACAGATGGAAGCAGCCGGATCCGGAGTAATCAGGAAAATTCAATCGACATTCAAAATAGAATATTTCCCTGATTTAGTGTATAACGCTCAATGTGCTTTGCCGGTTGTCTTGTGGCCCACGGATGAAAATGGGATTGCTGCTTTATTTCTGCCTTCTTAAGCGGTCACATCGCCACGGGTAAACACCCAATCGCTTTGCGAAGATAACCGTGGAGCAAATCGATAGCCATCCGAGTCAAAGGCCTGAAGATCTTCAACACGGGTGATGCGGTTTTGAATAATGTAGTCGCACATCGAGCCTCTGGCTTTCTTGGCATAGATGGCAACCACCCGATAAGACGGATCTTTGTACTCCTTAAAAACCGGCGTGATCACATCCGCTCTCAGAAGCTTGGGGTTTGCTGTTTTAAAATATTCAGCCGAAGCCAGATTGATCAATATACCCGACTTCTCCCGTTTTAGCATTTCATTCAAAGACGCAGTGATGCGAGTACCCCAAAAACGATACAGGTCTTGTCCTCTATCCGTCTTCAGCTTTGCTGCCATTTCAAGCCGATACGGCTGAATCAGATCAAGGGGCCTCAATATACCGTACAGGCCTGATAGAATTCGAAGATGCTTTTGGGCAAAATCAAAGTCCTTGATCTTATAGCGGTCTGCATCCATGGCGGCATAAATATCGCCTTTAAAGGCCAATAGCGCCTGTTTCGCGTCAGAACCCACTGGGGACGTCAACCAGTTCTGATAGCGTTTGACATTCAAAACGGCCAGTTTCTCACTGACGCCCATTAATCTGGAGAAATCAGACACAGAGAGCTTTTGCAGTCGGGCTACCAATAGTTGACTATCATCTAAAAATTTGGGAATTGTATGTTTAGATATGTGGGCGGGCCGCTCAAAGTTCAGCGTCTTTGATGAATTCATCAGGATAATCATCTCGAATGCCTCTCAAATAATAATATTGAAACACACCAGAAGAGGAACAAACCGATACCGGGGACGGTTAGCCGGGGCGCCCGGTCTCTAACTGCTTCTGCAGAAGCGTAACCTGCCGGTGCAAGCGCCCCTTGCGGCGCATGGCCTGATCGATCTGGCCGACGGCGTAAAGAACGGTTCCGTGCTTGCGGTTAAAACTGCGGGCAATGCTCTGCAGCGTCAAATCTGTATAATTGCGAGCCAGATACATGGCCACCTGCCTGGCAAGGGAAACTTGTTTTTTGCGTGACCGTGATAGAATCTCCTTGCGTTTAATGCCGAATGCTTTGCAAACCTGAGTCTGGATCGTCTTCAGGGTTATGGCTTGACGGGCCCTCACCATATTCCCGACAACACTTTCTGCCAACGGCATGCTGATGGGCTCTCCCATCAGGGAGGCCTTTTCGAGCACTTGGAAAAACCCACCTTTCAATTGGCGCACATCATCGGTCAATTCCGAAGCCAGAAAGTGAATAATATCCTCCGGCATGGCATATTCGGAGGCAGTTGCAATTTTATACAGGATATTCAGACGGGTCTGGTGATCCGGTGTTTCCAGACGGGTTATCATTCCGCTGGAAAGACGGGATTGCAGCTGGTCGGTCAACTTGGGTATGTCACCGGGGAGGAAGCAGCTGGACAACACTATCCTCTTACCCATGTCCAGCAATGTATCAAATATACGGGAAAATTCAAGCTGGGAGCGGGATTTGCCCATCAGGTGATGGATGTCTTCCAACAATAAAATATCACAATCTTTTCTATACCTATTGGAAAATGCGTTGAAGGCATTGCGATCTTTGCTCCATATGGCCGCAAGCATTTCGTGTACAAAATCTTCGGCCGAAATATATTTGACGCTTTCTGCAGGCCGTTTCAATGCGATTTGATTGCCGACAGCTTGGGTCAAATGTGTTTTACCCAATCCGGGAGAAGATGTGAGATAAAGAAACGTTGATTGGCCGTGATCGTTCGATGCCATGGAAAGGGCGCTGTTATAGGCCAGCGCATTGCAGTCGCCGACCACAAATTGATCAAAGGTAAAATCCTGACGCAAATTCGGACCGGCGGCGGCTTGCATTCTGCGACGCGGCAGGAGACGTTGAGTATCACCGGCAGGTTTCCCGGCAGGTGGTCTTCGGGATGTGACAATAAATTTAATTTGGCAATCGTCGCCGAGAATTTTTCGGGCCTGGGCGACGATTACTTTGTCATAACTGCGGGATATCCTGTTTTTAACAAAGGCATTGGGACATTCGAGCACCAAGCGACCGTCTTTAAAGCGATTGCAATGGACTGATTTTATCCACATCCGGTAAACATTCGTGGGTAATTCCGCCTTCAGAGCAGTCTTGATAGGCTGCCAGATTTCATGCCCGGGGCTCATTGTCATTTTTGCCTCTAAAACTCAAGGAGAAGCATTCAAGCAGTAAATCGCCAAAATTCTTAGTTATTTTTATTTAGGATAGATTTTTCGGGTTAACGAAAGAGAACTTCAGGACGAGAAGCATTTTTATGCTGTTGGATTTCGACTGTCAACTACGATCGTCGGAGGTTATACAGTCACGATCAATGAGTTATTGACAATGATATAACTATTTGAAATGGTTATTCTTTAAAATACAGCAAAACATAAATACTCTATATTTATGAACATAGTGTTTGTTAGCAATTTATTAACCATTCCGCAGGCATGGCGCGTTTCGCGAGGTTTCTTGACAAAAGCCACCATATCGATTTTTTTCGTGTTTTCTCCT
>Ga0316196_10001600_pt1 | contig 9927 bp, 9 predicted proteins | sample Eddsed2cm_MG_FD_204938 | JGI IMG/M metagenome (GOLD analysis project Ga0316196, IMG submission 204938) | Coastal sediment microbial communities from Maine, United States - Eddy sediment 2 cm | ecosystem: Environmental > Aquatic > Marine > Coastal > Sediment | place: USA: Maine | collected 2016-03-02 | reverse complement strand
TCCTTTGCGCGGGTCGATGGAGATGAGTTTGGCACCTCTTTTATAAGCGCGCCAGAATCCTTCGCCCTTGTATTCGTCCGGATTGGTCCACTGCGGATTGCAGCCCCACGCAATGATGCATTTAGGACCGCCTTCATAATCGCAAATGGGCAGATTACCGAGGGTGACCAGAGTGGAAGCCACTCTGGAGACGTAGCACATATGGCCGGCCGTCAATACATTGGGGGTTCCGAGCTGGTTTGCAAACCGGTAAAGATGGCTTTCATAATCTCTTCCGGTACCCTGGCCGACAACTATAGACTCCGGTCCGTACTCATCGATGACGGCATTAAATTTGGCGACAACCGTATCCAGAGCATCATCCCAGCTAATTCGTTCCCAGCCCCGGGAAGTTTTTCGCATGGGGTGAAGAATTCGGTCGGGATGATAGGCCAGCTGAGTAACCGACAGTCCTTTGCTGCACAGCGTACCGTGGCTGATCGGAGACTCCGGATCGCCTTCGACTTTGATGACCTTACCGTCCTGCACATGGGCAATTACACCGCAACCCCCATGACACTGACGGCAGGCCGTTCTTATTTTTTTGACATCACTCATCTTTTATCTCCTCAGTTGTCTTATAAAACCGATGACTTATCTCAATCGAGATTAATAAAAAGTCTACGAAAAGTGGGTACGCTAGTTTAACTTTCTCCCCAAATTTCAAGGGCGGTCTTGACAACCAGTTCCAGCTTGGACCACTGGTCATCCTCGCTGATTTCGTTGCCGTGAAAAGTACTGGAAAATCCACATTGAGGGCTCAGGCACATGTTCTCCAGGGGCAGGTATTGTGCGGCTTCCTTAATACGTTGGATCAAATCCCGGCTAAGCTCCAACGTCGGCAACTTAGTGGTGACGAGCCCAAGGACCACGGTTTTATCATCCGGTACAAAACGCAAGGGCGCAAAGTCTCCCGAGCGTTCGTCGTCGTATTCCAGAAAATAGGCATCGACGTTCAATTCATTAAACAATACTTCGGCAATCGGCTCATATCCACCTTCGGCGAACCAGGTACTGCGAAAATTGCCCCGACAGAGATGAACACCAACCGTAAGATCCGTCGGACGATCATCAATCACAGAATTGATCAATGCCGCATAGGCGTAAGGCAGCTCATTGGGATCGTCACCGCGTTCGAGAGCTCCGGCCCTCATTTTGGGATCGCACAGATAAGCCAAATTGGTATCATCCAATTGAATGTAGCGACATCCGGCCTGGTAAAGTGCATTAATTTCATCCCGGTAGCATTGCGCCAAGTCTTCAAAAAATTCGTCCATATCGGGATAGGCCTCGATATCGATCGCTTTACGGCCACCCCGAAAGTGAATCATCGTTGGGGAGGGAATGGAAACTTTGGGCGTGTGGTTGACCTGAGATCTTAGGTAGTTAAAATCATCGACCTGAATGGTTTTAACGTGACGAAGTTTACCCGTCACACTGAGTTTGGGGGGAGTGAAACCCACCTTGTCCTGAGCGTCAGAGCTCGCTGCAATGCTACCTTTGACAGTTACCCCAGCCAGCTGCTCAAGAAAGTCAAGGTGAAAAAAGACCCGTCGAAATTCTCCATCTGTAATACTTTTTAGCCCGACCGTTTCTTGTTTTTTAATCACTTCGCTGATATGTCGGTCTTCGACCGAACGCAATTCTTGTTTGGAAATCTCCTTTTCCTGGTAGCGTTGGCGGGCCTTGAGTAATGCTTTCGGCCTGAGCAGACTGCCGACATGGTCGGCACGATATGGTGGATTAATCTTTGACATTGGTTTAATCCTCTTTGCAATTATTATTTAACCGAATAAACGGCTGAATAGTTTATTCTTACTTTCAGGCGTAGGGTAGTCCGACGTAATTTTCCGCAAGGCTGCGCGAAGCCGCTTCGGAACTGCAGACGTATCCGAGTTGAGCGCGTTGCAGACGCCCCTTAAACCCATCGTCATCGGAATAACGGTGAAGCATCAAGCTCATGAATGAGGAGAAGTCCTGGACCCGCCAGACGCGGTCAAGGCAATTGGTGGAATATTGCTTAAGAAGTTCGTCTGAGCCCTTGCGATACCAGGCAATGAGCGCATTGGCCAGGTTATGAACATCATGGACGGCCAGGTTCAACCCCTTGGCTCCGGTGGCGGGGACAATGTGCGCCGCGTCCCCTGCCAAAAACAGGCGGCCGGACTGCATCGGTTCGACAACGAAGCTTCGCATGGGGGTGATGCCTTTCTCCAGAATCGGGCCGATTTTAAGTGTCCAGCCGTCATCAGTGGCCATGCGTACGCTGAGTTCTTCCCAGATGCGATCATCCGGCCAATTGTTAATATCTTCATCGGGTTCTACCTGAATATACAGGCGGCTGATTTCCGGCGATCTGAGGCTGTGCAGGGCGAATCCCCGATCATGGTAGGCATAAATCAGCTCCTCGGTTGATGGGGCCACGGACGCCAGAATTCCGAGCCAACCGAACGGATAGATGTGGTGGTAGGCTCGCAGAACGCCGGCCGGAATCGAATCCCGCGACACGCCATGGAATCCATCGCACCCGGCAATGAAATCGCAATCCAAATTGTGGTCTTGGCTACCGCGGTGGTAGCTAAGAACGGGGCTGGACGAGTCGATGCCGGTCAGGCTGACATCATCGACTTCAAAGTGGATCGTGCCATTGGCCGCCAGTCGGGTGTCGATCAGGTCCTTGACCACTTCGCGCTGGCCGTAGATCCAGATCGACCGTCCGTCGGTAAGATCGCTCAGGGCGATCCGATGACCCCGGCCATCGAAGCGCAACTCGATACCATGGTGCACCAGGCCCTCCCGCTGGAGCCTGTCGCCAAGCCCTGTTTCACACAGCAAATCGACCGTGCCCTGCTCAAGAACGCCGGCCCGGACGCGTTCCTCAACGTATTTACGACTGCGGGCCTCCAATACCACTGAGTCGATGCCCTCCAGGTGCAGCAGATGGGAAAGTAACAAGCCGGACGGACCGGCGCCCACGATTCCAACTTGCGTTTTTTTGTTCATTGTAAGAATTCCCTTTCAACCTTTTAATCTTTCCAGTTTTCTTAACCATATTCGGATTAAAAGTCAACTTTCTGATTTCGGGGGCTATTTGGACAAACTTGAGCGCCAAGGAGAAATTATCCTGCGACCACTTGATAATTTTTTGCAGATGTTTAAGTTGCATGTATGTTTATTGGCTGTATTCAATCATCGCCGGCTTTTTTCCTCTTTTAATAATCATCTTCGAGTTTTGTGCTCGGATTGCGTTTCAAGCGGGATCGGTATTCAAACGTGCCATTTATTCAAGTCGATAAAGTTGTTCACCATTACACCATCGAAGGAGCAGATGACGCTCCGGCGCTGGTGTTTGCAAATTCTTTAGGTTCGGACTTTTCCTTAGTTGAAGATGCCGCACATATTTCCTGTGTCGAGCAGCCCGAGATATTTTCCCGTTTATTAATCAAATTTCTGGAGGAGATCAGCAGTGCCTCATGAAAAGTACGAAAAAGGGATGCAGATTCGTAAATCCGTTCTCGGTGAAGACTACGTCAAACGTGCTGAAGCCAACAAATCGGATTTTGATGCAGATTTTCAACGCCTAATTACTGAAGTTGCCTGGGGATCCGTCTGGTCCAGACCGGGTTTGAATAGAAAAACAAGGCATCTGCTTACCATCGCCATGCTGGCAGCCCTTGGAAACCATGAGGAATTAGGCATGCACATTCGCGCCACCCGCAACACCGGTGTTACCCGGGAGGAAGTCAAAGAGGTGTTGCTGCAGGTAGCTGTCTATGCCGGCATTCCGGCAGCCAATGCTGCTGTTGCGATTGCCAAACGAGTATATGGGGAGATGGATGAAGAAAAGTTGACAGGTTGATGAAGGAGTTAATTAAGTTGATTGGATATTTGCATTAACCAACATATAAGGGTAGATATGATACTAAAAGTAAAACGTTACGGACCTCGGGACTGGAAGGTACATCCACCGTATCTCTACGAACACTATCGGTCAACACCTCTGCGGTCGCCGCGCAAGCCTCTCATACCGCTAACACAGACACTATCGGAGCTGACCGGACCTGTCTACGGGCATGATGCCGTACATCCGGGCGACAGTGATTTGACAACCAATGCAGGCAGGGGTGGAGAAGCCATTGGCGAACGGATCATCGTTACGGGCCGGGTGCTGGAAGAAGACGGTCGTCCAGTGCCCAATACCCTGGTTGAAGTGTGGCAGGCCAATGCGGCCGGGCGTTATCCCCACAAGCGTGATCAGCACGATGCGCCCCATGACCCCAATTTTATTGGGGCCGGCCGCTGTATGACCAACGAAAAAGGCGAATATCAATTCGTTAGCATCAGACCGGGGCCGTATCCATGGGGCAACCATTATAATGCCTGGCGTCCATCCCATATTCATTATTCGCTTTTTGGCCACGCTTTTGTGACCCGTCTCGTAACGCAGATGTATTTCCCCGGTGATCAATTACTGCCGCTGGATCCCATATACAATGGGATTCCGGATGAGAAGGCCCGTCAAAGATTGATTGCCAAATTCGCCCACGATGTGTCCGATCCCGGCCGGGCGCTGGGTTATCGATTTGATATTGTGCTCAGAGGACGCGAGGAAAACCCATTTGAGGTGCGAAAATGAAACATTATAATCCGATGATGATTCAAAGCCCGTCCCAGACGGTCGGTCCCTATTTTGCTCAGGGATTGCTGCGTGACGGCGATCAAGTGTTTACAAATACTTTTATTTCTGAAAATACAGAAGGTGAGCGCATCCGGATCGAGGGGTGTGTTCTTGACGCTGAGGGGCGACCGGTAGAAGATGCCATGATCGAGATCTGGCAGGCCAACCATCATGGTCGTTACAATCACCCATTGGATGAGCAGGATAAGCCGCTTGATCCGGAATTTATGGGACATGGCCGGACATCCACTGATGTCAATGGCAAATACCGGTTCGAAACCATCAAACCGGGATCAGTTCCGGGTCCGGGCAATACCGCCCAAGCGCCGCATATTAATGTCATTGTGTTTGCGCGCGGCATGCTGTCGCATGCCTTCACCCGGATTTACTTTGAAAATGACTCTGACAACCGGAACGATCCGGTTTTGATGAGTATCGAAGATGAGGCGCACAGAAATACTCTGATCGCCAGGCGGGAAGAGACCGCTGGTGTGATTGTCTATCGCTTCGATATTCGCTTTCAGGGTGAGAATGAGACTGCCTTTTTTGATGCTTGATGATAAAGGTATGATATGACATTAGCGCTTGATTCAAAAATATTCGGCCCGCTTTTTAATGACCCAGAAATTGCCGGGCTTTTCGACGATGAGGCTTTTCTGCGCGCTATGCTCAAGGTTGAGGGTGCTTTGGCGCAAGTTGAGGCACGTATAAACCTCATCCCCTTTTCAGCGGGAAAGCAGATTGCTGATATCTGTAATAATATAGTATTGGATCCCCGGCAGATAGGGCAGGCTACGCAGCGCGACGGCGTTCCGGTGATATCACTGGTCAAAGCATTGCGTGAAGCTGTTGGAGAAGAAGCGGCGCCGTATGTCCACTGGGGAGCAACCACGCAGGATATCATCGACACGGCGACAGTCCTTCAAATACGCTCAGCGATTCAGATTTTAGAGCAACGAATGGTTGCCCTCATTGAGCGTCTCGCCGATCTGGCGGACCGGCATCGCATAACGGTTATGGCGGGAAGGACCCATGGACAGCAGGCCCTGCCGATCAGCTTTGGAATCAAAGTCGCCGGCTGGCTGGCACCGCTATTGCGACACCACAAGCGGCTGGTCGACCAGCGTGCCGGTCTGCTGCAGCTGCAGTTCGGCGGGGCGTCCGGCACTCTGGCGGCGCTTGGCGAAAACGGGCTGGCAGTCATGCAGGGGCTATCGCACGAGTTGAATCTGAATCTTCCGATCATGCCCTGGCACAGTCAACGGGATGGATTTGGCGAGTTCGCCGGCTGGTTAAGCATGTTGACAGCCAGTTTGGCCAAGATGGGCCAGGATATTATTCTGCTGGCACAAAATGAAGTCGGCGAGGTCATGGAATCGGGCGGAAGAGATCGGGGGGGCAGCAGCTCAATGCCGCAAAAGCGCAATCCGATTATCAGCGAACTCATTATTGCGGCTGCCCGCACCAATGCTTCGCTTTTATCAGCCATGCACAACGCCATGATCCAGGAACACGAGCGCGCAACCCATGGCTGGCAGGTTGAGTGGCTAACTTTTTCCCAGATGATTCTGCTCACCGGCGGTGCACTCAAGAACGCTTTTTTTCTGGCCCGAAATATTAAAATCAATGAGAACCAAATGCGGCAAAACCTTGATCGTTCGAATTATTTCGTGTTGGCGGAAGCTGCAGTTCAGGCCTTGTTAAAGGAGATACCACGCACCAAAGCTCATGCGCTGGTTAAGCAAGCCTGTGGGATTGCCGCCTCTGAAAATCGATCCTTGATAGATGTTGTTAGGCAGCAATTTGGTGAGATTGTACCGAAAAATAAAATAGATTGGGAAGCGTTGGCCAAACCGGAAAACTATCTCGGTCAGACCGAGTATTTTATTGATTCCGTTCTTGAGCAGGTCAGGACGATAAGGTCGGCAGACTAGAAGCTAGCTTCAATTATCATGATTATCCGCCAATGAGATTAAATCCATTCCTTTTAACTCCCTTCATAAGCCACCGGCTCTGATGGTGAGAATTGAGAAGGTTCCAGAGTTAGCGGGTGATCACAGGTCATTGATCTAAAGCTGAACAATGCCAGCGGCTTATGAATGGAGTTAATCAAAAGAATTTTGGCTCATTTTTTCACGACTCGCTCAGACATGCAATCAACACAATTGCTTATCAAAACAGGTAGATCGGATAAAAACGTGCTCAGAATAATTTTATCAAAAGTTGTGATGGCACACGCTATCAGAAGAAAAGTAACATGAAGCCAAAATTCTTTTTAAAAATCAGCGATTACCAGCAAAGCGCGACCCCGGCTTCTTCCAGGTGCCTTCCTCATACCCTCAGCTCTGCTGGTGATCGCTGATTTAGTGAAAAGAGATTTCTGCATGGAAAAACTCATCCTCACCGCCGCAATTACCGGTAGCCGGATTACGCGCGAAATTACGCCTCATATTCCCCTCACACCTGAAGAAATTGTCCAATCAGCCTATGAATGTTGGCAGGCAGGGGCTGCTATCGTTCATATCCACGTACGGGATCCGAACACCGGCCAGGGAACCCAGGACGTGGAGATTTTCAAGCAAGTGGTGAAACCATTGCGAGAGAAAACGGATCTGATCCTGTGCCTAACCACCAGCGGGATTCCGGGCAGAAACCTTCCCACCGAAGAACGACTTGCGCCGGTTGATTTAAAGCCGGAACTGGCCTCCTTTGATGCCGGATCCATTAATCTGGGCGGTACCGTTTTTATGAACTCACCTGAGTTCCTGGATCGTGCAGCTGAAAAAATGAGGGAATCTGGCGTTAAACCAGAGATTGAGATATTTGACCTCGGCATGGTCATCACCAGCCTGCGCATGCGAGATCAGGGAAAATTAGATGATCCACTTCATTTTCAATTTGTTTTGGGAACGCCCTGGGGTGCGCCGGCAACGCCTAAATCATTTCTGCACTTATATGAACATATGCCGGACAATTCCACCTGGTCGATGATTGGGATCGGGAAAGGACACTTGCCGATGTCTATGATGGCGCTTGCGATGGGGGGCCATATCCGGGTCGGTTTGGAGGACAATATTTACTACTCACAGGGTGTTCTTGCCGAGACCAACGCTCAATTTGTGGATCGCATTGTCCGGATATCCAGGGAGTATGGGCGTGAGATTGCAACACCCGCTGAGGCCAGAGATATATTGAGTATTAAGCAAAAATAATTTGTGGCGACTAATTTTAATGAACTCGTAAAAAGTCAGAAATTCGATTTTTTTTCATTATAACCTATTGAAATTAAAAGCCCTGAAATATTATTTTTGTGCTTTTTGTGCCTTTTTGCGGCCATATCAATTTTTAAAAGGCTAAACTCATTTCTTCTTTCGAATTCGTTCGCGACTTTCGTCCTTCTCCGCCAGTTCCGCCAGGCCGCCCTGGCCGAATTTTTTTATTTTTACGCCACCGGATAATTTGGGGAAATCATCCATAATGCACAGTTCATCGGGAAGTTTATGCGGCGCAACTTGATCTTTCATGGCTTCACGAACCTCCTCTAAAGTAACCGCTTCATCCCCCGTGGGAATCACACAGGCACAAATCGATTCGCCGAGGACCGGATTGGGGGTTGCGACGATGCATACCTGCTCAATTTTGGGATGGTCGACCAGCATGCATTCGAGTTCATGGGGGTAAATTTTGTAGCCGCCGCGATTAATCAAGTCTTTGGTGCGACCATAAATTTTGATGTAGCCATTTTCTTCCCTGGATGCCAGATCTCCCATGTGCAGCCACCCGGCGACCGTCTGTTTGCGGGTTTCTGACGGGTTTTTCCAGTAGCCTTTCATGACATGCCATCCGCTGATGGTCAACTCGCCGATCTCTCCGTCCGCCAGTTCCTGATGGGTGGCTGGGTCCACGATCCGTATGCGGGTATCGGCGACGGGTCGGCCGATATATTTTTCTCGAATATCGAGCGGTGACGGATAGGGGCACATGGTCCCCAGACCCGGACCGACTTCGGAGGCTCCCCAGAAAGAGGTCAGATATATCCCCATCTCTTTTTCCACCCGGGTTACCAGCCCCTCCGGTGCAATCATCCCGGCAATGAGACCGGCTCTAAGCGAGCTGATATCATAATCCGGCCGGCTACTGTGATTAAGTTCCAGGATATAATGGGGCGGCGCTCCCAACTGCAGGGTAATCTTTTCCCGCTCGATGAGTTGAAACGCCTTTTCCACCTCGAATTTATCCATCAGGACGACGGTTGATTGGAGCAACAGGGGCTGAATCAGAATTGACCCGCAGCCATAGGAATGGCTCATGGGTAAAAAACCGATAAAAATGTCCTCCGAGGAAGCCCGAACTCCCATAGAGTATTCCCACCCCGCCCTGACCGCGGCATAATGGGTGATCATGGCTCCCTTTGGTTTGCCCGTGGTGCCTGAAGTATAAAGCAGCATTGCAAGGTCTTGCTGGGTATCGATGACCGGCTGAATAAATTTTTTGGTGCCTCCGGTTGCGATCAAGCCATCGAAGGAATATACACCGGGACCCTTTCCATCACCAACGAGGATGATCTTTTCCAGTGTTGGTGACGCCTTTTTTATATTCAGCGCATCACTGAGATAGTCGTGTTCTTCCCATTCGCCGAAAATGAAGACCGCCTTGGCTTCCGAATTGCTTAATATGAATTCCGCTTCGTTTTTTCGATATATCGAATTTATCCATACCGCGATGGCACCCAATTTTTGGAGGGCATAAAATGAAACCATCAACTCATATGAATTTTTCATGTAAATCGCTGCGCGATCGCCCTTTTTTATGCCGATATCAGCAAGGGCGGCGGCCAGTGCATCGGTAGTCCGGTTTAATTCAGCAAAAGTCTTTCTCAGCTCTCCATCCAGCACTGCGATTTTTTGCGGAACTTGAGCCGCACTTTTTTCCAAGATCTGTCCCAATGTCAGAGATTCAAAATTCTTCATTTTATAACCTTGTTTATTTAGCTCGAAACTCTTAGGGGTTCATGTGCTTATAGGTTTATAGTTTCAGAGGTTGTTAGTTCACGTCTACGTGGAATCTGTGGATATCTCTCGTACAAAACCAACCTTGATGAACTCGTAAAAAGTCTGAAATTCGATTTTTATTCGTTGTAACCCATTGAAATTACGAGCTCTGAAATTTTAATTTTGTGATTTTTGTGCCTTTTTGCGGCCATATCAACC
>Ga0316196_10001599_pt1 | contig 9930 bp, 10 predicted proteins | sample Eddsed2cm_MG_FD_204938 | JGI IMG/M metagenome (GOLD analysis project Ga0316196, IMG submission 204938) | Coastal sediment microbial communities from Maine, United States - Eddy sediment 2 cm | ecosystem: Environmental > Aquatic > Marine > Coastal > Sediment | place: USA: Maine | collected... | reverse complement strand
AACGGTCAGATTAATCAATGAGCCCATTCAATGTCGTGAACGGCTTGGTGGTATGCTCAATTACTACTATCGGGTAGCAGCTTGAAAGCAAGGATCCTGTTTTTGCACCATACGCGGTAAATCACCACCGGAATTTCTCAGCACTCACCCCGCACCCGGAAATCGTCAAAGTACCTTGCGACAGCTGGCGCCTAAAATGATGACTTACTATCAGCAAAAAAGACCGCATCCAATCTATCCATTGTGAACCCATGCAACGAAAACAGGAACATTTCCAATAGAAACGCTCGAAAAGGGACGAACAATATGAGCGTAATCGTAAGCGGCGCTGGCAACGTCTCATACCCTTGTTAATATTCGGCACGGTGGTGGTCAATAAGTGGGCGAGGAGTGTATGCAGGTCCTTCATAGTGGGGCAGGGTAGGGGCGATTGCTTTCAGGAGCAAGACTGGTTAAGTCTCGGTATTCAGGTGATAATTAGTAATTCGCCAGGGACACGATAATTGAATTAATCAAAGATCCCCTAATAAGAGCCACACCAAAAGGAGTTGATCAGCATGTCATTCGATGAAAAATTTACCGAGTCAGAACAGCAATTACTGGCGGCAACACCGATCCTGATCGGATCGGCAATGGTCTTTGCGGGAAGCAGCGGTCTGGGAACAGTCAAGGAATTGTTCGCCAGTGCAAAAAGCTACATGGCCGGTCTGAAGGACTACCCGAACAACGATATCATACAGGGCGTACTGCCCAACATGGAGGACCGCGGGGAAGCGAAGGCGAAGGCCAAGGCATTACGCGAGCAGACCGTCGCCCGTCTCAAGGATAAGGGCATTGATTCTCCGGAGAAAATACGTGCGCTGCTGCTGGATGACTCCCGGGATATAGCCAACTTGCTGAAAGAGAAGGCCAGCGCCGGGGAAGCGGCCGAGTACAAGGCCTGGGCGATGTCAGTGGCAGAAAATGTTGCAAAGGCAGCCAAGGAAGGTGGCTTTCTCGGCTTTGGTGGTGAGCAGGTGAGCGCCGGAGAAAAGACCTTGTTCGCCGAGCTTGCCAGCACACTGGGAACCGATTCATCGTCTATTAGCTGAGATGATTGAAAACAGTCTGCAGGATACAATATGAGCAAACTCACCGCTGCTGAACAAGGCGAACTGCTGGCCCTTACCAGGGGGGCTGACAGTATCGAACTAAAGCTCTCGGTAGCAGAAGATGATCAGGGCAGTGTGTCACTTGCTTTGGGTCTGGACCCGATAGAGGCAGAGATACGGCAAGTTTACTTTTTCGATACCCCCGACCTGGTGCTGGATGCAGCCGGTGTTGTGGCGCGTGCCCGACGCATTCAGGGTGGCACGGCCGACACGGTCATAAAGCTGCGACCCGTAGTACCGGAAGAACTACCGAAGGAACTGCGCAAGTCGGACAGTATGAAAGTCGAGGTTGACCTGATGCCTGGCCGGTTTGTCGCCTCGGCATCAATGAAGGGCAAGTCGGATCCCGAAGATGTTCGCAAGGCCGTCGCAGGAAAACTCGACATCAAGGAACTTTTTTCGAAAGAGCAGAAGGAATTCTTCGAAATGAACGCCCCCGATGGTATGAAGCTGAACGACCTCGTGCCTCTCGGGCCGATACTCACCTTGAAGCTGAAGCTCCCGGAGGAAGCGCTTGGCCGGGAACTGGTCGCCGAGTTATGGTTTTATCCGGATAATTCACGCATCTTCGAGCTGTCCACGAAGTGCGAGCCGAAGGAGACGTTTCAGGTCACAGCCGAGACAAGAAACTTCCTGGTGGAAAAGGGTGTTGATCTCGAAGGTAAACAGCAGACCAAGACAAAAACCGCATTGCAGTATTTTTCCAAACATCTCGGGCAGGATTGAATAAATTACAGGTTAAGGCCTGTCGTTTACTGCTCTCCGAAGGTGTCACAATCGCTTAACTGACCGTTTTTGACGCCCTTTGCAAACCATTCGACACGTTGCTTTGAGCTGCCATGCGTGAATGTATGCGGGATGGCGAACCCCTGTGACTGTTTCTGCAAGCGGTCATCACCAATAGCGGCAGCGGCAACCAGTGCTTCCTCAAGGTCGCCCTCTTCAAGCATGTCGAATTGCTGTTGAGCATGGTTTGCCCATATACCGGCATAGCAATCAGCCTGCAATTCCAGCTTTACTTGCAATTTGTTCTTTTTGGCCTTCCCCAGCACCTGCTGTTTTGCCCTTTGTACCTGATCCAGGGTGCCCTCCAGATTCTGGACGTGATGACCGACCTCATGCGCCAGTACATAGGCATGGGAAAAGTCGCCACCTGCCCCATATTGTTCCTTCATGTCTGTAAAGAAACCAAGGTCAACATATACCTTCTGATCTTGCGGGCAATAAAAAGGACCCATGTTGGCGCTGGCAGTTCCGCATCCACTGGCGGACGAGCCGCGGTAAAGCACCAGCGTCGGGGGAGGGTAGCGTCTGCCTGCCTGGGAAAAAACTTCGGACCAGACCGCCTCTGTATCTGCCAGCACGGTTTTGATAAAGGCGGCCTGCTCATTGTCTACTCCTTCATCAACGACTTTGTGGCTGCCACCACCACCTGTCAAAGAAGACAGGTTTAAAAAACCGCCAAAATAAGCCACTGCACCGATTCCCAAAATGGCAAGGCCGAGCTTGGAATGTAACAGGCGTTTAATGACTGGCCATAAGACTAAAATAGTCCCCAGGGAAGGCAAGCCGCCGCCCACACCACTCTGACTTCTTCTGTCATCTACATTCGAGCTTTGTTTTCTATTTCGCCATTTCATTTTCTAGACGTTAACTTGCTGGAATTCAGGGGGGCAGTATACCCAACAAATGGGCCGGATACATTTTTCAGAAAATGTACCCGGCCCCGTATTACGGCAGAACGAGTAAAATCACTCACATGCGCCGCACTGATCTGACACGTCCCCGGTTTTATATTCCCCTTGGCATCGTCCTCGTATTGGGAATCCCGTATGGTGCAAATATTCGAACGAACCGTATGATATTGTTATCGAACAATATTAAGGATAATCTGTTCGTGTAGTGACAAACGCCATACAACCTTTTCATCTCCTTGTAATCGCCTTGGCAGTCTGGCTTAACCGCCAGCAACAGGCGGTGATCGACTATCTCATCGAAGAGAACCGTGTGCTCAAGGATCAACTCGAAGGTCAGCGGCTTCGATTCACCGATGAACAACGGATACGACTGGCCGTGAAGGCCAAGGTGCTTGGTCGCCGGGCACTTGATGAGCTGGAGACGCTGGTGACACCCGATACGCTGCTCGCCTGGCACCGTAAGCTCATCGCGAAGAAGTGGACCTATGCCAGGAAGGGGCCGGGTCGACCGCGCGTCGCACAAGAGATCACCGATTTGGTACTCCTCATGGCGAGGGAGAATACCTCCTGGGGTTACGACCGAATACAAGGCGCGCTGACTAATGTCGGCTACGTCGTTGCACCGAACACGGTCAAGAATATACTGAAAAGGCACGGCATAGAGCCGGCACCGGAGCGAGAAAAACGCACCTCGTGGAGGACGTTCTTAAAAGCGCATTGGGATGTAATGGCCGCCACGGATTTCTTTACGGTTGAGGTCTGGACACCCCGCGGACTGGCGACCTGTTACGTGTTGTTTATCATCCATCTTTCAACACGTTCCGTACACATTGCCGGGGTGACCACGGCGCCCAATGGCGCATACATGAAGCAAATGGCCCGCAACCTGACAGACGTGGGTGACGGTTTTCTTTTAAACAGTCGGTACCTCATCATGGACCGCGATACAAAATACACGAATGATTTCAGAGGGCATTTGGATCGAGAGGGCGTGCGGACTGTTCGATGCCCTGCGCGAGCGCCCAACTGTAATGCAGTCGCAGAACGGTTTGTGCGTTCTATAAAAGACGAATGCCTGGGTCGCATGATTCTTTTCGGCGAGGCATCGCTTCGCCGGGTGCTCAGAGCATATGTCATACATTATCACAGCGAACGAAATCATCAGGGTGTAGGGAACCGATTGCTGGAGCCACTTGCAACGGTCAGATTAATCAATGAGCCCATTCAATGTCGTGAACGGCTTGGTGGTATGCTCAATTACTACTATCGGGTAGCAGCTTGAAAGCAAGGATCCTGTTTTTGCACCATACGAGCTTTTAAAAAGTGGACCTACCTGGCTGCCGCAATCGGTTTAATCTCCAAGTCCGACAAATCCACGCGTACCAGTTCGGCAGCAGCAGAACGAACGTGCGTGGGCAGGGTTGACCAGTCAATTTCAGTCTCGAAGTGTGGTTCGACGTAGGCGGCAATACGTATCTCGTTATCCGTGAACTCAATTAACGTGAAACCCTGCTTTGACTTTTCTCTTGTGCCGAGTAGGCGACGTGGCCCGGCACCCAGGCAGGACTGGCTCACAAAGGCGATGCCATTACTGGTGCCGGGATAGAAGGCATGATGGTGTCCACTGAGAAAGAGATCGACGTTGGCCGCCTCGAGGAGGGATTGAAGTTTATGGTCACCGATGTATTCCCGCTCGCGCCCCTGCGCGAACGGCCAAAGTGGCACGTGGCTGAAGACTACGCGTCGCTGGGAAGCCGCACCATGTTCCGCGAGCACCTGGCGCAGCCAGTCCATCTGTTGTTGCGGCAGGTGCCCGACCGTCGTGGCGTCCAGTGAGATGAACAGGATGTCAGCGAACTCAAAGGCATAGTGGAAGGGATATCCGGCATCATCAACAAAACGGACATCGGGTTTGCGAGGTGTCCATTGCTCAGCAAAGACTGTTCGCTCCAGCCCGAAGCCTGCATAGGCGGAAGCGTCGTGGTTGCCCGGTGTCACCGCGAGCGGGATGCTGGCGTTGGCCAGTGGGGCACTGACATGCTCGTGGAAAGCGTCCCACATGGGTAGCACCGCGTTTCGGGCGAGGTGCGGTATGCGCTGTCCGGCTACCATGTCCCCGGTACTGAGGACCAGATCCGGCTTCAATTCGAGAATGCGGGCCACGGCACTGTCCACCGTCGCTTCATAACGGGTGGAACCATAGGAGCCGTTCATGTCGGAGATTACTGCCACGCGCAGTATTTCCACGGCAACGGCGCGTGCCGGGAAGCATACCAGCAGCAGAATGATGATCCGGATTGGCAAGATCCGCATGCGGTTACTCAACTGACCGTGCATTGCTAATGGCACAGCGGTCATCTCCCGGGGTTGTCACAATCGACCTTGTGATCAATTGCGTCGGTCGTTGCCAGGTAGGTGGCCGGATCCAGGTCAAAACGCAGTTTACCCGCATGGCAGGTATCTCGCAGAATACCGGCCACTATCCGGGTGTTGTTGACCACCTGTTCAAACTGTTTGTCACTGAGCCCGAAGGTGTTGTGCACATGGTTATACAGTTCTCCCCGGTCCTCGAAGTCAGCTGCCAACTGCATCAGGCGTCGGTAGGCATCCGGATTGAAGTGACGGATCTTCTCGATCATCCGGGTCTTCTTGGTGAAATTGGCATAGGGGAGTCGTCCTCCGGCATCGTTGTCGTTCAGTTGCGTGTACCTGAGTTTTACCGGGTGATGGATCGCGATCTCATCCGGTACCGTGCCGCTACTTGCCGGCATGCGCCGGATCTCGCCGTTGTCGACCCAATACCAGTAGTTCAGGTAGTCGATGTTACCGATGCGGTCCTGCTGGCTGAATATATAGTCCAGCAGCGTTAGTTCTGTAAGCTCCTGCATCCAGAACACCATCTGCTCGGTTGTGACGCCATGTTGCATGGCCTGGCGCAGGATGGTATTTCCAGCTGCTTCGTGGATGCCTGCTTCGATGGCCTTCTGAAGAGGTTGCTCCGAGCGTAATGCGAGGAACGGTGCGGTTTCCTGAAAATCAAGGCTCTGACCCTTTCCCCAACCCGACTTTCGTGTGCCGTTTATCTCGGCATTATAACGGTCACCATGAGGCTGCAGCAGTATGCCATGGATCTGCTTTCTATCTTTTGTGAACAGCTCATCGGTGGGGTGATAGGTTGCCGGGTTTTTCTCTGCGGCCTGTATAACCTCCCAGCCTGCATGGTTCATGGCGCCACCCTTGTGATGTGATGAGACCTCGACCCCGCGCTCTGTTACCCGCGCCAGATGCATGTTCTTGTCCATTGAACGGTAAACGCTCACTGGCACTTGGATGTAAGTGTCGAAATAGCGGGAGAAATGGTAGTACAGGAGTGAGGCAGTCGCGAATGTTGCACTGGTGTGTGCGTCGTTCATGGTCATCTTGTAGGAAACCGGTTCGCCCAGGGCGCCGCGCTTGATAGGGCTGCTGGCAGCGCATTGCCCGTCTTCGAAGGCGCCCGCCTTGCCGGCAAAGGGGCCACGTGAAATATCGTAAACCAGTGTGCCCGGGCTGGTGCTGAAAACCTTCGGGCACAAGGCGTGGGAGCCTGCATAGAAGTCAATACTGCAGAATCCCTGTTCGTGAGCCTTGTCTGCGTCGCTGTAGACACCGCCTGGCATTCTGTCCAGGATGACGCAGTGTTCGTCAATCCCTTTCGGGGAAGTGTAGGAGGTTACGGTGCCGTTTACCGTTCCTGCTGTCACGTGCGTGGCCGCACAGAGTATCAATGCGGTGAAAGTCCATTGGCGGCGGCGTATTAATGGCTGTTCCATGGGAGAGCTACGTTCATGCATGATGGGCTGGAAGTATAGCAATCGACAATTGTGTTTGCAGGGTCCCGATAACTGGTTCAAAATAATATCTGACCGGGCAGGGTGCAACCTTGGGTAACGAATGATATACGCTTTGCACACGCGATAAAATGACTGAGTCGCCAATGATCAATTACTATGTCCACTTACAATGATGAGCTTAATCCCGGCGGCGGGGCCTTCTCTCGATGGCGCTCAATGCACGATTATCCGGAAAGGGGAACGAGGAATAGCCTTATGAAATCGTCTTTAACATTACTGGCCGCCCTGGCGGCAGGCTGGTCAAACCTGGCGGCGGCTGATTCGACCGAGGCACGTTGTGACATCTATCCGAAGGGTGAGGACCATATCAGTGCAATGATTCCCTGCACCTTTGGGCAGCGACAGGGTAACGTCACCATTACACGCTCGGACGGCGTTACTCATGATCTCGTGGCCGTAGGAGACAATCCGGGTAACTACCGTGACCAGCAGGGCAAAGCGGTATACCGGCAGAGCGGGCTCGGGTCAGCAGGCCAGATTTTCCGCTTCGAGGACGAGAGCGTTTACGTCTACTGGGACACCTCGGCTTTGAACCCCGTGGACGACAAGGACAACTGGACCGCACCCTACACCACCGCTGATTACGATGCGACGACCCGGCTGCGTTGTGGCATGACAGACTCTGTCGATATGGGTAGCTGCCCCGCCGGCATCCTGCGCATGGAAGACCGCCAGGCCTCCATCGTGATTACCAGCCCGGCCGGTGAGCAGTTTACGATCAACTTCATGACAGACTACGTAAACGCCACTTCCGGCGAGGTAGAAGCCCGAATGGAGGGTGACACCTGGATCGTTATCGTCAACGGCAAAGAACGCTATGAAGTACCGTTGGCCGCGATCGAGGGCGGCTAGTTTTACTTTCGGGGGCGGGTCTGTAGTTCTGCTCAGGCGGGTGGAGGCCGTTGGCGCTCGCTCGGCCCGCTTCGCGATCTTCGTTTGCGAGCGGCTCTGAACCTGGCTGTTCTTTAGAGGAATAACTCTTGACTGACAGAAAACTCATGACTTACCTGGTTGCTGTCCCATCGGTGGTAATTACGTTAACAGGTATGAAGGCGGCTTCGACAATAATCGTGCCGCTGCTGCTGGCGTTTATTCTGGCAACCATTGCCGGCTCGTTCATACTTTACCTGCAGGGTCGTGGCTTGCCCCGGTGGTTCTCCATGCTGCTCGTGCTGCTGGCTGTTATTCTGCTTGTGATTGGTATGGGGCTGTTTGTCAGCAGTGCAGCCATAGAGTTCAGTGATCGGATACCGTATTACGAGGCACGATTTCTGGAGATAATTAATCAATTGCTGATCACTTTGAATGATCGCGGTATTGCACTTGAAAAATCGGAGTTACTGCATCCATGGAGCCCAATGATGATCATGGGGTACTTGGCCGGATTCTTGACAAGCCTCCAGCTGGTATTGGCAGAGAGTTTTATGATTCTGATACTGGTGGTCTTTTTACTGTTTAACCAGGAGCTGTTCTTCCAGAAAATGCATTTACTGATTGACGATTATCATTCCCAGCAGCTTTTAGGCAGGTTTTCAGAACAGATCAATCGCTATGTCCTGATCAAATCGACCGTCTCGGCATTAACCGGCATGTCTGTGGCTGCGGGGCTGTATCTGATGGGCGTAGAACATGCGCTGTTGTGGGGTGTTATGGCATTTATGTTTAATTTTGTACCGAACGTCGGTTCCATTATTGCAGCGGTTCCCCCGATGCTGCTCGCACTGGCAAACCATGGCCTTGTCATGTCGTTATGGGTCGGGGTTTTCTTTCTGGTCATCAATGTTGTCTTCGGTGTAATGGTAGAACCGCGCATAACGGGAAAAGGGCTGGGCCTGTCCAGTGTTGCAGTGTTGCTTTCCCTGATCTTCTGGGGCTGGATCCTGGGCCCTGTGGGCATGGTGCTTTCTATACCACTTACGATCATGGCAAAAGTAGCCTGTGACCTGAATCCGCGGACCCGGTGGATATCTATATTGTTGAGTGACGGCCAGGAACAGCAGGCATGATCACGAAGCCGTCACTGGCCAACCCCGCCTGGTGCAAATACGTTTACTGCAGCAACGGCGTCTTTTCCATAAAATTTTATCAGGGTATGATAACTGCCGGTGGCAGCAACCAACTAACAGTAAAAGGAGTCTAACAGATGAAATCTCATTTTATTGCCATTAGCGTGCTTGCGCTCGCTTCAGTAACACTGGGCATGTCAACCGCATACGCTGACAAAATGAAGTGCAAGTCACATGGCGACTTTGTCCGCTGTGCATTGCCCAATGCCAATCATCGACACGTCAACCTGCATGAGGAAACGAGCCATAATAAATGTGAGAAGGGCTACACCTGGGGTGCCGACAGTGACGGGATCTGGGTCGACAAGAAATGTAAGGGGGTTTTTCACTATCGCAGTGACAAGGGGCATCACGAAGACTACCAGGAACGACATAGCCGCCATGAGGGCAGGTCAGGCGATTGTCCGTCTGATATCCGGGGTAATGAATGTGCCTATTATCGGGATGGCTACAAAGCTGGCAAAGATGATGGAAAGGCAAGCATGAGCCGTGCTTACGAGCGCTATTCGGATGAGTATGACAGCCGCTTTGAGAAGTACTTTGCCAGAGGCTACAAGGCTGGCTGGAATGACTACCGTTAGCCTGAAAAGCGGAGCGGTCGTTTCACCGCCAGCAGTGCAATCTGGAGTGAGGCGGATCAGTTATCGGGTTGGTCAATAAATACAAACGAACATTATGAGGGGGAATCAGACATGAAGCCCGTATGGTGCAAATATTCGAACCAGCTGCATGGTGTTGTTATCAAACAACATTACGGATAATCTATTCGGCAATGGCAAACGTCATACAACCCTTCCATCTCCTCGTTATTACCTTGGCCGGCTGGCTTAACCACCACCAACAGGCCCCCAGAGACATAGGGCCAGTCTCCGGGATTACCGAAATGTTGTTTGCAGTCAAGTAGGTCCAGAATAAGGAACGGACGTCTGGAAACGTTCTGTAGCCAGACGTTTCTGGTCAATTGCGAGTCTGTAGCCAACGCTCCAAAACGGACATTCGCTGTAAGTCCTTGTATGTCTTGAAAGTACTGTAAGCGGTCGTTTACGGGCTGGTTGCTAGACGGCTATTCCACGCGACCTCGCAGCATCCACTTCACAGGCCCCGAAGCGCGGCCTGCCTCTTG
>Ga0316196_10001598_pt1 | contig 9931 bp, 9 predicted proteins | sample Eddsed2cm_MG_FD_204938 | JGI IMG/M metagenome (GOLD analysis project Ga0316196, IMG submission 204938) | Coastal sediment microbial communities from Maine, United States - Eddy sediment 2 cm | ecosystem: Environmental > Aquatic > Marine > Coastal > Sediment | place: USA: Maine | collected 2016-03-02 | reverse complement strand
ATACAGTCAGCGAAGTCGAGCAGATGATCATCACTCAGTTCGGCAAACCGGTGGGCGAACCGGTGACGACCGCGGGCCTGAAAACCAAAGTTCCCTTTATCCAACAGGTCAATTCGATCGACAAACGAGTGCTGGAGTGGGACGGCAGTCCTTCGGACATGCCGACCAAGGATAAGCTCTACATATCTGTCGATTTGTTCGCCCGCTGGCGGATTACCGATCCCCTGCAGTACTTCCTGAGAATTCGCGACGAACGCAGTGCGCAGTCGCGACTCGACGATATTCTCGGCAGTGAGACCCGTAATGCTGTCGCTAAACACGAACTCATCGAAATCATTCGCACTACCCGGGATCGCGTGCCATTACGTGACGCGCTTCTGACGGACGCGGAACGCGATCTCAAAATGGGGTCGCTGGTGCCTATTCAGAAAGGGCGCAAGCAGGTCGAGCAGGAAATATTTGCCGCGGCCGCGGAAAAGGTCCAGGTATTCGGTATCGAGTTGCTCGATATCCGCTTCAAACGAATCAATTACAACGAGAGCGTCCGGCCAAAAATCTACGATCGAATGATCAGCGAACGGCGACAAATCGCCGAGCGCTTCCTGTCGGAAGGCAACGGCGAAGCGGCGAGAATTCGCGGTAACCGCGTTCGTGACCTGAACAAGATTCAATCCGAGGCGTACCGGGAAGTCGAAGAGATTCGTGGCCTGGCCGACGCGAAAGCCACCGAAATTTATGCCCAGGCATACAACCAGAACGCCGAGTCCATTGCATTCTACGAATTCACGCGGACGATGGAGTCGTACAAATTCATCATCGCCGAAAACACGACGCTTGTTCTATCGACGGACAGCGAGCTGTTTAAATTCTTGAAAGGCATGGATCCGAACGGAGCTACCCAATGAACACAATTAATCCACGTCTGGATCGTATCGCTTACGCCCTGATGGCCCTGATGGCTGTCGCTGGCTCTACAGGGTTAGCGAGGGCACAAGGTATAGCGGACACAATCCCGGCCAATGCGACCGAGAGTACCTATGGGACAGGATGGCAGTGCGACAGGGGATTTCGTAAGGATGATGGCGGCTGTGTTGTGGTGACGGTACCGACAAATGCTTTCCTCACGGACTCGTCGTACGGATCCGGCTGGAAGTGCAAGCATGGTTTCAAGCAAAGTGGTGACGCATGCGATCCGGTCGCATTGCCGGCGAATGCGTACATCAGCGCGGCGTCAGGGGATAGATGGCTGTGTGACAGAGGCTATCGACAAGTCGGCGAGAATTGCGAGGCAATCAATGTGCCGGTAAAAGGCTATCTGACAGAAAGTACAAGCGGCGCGGGCTGGAGCTGCGAGCGCGGGTACCAGGCGAAAAATGGCGACTGCATTGCCATCGCAGTGCCGGCTAACGCATACCTGGCACATAGCGCGAGAAATCCCGGCTGGGAGTGCGATCGCGGCTACCGGGAAGTCGATGGCGCCTGCAATGCCATCAAATTGCCCGCACACGGATATTTGTCCGGGCGGTCTTACGGGGATGGCTGGGAATGTGATCGCGGCTATCGAAAATCCCAGGCAACGTGCGTTGCTGTTGCGTTGCCGGAGAACGCTCATCTGAAATTCTCCGGAAAAGAATGGGACTGCAACAAACCTTACCGCAAACGACAAAATGCATGTGTCCTCGGGAGACCATAATGAACAAAAAAGATAAGCAGACGATGGAGGCACACGGCATTACTTGTGCCCCCAAGAATGTGTATTTCTACAAAGACTTCAAGTATGACCGCCTCGACGATGCAGTCCGCTATGCTGAGATCGACGCCAGCCGAATTCAGAAGACCGGCGGTAATTCGTAAGGAAGTTGCGAGCAGTGTGTGGAGGTCAAGCGGGCTGGATTTGACCCGCACACTTTTGCGTGGAATTTGCGTGTATCAGCTGTGCATCGTTGTGCAAAGTGATGCGAATTGAGCAACGGGCTCCCCGGTAACTAGTTGTTAAATAAGAACCGAATCAACTACTTAACGTTCTGAAAAGCTCCGCTTCGAGCAGCGGTCGCTCAGAAAACCGTTGTTATATCAATGAGTTAGAGATATCCCGTCACCGTCCCGCATTTCTTGCGTGGATTCTGCGTGGGTCGGATTAGCTAGAAAGCTCGGTTGCGATGTGTTACAAAACCTCGGACAAATTGGAAAATTGTCCGAGGTTTTGTAACGTAACCATGGCAACCGCAACTCAACAAGATCGCCTGATTCAGCTACTTCAGCATCATCCGCTGATGCGCGCACGCGACCTGAGGGCAGCAGGGATTGCTGCGTCTACGATTGCCCGTGCTGCCGAGGCTGGCGCGATTATTCGTGCCGCGAGAGGGCTGTACCAACTGCCGGACAGCGAACTGGATCTGGAATCCTCGCTGGCGGAGGCGTCAAAGCGGGTACCCAAAGGCGTGATCTGCATGATCTCGGCTCTTGCCTACCATCAACTGACCGATCAGATGCCGCGCAAGGTCTGGCTGGCCATCGGTGCAAAGGATTGGGAACCCTCGGTAGACTACCCGCCACTTCGAATTGTCCGATTTCGCTCTCCGTATCTCGAGTACGGCATTGAGCATCACGTCATATCGGGTATCGATGTCCCGATCTTTTCGATCCCCAAATCACTGGCGGATGCATTTCGAAGCCGGCGATTTGTCGACCGGTCCGTTGCCATAGAGTGCCTGCGCAACGCGATCGAAGAGCAAAAAGCGACACCTGCCGAGATCGCACAAGCAGCCAAGGACTGTGGAGCCTGGAAACAAATGCAGCCTTATATGGAAGCGATAACCGCAAATGGCTAACGGCCGAAACAACTCGCCTGCTTCCGTCAGGCAGCGACTGCTGAACCTTGCACGTGAAAAAGGCCAGGTATTCGACGTCGTACTTGTAGCCTACGGCCTTGAGCGGCTTATGTATCGCTTGTCGATATCGGAGCACCGAGATTCATTTGTTCTGAAGGGCGGTATGTTGGTGACGCTCTGGATAGGAGACGAGAATCGCGTCACTCGTGATGCTGATTTTCTCGGTTTTGGCGATGCGTCGGAGGGACATCTGATCTCAGTCTTCTCGGAGGTAATGAGCCAACAGCTAGACGATGGGCTGGTATACGATATTGACAACCTGACCGCTCGGGCAATCCGCGAGGAGCAGCAATACGGTGGTATCCGACTCAGAACAGTCGCGAATCTCGGAAAGACACGAATCCCGATAGTGGTTGATGTCGGATTCGGCGATGCGACGATTGCGCCGGATTTCACGATTGAGTATCCAACGCTTCTGGATATGCCGGCTATCAGCATTCGAGCCTATCCGCCCGCAAGTGTTGTCGCAGAGAAGTTCCACGCGGTCGTCCTGCTGGGTCTCGTAAACAGTCGGATGAAGGACTACTACGATCTGTGGGCCATATTGAATTCTCAAGCAATTGAGACGGACGAACTGGCTGAGGCAATAGCTGCGACTTTTTCTCGGCGGGAGACCGACGTTCCGTCAACCGTGCCGGCCGGCCTAACGGATGCGTTCTCTGCGGATCCGCTAAAGACTCAGCAGTGGGCGACATATACCGCATCGATCAGCCTGGAGGGATTGTCTCTCGAGAACGCGATAGATCTCATCTGGACTAACCTGGCTCCGGCTTGTGAGCGACTGCACCGGTGATTCAGGCCTGGCCGAAAGGTCAAAAATGAATCTTGAAGCGAAGCATAAATGGTTACGTTTCGAAGTTTCGGCCGGGGCCGTGAGGATGAATATTTCCTTGCGTCAATTTTGCGTGGAACAGCTGTGCATTGTCGTGAATAGTACTGAATTGATTGCAACGGACGCCCCCGTAACTGGTTGATAAATAAGAATCGAATCAACCACTTGGGTTTCTGAAAATCCGCGTGTCGGAGTTCAACCGAGGTGGATGATCAGCGGCTTCCCGGTACACCGGGGCGAGTCTTTAGTTCTTGCTCTTCAACTGACGCAACAACCCTTTGCGGAAATTCTTGATCGATTCGGCCAGTGTCGAGTCGTCCCATCCGGCGCCGCGCATTGTGGTCCGACTGGTAGCCGACGGATCAACGAATTTGAGGCGATGATCGCCCAGGGAAATGATGTCATCGTTGATGAGCACGTGGTTCTTTACACGCTCACCATTGACCCAGGTTCCGTTGCGGCTCTTCATGTCCACGATCAGCGTCGATTCGTCGTTCCGAATGACGAGGGCATGATGCCGACTAATCCATTCGTGGACGATCTCGACATCGCAAAGCGCGTTTCGCCCGATCAAGATGCGCGGCCCATCCAGACTGATCTTTTTCAGTGTTTTTCGCTTGAAGGTCAGGATCAGCTGCGGCGTCCGCTCGACGACGTTTGGCGACTTCTTAGGGATGTGTTCGACCAGCAAGGGGATGCGCTCGGCTTTCGCCAGCGCCATCATTGCCAGCCGATCGATTACACCGGGCCAGCCGCCCGACACCGAATGCAGTCGATTGCACACCGCCGGTGGCATCACGGCTCTGGGGTCGCTACAGCCGCCGCTCTTGAGTTTCCTGTGCGCGTAGGCGGCCGTTTCGGTCCGCGTCAAGGGTTTCAACAGGAACTTGCCCGTCAGGCGGGTCTCGATCGACTGCATGGCCGGCGCTTCGACGATGGGCAGCATCGGTCGGTCACTTGAGAGAATGATCCGCAGCGCGCTGGTTCCATCGAACGACATCTCGGCCAGCTCGCAGAGCATCTCCAGCAGAACGGGGCTCATCTTGTGGACGTTTTCGATGATGAGTACCGGTGCCTGGCTGCTCGCAGCCTGTTGCATTGCGACCACCCTGATCATGTTGAAACGCTCACTGGCACTCTTGAAGCCATGGTCGTAGCCGTACTGGCCCAGGATTTCTTTCAGGAGCTTGGCCGGGTCCGTGCGCGCCCCGTCGACGATCGCCACCGCGTGGTCGCGCGGCAGCGAACTCGCGAATTGCTGAATGATCGTGGTCTTGCCGGAGAGCGGCGGGCCATGGAACAAGCCTAAGCCACGTTTGTTGACGCGGGTCTCGTCGAGAAAATGGATGGCGTTTCTCTGGGAGGAGTAGCGGACCAGTACCAGTGGTTTCCCCTGAGTTAGAAACGGCTGTTTCCGCAACCCTGTATCCGCGAGTTTCATCTGGCGACTCCGCTGTCGTAGACGATTATCGTCATTAGACCGGTGGTTTTGCGTCCCCGCCTTTCGACGGGTTTGCCTTTGTCAGTAAGGCCAACGTAAGTCAGCAACCGCTTTGTTTCAAGCGGCATTTGACAAAACATTGGCCACGCATGCAGCGCTGATAACGCTCCCGCATCTCGAGGGCCGCCGTTGCAGCCGGCCCCCAAACCGTGGTGCCCACTTTGGTGCCCAAACCATGTTCACTCCATGTGACTTAACGTAACTTACCAAGCAACAATTCTGCGGCGTTCGTGCTCTTGGGTTACCTTGCGTCAAGCCGTGTCGTGAAGTCCGTTCACTGAAAATCCGCGTGTCGGTGGTTCAACCGAGGAGCGCAGCGGCGGCGTGGTCTGATGGACGGAGTCGAGTGTGTCAGGGAGGACGTCTGCAGCCAAAAACGACCTAAGCGGTACGCTCTTCGATGACACTCGACGTAGAGAACTGGTAACGCATATTGCGATAGACACAGACGTCCGTGATGGTGTCAGGCGTTCCGGTCGGCGCCGCTCGATAGTTTGTCGAATATCGATAGCGGCCCGTGATAGGCAACACGCGATGCCAGGTATGTCCGTGCAGCAATAGCAGGGTGCCCTTCCGAGGCCTCAGCACGACCTGATTCTCGAATTTCCCGACTGGATCGCCCGTCGGCAGCAGCCCCTTCTTGTGGGACCCCGGCACGACGACCGTCTGACCACCGATCTCATCAGTGATGTCACTCGTATAGACGAGTCGATTGAGGTTAAAGGTGGTCGGATCGTCCGGCGCACAATCCTGGTGCCAGGCTTGCCCCGACGTACCCTGCTTGGAGAACATGACCATACTGTATTGGCTCGTCCAACCCTCGCCAAGTATGGCCTCGCTTAATTCTCGGAAGCGCGAATCACCGTCAATCGCGTCGAACGCTTTGACGCCCTCGTTTTGTGGGAACCACGGGATGACTTCGGTCTGGGCCTGGTCGAGAAACTCATGGTCGTGCAAATAATCCGGGTTCTCGCCAAAGTGAATGCGAATCAACTCATCCAGGTCGTCCATCAAATCGGCGGCAAAGAAATTCTCAATCACAACATAACCGTCGCGCTCAAAACCTCCGGCAACACTATTCAGTTTCATGGCTTCACTTTTTGGCAGCTGTGCAGCGGTATTGTCCACGTTTGTTCTGATGTTGCCAAGAAAACGCAGCAAGTGGACGCTCACGTGTTTAGACCGGATAATCAGGCGATGCGAATAATCGCCCTTCTTGTCTTGTTGACTATCACTTTGTGCGTTCGCGCAGCAGAAACAATGGCCGTTGATACACAACCTTACCCATCCATCTTTGGCGCCAATGTCATGTTGTTCGATCCCGACATGGATATGAACACAGTTCAACGGTCCCTCGACGCGCTTCACAATCAACAGGCAAACGATGAGTTTAGCGAGCGGCGTTATGCGCTGCTGTTCAAGCCGGGTGAATACGACCTGGATGTCACGGTTGACTACTACGTGCAGGCAGCCGGACTTGGCCAGGTGCCAGGGGACGTGCGAATCAAGGGCGCGGTCCAGTCGATTTCCAGCACAACCGAGAATCGCGTGACCATCATGTTTTGGCGATCCGCCGAAAATTTCTATGTCAGCCCGAGAGATTCGAACGAGCCAATCTACTGGGCAGTCTCGCAGGCAGCGCCATATCGTCGCATGCACATCAAGGGCAATCTGCGCTTCGATCTTGGTGGCTGGGCCAGCGGTGGGTTTCTTGCCAATTCAATCGTCGAGGGCACGGCTGGGCTCACGAGCGGCCAGCAGTGGTTTACCCGAAACTCCGAGCTCAGTGAGTGGGTTGGGGGCAACTGGAACAGGACGTTTGTTGGAAGCTCGGGAACACCAGTGACAACCTGGCCGAATACCCCTACGACAATAGTCGATTACACGCCGGTCATTCGCGAAAAACCGTTCGTCGTTATCGATGACGCTGACGAATTTTCGGTCTTTGTTCCATCACTCGCAAAATTAACCCGTGGAGTCAGTTGGCGAGGCGGTGCCGAGATTGGAAAGCATATACCGATCAGCGATTTTTACATCGCGTTTCCGGAGAAAGACAGCGCCACATCGATCAACAGCGCACTTTCGGCAGGCAAGCACCTGCTGTTCACGCCGGGCATTTATTCACTCGACCAGGCTATTCGTATTCGTCGGCCGGGAACGGTCGTGATGGGGATGGGGCTCGCTACGTTGTTGCCGGAAACCGGTAAAGCAGCGATCGTGACCGATGACGTGCCCGGTATCACGATCTCTTCGCTAATGGTTGATGCAGGCCCGCAGCATTCACCCGTATTGATACAGATAGGCGATATCGACGCCCGCAAGGATCACAGCGAAAATCCGACGACACTTCACGACGTTTTCTGTCGGGTCGGTGGCGCTGTTGCAGGCAGCGCTGATGCCTGTCTCATCGTGAATAGCAATGATGTGATTATTGATCACACGTGGCTGTGGCGTGCCGATCACGGTGCTGGTGCGGAGTGGGCTGTGAATCGCTCAAAGAACGGGCTTGTCGTCAACGGCGACGACGTCACGATTTTCGGTCTGTTCAACGAACACTTTCAGGAGTATCAGACGGTCTGGAGCGGAGAACGCGGTCGCGTGTATTTCTATCAGTCAGAGATTCCATACGACCCGCCGAGTCATGAAGCGTGGAGGTCCGGCAGCGAAGAGGGATACGCCTCCTACAAGGTCGCCGAGCATGTGCAGGTTCACGAAGCCCACGGGCTTGGCATCTACAGTTTCTTCCGTGCTCAACAGGAACAGGATACGGACGTGCGGCTCAAGAGCGCCATCGAGGTGCCAGAGACCAAGGACGTCCGCATCAATCACGTTTCAATATTCTCTGGCCGATCCGGCGGTATTGATCATGCGATAAATGGTCAGGGCGAGGCGACGAACGTTGGAGAATTAACGCACTTTGATGGTATTAACTCGGAACATGCAAAATAAATACGCACTGGTGACCGGGGCAAACCGCGGTTTGGGCCTGGAATTGACCCGGCTCCTTTTGGAAAAAGACTATTCTGTCGCCGCTCTAATCCGCAAGGATGGCGCCAGTACCAATGAACTAAAAAAGCAGTATAAGGAAAAACTGCTGACCTTTACCTGTGATGCAACCGATGAAGACAGGCTCAGGGATTGTGCCGGGAAAATTGCGAAAGCCTTTCCTTCCCCTGCTTAAAAAAGGAAATGAAAAAAAACTCGTTTCCATCAGTTCCGAAGCAGGCTCCATCGGCAATACCCGGAGGAAAAGCGAATTCGCCTACTGTATGTCAAAGGCGGCACTCAATATGGGGATGAAGATTCTTCACAATTACCTTAAGGATGAAGGAATCCGGATCCTGGCCCTCCACCCCGGTTGGTTTCGTTCCGACATGGGCGAACCCCACGCGGAATGGACTCCCGCCGAAAGTGCACAGAAGATGCTTTCATATATCCAGTCACCCCCTGCTGACCCTGAAGTTATTTACCTGTTTAGTGACGGGAAACCTTTTGCCTGGTAAAACCCGGGAGAACTCAGAAGAGTCGACTGAACAATTACTTGAAGCTCCGGGGCGACATTGTCCATCGCTCCAATCCAGATACAGCAACTAGCCACCCGGTAAAGAAAGTGGACCCGGAAAAGGCAATCAGCTTCCTGAAGTTACCGGTTGATGCTACAGAGCGTGCGTTTGGCTCTGAATAAGCGACCAATGCCTAGCGTGAATTTTGCGTGGTTGCCTAGGATCATGTACAAAACCCCGTATTATTCGCGGGTTTTTGTGCATGAAATCTGAGGTTTTAAAGAATCATGTTGATATTTACGCATTTATAGCGGATATTCATACATGATGCTAGAGAGCCACCGACAATCATTTTCTTCCTATCTGGACCGCCTTCTCTCGCGGGGACAGCTTGTGCTTACGCCTGAGCAGGCCCAGAAGGACCTCGGTATCACCCGGCGTGCCTTTATCGATGCCGCCACGCGACAGCAGAAAAAGGGAAATCTCATCATGCCGCGCCGGGGCTTCTATGTGGTCGTGCCGCCGCAGTACCTTGCCCTTGGCGCGCCGCCGCCGTCCCTTTATATCGACAGCCTCATGCGGCATGAAGGACGCCCTTACTATGTCGGGCTGCTTAAGGCTGCCGAATTGCATGGTGCATCCCATCAGGCGGTTATGCAGTTCCAGGTTGTGACCGACAAGCGTTTGCCGAAGATCAGGGCAGGGCGCTCCGTTCTAGCCTTTTATTACCGCAAGGACATGGATGAGGTTGCGGAAGGCCTCGAGGAACGCAAGACCGAAGCCGGATTTATCAAAGTATCGTGCATAGAGCTTACGATGCTCGACCTCTTGCGCTATCCGCATGCGGCTGCGGGACTCGACCATATCGCGACCGTTCTTAGCGACCTTGGTCCACGGTTCGACCCGCACACGCTTGCAGGACTCTCCGCTGCCTTTGAGCGAACCATTGTTCAGCGCCTTGGCTATCTGCTGGACAAGCTGGGTTTTAGCGAGCAGACGGGAGCACTTCACGAAACGCTAAGTCGATTTCGCGTCTTGCCCTGGACCGAACTTGAGCCTGCGCGCACGAAAATCCAAGTTGTGAAGCACGAGCCGATTGAGCGCGACGAGCGCTGGCATGTCATTGTTAATCGCATACCGGAGATCGACGAATGATCCCGGCCATGCATATCACCGCCTGGGCAAATGTTGCCCCGTGGGCGGA
>Ga0316196_10001595_pt1 | contig 9934 bp, 7 predicted proteins | sample Eddsed2cm_MG_FD_204938 | JGI IMG/M metagenome (GOLD analysis project Ga0316196, IMG submission 204938) | Coastal sediment microbial communities from Maine, United States - Eddy sediment 2 cm | ecosystem: Environmental > Aquatic > Marine > Coastal > Sediment | place: USA: Maine | collected 2016-03-02 | reverse complement strand
GCCCGCGCCGCAGGCCACCCTGATGAAGCTCGTCATCGACGGCGTGCTCGACCAGGACCTGCCCTGGGCGCTCGTCGCGATCGGCGTCGGCATCGCGTTCGCGTGCGAAATCCTGCGCATTCCGTCACTGCCCTTCGCGGTGGGCGTCTACCTGCCGGTGTCGACAATGACACCGATTTTCGTCGGCGGCCTGATTCGCCTGTGGATGGAACGCACGGCGAAAAACGACACGGTTGCTGCCGACCGGCGCGAGCGCGGCGTGCTGCTGGGCAGCGGCTTCGTGGGCGGCGAAGGCCTGCTCGGTGTCGGCATCGCGCTCGTCGCCGTCGCCAAGAGCCGGCGGCCCGACGGTATCGGCACCGAATGGCTGGGAAGCGAGGCTACCGCGATGCTGGTCGGGGCCGCGGCATTTGCCGTGTTCATCGCCTGGTTCTTCCGCTCCGTGCGCGGGAATAATGCCTGAACCGGGAGGCCGTACAACGCTGTGGACTCGGTAACCCAGGCCGTGCTCGGCGCCGCGATCGGCGGCGCCATAGCTCCCGCGGGCCAGCGCCGCAAAGCACTGCTCGCAGGCGCGGCGCTCGGCACGCTGCCGGATCTCGATGTCGTTATCGACTACGGCGATGCGGTCGCCAACTTCACCTACCACCGCGGATTCAGTCATTCACTGTTCGTGTTGCCGCCGTTCGCGTTGCTGCTGTGGCTGGCGTTGCGGCGCTGGTGGGCGCCGGTCCGCGACGCGCCCTGGCGATGGCTGGCGATCATCGGCCTGGCCCTGGTCACGCACCCACTGCTCGACGCCCATACGGCTTACGGAACGCAACTCCTGTGGCCGCTCGAATCTCCGCCGGTCATGTGGGCGACGCTGTTCATCATCGATCCGCTATTTACGCTACCGATGCTTGTCGCTGTCGTTGTTGCCGCCGCGTGGCCGGCAAAACGGTCCAGCCGAACCCTGATTCGAGCGGGCCTGCTCGCCAGCACGCTCTACCTGGGCTGGTCCTGGACCGCGCAGTCGATCGTCGCCGGCCACGTCCGGGAAGCGCTGGCCGACAGAGGGCTTTCCGGGGCTCCCGTCTTCGTGACGCCAACGCCGTTCAATACATTGCTCTGGCGGGTCGTGGTGCTGACGGAGGACGGCTACCTCGAAGGCTTCGATTCGTTGCTCGTCGATGAAGCGTCGCTCGACTTCTCGGCTTACGTTTCCGACAGGCAGTCACTGCTTGCAGCAGACACGGTCTGGGCGGTGTCCAGGCTTCGCTGGTTCTCACGCGACTTCGTGAAAGCCGGCGTGGTCGACGACCGCCTGCTGGTCACCGACCTGCGAATGGGCCAGGAACCCATTTACGTTTTCACTCACGTAGTCGCCGCCCGCGGCAACCCGCACTGGGAGCCGATCCCGACCGAGCTGATATCGCCCGCCATCGACGAGCGCGTGTTGCTGGACGCCTGGCGGCGAATGTGGACGCACTGATGCGTCAATGGTGTTCGGCTATCGCGATGACCTCGCGGCCGGGCAACACCCGGGCATGGTCCTCCAGGCCGAGCACGAAACCATCGGCAGTTGCCTTCAGCGACTCCTCGCGGGAACCGAACGCGCTGAAGACCTCCGCGAGCAGCTGCCCTTCGCGGATTTTCTGGCCGGGCCGGACCTCGAAACGGATCAGGCCGCTGGTCGTGCACAGCGGCCGGTTCGTGTAGCGCAACGGCTCTGCGGTCGCGGCAGGCTCGGCGGCCGCGAACCAGTCGATCATCTCCATTGAACGCAAGGTTGCCAGCACGGCATCCGTGCCTGCGGCAACGCCCTCCTCGACGACCGCATACGCCCCACCGGCCTCGATCGTGTACGCAGGCACGCCCGCATCGACGACGGCTCCGGCGAGCGTATTGCGAAGCGGATGGAAGACGTCGGAATCCTCGACCAGCAACAGTCCGCTCGCACGGGCCAGCTCGAACGTGCGTCTTGCGGTCTTCCCGTCCGGGTACGCATTAGGAGGATCGACCAGGACGTGCGGGATCGATTGCACCCAGTCATTGTGCAGGTCGATCACCAGCGACGGCGCAGATTTCATGATGGTGTCGTAAAGCCGCCGCGCAATCTGCTCACCCATGCTGCCTTTCGGGTTGCCCGGAAAGCACCTGTTCAGGTCTTCCCTGTCGATGTTGAGGTAGCGGGAGACGTTTTCGAACCCCATGGAGTTGATCAGGGGAAATGCATGCACCGCACCGCGGCCAAGCCCCTTCCGGCGGAGCCGCGCGAATACGTCGTGCACGATCGCGGTGCCCCCGACTTCGTCGCCATGGATGCAGGCGGTCAGCCAGACGACGGGGCCGGGTTGCCTGCTCTCGGCAACGAGCACGGGAATCCTGCGCTGGATGATGTCGCGCAGGCCCGTAATGTCGATAAGCCGCCTCGAAATCCTCACAACGGTGACGTATCAGGCGGCTCTCAGGGCCGCGGACACCCGCGCGGCCGCCCGCAAGCGCTCGTCGCAGGCAATCAGGATGTCCCGCAGCATATCCGCGTACGACAATCCGGCGAGTTCCGACATCCTGGCGAGATGGCCGTCCCAGCACCATCCGGGGTTGGGATTCACTTCGAGTAGCCGCGGCGTGTTGTTGGCGTCGAGGCGCCAGTCGAAGCGCGCATAATCCTGGCAGCCGACGCGCTGGAACAGGCGTATGCAGCTTGCGTTGAGGAAGTCGATCGTCGCCTGCGGCAGGTCCGCAGGAATCGACTTTATGTTCCTGAAGTATTCCGACTCGGTATCCCACTTCGCCTCGTAGCCGCAGATTCTCGGCAGGCCCTCGGGCAGCTGCGAGTAGTCCTCCTCGATCACCGGCAGCATGGCGTAACTTTCCGGCGGATTGCCGATGATGCCGACGCTGATATCGTTCCCGGTCAGGAACTGCTCCACGAGCACGGGCCGGTCGAAACCGGTCGCCTCACGCACCTTCGCAATTGCGTACTCGAGCTGCCTGACGTCGTAACAGACGCTGTCCATCGTGATGCCGACGCTCGAGTCGCCGTAGTTCGGTTTGACGATCACGGGGAAGTCGATGGGCATCGAAATATACGCGACCTCTTCCGGTGCCACCGAGAACGCGGCCGGCACCGGGATGCCCATCTCCATCGCGACGCCACGAATCAGCGACTTGTCGTAACAGTAGGCAAGGCACTGGGGGTCGCCGCCCGAGTAGCGAATGCCGAGCATTTCCAGCAGCGCGGGGACGTGCAGCTCTTTCGTCGCCTCGTTATCGAAGCCTTCGTCGCACAGGTTGAAAACGAAATCGATATTCGCCCTCTCGTTGCGCAGCCTGTCGATCAGCTCGTCATGGTTATCGAGGTAGGAGAAATCGAACCCGTCGAGCTCGCCCAGCGCCTTCTTGAGTTCGTCGATCGTATGAAAGTCGTCGCTGTCGAACGCGTTGTTCGGCTTGACGGAGTCGGAGCGGCGATGATCGCCCATCACCACGGTAACGCGGCGGATACGTTTTTCCTCCTCACCGCTGACCACGGCCCGCTTGTTCGAGCGGGCCGTCAGGACGATGCGCTGAGCCATCATCCCGAGGTCCTGGTTGCGCTTCGACACCGTCGACATCGGTTTCGCCTCCAGGACATCGAAGCCGTTGGCCGACAGCAGGTCCCCGAGCTGATCGGCGTTGTACAGGCGCTCGGCATAGAACTGGTCGGCAACGACGCCCTTTTTGGTGTGCGTGATCACCTCGCGCGAGATCAGCCTCGCGTTGTCCTTCGAGAGGGTCCGCTCGCGGCAGACAAAATAGTTCTTGTCGATCCATTCCCAGCTGCGGGTCTCGAAGTTATGGCGCAGGAAATCGCCGTCCGTGAAGTCGATGAGCAGCTGCCCCTGCGGTTTCAGGAGGCGACGAAGTTCCGTAAGCACGGCGATATCGTCTTCCGCAGATTCGAAGTAGCCGAAGCTGTTACCCGCCAGGTAGATGAGGTCGAACGTGCTGTCACGGAAACGTAGCTTGCGCGCATCGCCTTCGCGAAACGTGGTCCGGTAGCCCTGCTGCCGCGCGATGCGCTTGGCCCGCGAGATCAGGTAATGGGAGCGGTCGACGCCGTACAGGTTGGTAAAGCCGCGTTTTGCGAGCTCGAGCAGGTGCCTGCCCTGGCCGCAGCACAAATCGAGTATGCAGGCATCCGGGGCGACATCCACGCGCTCGAGAAAGGCGTCGATTTCGGCTTCGGTGATATCCGGGTCCTCGACGACGTCACCGTCCGTGCGCAGGTAGTTCGCATTGAAGATGTCCCGCCACCAGTCTGCCCTGACGTAGCTCTCGAGGTCTTCGACGGGACCGATGGAACCGCGGATGACCGCTTTGCCCTGCGGCTTCGGTTTTGCAGCACCAGGCTGCGAAGTCTTTTTAGGCACGTCCTATTGCTCCAGGGGCCAGTGTAAAAAAGCGCGCGAATTGAGCGCCCCATTGCGGGGGGTGTCAAGAAAAAAACGACGTTTTCCCAAAGCCGGGCAGCGAAGCCCTTTCGGCCGGCGATCGCGTTGGCAGCCTGCTGATTTGATTAAAGATTACTGGGCCGTTAGGGGCCCCGGGCGGAGCCGGCCATGCATCCCGTCCGGCCAGGCGCCGAGCTTGCGGGAATATGCGCAACCAGGCGCCCCGTCGCCGGCGCTAGTCGCCGTCCGTTTCGAACTGTTGCAGGCCTTCTGCCAGGAAATCCGCGAGGAGCGGCGTCCCGACGAGGTACTCCGCGGTACGCTCCGTCCACGTCTCTTCCGCGAACTTCAGCGCTTCGCCCCACTCCTCCAGCGAATAGTCGCCGCGACCGACCCACATCAGGGCGACCAGCATCATCTGCTGGTCCGGCTCGAGGTCGTCGATCGCCGTCGTCAGTTCCCGGTAGTACGGGTCGCCTGAAAAGTCCGTGGCAAATTGTTCCGTCCAGTCCTCGTCGAGGATCTCGGCTTCATCCTCGTCCGGAAACATCACGTCGTCGCGAGAATGAAATTCGTGCACCTTGTCGATAATGAACTGGACGATTTCCGGATTGAGTTCTAGTGAGGGCATTTCGTATTACCCCTGGTCTGTGGTTGCGGCAGCGGCATTGGCGCCTGTATCCACCAATGCCCTGATCATCAGGGTTGTGCCTGCCAGTGCGCGCAGCAATGCGTAGTTTTACCTAAGCCGGCTGGCTGCCCGCAGAAAATACGTATGGCCGCGCCGCCGCAGCCGACGGACAATGTCCCCATTGGAGGCGGCCATGGTCAAGCGACGATTCCGGCATCCCCTGCACCTCGTCCCGGGCCGGTTCACGAGTCCGGGAACCGCACCGGGCGATCTAACCGAGCCGCCGGAATCCGAGCGCATCCCGGCCAGGCTTCACCTGCTCGACTACAACGCCGGGGGATACACCGACAAGTCCGACTGCACGCTGGAGGAGGCTCGCGAGTATTTCTCGAGCCCCAACGCAACCTGGCTGCACGTCAACGGGACTCCAACCGAGACGCTGTTGCGCGCCATCGGCGATGCCTATGAGCTGCATACACTCGCGCTCGAAGACGTGATGCACACCGGGCAGCGGGCAAAACTGGAAACCTACGACGAGCAGCTGTTCACGATAGTCAGTTTGCCGGAAATATCCGGGCACGGCGTCTCGACTGCACAGCTAAGCCTGTTCCTGGGGGATTCCTGGCTCGTCAGCTTCTACTCGGGGCACGAAGACCCGTTCCACCGGGTTCGGGAACGCACCTACCGGGACTCCTCGCGTATCCGGCAAAAGGGCGTCGACTACCTTTACTATTCCCTGCTCGACACCGCGATCGATCTCGTGTTTCCGCTACTGGAAACCTTCGGGGACCGAATCGAGGCGCTCGAGCTGACCGTTTTCGACGACCCGAGCCGGGAGGCGCTGGACGAGATTCATAAACTCAAGCGCGAGCTGGTGCTGCTGCGCCGGGTCACCTGGCCTCAGCGGGACATGATAAACAGCCTGCTTCGCGACGAACATCGCCAGGTCACAAGCGACACGAAGCTGTATATCCGGGACTGCTACGACCATGCGGCTCACGCACTGGACCTGGTCGAGAGCTACAGGGAGATGGCGTCGAGCCTGCTCGAGGTCTACCTGTCCAGCCTGTCCAACCGCATGAACGACGTCATGAAATTACTGACGATCATTGCGACCGTGTTCATTCCCCTGTCGTTCATCGTCGGCGTCTACGGCATGAACTTCGACCGTTCGGTCAGCGCCTGGAACATGCCCGAACTCGGGTGGCGCTTCGGCTACCCGATCCTCTGGCTCCTGATGGTGTCGCTCGTTGCCGGCATGCTGATCTTTTTCCGGCGCAAGAACTGGATGTGATCCGGGCCGGCTCCCCGAGCGTGTAGAATCGCCTGCACCGCTCGACGATTCCGGAGATCCTGTATGCCAGCCATTCGCACCCGAGTGCTCGCCGCGACGGTCGCTGCACTGACCAGCCTCTGCCTGTTCCCGATTGCACAGGCGGACACCGAGAAGCCCGTACTGCACGGCAAACACTGGGTGGCGATTACCGGCAAGCCGCTGGCAGCCACGGCCGGCGCCCGCACATTTTTGCACGGCGGCAATGCGGTCGACGCAGCCTGCGCGATGCTTGCCGCTACGTCGACGATGTGGGACGTACTCGGCTGGGGCGGTGAAACTCAGGCCCTCATCTACAATCCGCATACGAAAGAGGTAGTGGGAATCAACGCGCTCGGCGTTGCGCCGTCCGGAGCCACGCCGGAGTTTTTCCGCGACAGGGGCCTCGACTACCCGCCAGAATACGGTCCCCTGGCGGCGGTGACGCCCGGAACGCCCGGCGGGCTCATGGTCATGCTTGCCGAATACGGTTCGCTGAGTCTCGCCGAGGTCCTGGCGCCGGCTATCGAGATGGCCGGGGGTTACCCCATCGAGGCGAGCGCCGTCCGCGCGATTGAACGCCATCGCGACAGGATCCTCGAATGGCCGTACTCGACGGCGGTATTCCTGCCGCATGACGACGACGGACCGCGTGGACCGGACGTCGGCGAAATCTTCCGCCAGCCCGACCTGAAAGCGACGCTTGAGAAGCTCGTCGAGACCGAGCGCGCGGCGCTTGCCGACGGGCTCGATCGCAAGGCTGCGATTTACGCGGCCTACGACCGCTTCTACCGGGGCGACATCGCCGAGGAAATCGTGCGCTCGATGCAGGAGCACGGCGGCCTGTTCACAAAGGCGGACCTCGACCAGTGGCAGGTTCGCATCGAAAAGCCCGTGTCGACCAGTTACCGCGGCATCGACGTCTACAAGCTGACGACCTGGACGCAGGGACCCGTGCTCCTGCAGACGCTGAACATTCTCGAGAACTTCGACGTGGCGGGCATGGGCTACAACTCGACGCGCTACATACACACGCTCTACCAGGCCATGAATTTCGCCTACGCGGATCGTGACTTCTATTACGGCGACCCGTACTTCCCGCCCGAGGAGCCGGTCGAAGGCCTCCTGTCGAAAGACTATGCGCGCAAACGCGCCGCGGAAATCGACCCGGAACGCAATGATCCGGACGCAGGACCCGGCAACCCCTACGACTTCCAGCGCGGCAGGAACCCGTTTATGCAGCACCTGGATGACCTCCGGTCGGGCAACGGTACCCCGAACGCAATGGACCCGAATGACGCGGGGTTCTTCCAGGGAACGACCACCATACAGGCGGCCGACAGGGCGGGATGGGTGGTTTCTATCACGCCGAGCGGCGCCTGGATCCCGGCGTTTATCGCGGGCGAAACCGGCATCGGCCTGAGCCAGCGCATGCAGAGTTTCGTCCTCGATCCGGCCGAAAACCCGTACAACGTCGTGGCGCCCGGCAAGCGGCCCAGGGTCACGCTGACACCCTCCATTGCGCTCCGGGATGGTGAACCCTGGCTGTCGTTCGCCGTGCAGGGCGGCGACGCACAGGACCAGAACCTGTTGCAGTTCTTCCTGAACGTCGTCGAGTTCGGCATGAACGTGCAGGAGGCGGCTGAGGCCGACAATTTCCTGAGCTACCAGCTGCACGACTCATTCGGCGATCACAAGAGAGAACCGGGCCGCCTCGCCGTCAACGAATCGGTTGCGGAATTCACGCGCGACCAGCTTGAGAAGATGGGTTACGCAGTCGAGGTCGGCGTGTGGGGCAGCCGTGACAAGACTTCCGGGCCGATCAACGCCATCTGGTTCGACCGGGAACACGGTACGTTCCAGGGCGGCTCCAGCAACCACGGTGACGATTACGGCATCGCCTGGTGAACCTGCGCTGCCGCTGACCGTCGCCGGATTGCGACAGAAATGCACGCGGAATGTGCATGGATTTTCGATATACTCCGCACGTTTTTAGACCTGAAAGCGTTTGGGCCAATGACTTTCCAATTCGTTCGTACGCGGACAGTGTCAGCCGCGTGCCTGTTCGTGCTGTGCGCGGCGTGCGGCAGCAATCCGCAACCCGAGACCGTGAGCTCGGCCGAGCCGTCGCCGACGGGCGGCTTTTTTCTCGGCGCGCGCCCGGTGTATGCACACCTCGTCAACGAGCGTGGCGGAAGCTGGGTGTTCACGACGATTACCGCGTCCGATGCGCCTATCGACTCGGGCTACCTTGTGCGGCTCAACGACCTCACACCCGCGTTCGACACGCGCGCCGCCGAGTGTACGCCGCAGGTTTATCCTGCTTCACACCGTTGCAGCCCCGTCCACCCGTTCCGCGATAAAACTTCCGGCATGCTCGACAAGATCATCAACGGCGGAATCGCTGTCGGCACGGCCGGCAAAGTCACCGACATTTCCCAGACGTATGAAACCACGTTCGACGAAAGTGCGTTCAACCAGGCCGTCGACGAAGCACTGCTCAACTCCGGCCTGGATGGCGACCGGCGCAGGCTCATCTCGTTACTCGATACCTACGATCAGGAAGCTTCCAGTGCGCATGCCGAGCTGGCGGACATGACGCAACAACTGTCTGCAACGCGCAATAACACGAACCGCATCGAGCTGGACGTCCAGCCCGGCATCCATGGACTGACCGGTTATTACCAGGACGACATCGATTTCGCCGACCTGATAGAGCTGACGCCCGTGGCCGATGGCGACGTGCCCACGGTCAAGCTCGACAAGCAGGACGCATTACCGTGCGATGCACGGCATTGCATGTCGGCAGCGGAGAGCGGGCTGTCGGCCCTGCGCCGCGATATCGAATTACACAGGCATCGGCTGTCGGCGATAATGGCGCCTGGCGCCAGGGTCTACGATGTGCAGTGCGACGATACCGTGTACGGCCATTACCTGCTCTCGGTAGACTGTCCGGCGCAAGTCATCGCTACGGGCGACGGCCCCGTGCGGCTGCCGATTGACGTCACGATCCTGTCCCGCGACTTCGAAAAACTGTTTCCGAATATCGACCTCGCGGATAATCGCCTGCGCGTCTCGATCGAGCATCGTTCCGTTAAATTCACGAACACCACGGACGAGTACATTACGCTTACCGCGCAGACGATCTACTACAACTCGAGTGTCAATACGACATCGCTCCCGATAGACATTCCGCCAGGGATATCGATTACACGGGACATCGATGAGTTCGTGTCGCGGTCCATCGATATCGAGTCGAGTTACCGGCAGATGACGCCTGACAAGGCTGCCGGCGCGTCATTCCAGTTCGGCCTTGCCGTTCGTTACCGCGTCGCATCCGACCCGGACGAGAAGACCTTGCACGATATGCAGTCGTTCAATGTGGGCTGCGTGATCGAGAACCAGGTCGACCCGGGATCATGTGCGGCCGGGGCGGCCGCAGACGACAATGCGCAACGGACGGCGCTGAGGTCGAAAACGGCGGTCATCCCGGCGCTCTAGGTTCATGCGCTCGTTCAACCTCGCATTCGGCAGGAACGACACGCGGCAAGACGCCCTGAACCGCTGCTG
>Ga0316196_10001589_pt1 | contig 9968 bp, 6 predicted proteins | sample Eddsed2cm_MG_FD_204938 | JGI IMG/M metagenome (GOLD analysis project Ga0316196, IMG submission 204938) | Coastal sediment microbial communities from Maine, United States - Eddy sediment 2 cm | ecosystem: Environmental > Aquatic > Marine > Coastal > Sediment | place: USA: Maine | collected 2016-03-02 | reverse complement strand
CACTGATCAGAATTTTTCCAGTATTATCCACCAAAAACGCCTTATGGCTCTGCCACCAGCCGGAAGCCGCTATTTTCTCGATGAGATAGTCGAAATTAAGGAACACCTCCAACCGGCCGATGGTTTGACCGGTTTCATCGTTGAGATCGGAAATAAGAGAAACCGTTTCATGCTCGGCAGATGCATCATAGCGGGGTGGTGTGATTTCCGTTATTCTGGCACCGTAGAAGCGTCTCATTCGCATTCGGCCGCCATCATTGATCCCCTGCGCGTCTCGCGCCATCGGATCCATCCGAGGGGCAGTGCCGGAATTTAAACCCTGACCAGGCGTATTATCATTCCAAATCAAATTAACCCGCGCGACACCTTCTAAGTCTTTTAATTGTTCGACCACCCACAGGTGAATATAATCAGGGTATTTTTCCCCGGCGGTTTTGTGAAACATTTGTATCCAGGTCTTCGTGCGGCTCAGGCGCATATCAACCTGATGGGCCGCCCGCTGGAGTTTGAGGATGGCGGCTTCACGCCACTGGTTGACTAAGCTGTCGCGGGCGTAGATAAACCCCACAAATCCCATGGCGATCAAAAGCAGCGCCACCGGTAAAAACATAAAGAGAGACAGACGTTGTTGCAGGCTCCTCGGCCGAAGCATACGGGTAGTCTCCTATTCAACCTCATAGGTAAACTCGTCCATGAACTTTTTATCTGGGGTTACGGCTTTCATCTTGACTGTATAGGTACCCTTTTGTTTGAAGTCAAGGTCGGCACCATAAGCACCCTGCATGCCCATTGCCATCATTTTTTGTTTGGTTCCGCCGGGGCCTTCGACAAGATAACCGACTTTGGCATCCTCCACTTTGCCGCCATCCGGCGCCAAAATATAAACCATCATGTGGTGGGTTGCACGGTCCTCCATGTTGAGCAGGTGGTAGGCAAGCTGATAATCCTCCACCTTGGACTCATGGATTTTCTCACCCATGTGTTGGGAATGGTCCATTGTTTTGCCATGATCGCCGGCCGATTTGGTATGGTCCATTTTCATGTCCTTATCGTCGGCCATAGCTGTTAGATTGATAATGAATGAGCTCGTTACCATGATGATGAATAGAAACATTGATTTTTTCATGATTTTCCTCCGTTTTTATATTTATTTATTTCATCTTTGAAATCCTGTTCCTCTGGGCCAGTATTCTTTACTACTCGCGATGTGAACATGTTATTACCCCGGCCGGAAAAATGATCCGTCCGGGGCGGTTCAAAGTGCGTCGACGCTAACCGCGGCGGTACGCACTTTTACGATACGATTGACATTGGCGACCGTGATGATTCCGTCGCCTGGTCGCATGGTGCAAGCCGCATTCCGGATCAATTCGACGATCTTAAGCTCATCTTTATCCAGGCAGATAACTTCCAGCTTTACCATGCGGTTTACCCTGCAGCCGAATTCGATGTTCATTTCGGCCTGGTCGCCCTCGGCTTCAGCACCCACCGCGTGCACATGCGTAAGTGTTGCATGTTTTATTCCAGCTTCACTGAGCGCATCGAGTGCCTTAAGGGCCCGCTCGCAGCGTATATAGGCCTTAATCTCCTTCATCGATCACCTCCTCGGTTTTTTCTGGTACCTGGGATATGGCTTTGCGCAGTTCCCAGCGTTTCCAGGTATCATAAACAGCCGGTATGATCACCAGTGTAAGAATCGTGGAAGACACCAGCCCGCCCACCATGGGAGCCGCAATCCGCTTCATCACCTGGGACCCGGTTTCAACAGCCAACATCACGGGCATTAAACCGATCAGAGTGGTCGCCACGGTCATGAGCTTGGGCCGCACCCTATCAACAGCGCCTTCGATGATGGCTGCGCGGAGGTCCCCGGCGGTATGCATCAGGCCCTTCGCTTTGCGCCTTTCAAACGTTTCGTCCAGGTAAACCAGCATGACAACGCCGGTTTCCGCCGCTAGGCCCGCCAGAGCGATAAATCCTACCACAACCGCCACCGAAATATTGTAGCCCAGCAAATAGAGCAGCCACACCCCACCAATGAGCGCGAAGGGCAGGCTCGCCATCACAATAATCACTTCGATGATGTTTTTAAAATGGATATACAGGAGCAGGAAAATCACAGCCAGTGTTACCGGTACAATGATATTCAACGTTTTGCGGGCTTTTTGCATATACTCGTACTGCCCGGACCAGACCATCGAATAACCAACCGGCAGGTCAATTTCTCGATCGACGACCTCCTTGGCCATCTTTACGTAGGACCCTAAATCCACGCCCTTTAAATCGATATAGATCCAGGCCGTTTGCCGGGCATTTTCGCTTTTAATGCCGGGAGGTCCTTTGTGGATGGTAAGATCGGCCAACTGCGCCAGGGGCACCTGGGCGCCGGTCGGGGCGGGCACCAGGACGCGTTTGAGCCGTGCAATATCATCCCGCAGTTCCCGGTTGTACCGCAAGCTGACCGGATAACGCTCAAGGCCTTCCACGGTGGTGGTCACGTTCATCCCACCAATGGCGGTCATGATGACGTCCTGGACATCACCCACCGTCAGTCCGTAGCGGGCGATTTCATGTCTATTGATTTTAAAATCCAGGTAGTTACCGCCCGTGACACGTTCCGAGTAGGCCGATAGCGTACCGGGAACATCCTGAACCACGGCTTCGATGCGGGATCCCAGCTCCGAAAGGACCTCCAAATCCGGACCCATCAGCTTGATGCCCACCGGCGTTTTGATGCCCGTCGAGAGCATGTCGATACGGGTCTTGATGGGCATGGTCCAGGCATTGGTGAGCCCCGGAAATTGGATCGCACGGTCGAGATCCTCGACCAGCTCATCGAGGGTGATATAGCGCTCCTCAGGCCAGATCCAGGTGAGCGGCCCTTTGAGCCAGCCGGGCCAGTGTGAGAAAACACGGTCAATTGACTTTTTGCGCCATTCATGCAGAACCTTGCCGTTTTTGACTTCCGGCCAAATCCATGTCAGGGGCTTTTTAAGCCAGCCCGGCCAGCTTGAAAAAAATCGTTCCACGCGATATTGCTCGTACTCCACTTCCGGCCTTATCATAATCGTGGTTTCAACCATGGAAAGGGGAGCCGGATCGGTGGCGGTTTCCGCCCGTCCGATTTTGCCCAGGGTGTGATGGACTTCCGGAAAGCGCTGAATGATCTTGTCGGTTTGTTGCAGCAATTCCTTGGCCTTGGTGATGGAGATACCGGGAAGGGTGGTCGGCATATAGAGCAGATCCCCCTCGTTAAGCGGCGGCATAAACTCACTGCCCAGTCGCGACGCCGGATAAATTGAGACCATCAGTACGACCACGGTCAGAAGCATCGTCACCAGGCGGTATTTTAATACCCTTTGGATAAAAGGCCGGTAAATCCAGATGAAGAAACGGCTCAAAGGGTTGCGCCTCTCCGGCATGATTTTCTGCGGCACCAGGCAAACGATCGCAAAAACCGAGACCGCCATGGCCGCCACCAGGGCCCAGTCCGGCGGTTGCCAGCCCAACAGAGAGGGACCTGCCAGACCCATCACGACGACCAGAAGAGGGGGCCCTGCGACCGTCGCAAGCCAGATGTTCCGTCGTCGTCTGCGTGTAGTTTCCGGAGGGAAAGTATTCTCGCGGATGAAGAAGGTCATCAACACCGGGACGATGGTAATCGCCAGCACTGAAGAGGCCGCCATGGCAAAAGTCTTGGTGTAAGCCAGCGGCTTGAAAAGGCGGCCCGACTGTTCCTGCAGGCTGAAAACCGGCAGAAACGAAACGGTGATGATCAGCAGACTGTAAAAGAGCGCCGGCCCGACCTCTTTGGCAGACTCCAGGATAATTTCGGTATGGGGTTTGCGCCCCTGATTTCTTTCCAGATGCTTGTGGGCGTTTTCAACCAGGACGACCGAGGCATCGACCATGACACCGATGGCAATGGCGATGCCCCCCAGGCTCATGATGTTGGCATTGATGTTCAGTCGGTACATAATGAGAAAGGACAACAGGATACCCACCGGCAGAGTAAAAATCGCCACAAACGCCGAGCGGAAATGAAGCAGAAAAATAACGCAAATAAGGGCCACCACGCTTAGTTCCTCTATGAGCTTCTTTTTTAAGGTGTGAACGGCTCTTTCAATAAGACCCGATCGATCATAACCTTCTAAGATCACCACCCCTTCGGGCAACCCTTTCTCAAGCTCTTTTAACTTCTTTTTAACGTTGTCAATGACCTCCAGCGCGTTTTCGCCAAAGCGCATGACCACGATACCGCCCACCGCTTCCCCCTGGCCTTTCCACTCCAAAATACCGCGGCGCAGTTCGGGGCCAATCTGAATGTTGGCAATGTTTTTCAATAGAACCGGCGTGCCCTTGCTATCCACGGCCACCGCCACGTTCTCCAGATCCCCTAAGGAGCTGATATACCCAAGGCCCCGTACCATGAACTCGGTTTCAGCCATCTCCACCAGCTTGCCTCCAACGTCGCTGTTGGAGCGCTGGATGGCCTGCCGAACCTTCTGGATGGAAAGGCCGTAAGCCTGCAGTTTGTTGGGGTCTACTTCCACCTGATACTGTTTGACGAAACCGCCGATACTGGCGACCTCGGAAACACCGGGCACGGAGGTGAGTTCGTATCTGAGATACCAGTCCTGGATGCTTCGGAGCTGTTGGAGGTCATGTTGGCCATTGGTATCCTGAAGGACGTATTCGTAAATCCAGCCGACACCGGTAGCGTCCGGTCCAAGGCTCGGCGTCACCCCCGGTGGAAGCCGGCCCGATACGAAATTCAAATATTCGAGTACCCGCGATCGGGCCCAATAGAGGTCGGTGTCCTCCTCGAAAATAATGTAAACAAAAGAAAAACCGAAGAAGGAGTATCCACGCACCACCTTGGCGAAGGGGACGCTCAACATGGCGGTGGTCAGGGGATAGGTGATTTGGTCCTCCACCACTTGAGGGGCCTGGCCCAGGTATTCGGTGTAGATGATCACCTGTACATCCGAAAGGTCCGGGATGGCGTCAAGCGGCGTTTCCATCATCGCCAGGGAGCCGCCCAGTATTATGAATACGGTGAGCAGAACAACCATGAACTTGTTATTGATCGACCACTGTATGATTCTTTCAACCATGATTTAATTCCGCAATTCCTGAATTCCTAAATCCTATAATTTTTTTTGATCTTCCATATCTTTAAAAAAGTCTTCCTCGTCTTCCATATCCTTGAAGAATTCCTGTTCTTTCTCCATATCATCGAAGAAGTCTTCTTCCTCTTCCTTCTCGGCCGATTTGGCCTTTTCCTTCTTGGCTTCCAGCATCTTTTGGACGGCTTCTATGAGCTTCGACTCCGAATCGAGGAGGAACTGGCCCGAGGTAACGACCGCTTCTCCCGGAGCGAGTCCCGCTAAGATCTGGACCCTGCGGTCGTCAAGCGCGAGACCTAGCGTCACGTCGCGGGGTGTGAACTTGTTACCATCGCGCATCACGAACACCACATTGCGTTCGCCGGAGCGAATGACCGCCTCGGAGGGAATGATCAAACCCTCCTCTTTTCCGGTGGCTTTAAGGCGAATGTCGGCGTACATTTCGGGCTTGAGTACCAAGTCCGGATTTTCAAATTCGAGCCGGATGACGATGTCCCGCGTTTTGGGCTGCAGATAGGGGTAGACGTAAAAAACCTTACCGGAAAACACCCGGCCCGGCAGATACGGCAGGGTCATCTCGGCCTCCTGTCCTTCGGATACCCAGGGCAGCTCATACTCGTAGATGTGCGCCTCGACCCAGACACGGCTCAGATCGGCAATCCGGTAAATCGTGGTCCCGGCTTTGACAAAGCTTCCCTCTTCCGCGTTTTTAAGGGTGACGATGCCGCTGAAGGGCGACCGAATCGTTACGGTTTTCTTGACCTGACCGGAGCTCTCGATGCCCTGGATCTCGCTTTCGGCCACATCATAGTATTGCAGCCGACGGCGTGCCGACGCCAGGAGTTCCTGATTACCCATTCCGGCTGTGCGCTTCAGGTTACGGTAGGCCACCATATATTCTTCCTGGGCCGTCAGGAGTTCAGGGGAGTATATCTCGAAGAGGGGCTCGCCTTTTTCGACGAATTTTCCGGTAAAATCAATGTGGATTTTTTCAATCCAGCCGCTTGACTTGGGACTGATCTGGGTCGCCCGGGTTTCATCGTAAGTGACATGACCGTAGATCCTCAGAGTATGAATTAAAGGGCCTTTTTTGACGATTGCCGTACGAAGCCCCATGTTTTGCTGAGTCACCGGATCAACCTTCACATCCACCCCGCCCACCAGTTCGTCCTCGTAAACCGGAACCAGATCCATTCCCATGGCGCTTTTGCCGGGCTGGTCGTAAATTTCGGTGGGGACCATGGGCGCCCGCCAGTAAGCGATTTTGCGCTCCTTTTCCCCACCCGGCTGGTCCTCTATCTCGTCTTCGTAAACCGGGACGAGATCCATGCCCATGGCGCTTTTGCCGGGCTGGTCGTAAATTTCGGTGGGGACCATGGGTGCCCGCCAGTAGGCGATCTTGCGCTCGGTCTGCTGGCCGGTTGTATTGGCGGAATCTTTTTCGACGATCTTCCCGTTTTCACGCGGCCCCAGATACCCCAGCAAATAGGCCCCGCCGCCGGCCACCAGCAGCGTCGTTACAGCGGTCAAAATAACCATCATCAAAGAAGATTTAGATTTCTTAAGAGCTCGGTCTTCCGGCATGGGTTTAACTCCCTAAAATTCAGAATTACTGACTTGTCGTAACATCTAATGCAACTGAAATTAGTCTTCCGTAAAATATCATCATCGCAAAGAGGTTCCGACGACCCGTTCCAGCTCCGCCCTTGCAATGCCCAGATCGCTTTTTTTGCGCGCCAGGGTCAGATTGGCCTGCAGCCAGGTGTTATAGGAAGCAATCACGTCGGCAAATGTCACTTGGCCGGTCTCGTAACCGCGGGTGGAAACTTCGAGAGCGGCCTGGGAAAGTTTCACAACCGTCTGGCGGTAAAGAGCTTCTTCGCGTTTCGCCTGGTCCAGATCAAACCAGCTATTACGCACCAGAGTTTTGGTGGCCGCCTCCATCTTGATCAGTTCCGCTTTTAAGGCTTTCAGCTTCTGCCGGGTTTCCCGCAAAAACGCATCGTTGGTGCCGTACCAGGGCATTTTTGGCAATCCCGCCCCCCTCGATGCCGTCGTCACAGTCGGGAAGGTCTCTTTCATTGCCGCCGAACCGACCTGGTTCACCGCTTCATCGTCGTACAGGGAAAAATTCAAGGTATAGGGCGGCAACACCATCGTTTCCGCCATTTCGATCATACGCTCCATTTTGCCCACCTTGGCCCGCATTTGCCGCAATTCCTGCCGCCGTTCATGGGCCAAAGGATAGAGTGAGGCCAGGGCCGGCACATTCGTGCTTGGTCTGTGATTCACGGGCGAACCGACCTTGCTCCCGGGTGGAAGATTTACGATTTCGCGAACCTTGGACTCCATATTGCGCTGCTTTTCCCGTAGTGTCGTCAGCTCCTCCACGAGAATCTCCCTTTGGATGCGCACTTTGATGACATCCTGAAAGCTCGTTTTGCCGCCCTCATACCGGGTGTTGGCCACCGACTCCAAGCGCCTGAAAAGTTCCACCGTATCCGCCTCGATTTTTAGCGCCCGGCGAACGAAAACAAAATTCCAGTAAGCTTTGCGGGCTGCGGTGATGGCCTCGCGGCGGGCCATCTCCAGGGCTTCCCAGGCGGCCCGAGCCTCCTGTCCTACGATTTCACCCTTCAGGGACAGGACCCCGGGAAAGGGAAACTTTATCTGAACCGGATCGCGGCCTTTCATGGGTCCGATGCCGGTCATCAGACCTTCCGTAAAAGCGGTATATTGACGCAAAATTTCATCGAGATTGGCAACCTGGCTGAACTTCTCGACGGCGGCCCGAAATCGGTTTGCGGCCGCCTCAATCCCCGGATTGCGGAGCAGGGTCAGCGCTTCCAGAGTTTGAGGGGAGAACCCGGATTGCAAGGCAGCGGTCGCTTTGCTGTCGTCACTGACGGCCGGCCGCAGCGACGCCAATATTGTTGAATCGGGGCGATAAAAGAGCGTTTTCTCATCCGCTGAGGTCAAGGCTTTCTCCCAGCGTTGCCGGGTCTCGGCCATTTGTTTTTTTTCTGCTTTAAAAGTGGTGTCGATTTGGGACTCAGCTTGATCGGTGCCGGACCACTCCTGGGCCGGTAAATAAGACGGCGGCTGATACGCCTTAATTTCATTTTTCATATCCCGGTAACCCGTACAAGCCTGGGCTGCGACTAATACTATCAATGTGCCGGCGGCAATATACGTGCGGCTCATTGGCCCTCCTTCCCGACACCTTCCGCCGTAGTGCCGGTTCGTTGGCTAAGACCTTGACCTACAAACCGTTCCAGCCGCGCGAGAAATTTTCCGTAATCCGCGCGGGCCCTGGCAAGTGCGAGCTGGAAATTGTACCAAACCGCTTGAGTTTCGACAAAATCCGAAAAAGTAGATTCGCCTTCCCGAAACCAGGTCTCCGCTATCTCCATCGATCGTGCCGCCTGAGGCAACAACTCTTCCCCGTAAAGCTTCATGAGTCTGCCGGAATTTTCCAGGCGGAAAAAAAGATTGCGAATTTTGGTGCGGGTGTCGTTGATGCGCGCCTGTTCAGCCGCTTGGGATTTTTTCATTTCCGCCCGGGCAATATTCAGCCGCGCTTTGTTTCGGCCAAACCACAGCGGCAGCGTCATACCTGCTTGAACACCGTAGGCATCCCGGCCCGCATGATCGGGGTCCTGGGGAACGTCGGGGTCTCCGATGGACGCGTAGAATAGCCCGAATTTAAAGTCCGGGAAATTTTGATAGCGAGCCTGATCAATCTTGACATCCGCTTTTTCTACCTCCACTCCGGCGATACGGATCTCTTCCTGATGGGCCTGTGCCAGCCCATAAAGCTCCTCGAGGCTGAAAACGATCGGTGGAAATGCCTCCGCCGCCAATGTGCCGAAAGGCGCCCCCGGGGCGCGATTCAAGATGCCGTTCAGCCTGGTTTTTTCCGTCATTTCCAATTCATCGAGCAGAAGCATATCATAGCGCAGCTGACCCGACTGGGACTGGGCCTTGACCATATCCATTAAAACGGCCCGATCCTCGGCATAAGCTGTTTCACCGACCTTACGAAGATGGTCAAGCAGTTGCACATTCTGTTTGACCACGGTCTTGGCCTCGCGGATATAAAGCAATTCGTGATAAGATTCACGGATAGACAGAATGACATTTTGCACCGCCTGGTCCAGTTTAAGCCGGGCGATCCGGGCATCGGCCTGTACGACTTCGCCGGCCTTGGAGAGTTTTCCGGGGAAGGGTATCATCTGTGAAAGTGTAAGATTCCAATCCTGAGGGCCGAGACGGGTTTCGATGGGATCAGGAAAATAAGTGACATTAAGCTGGGGATCCGGCAAGGCGGTAGCCAGCCGGTATTTTTCCACTGTGGCCTTCCATGTTTCCTGAGCCGCACGGATCGACGGGTTTTCCCGGTAAGCGAGCACAACGAGGTCGCCAATGCCGGCCGTCTGTGTCAGTTTGGCCTCCAGTTCTTCCGTGGCCATCGTCTGCGCCGCGTAAGAGGGCGGCAATAAACTCCCCGCCAAATAAAGCGAAAGCAATGTGGCGACAATCCATATACTGACGTTTACGTGTTTTGCAATAAAACCCAAACGTTCACTGATACTGAATCCTTTCATCAATTCCCCCTCCTTGATGTTTGGGGCATACTGACTGTTTTGGTCGATACAATCACTAACCGTGAAAATATGCGATAAACATGGGTGCGTTCGTTGAAAAGGGCTTAAATTCTGTGTTTCAAGCTTGGTATCTTTCTGTGAGCAAGGCACGTGCCAAACTATCGGAGCCTGAATGCAGTGGCAAATATCAATCTGATATAATTCAGAAATTGAATTATCAACCCATTCCAGA
>Ga0316196_10001581_pt1 | contig 10004 bp, 7 predicted proteins | sample Eddsed2cm_MG_FD_204938 | JGI IMG/M metagenome (GOLD analysis project Ga0316196, IMG submission 204938) | Coastal sediment microbial communities from Maine, United States - Eddy sediment 2 cm | ecosystem: Environmental > Aquatic > Marine > Coastal > Sediment | place: USA: Maine | collected... | reverse complement strand
TGACGGGCAAAACGGATGAACTGGGCAACACCCTGCTGCCCAGCGATGTACAACTGGAGCCGGCGGCCATTGCCGATGTCATTATGGCGCGTCTCGCGGCTCTGGGCGTCGCGCCAGACGGACCTTGCCAGCAACATAGCGCTTTGCAGCAAAGCCTGGCGCAAAATCAACAGTTTACCAACGCCGCCCCCGCCAGCATCATGCGCATCCCCTACTTCTGCTCCGGCTGTCCGCACAACACTTCCACCAAGGTACCCGAGGGCAGTATGGCCATGGCGGGTATTGGCTGTCATGGCATGGCCATGCTCAAACGAACCGATACCCTGCTGCCCACACATATGGGCGGCGAAGGCATGAACTGGGCCGGAGCAGCAGCCTTCAGCGGCACCCGGCACATGTTCCAGAACCTGGGTGACGGCACCTATTTTCACTCCGGGCTGATGGCGATTCGTGGCGCGGTGGCAGCAAAGGTCAACATCACCTATAAAATCCTGTACAACGATGCGGTGGCCATGACCGGCGGCCAGCCTATCGATGGCCCCATCTCCGTAGCGGAAATGGCGCGACAGGTAAAGGCCGAAGGCGTTAGAGAGGTGGTCGTGGTATCTGACGACCCGGATAAGTTCCGCGGGAAATTGCCAGCAGGTGTGGCCCTGTACCCACGGGAAGAGCTGGATGCGGTACAGAAGACACTGCGCGACATCCAGGGCACCACCGTGCTGATTTATGAACAGACCTGTGCCGCAGAGAAGCGCCGCAGACGCAAACGCGGCACTTTTCCCAACCCGGCAAAGCGTATGTTTATCAATGATGCCGTCTGCGAGGGCTGTGGCGACTGTTCGGTACAGTCTACCTGCGTGTCCATCCAGCCCAAGGAAACCGAGTTCGGTACCAAGCGCCAGATCGACCAGTCCAGTTGCAACAAAGACTACTCCTGTGCCAGCGGCTTCTGCCCCTCCTTCGTCACTGTGCTGGATGCGGAGCCGAAAAAACCCAGCGGTGTGGCCTTTGACGGCGACCTGTTCGCACAACTGCCTACACCGGCTATAGCCGACGTCAGCAACGGTAATATGGGCGTAATGATTGCCGGTATCGGCGGCACCGGTGTCATCACCGTGGGCGCGGTCATGGGAATGGCGGCACACATGGAAGGTAAGGCCTGCTCTATTTACGATATGACGGGTCTGAGCCAGAAAAATGGCTCGGTTTATTCACACCTGCGTATCGCCGACAACCCCGAAGACCTGGCCGCACAGCGCATTGGCGCTGGCGAGGCTGATTTGATTTTGGGCTTTGACCTGGTAGCAGCGCTGGCCGGTGACGCAGCAGCCACTTACAGTAAAGGGCGCACGCGCATCATCGGCAACTCCGATGTGGTACCCACTGTAGATTTTCAGTTCGACCGCGACCTCGCCATTGACGAGCACAGCGTGGAAGCAAGTATTGTTGCCAGAACTGGCGCAGATAAGGCCTATTTTGTCGACGCCACCCAGCTGGCACTGAAACTGTGTGGCGATACCATTGCGGCCAATATGTTTGTAGTGGGCTATGCCTCACAACTGGGCTTATTGCCGGTGAGCGTGGCTGCCCTTAAAAAGGCCATCGAATTGAACGGCACCGCCGTGAAATTCAACCTGGAAGCCTTCGCTCTGGGACGCCTGTTTGCCGCGGAACCTGATACGGTTAAGGGACTGCTGCCAGAATCCACCGCGGAGACCAACGAGAAGACCCTGCCGGAACTGATTACCGCACGCGGTTACCACCTGCGTGACTACCAGGACCAGGCCTGGGCCGACCGCTACCTGGCCAGAGTGCACACCGTGCAACAGGCGGAATCTGCCATTGATCCGAGTTCCACTGAACTGACCCGCGCGGTGGCCATCAACCTGGCCAAACTGATGTCTTACAAAGATGAGTATGAGGTGGCCCGCCTGTATACCGACCCGGCCTTCAAGCAGAAGCTGGACGCCCAGTTCGAGCCCGGTTACACCCTCAAGTTCAATCTGGCACCGCCTATCATCAGCCGCATAAATCCCTCCACCGGCCTACCCATGAAGCGCGAGTTCGGAGACTGGATGATGGCCGGGTTCAAGGTACTGACTAAGTTCAAGCGCCTGCGCGGCACAGCATTCGATATTTTTGGCAGAACCGCGGAGCGCAAAATCGAACGCGGCCTGATCACCGAATATGAAGGCACGCTGGACAATATTCTGGCCGGCCTGTCTGCGGACAAGCTGCAAACGGCGGTTGAGCTGGCGCAACTGCCGGATGCCATACGCGGCTACGCCCACGTGAAAGAGCAATCCCTGGTGGACGTCAGCGCCAGAAAAGACGAATTACTGGCAGCCTTTGCTGCCTGATCAAGGGAAATATTCCAGGAGAACCCATGCCTAATTTTCGTTCAGACAAAGTCACCAAAGGCAAAACCGCTGCAGCGGCCCGCTCCTTATGGCAGGCCGGCGGTGTGCCGCGGGAATTCAACACCATCGCTATCGATGACGGCATCGCCATGGGCCATGACGGCATTACCGGCAGACCAGGCCTGGCAACCCGTGGGCGAGCGCACCCGGGTGATAACCCGCGCGTTGAAAGCCTACGCGGCTTTCGCCACCAGTGCGGACCGTGGGGGGTTCAGGAAAATTTGATGACTGTATCGCTTCGCTACCGAAGGTTGCCTCAGGCGAATGGCCCTACCCGGCTGGCCGCATCGTGTAAACATTTATCTCAGGTGGTGCCCATGGCACAGGTCGTGTCCGCTTCGTCCAGAATGGCCTGGATATTGCCACTGTCCAGCATGGAGGTGAAAAACTCCTTACCGGCAGCCACCTCATCCGGCTTTCTGTCACGTTCCAATGAGGTCGCGTTTATCACTTCGTTCCAGGCCAACCACAACTGTGTTCGTGATAAGCCCTCCACCGGGAATGCCCCCAGGCTCTTCAGCAGGAAACCACGGCAGTAGTCGATGCGTTCCGGGGGCGGCTCCTGCCAGGGTAATTGCCATGCAAGGGCATTGGTGGAAGCGGTAACCAGAAGCAATACGAGGGCGAAGCGGGCCATAATGTTTTCTCCAGGCGGTGGCTGTGAACGGTGCTGACAAACTCGCGACAGGTACGATTGTGACACAGCCGGCCCCGGTGCGACAATCCGCGGTACCTGCTGTGGAATTATTTCCCTGATCATTGTAGAGTCAGTGGTGATGGCCCCAGCGCAAGTGCCGATAACAGCTCGCCATAGTAGATCGCGGGTGTCCGGTGTCTGGAACACCGCTATTTTGCCGATTTTGGATGGAGATCAACTATGCTCAATAAACACCTGATAACTGCTCTTGCCGCGGGCGCGGCACTGGTGGCAGCGCTGCCAATGAACGCCGCTGCCGCGGGCGTCAACGGCAAAGCAAACCTGATGTGCAGCGTGAGCAATGTGGTCGGCTGCGCCGACGGTATGTGCATGCAGGGAGGGCCAGCGGCCTTCGGCCTGATGCACTACCTGTTTGTCGACTTCCAGCGCAAGGTGGTCCACGGCGTAAACGACGAGGGCAAAGAAGTCACCTCCCCCGTCAGGAATATGGAAATCACCGAGCAAGCAATTATTCTGCAAGGCGTTGAAAACCAACGCGGCTGGACACTCGGCATCGGCCGCGGCGACGGGGGACTTAGAATGAGTTCCACGGGCCCCGACGTCAATATCATCATCATCGGCGACTGCGCCGAACGCTAGGGAGAATCAGACATGTCCAGAAATAGAGAATTTATTATCGCCACCACCGGTGCTGCAGTTCTCTCAGCAACGCTTCTCACCCATGTGCCGGCACAGGCCAGCGACACCGGTGCTTTTGTGGGCGGCATGTTAACCAGCCGGGTACTGGGCAATATGCGCCAGAGGACCGAGGCGGAGCAGCAGCAGGCATACTATGCACAGCAGTCGGCGCAACAGCAGCAGGTGCAACAGGCCGCGCCGGTTTCCTCTACCAAGAGTACCGAGCAAAAACTGGACGAGCTGAACAAGCTCGCCGCGGGCGGCTATATTACCCCCGAGGAATACAAGGCCAAAAAACAGGCGATCATTGACGCAATGTAAGTATTCCAAAGCCGGTGCGCCGGAGGGAGCACTGGCACGCTTTTCGCGCTATAATCCGCGCCTGTCAATTTCAGCACTCCGGATTCGTTTCACATGACCAACCCGACCGGCGGCAAAAGTCGCCTGCTCATCGTCGATGATGAGCCTACCAATATTCATATCCTGTCCAATATCCTGTCGGAGGACTACGAGATACGTGCCGCCAATAATGGCGAGCGCGCCATGGAGGCGGCCAAAAGCCAGTCTCCCGACCTGATTCTGCTGGATATGATCATGCCCGGCCTGGACGGCCTGCAAGTGTGTCAGTTGCTGCAGGAAAATGAGGCGACCAAGGACATCCCGGTTATCTTTGTAACCAGCATGTCCGACCCCGCCAATGAAGAACTGGGCTTAAAAGCCGGTGCGGTGGACTACATCAGCAAGCCGGTCAGCCCGCCCATCGTGAAAGCCCGGGTAAAAATACACCTGCAAAATCGCCTGACCGTGCGGTTTCTGGAAGGGCTATTGTCATCACAAACAACCACTCTGGAAGATGCCAAAAACCAGGCGCAGTCACTGCTGGTCTTCGTCTGATCAGGATTCGATCAAGCCGTCGACATAGCGGCTGAAGCTCTTCCGGTAACCGGCTTTGGTATTAGTCCAGAACGCGCGAATGCGCGGCACGGACATGGCCGCCCGGGTACGCAATTCCCAAGCCGCAATATACTCATCGTCAATCTTGCCCTTTTTATGGGCCATGTACACCAGCTCGGTTAACTCGAACAGTGCCGACAGGTAACCTTCAAACTTCACCGACTCCAGGGGTGTCAGCGGCTCACCCCGGTTAGCCTTCATGCGAATCTCAGCCAACTCCCCTTTATAGGATTCAGCGCGAAAGTTGATCGCCAGTTGCATGATGGAATACGTCGTGGCGTCCCGGGTCTCGGAGGCGTTGAAACGCAACACGCTGGCAAAGTAAACGACAGACGCCAGGATACCTACAACACCGAATACTTCTTTAAACGCGCCGAGACTATCCCAGCTTAGGTATTCCATTGACAAGACCCGGTCAGACCCCGATAGCGTGGGGGAAAATTAACGAGGCATCATTCTAAGGCAAACCGGGTAAATACGAAAATCCTTTTAAAATCCGGCTTTTACCCTTCGCGCCACTTACATTACACTGATCTCCACTACACAACATTACGCCAGGTCCGACGATTGCAGTACCCGAGGAAAAAACAATAATGAGCCGTGTACTGGAAACCCTGGGCCTCTTTCTAGCCGTGCTGGGTTCGGCCAAGCTCGCCTCCATGATGGCCATTTCCGATCAGGTGCTCTCACCCGTCTGGCTGCCTGCTGCGGTTTGTCTCACAGCGCTGATCTGGCTGGGAAACCGGGCATTGCCCGCCATTATCATCGGCACCGGATTTCTGGGGTGGGTACTGGCGCGCGACGCCGAACTCGGTATGGCCGCCGCAGCGCTGGTTATTATCGCCACCAGCGCCGGTGCCGTGCTCCAGGCGCTCGCGGGACGCCTGGTCATTCTGCGCTTCGTCGACGACCAGGCCGACGTGGACAACGCCCGGGAGTTTTTCCGCCTGCTGGCATTGGCACCGCTGATGGGTGCTATCAGCCCTACTATCGGAGTTCCCGTGCAGTACCTGGCTGGTGTCTGGCCCGAGGGCAGCTTCACCCTGTACTGGAGTAACTGGTGGCTGGGTAATATCACCGCCATTGCTTTTCTCACGCCCCTGCTGCTGGGATTTCGCCGGGGCTCTGCCAACCAGAGCCTGGCAATAACCTGCTTCGTGGTCGTCGGGCTGGTAGTCAGCTACGAATTGGGCGTGTCCGCGGAAAAACAGGCGCGGGAATCCTGGGTGGACCAGGCCCGTTACAGCGCCACGCAGTTGACCGGAATTTTCGTGCGGGCACTGCAAAACGGCTACGGCGATATTCGCGCACTGGAATTGCTAATGGAGCGTGATCGCGATCTCACGGAAATCGAATTCAATACCGCCGTACAAACGCTGAAAGGCAATCAGGAGGGCTATACGCCCGCTGTTTTACTAATTAGTCAAAAGGACAGCGCCGGCCGCTGGCCAGTCAAGTTCGCCAGTTCCAACGATATAGGCCTGCAGCCGGGGTTTATGCTGAACGACATCCCCGAGGCACTGGATGCCATCGAATCGGCCTTTGAATACGGCCTCATGCTGGGGCCCACTGCGCCACTGGACGACGGCACCTATTACGGTTTCAATGCGCTGCCGGTTAACAGCGCCGCCTCGCCCACCGTGGTCATCGGGGTGCAGAATGTCGACGAAATCGACGGGGTGATTGCCGCACAAATTCCCTACGGCCTTGGTTTTGCCATTGCCAGCGTGCATGCCAGCGGCTTCGCCACCGAAGGCAGGGATCACCTTTACCCTGACGGCATGAATTCTACCGATGCAATCGCCACTTTCACTTTCCCGGTGACCACCGGTGGCACGACACTCACCTTTTACTGGGGGGTAGTAGAGCAATTCCTCGGTGGGCCGCAACTGGGATACTCTCGCGCGATGCTGTTCGGCGGTCCATTGATCACTTTGCTGCTGGCGCTTTTTATCAATATGTTATTCGCCCAGCAAAGCCGCGTACGCAAGCAGGTAGAGGAACAAACCGCCGAGTTGCGTGAACAGAAAGAGATCGCTCAGCTGACCATGAATAATATGGACCAGGCCCTGCTGATGCTGGACGAAAACCTGCAGATCATCGCGTACAACCAGAATTACCTGACCATGTTTGGCATTACCGATGCCACCATCGCGGAAAATCCGGATTTCGACCGGGTCGCGAGCATAGTCTCAGCCAATCTAATGGGCGAACAGCAGGATAAGATTTCAGCAAGTCGTTCCGCGGACGCGCGTCGCCGCGATGCTTTCAGCTGGTCGCAGGATACCAAGGATGGGAGAGTAATAGAAACTCACCACATCCCCGTAGAGGAAGGCGGCTGTGTGCGCACCTACACAGATATTACCGAACGCAGGGCCGCGGAAGACGAGATAAAGCGGCAGAAAGAGATAGCGGAACTGGCACTGGATAATATGGACCAGGGCATCATGATGGTGGACGAGAACTGGGACCTGGTGGCCTATAACCAACTCGCCTTGAATCTGTTCGGTGTCACCGAGGAAGAAATCCTCCAGCACCGCAATTACGATGATCTCAATCGCTTCGTTAACCGACGTATAAATCAGACTGAGTTAATCGAACAGCGCCTGGCCGAGGCACGCAGCCGCACGCCGCAAATACAGGAACGCTCCCTGCCCGACGGCAGGCAACTGGAACAGCGCCATATACCAATCGAAGGCGGAGGTTTCGTGCGCACCTTCATTGATATGACCGCACGTAAAAAAGTAGAGCGGGAACTATTGGATGCGAAGCTGACCGCGGAGCAGGCCACCCAGTCCAAATCCGAGTTCCTGGCCAACATGTCCCACGAAATTCGCACCCCCATGAACGCCATCATCGGCATGTCGGAACTGGCACTGAAAACCGACCTGACCCCAAAACAGCACAACTATATCGACAAGGTAAACCGCAGTGCCAACAGCTTGCTGGGCATCATCAATGACATCCTGGACTTCTCCAAAATCGAAGCGGGAAAACTGGAGCTGGAGCGTACCCGTTTTCATCTCGAAGACGTACTGGACCATCTCACCAACCTGGTAGGCCTGAAAGCCGAGGAAAAGGGGCTGGAATTACTGCTCGATATCGATCGCTCGATACCGGGCTGCCTTGTGGGAGATCCGCTGCGACTGGGTCAAGTTCTGGTAAATCTGGGTAACAACGCGGTGAAATTCACCGAATCGGGTGAAATTGTGGTGTCCGTGCAGGTGCAGGAACGCACCGCGGACAGCGTACGACTGTTTTTTTCGGTGCGCGATACCGGTATCGGCATGTCGGATGAACTCCAGCAACAATTGTTCCAGGCCTTCCAACAGGCAGACACCTCCACCACCCGCCAATACGGAGGCACCGGCCTGGGGCTGACTATCAGCCAGCGGCTGGTGAATATGATGCACGGCAAAATTGAGGTCGCCAGCCAACCCGGCGAGGGCAGCCAGTTCAGCTTTTCCGTGGAGTTGCAGTCAATGGAAGACGAACTTGACCTGCCGCCTCCTGAGGCGCTGGACCTGGAATGCATGCATGTACTGGTGGTCGACGACAACCCCACCGCCAGGGAAATTCTGCGAGACATCGCGTCCTCTTTAGGGTTTCTGGTTGATGCCGCTGGTAGCGGTGAGCAGGCACTGGAAATGGCTACCACCGCACAGGAGCAGGGCAACCCCTACACGGTATTGTTGATGGACTGGCAAATGCCGCGCATGGACGGCGTAGCCACTACTCGGGCAATGGTGGAAAAGCATTTGCTGGGTGATGCCCAGACCGTACTGATGGTGACTGCTTACGGGCGTGATGAGGCCGCAGCCGCAGGCGCAGGTCTGCCTATCAAAAATTACCTGACCAAGCCGGTCAATGCGTCAGCCCTGCTCGATGCGATCTTGCTGGCTCACGGTCATGCTCCCGTATCGCGGCGGCGGCGTAAATTACAGGCCGAGGATGCCGAGTCCATGGCCAGTCTGGCAGGTGCCCATGTATTGCTGGTGGAAGACAACGAGATCAACCAGGAACTGGCACTGGAATTATTGGGCAATGCGGGAATCCAGGCGGACGTCGCCAATAACGGCCAGGAGGCGCTGGATAAATTGGCGGTGAGCGACTACGACGGGGTACTGCTGGACATCCAGATGCCCATAATGGACGGCTACACCACGGCCCGCGAAATACGCAAACAGTTGGCATTTCGCGATCTGCCGGTGCTGGCCATGACGGCAAACGCTATGGTGGGTGATCGGGAAAAGGCGCTGGCGGCAGGCATGAACGACCACATTGCCAAACCCCTGAACGTTGCCGATATGTTCGCCACCATGGCCCGCTGGATCACGCCATCGCAACCTTTTAGAGCTGCAACCGTGCCGGCATCTGCGCCACGCTCGACCAGCACGGCACTGCCTGCGCTGGACAGCGTAGATACCACGGCCGGCCTGGCGACCTGCGCCGGCAACGAGACGCTCTACCGGCGTCTGCTTTTGCAGTTCGCCGATTCCCAGCAGGACTTTACGCGAGCATTTGACGCTGCGCACAGGGATACGGACCCTTGCGCCTGGCCCATACCCTCAAGGGCGTGGCCGCCAGTATCGGCGCCAACCAGGTGGCAAACGCGGCACAAATCCTGGAAGCAGACTGCAGGGAAGGCGCAGCAACGGGCATTATTGCTGAACACCTGAAGCAACTGGTGGCGGCAATGGCACCCGTGTTGCGTAGCATCGAGGCTCACCGTGCGGCATTATCCGCAGATACAGCACCGGCGCACCAACATGACCAGGCCACAGGGAAAGCGCTGCAGGAACTGCGTCAGGCCCTGCAGAATTTCGATACCCAGGCGGGCAGCATTGCCAAAGGCTTACAACAGGCAGCCGCGGGAACCGCGCTGGCAGACCCCATGGCCAGGCTGCTGGAGCACATAGACAACTTTGATTTCGATGGCGCCCTGGCACTCCTGCTTGAAAACGAAGTCGAACTGGTGCAACTGACGTCTACCGATGCGTGAGGCGCTCGCCGCTCCTGACGCCATACTATTTGACTGGCATGGCACTCTGGTCAACACCCTGGACGCCATGTACCTGGCAATCGAGGACATGCTCCCCCGACTGGAAGAACTGGGACTGATAGACCAACTGGTACCCGAGGAGCAGGCGCGCACCAGCAGCGACGAAAAGCTGATTCGCTATATTCGCATCTATCGGCGCCTGCACCCAAAAGTGCTGGCGGAGCGCCGGGTGTCGCGTACCGAGATTTTCGACGCGGTGTTTGGCGATAATGAATCCGCCAGGGCCATTGCG
>Ga0316196_10001574_pt1 | contig 10014 bp, 11 predicted proteins | sample Eddsed2cm_MG_FD_204938 | JGI IMG/M metagenome (GOLD analysis project Ga0316196, IMG submission 204938) | Coastal sediment microbial communities from Maine, United States - Eddy sediment 2 cm | ecosystem: Environmental > Aquatic > Marine > Coastal > Sediment | place: USA: Maine | collected... | reverse complement strand
ACCAACGTGACGCTCGCGTCCTCAACTCATTGAACGCAGCTTTTGCGTTTCGTGATGTATTGGTTGGGTTTACTGGCGATACCCATTAGAATTCACGCCGATCTTACTAGACACCGATGTCAGCGATACCCATGAGGCCCCACACTACGAGACTATTGCTTTGGCGTTGCAGTTGGGCTTTTTGCCTGATACTGGCCGGCGCTGCTGTCTTTGCTCAAGACAAGGTAGACGAGGACGACGAAGGCCGGCAACTGGATTTCTCCGGGTTCAAGAACACATTCTCAGGTGGTGCGGCGGACATTGACGTGGACGGGGTTGGTGTGGTCGGCAATCCTTTCAAGCGCCTGGCCCGGAACTGGCCTGACGACTGTTGATTTGCACCGAAATTTGAGCCAAAAATGGCCATTTCTTGCATCGAAAACTGACCCGTCTGCTGTCTCCCAGATCTTTGAAATGGCTGCTATCCGCTTTGTTTGATGCGGGTCATTTCCAGATTACAAAAACCGGGTCAATCCATCGTGCAAATCAACACACGCGGTTATAGAACCGCTCGATGTACGCAATTTCCACGGCCGGGCTTTGCGACTTGTGTCCATCGAATGCGTTGGTTTGGAAGTTTCTGGTAGTCAGCATGTATAGACCATGCGATCTTCGGGCTCACTGAATACAGCCCAGGACATGCTGCATTCTAACGGTCGGTTTATTACCGAAAGAAAAATCATGCTCGTCTTCAATAGTCGAGAGGCGAATGTCCGTCGTGCCTTGCGCAATCAGTGCCTGCAGGGTCGCGGAATCAAGTTCGAACCGGACGATAACGTTGCGGCCGGTCAGCTTGACCGATTCGTAGGCAGCCAGTTCGATAATGGTATCGTCCGCCATCAGTATGAGCAGCTTGCCGCCTTCCGGGACGGTCGGTTGCCCGTAGTATCCGACCAGGCCAATTCGTAGCGCCAGGAATTTTTTCCGTGTTCGATTTCGCCGGCCATCCAGCCGTGATTGACCGCCTCGTTCCCGGTTGGTCGAAAAGGCTTCCACTTCGTCAGAACGATTTTTTCCTTGGTGAATGGATCGGCCTCATTCTTCTTGTATTTGCACTCGGCAGCGCTTGCTGTCGCACTGGAAAATAGGAGGATTGTGACGATCAGCGCGCCGGCACGATGTTTCATGTGGCCTCCTGGGCCTGCCGCAAGCAGCTGACGACCTTGCCGAGCGCACCGCTGCCGGTCTTGTTGACATTGAAATCGATAGAGCCGGCATCCGACACGAATTCATAACGGCCACCCTGAGCGGCCATTCGAATGTGAACCGCATCCTGACCTGCCAGTGCGTCGGCTGCTTCGACGTCGAGACGATAGGAAAGGTTAAACTTTGTCGAGACAACATATACCCCTGCGTCATATATCGCGCGAGTCGTTCCTCTGACGTCCTGGATTGCAGGCAACGTGACGATCGATTGGTCGGCCAACGTAATCGCGAGACTGGACCCTTTGGCTATGAAAAGCGCGTCGTACAAGTCTTCCTCATCCGGTGCGTATTGCGTCGTGTCGCTCAGCTTGACACCTACGGAAATAAAGTTTTGCTCTCCTACGCCGATTGCCCGCACTGCCATTTCGTGCCGATTGCCAATGAATTGGTTGAACGACGCGCTAATCCAACTCGTCATATCGACCGAGTCTGTCGTGACGAGTTTTTCCTTGGTGAAGAGATCGATTTCATTCTTTCGGTAATCGCAGTCGGCGGCATTTGCCACTGAACCTGCGGCTATCATCGAGATTGCCGTCGCGACCAGTAACGGGCGCATCACAATGCGGCCTGAATGCATTCGATGGCTTTCGTGATGTCACCAAAGGACTTCTTGTGAATTGCGACGTCGTATTGCGTATCGGCGGCTTCCACTCTTATGTTGGTCGCCCCCTGACGGGTCAGCGCAGCGATTGTGATGCTCGACACATAGCTTACAGAATGTTCCGGACACATGGTTTACACATTACGGTATTTGGGGGAGATCCCAGATGCCCTGGAATGAGTGTAAACCGATGGATGAGAGACTACGTTTCATAGCCAGACTACTCGAGGGCGAGAAGATGGCACCGTTGTGCCGGGAGTTCGGCATCTCCCGGCCAACCGGCTGCCCTTCCAGATCGAGAAGACGATCCTCGGCATCAAAAAGGAGCATCCCACCTGGGGTGCCCGCAAGATCCGCGACAAGCTGCTCAGGCAGTACACCATGATCAAGCCGCCGGCGGTCAGCACCACCCATGCCGTGCTCGACCGCAACGGCCTGGTCAAACGCAAGAAGCGACGTCGCCACAAGGCACAGGGAACACCGCTGATCGGTGCTGACGCACCGAACGGCCTGTGGTGCGCCGACTACAAGGGCGAGTTCATGCTCGGCAACCGTGAGTACTGTTACCCACTCACCATCAGTGACTACAAGTCCCGCTATCTCCTCACCTGCGAAGGCGTGGCGTCCACTCGGTCAGACTTCGCCTTCAGCATTTTTGAGAGGGCATTCAAAGACTTCGGCCATCACGAACGCATGCACTTGACCCTCAAGCACGAGGCCACCAAGCCCGCCGCCTTCAACTTCCTGCAGCAGCAGGAGCGCTTCGATCACTTCATCGAGGTTTACAACAACGAGCGTCCACACCAGGCGCTCGGTGGCGCCTACCCCGGTGACATCTATACACCTTCACCGAGGGCTTACGAGACGCCGGGAGAGCCAGAATACCCCTTCCATGACCGCACCAAGCTCGTCACTCGCTGCGGCCGCATCTGCCTCGGAAGGCGCAAGATCAACCTCAGTTCCGTGTTCGCTGGACAACTGGTGGGCATCCGCGAGGTCGACAACGACATCTGGCAGGTCAGCTTCCTAGAGTATGAGCTGGGATACTTCGATAAAGAGAGGGACCGGGTGGAACCCGGCCCCTCGCCGTTCGCTCCGGACAAAGTGTTAACTATGTGTCCGGAATAAGGTGTAAACCATGTGACCGGTCTAGACCTGAAAAAATTGGCGCGCCCGACAGGATTCGAACCTGTGACCCCTGCCTTCGGAGGGCAGTACTCTATCCAGCTGAGCTACGGGCGCTTTGTCTGGGTCGGGGATTGTAACGGATTAGGACACCGTCGGCACGCTGCAAACAGACGGCAGCCTCGCACCCGTTATCACCTGTCCGGCGTCTGGGGCGACCGCCCGGGCCAATCGCCGAACTGCATTTCGAATTCGATACCAACACCAAAGTTGCGCTCGCGCTCCTCGATCCGGAAGTCGCGCGGCCAGTTCACGTAGGTTAGCAGCTCGATAAACAACCATTCACGCGAGATTTGCCGGCGATACCGCAGTTCGAAGCCGTAATCCTGCAGCGGCACTTCGTAGTCTGTTTCACCGGTTCCATACACCGCGTAAGACAGCGCGTGTTTCTCCGACAGGTTCTGATAAGCGATAAGCTTGGTCGTCCAGGAGACCCCTTCGACCTCCTCCTCGGCGACGACGACCGAATAGGATCGCAGCAACCAGGTATCGTCGAGCATATGATCGACCACGTTCTGGACCGAGATGCCGGCGCCACGTTGGCTCTGGACGAATACGCGCGGCTCGAGCCGCCACAGCCAGTCGTCGCTGAATGCCCGGTTCCAGCGGTACGTCGCCCGCACGAAAGGTTCGAGCGGCGTCTTCATGCGTACACCGGCACCGAACGACCAGCCGCGACGCAGCTTTGCATCGCGGCTATAGCCGATACCGAGCAGCCAGTCCTCGTCCTGAAAGTCATTGAACCTGTCCGGCAGGGTGTCGATGTTGTCGTCCCCGGAGCCGTCGACGAAATCGTTGACGTCGCCGCGACCGAGGAAAACACTGGTCCGCTCTTCGAGGGCCGGCAGAGCGAAGCGCGCCTTGAGGCGAAGCCGTTCCCTGAGTCCGTCGCGCTGATCCCATTGCCCACCGATGGAGAGTCGCCCGCGGGTCACGGACGCTTCCTCCTCGATTTCTGTCGAACCGAAGATGTTGTCGACGGCCTGGGCGGTACTCGTCAGGACATTTTCGACACCGGCCTGCGTGCGATCGAGAAGCGGGGCCTGCTCTTCGGTTGGGACAGGCACTTCGTCCACCGTGTCGGGCGTCTCGTTGACGACATTGGGCGAGGCAGCGCAGGCGGCTGTCAACGATGAGATGGCTATTAGCTGTAGAGTGCGACTGACAATCACGTACCACTTTTCGGGGCCCATAATTATAGCGACTTCGGCTTTCGATGTATGCGATCCGGTCGGGCGACTGTAATGCACCGCGCCCTGTGGGCATAATCCTTCTTTACCAAACGGGATGAAGGTACTGACACGATGAGACTGTTTTTTTTCATTATGGTTTTCATGCTCGGCGCATGTAGCTCGCCGCCATCGGATTTGCAGGAATCGAATACAGTCGTGGAGAGCAGCGACTCCGTCGCCGTCGACGCCGCGCATAATAGTCGCAACGCCCTCGACTGGCCGGGCTCCTACACCGGGACGTTGCCCTGTGCCGACTGCGAAGGCATCCGGACGACGATTACACTGCGCGACGACGGGACTTTCGATCGCGAGCGCCTGTACCTCGGGAAGTCGAGCACGCCGCTGAGTGATTCGGGCCAGTTCGCCTGGAACGAGGCCGGCGGCGTCGTGACGCTGGCCGCGCCTGACGGCACACCGCAGATGTACCAGGTCGGCGAAAACCAGCTGTTTCACCTGGACCGCGGCGGCAATCGCATCACCGGCGACCTCGCCGGCCGGTATGTCCTTAAACAATCGATTCGCGATCCGCGGATCGAGGATCGCCGGTGGCTGCTCGTCGAAGTGATTGGTCAGCCTTACACGCCGTCTGATGAAGGTCGCGAGGCATTCCTCCTGCTCGACAGCGGTCAGAGGCGCGCCAGCGGCAACGGTTCCTGCAACAACTTCTTTGGCGGATACGTCATCCATGCCGGACAGCGCATCCACTTTGCCGGCAACATGGGTGCAACGATGATGGCGTGCCCGGATATGTCAACGGAGCAGTCCTTCATGGAAACACTACGCAAGGTCGACAACTACGCCGTATCGGGCGACGAGCTGTCGCTGAACAAGGCCCGCATGGCACCGCTACTGCGCTTCAGGCTCGCGACGGAAGGCGAGTAGGTCACGACGCTCGCGCAGTTTTGCTAGCAGCCTCTATATACTCGGTCCCTGTTTATGCAGCTCAGAACTCTTTTTATCGTCGTTGTTGTCTGCACACTGAGCGCCTGCGCATCGAACGAAGCGCTGCCCGATAACTATCAAACGCCTGCGCCGCTGCCAGACGCGTACCTGAAGCTATTTTGCTACCCGGCTGTACCGGTCCAAAGCAAGCTGACGCTGGTGAAGGAGAAGAAATCCTACCGCGTATTCATGGGAGCAATTGAAGCGGGCCCGGTTGATCTCGACGACGATACGCCCATTACATTTGAGTTTTATGAGCAAAACGGCAGTGGCCGTTCCCCGGTTGTAGTGATCATGCCAATTCTTAACGGCCAAAAAGACCTGATGCGGCCGTTTGCAAAACACTTCGCCCGCAAAGGCTACGCGGTCGTCATTATTGACACCGTGCAGCGCAGAACATTGTTGCAGGATCTAAAAGACCCCGAACCGGCAATTCAACGGTCAATCCAACGCCATCGTCTCGTCATCGACTGGATCGAATCTCGCTCAGATATCGATGCTGGGAGGGTCGCCGTATTTGGCGCCAGCCTCGGGGCATTTAACGCGCTCTTTCTTGCCGCCCTGGACGAGCGCGTCAGCGCCGCGGCATTAGCGCTCGTCGGTGGCAGCTTGCCCGACGTGCTTGTTGTATCGAACGAGCGGCGTGTCGGAGAAGCTATTTCGCAGGCCAAGAAGGAACTGTCACTCGACGACGAAGCACTCATTGCGTATCTCGAGGAGAAGATCGTAACCGATCCGCTCATGCTTGCACCGCATATGAATGCTGCGCGCGTGTTGTTAGTGCAAGCGAAGCGCGACAAGACGGTGCCCTTTCCAAGGCAGATCGAGTTGAGAGAGGCAATGGCGAGACCGGAGACGATTACTTTGCCAACCGGACACGTTACTGCGGCGGCCTATCTATTCTATCTTCGATCACGCGTGGCCAGATTCTTTGACCGCAAGATGGCAGAAGAAAGCGCGCACGGGACTGCCATTATTCCGGCAAGTGCCTGCGAAGAAGTCAAAACGTGAGAAGGTAGAACAGACAGACCGCTCATCCATCGATGGCCTGTAATCGGCTAAAGTGTGTACCCGAACTCGCCAGGCCGGCGATGCGACACAGGAGTTTTTTCATGCGCTCGTTTTCAATTATCGCCCTTCTCGCCCTCTCGACCTTGGTCGGCTGTGTGCCGGAACAACCGACCGCGACGCTAGCCGTCACCGGCGCACGTATCTGGACAGGCAACGATGCACAACCCTGGGCGGAGGCCATAGCGATCGACGGCGAACGTATTCTTGCCGTTGGCGCCGACGCGGACATTGCGCCCTACGTAACGACTGCCACCGAGGTCGTTGACGGGGGCGCGTTGGTGGTACCCGGATTCATCGATAGCCATGTGCACTTTCTCGACGGCGGCGAGGCGCTCGAATCCGTACAACTCCGCGACGTCACGAGCCGCGAGCAATTCCGGGAGCGCTTCGCCGACTACGTCAGGACGATCGAGCCCGGTGAATGGATCCTCGGCGGCACCTGGGATCACGAAGCCTGGGGGGGCGAACTACCTACGCGTGACTGGATCGACGACCTGACACCCGACAACCCGGTCTGGGTGTTTCGGCTTGACGGGCATATGGCGCTCGGAAACTCACTGGCTCTTGCGGCCGCCGGCGTGGACGCCGACTCTCCCGATATCCCGGGCGGGGAGATCGTACGCGACGCGGACGGCCGACCCACCGGCCTGCTCAAGGACAACGCCATGAACCCGGTCTACGCCGCCGTGCCGCCCGCGCCAGACGCGCGCCGAGACCGGCAGTTGCGCGCTGCGCTCGAATACCTCGCAGCGAACGGCGTGACGACCGTGCACGACATGGGCAATTTCGACAATCTCGCCGTGTTTCGCCGGGCGCAGGCACGCGATGAGTTGACGGTACGCATTTACGCCGCGGTGCCGCTCGCCGAGTGGCAGGACCTGGTTGCCGACGTTGCGCGAAACGGGCGCGGCGACGAGATGCTGACGACGGGCGCTCTTAAAGGTTTCATGGATGGATCGCTGGGCTCACACACGGCGGCCATGCTCGAGCCCTTCGCTGATGCGCCGGACGACCGCGGCATGTTGATCAACCCGGTCGACGATATGCGGACCTGGGTGACCGCGGCCGACGCCGCGGGCCTGCACGTCGCCGTGCACGCCATCGGCGACAGCGCTATCCGCGACCTGCTCGACATCTTCCTCGACGCGGCCGAGGCGAACGGGCCGCGCGACCGCCGCTTCCGCATGGAACATGCGCAGCACATCCATCCAGACGACCTGCCGCGATTTGCGGCACAGGACGTTATCGCCAGCATGCAGCCCTATCACGCGATCGACGATGGTCGCTGGGCAGAGCGCGTCATCGGCCCAGAGCGTGCCGCCACGACCTACGCGTTTCGTTCGCTCCTCGACGACGGCGCTCGCGTAGCCTTCGGCAGCGATTGGTACGTCGCACCGGCATCCGTCATCGAAGGCATTTATGCAGCGGTCACGCGGCGCACCCTCGACGGCGGGCATCCGGAAGGCTGGATGCCGGAACAGAAGGTCACGGTCGAGGATGCGTTGCGGGCCTATACCGTTGCCGGAGCCTACGCGTCTTACGACGAAGACAACCGCGGCATGCTCAAAGCCGGCATGCTTGCCGACTTCGTCGTCCTCGATCGCGACCTGACCACCATCGACGTCGAGGACATCCGGGACACGCGTGTACTGCGCACGGTAGTCGGTGGACGTAGCGTATTCGAGGCGCGCAACCCGCCGATCCATTAGCTCTCCCGGGAAGCGGCTCGAATCAGAGTTCCACCATGAGCTTGCCGGTATTGCCGCCCGTGAACAGCAGGTTGATGCCCTCGATCGCGCTTTCCAACCCCTGGAGCTTGTGCGCACGGTATTTAAGCTTGCCCGCCGCCAGGTAGGCCGAGAGCTTCTGCATCATTCCCGGCACCTCGTCCCAGTGATCCGGCATCGTGAAACCGGTGATCGTCAGCCGCCGCTTGATGATGTTGACCCAGCTTGGCCCGGGCGCGGGCGTTGCCGTGTTGTAGTCGGCGATCATGCCGCAAACGACGATCCTGCCGTGCGCGTTCATCCGGTTGAACACCACATGCTGGACCGGGCCACCCGTGTTCTCGAAATAGAGATCGATGCCTTTTGGCGTCGCCTCGGCCATCTTCTCGGCCAGGTCGTCCGACTTGTAGTTGATCGCCCTGTCGAAACCCAGTTCGTCCTCGAGCCAGCGACATTTCTCGTCACTACCCGCCGTGCCGATGACGGTAAGGCCTTCGGCTTTAGCGATCTGTCCAACCATGCTGCCGACCGACCCGGCCGCGCCCGATACCACGAGTGTCTCGCCAGCTTTGGGTTTGCCGATTTCCATGAGGCCCTGGTAGGCAGTGAGTCCCGGCAACGCCAACACGCACAGGACGGCCTCGGCCGAAATGTCCGGCGGCAGCTTGTTAAGGCCCGCTCCGTCGCTGACCGCGTATTCGGTCCAGCCGATCATGCCGACCACGCGATCACCGATGGCAAAGCCTTCATGCCGCGATTCGACCACCTCGGCGACCCCGCTCGAACGCATGATATCGCCGAGTTCCACGGGCGGGATGTAGCTTTTCCGGTCATCGGTCATCCAGCCCTTCATCGCCGGGTCGAGTGACATGTGCGTCTGCTTCAGCAGGATCTGCCCGTCCGCGAGCGCCGGCGTTTCCAGCGTTACGGTTTCAAATAAATCCGGCGTGATGTGCAGCTCCGGGCGCTTGACGAGTTTAATGGCCTTGTATTGCATGATCTGGAGCTTTCCCTGTGCGAGTGAACGGCTACTGATGATACGGACGCTTCGTGGATCGCATTCTACTCGGTTATTGACTGCCTGGCGGTGCGCTTTGCAAGCCTGCTCACATCTCGTACAGTGGTATCCGCTGTGTATTCGGGGTTAGCCAATGAAGCGCAAAATCACTCGCCGGGATTTTCTGAACGGCACGCAGGTCGCAGTCGGTGCATCGCTCCTCAGTCCCTGGACTGAAGTTTTCGGCACGGATACCTCGAAATTCAGCCTGGGCTCCGAGTATTACCCGCCCGCGAAAACCGGCCTGCGCGGCAGCCACAATGGCTCATGGGAAACCATGCACGCGCGCGTGTCCGGTGCCACGTGGCCAACGGGACCGATTGACGAAGACTATGACCTCGTCGTCGTGGGTGGCGGCATAAGCGGGCTTTCTGCGGCGCACTTTTATCGCCGCGAACATCCATCAGCACGCATCCTGGTACTCGACAACCACGACGACTTCGGCGGCCACGCCAAGCGCAATGAGTTCCAGGTCAACGGACAAACACGAATTGCCTATGGCGGCACCGAGTCGATCGACACACCCTCCGACTACTCGGATATCTCCAGGGCTCTGCTCGAGGACATCGGTATCGATCTGCAGAAGTTCTACGGGTATTTCGATCAGGACCTGTACGACAAGATGGATCTCTCCTACGCGATTGCCTTTGATCAGCAGACCTACGGCCGGCAAAAGCTCGTTACTGGTTATGGCAGCAGGCCGTGGCAGGAGTTTGCGGCAGAGACGCCGATGAGTGAAAAAGCGAAGGCCGACTTCGTGCGTGCGTTTACGGAAGAACGCGATTATCTACCTGGCATGAGTCGCGAGGAGAAAGTGGCGAAGCTGAGTCGGATCAGCTACCGCAGCTACCTCAAAGACTACGTCAAAGTTGACGAGCAGGTGCTCGAAATGTACCAGCGCTGGGGCATGAGTTACTGGTGCGTTGGCATGGACGAGGTCCCCGCCATTTACAT
>Ga0316196_10001568_pt1 | contig 10037 bp, 8 predicted proteins | sample Eddsed2cm_MG_FD_204938 | JGI IMG/M metagenome (GOLD analysis project Ga0316196, IMG submission 204938) | Coastal sediment microbial communities from Maine, United States - Eddy sediment 2 cm | ecosystem: Environmental > Aquatic > Marine > Coastal > Sediment | place: USA: Maine | collected... | reverse complement strand
TTGGCCAACGGAACCTCCATAACCAGACGCCGAGCGTTGGACCCGGTCAAGGCCACGAACGGGTTGGACGCATTTGCTAAGGTAGTGCTTACCTTGTACGCCGATCGGCAGAGCACTGGCCTGGTAATCTTCCAGGGGGTTGTGACGTCGGTAAATCGTCTTGCAGCCAAGAATCCGTCCGGGTCTTACACTGGCGTCGTCCTAAATTGCAGTGCTCCTCCTATCCTTATGGGAACATTCAGTGCGTCGAACTATAAGTATTGGGGCACCACGTATGGCAGCAGCTCCAAGAACGAGGATCTTACCGGACCTCCCACGTCCTTGGGGGAGAAGCTGGGCATGGAGGTGTTCACTCATCTAGGAACCTCGAGGGAGGGAGAGTTCAGTGTTGCGGAAGACTGCGTGGAGTATATCCTGCAGGCAGCCGGAGCCGTACTGGAGCGCGCAAGCAATGATAGATATGACTCTGATGCGGTCCTGGTGCACTTCGAGCGCAGAGGGCGCAAGATAGTACCATCCGACCCAATATCGAATCTAGCCGGAGACACGGACGCTCTTTTGTGTCAGGCAGTGACAAACGCTTTTCGTCGCGGAAATCCTCTCAACGCCGTGGGGCTGGTGGCACGCACACAGCTTCTTATGAGCATGGTTCCTCTTATGTCAGGGCAGATGGACATATTCCCGGCATTCCCCTGGGACTCCGATCATATAGCGACCATCAAACCAGGCAGCCTCCTCAAGCTCCGCAACACCACGGCCCTGAGCGCCATGGCGGATAACATAGATGGCGTACTGGTTCCTTTGATAGGCCTTATGGGGGAGGTAGCACTCTATCCTCCAAACGAGGATCTGCCAGCGTCCGGTGTGGTTAGAACGATGCAGCTGCCCCAATGGCTTAGCCCCTTCCTACATAACCAGGACTCCGAGGAGAAGGACGATAACATCAGGAAGACGAATAAGGCGGCAAAGCGCGCGAAGGCCGATCGTGATGCGGATGACGAGAAGTTCGATAGTCTAGCGGATATGATGGCGAAGGCATTCTTCACCGAAATAAAGAACGGCGGAGTGACCGTAAATCTGGGTGTACCTTGGTATCGTCTGGAATTTTTGGACGCTTTGGGTTATGTTATAAAGATAGAGCACCCGTATATCGCCGACGTCGGGCAGACGGACGATTTATACGGCATGATCAATAGTGGAACGTTCAGGGTTCAGTCCACGCCAGGCGGAAGCCGGGCGACGCTGGAGCTGACACTAACTCATGTACGGTCGGCGGAAGCTCAGGATTCGCTCGCACTGAGCGAGCATCCGATGTACAATATAAGCGGCGGGCCGAAGTCGTCGTTGAAGTCGGTCGCAGGCCAGGATTTCAAGGTTATGACTAGATCGCAACAGCAGAGCCTAGAGGGTGGCAACCAGAGCGGTTACCCAAGTGAGGCGATAAGCAACGCGAGGAACAAGAAATGAGCGAAATAAAGAGCCCCTGGGCAAAGAAGGACAAGCTCCTAGACAAGAATAAGGAAGGCAAGCCGGTCAGCACAAACTCACTGGATGCTTCCTATAGTGCCTGGAAAGCCAAGCCTACCCCGGCCAACGCGGGCAAGGTTCTGGGAGAGCTCAAGTCCGATATTGACGCGTCTTTGCGTAACTATGGCGGTAGCGCGGCGGAGACTTTGCGCACGCAGGCCAACCTGGTGGCTCTCAAGGCACTTGAGGACTACGACGAAGAGAAAGGTGCCTCCAAGCGCACACATGTCCGCAACAGCCTGCACAAGCTGACCAGGATACGCAACGAACGCTCCAACGTCATGCACATCCCAGAGAACGTGCAGATGGAGCGGGCGCACCTGAACCAGGTGCAAGAGGAGTTCATGGCGGAATTCGACCGCGAGCCTAACCTGCATGAGCTGGCTGACCGCAGCAAGTTTTCACCCAAGCAGATACAGCGTATCCGTCAGTACAAGCCAACCTCCGCCCAGTCACGGAGTACGGGAGAGGAGGGTGACTTATTGCTCAAGGGCGACAACAAGAGGTCAGCTTATGATATGTGGCTTGACTATGTCTACTTCGAGCTGGACCCGATCGACAAGAAGGTCTACGAATACAGCACGGGGTATGGTGGCTCCGAGAAGCTGTCCAAGGGAGACATTGCCAAGAAGCTCAAGATCAGCGCTCCGGCGGTGAGTAAGCGCATCAACAAGATCCTCGCCAAGATAGAGGAAGGGGAGGAGCTCAATGCTTGATAAGATATATGACTCCATCAAGGAGTCCTTCCAGGCCACAATAGATGCCTGCTTGGGAACCGACAAGGATACGCCGTATGCACCTGCAGAGGAGATTACGGTAGAGAAGGTGCAGGACGTGGTGGACCTCACGAACAAGGAGGTCACCGACGCCGCCGACGATAACATCCGCCCATCGATACAGGCGGCCAGCAGGCGCTCCAATCTGCTGATGTCCATTGCCAGGGACAACTACAGCGCCACTAATCCAAGACTCAACCATGTGCGTAACTATATCATCTATCTCGAACGAGCCACTTACGAAGGCAGCTCAGACGATGAGAAGGACAGTGATGGCATGCTGCTCGCAAACATAAAGAGGGTTGATCTATGAAGGATCTCAGGTTCATGGACGATACCGAAGGGGTGGTCAAGGCCATACCGTTCGCCATACAAGGCATGGCCGAAGGCCGCGTGACGCTGGCTCAGCGGGTGATCACCATGCTGGCCAGATCCACCAGTGACGCAGCAAGGACTTTCGATACCGGCATATTGCAGGATGTAGGGCAGTCGAATGTGCGTAACTCCGAGGATCTCCAGAACGACTTCACGGCGGCAATCGCTGAAGTCCGTGCAGTCATAGAGCAGGATCAGTCCGTCAGGACGGACCTTACGGATGATGATATACTATCGGATATTCTGGTTACGGACATACAGGTGGCCGGAGACTCAGTCACTGCTGAAATAGAGATAATATCTGCTTCGGGCGAATCTCTGAAGACCAGCCTTGAGATCAGTTAGGAGGAATTATGCTTGATGTAGACAGTATCGATCCTGATATTCTGCAGGATTACGAGGAGACTTTCATAGCGGCTTATCAAGAGCTGTACCCCGAGTACGAGTGGTCCTACGGTAGCCTGCTGTATGAGACCGTCATACGCCCAACGGCCGTCAGAGCCGCCAACGACGAAGAAGAGCTGGACACACTGCGGGCCAACATGTCCCTGTATCTGGCCAGCATAGCGGACGAGCCCGACCAAGAGCTTGTGGCTTCCCTGGCGTCCAACTTCCGCGTGACTCTCAAGGAGGGCATATATGGTACTGGCGAGCTCGCCGTGTACACTAGGCAGGAGAGCAACGTATACATACCGATAGGCTCCAAACTGTCGGCAGGCGGTGTGGGCCTGACCAATGACAGGACGTATGTAGGCGTGGCCAACGCCGACAACTACGTGGACAAGGATGATACCGTCTACAGGCAGCTTGTGCAAGTGGGCGCTGAATGGGTGTTCACAGTGCCCGTGCGTACGACAGACTTCACGGACGATACCGCGGCCCAGGGCCTGAACGTAACCATGACCGGGCGGCCGGCTACAGTAAGCCGCATAGAAGTTAGCTCCAGCGTCGTGGGCGGCCGTGCGGAAGCATCCACGGCTGATATACTTGAGCAAGCCCAGAACGGCCTGACGGCGAAGATCCCCAGCGGCAACGCACATCTTACCGCACTGTTCGCCGACCAGAGCGGCGTAAACATCCTCAGCCAGCGTTCGTTCGGCATAAACGATCCGGAGTGTATTCGGGATCGGGACAATGTGTTCGGTATCAGTACAGGCGGCAGGGTAGACACCTATCCTCGCACGTCCGACATACCTGCCGTGCGAACGGTGTCTGTGACAGCCAGCAGAGCCACGACTGACGATCCATGGATCGCCTTCCTGGATAACGACACTGCCTTGGGCTTTTACAGGATACTGTCGATCAAGGAGACCAGCAGCGGCGTACAGGTTACCGATGAGAATGAAGCTACCGTGGAATATGGCTACGCAACCGAAGAGGGTGGCCCACATGTATTCAGTGCGGATACGGCACGCTACAGCATCTACCAGACGGCTTTGGTCAGCTTCGAGTACGAGAGCACCTCAGTTGAGCTCACTTTCGACTTTGAACTGCTCACCATGCCTCAGCTACAGACACTACAGGAGTTCATCAACAGGGACAGTATCCGCAACGAGGCCCAGGACGTGCTCATAAGGGCGCCACACCCGGCCAGCGTGAGTATAACCGTCACCGTCGAGCGGGTTCCTGGTGACACGGGCACTACGGTGGAGAAGCTGCAGAACGCAGTGGCCGCCGCCATAAACGATACCGATATAGGTTTGGACGGTTTGGACGCCTCTCTAGTCGTAAACGCCGTCGAAGGTGTCGACGAGACGCTCCATGTGGCGTTCCCGGTAACCATGCAGGCTGAATTTCAGCTGCCTGACGGCTCCATGAAGAGCGTCAGCGTGTTGAATGGCCGCATAAATGTCCCGGACTCTTCATATTCCTGGGTAACGGAGAAGAATACGTTCTATTACTGCCTCGCGTCCAACGTGGCAGTTGCATTGAAGGATGAAGTATGACGCAGAGAGCCGAAATCAAGAAGATGTTCGGGTCCTTCTGGAACAATGTCTGGAAGGAGGAAGAGTTCTACGACGCTTTAGTCACGAGCATGACCTTCATGTTCGCCAGATTAGGCCAAAAAGTCGATGAGCTGCCTAAATTCCTCAATAGATTCGACATTCCTGCCAAAAAATACAGCGAAACCGACTATATTTTGGTCGATGAGCTTACTTTGACGCGCAAATATGTGACATTGGGCTCCTTCAACATGGATGAAGGGCGCACTTTGGACGAATTACAGACAAATCCGCAGGTGTGGGCTATGCCTACGCCCCTGGAGAACATAAGCGTTATCACGGATAGCCCCGTAACCCCCCAAATCATGTGGCAGCGGGGCACTGAATTCGACATAATCGACAGTGAACTGCTAATCTACGCCGATCCTTTCTCCGAAGAGTTCCGCCAGCACCTCAAGACGATCGACGAAGAGAATATCAAGATGGTCGACCTGTGGCTTCTGGACGGTTTTGATGACGCTGGGTACCTCCAGGACCATTATGGACGTGTCGTGGGCATGCTGACGCCCTCCAGCGACTATTACAAGAACATTCTGAACGCCGTTTATGACCTCCTGCAGGAAGGAGCCACCAAATATCGCGTAAATGCGTTCATAGGAGCCATTGCGGACACGGATGTGGCGCAGACAGACGGTATGGTGGATCATGTCTGGAACGAAGGATCACGGACCTGGGTGGCTATAGGTGATATGCTTCACAGTTGTCCAGGCACTACTCGTGCGATCGTCGCCGAGGGTGACACCGTAGTGGAGGGTCAGCTTCTTTTCGACGTATTTACCATAGTGGGCGGTAAGGATTACATAGATCCCGCGGATTTCCCGCAGTTCACGTTAGGCAGGGCATTCCTGGAAACGCCCAGTGGGCAGGGCCTGAGCTTCGAGAACTCCGACCTGGAGACGGATACATATCAATTCCAGATAGGAGGAGACGCCTCGGATGTCGCGGAGTTTTGGACCAATGCCGAAGCGGAAGCCGCCGCCAGGGGCATAGATCTCCAGACCGCCATAATAGGTGACCAGAAGCGCCCATGGGTCGTCAACCCGTTCGTGCTCATACGGGACAACTTCCTATCGTCGGCTACGCTGTTCATAACACTTGATGTTACTGTTGTTCCGGATCAGAACGCATTGAAGCTCTTACGTTACCTGGACCAAGCTCTCCCATCGGGGACGACCTTTTTCATGAATGTATTCGGCACTGCAGAGGAGGATACCGTGCCACTCTGCACTGACGAAGAGCTGCCTGGCTTTTATGCCAATGATGCTGACGAAGTGGACATAATCACGATAACGGAATATATTAAAGGAAGTGAAAAATTATTCTAAGAGGTGCGCAATGAATCTTTCCTGTGAGTTTACGATACACGAGGTGTTGGACGGGGTTATGTCTCCCGAGCTCGCCCGTATGCTGAATACCACGATGTATGAGGGGTATGACCTTCTTGCATCCATGGCCACGAGTGAGAAGTACATCAACGGCATGTACATCGAGTTTGACAACTCGGGAAGCCCGACAGACCCAAGCCCCGTAGCGGCAACCAGGGCCAGAAGCTATTACGAGGCTCTCGAAGATGCCGGGTATGCTGGGGACCTCGGCTATGTTCGAGTCCCCATCACGCTACCGCCGCAGTTCAGTAGCACGGGCGGCAACTACCAGTCCAACAAGGCATCCTTGGTGGCCGTCACCGATCCCGTGACGGCCAGCAAGAACGACGTCATTGACGGAACCACCGAGTTCTTCACGGTGGCCCTGGTCCATATCGCCGACATAGACGATCCTACTCAGGACGAAGTCTACAACGTAGCCGTTATCAAGAACAGCGGCGTTTTCTCACCCATTCTGAAGGCAGCGAATATTCAGGTAGGGATCACCGCTTCCGTACAATTCGAAGAGACGCCCTAGGAGGTGAGTCATGACTAACTGGTCGAACACAGTACCCGTCTACACGGAGGGCAACTCCACCGAATACGATGAGATGAACAGGCCGTTGCAGGCACTCATCGATCGTACCGACTATCTCAAGGAGCAGCTGGACCAGGTAACGGCCGGCCAGAACCTGGTCGGAACCTTCGTAAACATGGACAGCGCCACGGCAGTTGGCGACGCCGTCTATGTGGACCCGGACGACGGGTCGGTCAAACAGGCCCTCTCCGGCTTTGCTCCAGAGTTCGCGGCCGACGGCAGCTTCCGGCTTGCCGACAGCGGTTACGTGCTCGGCATCGTGATAGAGAAGCTTAATGCCACCAGCGGCCGCGTATGGCTCAACGGGACGCTTGAGGACCAGACCATAGCCGACGCCTCCCTCGGAGTGTCCGCTGACACCGGAACCTACAGGCTGTCCATGACGAACGCTGGAGAGCTTACAAGCACCGAGCAGGATCTTGACATACTCGTCGTGCAGTACCATGGCGGCGGAGTTATGACGATGTTCGACAAGCGTGCTGCAATCCCGAACCACATTCATCAGACGTACTCCTTGAAGGAAGCATGGCTCCCCATCAGCGACCCACAGTTCGACGATATGGAGAAGCCTGCCGGAATGACCCATGGCTACGACATTGCCAGTGATGCAGCCATGCAGCGTATCTTCGCCACCGTACCTGGATCGATCAGGATATTCGGCGATGGCGTGCTCTTGTGGACGACGGAAACCGTCAACAACCTGGATAACATCTGGGCGAATGCGGACTTGTCGCTCTCTTACACGATACTGGAGGCCACCATCACGCTGCCTTACAGCTTCGGCGAGCCTATCTTGCGCGGCGCCAGAACCGACACTCCCGACGAGATCGAACTCAGCGCTATACAGGGCATCCTGACGGCCAATATGAAGGATTGGACAACAGAGTCTGGGACACCGGACGGCACGGCGGTACAGAGTATCGCAGGCAGAACGTCCACGATTACCCCGGTAGTCACCGGTATCGCCACCGTAGGCGACATCGAAAAGTCCGAGAGCAGCCAGGGACTCGTAACGCTCAGCCTGGGTCTTGGCCTGAACTCCTTCATCGAGCCTCAGATCGTCAACCTTAACAACGCCATCGAAGTGAGCGATGGGTACTATGTATTCTACGCACTTCCGGCAGGACGCGATTCCGCCATGCTCGGGCGCATATCCCTGCCATATTTCCAGGATGCCAACCTGGCTGCCGCTGTGGTTGCCGAGGTTCATGGGTTGGGTGGTGGAGGCGCCATACCGGCCTTGAGCATTAACTACAGTGCAAGGGAGTATGCCGCCACGGAGCAGGCCATGCCATCTGCGTGGGACGGTAGCTTTACGCTCCCCACTGATTCAATCAGCGCCAACACGGCAAAGATCGTCGAGGCTGATGTGGGTGACAGGTTTAACATCACCTCCAAGGGCACCATTTTCTTGGAACTAGGGTACGACACACCATCAGAGGACATCAAGATAACCCGATTCGGAGTAGTCTTGTATAGCTTGTAATGCCAGGAACATATACGCCACTTAACGAGTGGTGCGACGAGAACTCGCACCGGCAGTTTCCCCTCGCCGACAGTTCTACCGGAAAGGACGCGACGGGTACATACACGATACCTACTGAATTCATGGTCGACATGATCCTTGCGGTACCGATCGCATACGATACGACCAAATTCTACATCAAGTCATTGGTCGTCCGCAGACTGTTCATAGACATCGAGATCGGCTACGAGATCGGGTCCCTGACCGTGGGCTGGGCGCGCAATATTCCGCAGAACTCCGTCAGGAACGGCGTGTATGCCATTAACCCGGTAACGCAGGATACCGAGAAGGACTTCGAGATGCTCAGTGGCGCCGTGGTGATCGGGGACGCCTCGGACATCGTACAGCTTCCGGGTACGTACTCTTTCAATCCCTCCGCCACCTATATTCATGCGGGTGTGGTTACGGTGGGACTGGCCTGCGTACAGTCACTGCAGGTAGGGGCCAACGTGCTAACCGGTAACCTGATCCTCAAGGAAGGTGATAACATCCAGCTGGATGTAGACGCTACAGAGAACACCATCACTGTCAGCGCCGTGCTCACTGGAGAGGATAGCGGCACCGTCATAGGCAACGACGACGACTTATTGGATGCCTTGACGACTAAATATGGGCCACCGATCACCACCATAAACGGGCAGAAGCCCGATGGATCGGGAGACTTCAGGGTGGTTGGAGCAGACTGTACGACTATCGGTACAGGACGTTCCAGCATAACTATCAACAACCCATGCGCCGAGCCTTGCTGCGACAAGAGCTTCTTGGCGGACGTGTATGGGGTACTCAGTCAGCTTAACATCAGATATGCGGTGCTAGAGTCCTACTACCAGAACGTGAGCGTCACCATAAATCAGATGCAGGCCAGACTGGTAGCTTTAGGACCCGATTTATGAGTTTCACCTCAAACCAGGTAACAAGTATAACCGTCAAGGACAGGAACGATAACGTCAAAGGCGTTCTTGACGGCAAGGTTATCATCAAAGGCGGCGATGGTATATTGGTTGCGGCCGATGGGGATGAGCTGACCCTTAATGCCGGGTCCGTCTACAATGACGAGAATGCGAGGTATCAGCGTAAGTTCGAGGTTCTCATCAACGGCGGCACCTTCATAGATGACGACGGGACGCCCATGACCTTCAGCGGCATGCCCTACTATGTGTCCAGTGTCGGTGGGGTCTTTGGTAATTATCTCAATAACTTTGACTTCCTGAGCAATGCCTGCGGGCAGGTCGGTATCTTCAAAGAGATCACCTTGGAAGAGCTGGAATCGTCCGTATCGGCATCCGAGAGCAGCGTGTCCAACTCCGAAAGCGAATCGTCAGGCCTCACGCTTAAAGGGCCTTTTACGAGTATGCTCAATGATGATGGCGAGCTGGAGCTCTTGGACCTGTGTCCGGCGTGTGTGGATTGTGAGGATTACGCACAGATAATATCCCTGACAGGCCGTATAGAGGGCTTCCAACTGTACGACGTGGAGAGAAACCTTGATAGCGGCTTCAGGCTGTTCCGGCAGATGCAGGCGACCATCGAGCTGTGGAACCATTTATGCCACATAAGATGCTTCCCATTCGATAACAGGAATGCACTTGAACAGGATAAGCCGCTTCATTATAAAGTGGGCTACTACAACCCAGGCCCGGATGAGCTTGATTCAGCTGCGATAGAAATCAGGGGTAGGGTGCTATGGGAGACCGAGGGCCAGGTAGGCGATTGCATAGTGACCCCAATTAAAGACCTGTATGCAGGAGGCGCTAACCCTCCAGCTGTGGTCAGCTCGATAGACGAGGAGGACGACGAACTCTTTATAATCAACATAACCCTCAAACCGGAGGATTATCCGATCGGCGCCTCGAATTATATGCACCATGA
>Ga0316196_10001567_pt1 | contig 10044 bp, 10 predicted proteins | sample Eddsed2cm_MG_FD_204938 | JGI IMG/M metagenome (GOLD analysis project Ga0316196, IMG submission 204938) | Coastal sediment microbial communities from Maine, United States - Eddy sediment 2 cm | ecosystem: Environmental > Aquatic > Marine > Coastal > Sediment | place: USA: Maine | collected... | reverse complement strand
TTTTTTTCTTTTAACTCTTCGATTCATCATCGAAGTATGGCAGAAAGGAGATCGCGGGTCAAGCCAGCCGGAGCGCTTGATTTCTTTGTTGACATGGGGCTTGTTTCTGTTTAGGGATGGCCTCATCTGAATTTTTTAGGAATGAATTCCTCCCTTTCATAAATTATTTTGGAATTCGTATCTTTTCTTTGTGACTCAATTCACAAGCCACCGGGTATGCTGGTGAGAGTTTAAAAGGTGCTACCGTTACCGCGAGGGCATGTTTTATGGGTGCGAATCTGATCGATGCCGGTGGCTTATGAATTGAGATAAATCAGCGGTCACCAGCAGAGGTGCCCCGGCCCCTTCAAGGGGCCATCCTCATACCCCAGCTCTATTGGTGGTCGCTGATTTGGTGTCTTAGAGGCATGACTGTTACCGTTTTTATAGTTTGTAATAACCTAAATCGAATGATTGATGATGACCCAATCAGCTGATGCTAAAGCAACCAGCAGTTATCGTGATGTACTGCGGGTCAGCATCCCGATAGTAATGAGTATGGCCACCACCGTGGTGATGACCTTTACCGATCGGGTGTTTTTGGCCAATTACTCCATCGATGCCATCGCTGCCGCTCTGCCGGCCGGTATTATTGCCTATGTGTTTCTGATTTTTTTTGCGGACACGGTGGGTTACGTCAGCGTCATTATCGCCCAATACACCGGTGCCGGCGCCCTACATCGTGTGGGCGGTGCTATGTGGCAGGCAATATACTTCGCGTTAATTTCCTGGTTGATTATGGTGGGGCTTTCTTTTGGCGCCGGTCCACTGTTTCGATTGGTCGGCCATTCGGCTGAGGTACAGCAGCTGGAAGTGATTTATTTCCGGATGCTTTGCCTGGGCTCGGGTATTCATATCATCGGCATGAGCCTTTCCAGTTTTTTTACCGGTCGCGGTGTCACCAGACCGGTGATGATCATTTATATCATCGCCATGTTGATGAATGTTCCTTTGGACTATGCCTTAATTTACGGGGTTTGGATATTCCCTGAACTGGGTATTCTGGGTGCGGCCATCGCCACGGTGTTTTCCTGGACATCCGCCACGCTGTTGCTCGGATTCTTGGTGTTCGCCCGGGAAAACAACAAGACCTTTAAAACCCGTCAGAATTACCAGTTCGATGCCAGTCTCTTTCGGCGGCTGCTGCGATTCGGCGTGCCCAGCTCGCTGCAGTTCAGTCTGGATGTGTTTGCCTTTAGTTTTTTCGTTCTGATGGTGGGAAGGATTGGAAAGGCGGAGCTTGTGGTCACCAATATCGCCATTTCGTTGGATTCGGCCTCCTTTCGGCCGCTATCAGGCTTTGCGCTGGGTACAAGCATTCTGGTAGGGCAGGCACTAGGCCGCAATCGACCGGATGAGGCTGTTGCCGCAGCCAAGACAACCATGGTGATTGTGGCCGCGTACATGGCCGTGTTCATCCTGGCTTTTGTGTTCGTTCCGCAGCCATTGCTGGAGCTTTTTCGTCCCCGGGACATCAGCCCGGAAAGCTTTGCCGCCATCAAAGACATGGGTGTCGTGGTTTTACGATTTGTGGCCGGCTATTTATTGCTGGACGGGTTATACATGATCGGCACGGCGGTTCTCAAAGGCGCCGGCGATACCCGATTTATCATGTGGAGCATGGGTGTGCTCTCCATCTTCGGCATGATTTTGCCGATGTATATTGGTATTGAGGTATTCGGCAAAGGGCTGTACTTTGCCTGGGGCTGGTCTGTTTTTTTTCTTTTTCAGCTGGCATCGGTGACTTGTTGGCGATTTTATCAGGGGAAGTGGAAAACCATGCGGGTGATTGAATAAAGGGACAAAGAAAAAAGGATAGGGGCTAAAGGCAAAGGGTAAAGGGTAAAGGGCCTAGGGGAAAAGGTAAAGGGCGCAGGGCTAAGGGCACAGGGCAGGGGACAGAGGCTTTCGATTGGGAATTTTGAATTGCGGCCTCCGGCCCGTAGGGGCCTACGCCCCGGAGGGATTTTGGATGTTAAAGCCGCCGTTGACCCCGACAAAATGTTTGCCGCCTTTTTCTTCCACAGTTAACCCGAACACCAGCCGGGATGCCTTTTCAGACATTCGATGTCTTCATCAGATATTGATGTGCCGGTATAGGTAATCTCGTTTTCATGAAACCCGGCCTGCCGTGCGAGCGACAGCTCTCCGGGAGAGCATACGTCTGCACCACAGTGACCACTCAGCTTCAAGCTGGTAACCAGCGGAAGATAACGATTGGCTTTGAGGGCGTAAAAAATTTTGAACTGGATTTTTTCTTTCGCAAGCGCATCTGACAGGCTCGTCAAGTTCTGATTTATACGGGCAGCATTGTATGCGTATGCAGGTGTTCCGGATGATTCCGCCAGTTCCCGGAGGTCCTGATTGCCGGAAAACAAGCGGTTCTGTCGGTAGCCTATATCGTTACGTTCCCACCACTGTTGAGGCATATCCAATATTTCACTCCTTTAGTGTTCCGCTTTCGATTCCAGCATGAGAAGGAGTTCTTCAGGTGAATAAATATTTATCTTTGATTTCTTAAAGCCATCGGAATCGCGAGTGACAATCCCCTGGATTTCTTTATATACACCGGACTCATGCACAACAGCGTCTTCAAAATCTTTAAACCCTGATGACAAAGCAGCATCTAAAACTGCCCGGTTCACCGGGGCTACCTCAAACAGCATCATTAATTTATTGATTTCTTCAATTGCCGAATCGGCACCAACCACCTTGCTCGCGAGGTAATGAAGGGTAGTAATCGTTGTCGCACAAACATACCCCGAAATCTCACCTGTTTCCACCTTTGAGAAAAGCTTAGCTGCGGTCCAGGAGAATGGTCCACGGTCAAGAAGAACATCTAATATGACATTGGTATCAAACAGGATTCTCAAAGATGTTTCTCCTCGAGATATTTATTATAGTCTTTTTTACCGACTTTTGCACCTTTGAGCGATCCTTTTAATGATTGGACAATCGGGGTGAATTCGGATGTTTCTTTTTTCGGTTCATCATCCAGCATTGAAAAATAGCTGGCCACAATTTGTGATACTGACTTTCCACTTTTCCTGGCATAGGATTTTGCTCGATTAATTAATTCATCGTCCAATCGTAATGTTAATTTAGTTTGCATGATAGACCTCAAATCTGCTTGACGTATAAATATAAATTTAATATACGTCAATCCGTATTGATTGTCAATAAGGATGAGATTATAATTCGAGGTGAATTTTTAGAGCTTTCTCGATTGCCCCTATTTCTGTTATTCCCAATTCACCGATCAGCTTAACCAGCCTGCTTCTATCCAGGGTTCGGATCTGGTCGGCTTTTACCTTTGAATTTTTAGGAAGATTTCCGGTTCCTTTACCTAAATACACTTCAAAGGGGTATATCTTCCGGAGGTTTTTGGAAGTTATCGGCAGAACAGTAACCGTTCCGGAAAATTCATTATTTATGTTATTAGAAATTACAGCCACCGGTCTTGTTTTCGCAATTTCATTTCCGACGACTGGATCCAGAGCCGCCAGGTATATCGAGCCTCTTTTAATAGTCATCCCAACCCTCCAAATCGGTGCTCTCGAATTCTTTTGTCAATGCGAGGCTTTCTTTAGCAGCGGCCCGGTAGCCTTTCATTAATAGCGTTTCCATCTCTTCTTTTTCTTTTTGCTCAATCTTTTGCCTGACAGCTTCAGCGATGAACCGGCTGCGTTTTCTCGGTTCAGTCACACGGTTCATCGCCTCAACCAAACCTTTCGGTAGCGTGACATTAAGTCTTACGGTTTCTGTATCCATTATAAGCCCTCCAATGCGCATAATTAAATGTATTAAAATAAGCTTTTTATAGGACTTTGTCAAACACATATTATTGAGCATAAATGCATAAGTATCTACGTTAATCCGTGTGCATCCGTGTCCAAAATCGCCAAGAAAATGATAGCAGTGGATGCAAACTTGACAGCCGGCTTTTTTTCAGCTAAGCCAAACATCACAGATACATATTTTTAAGAATTGGAGCGACCGGAAGGCCCACAAGATATTGCGCATATCGGACCTGTTTTGGCGTGAGACACACCCCAACGTTGCAAAAGCCGGAGGGCTTCTGAGCCAAGGCGTCAAGGTTGAAATTGTAGTCAGTTACATTGATCCCTGGACAACACAGGATCTGAAGTCCTCCGGCTTTCCCGTAGGGTAAACAACATGGCAAAATCGATTCCATCCTTTGAATTTACCAATTGGGATATCCACATCATATTGTTATCACTATGATATCTGGATAGTAACAGTCCATTAGCCAATCTTTGCCATGTTGTATATGCAACATTGGGGTACATTGCAACCCAACTTACGGGAGCATGAAATGCCGGCGAAGATCTTATACGAAAGGTTTTTGTGGTTTCATAAACAGGTTAAAGCTGAAAAATATCCCAATGCCAGAGTTTTGGCGGAAAAGTTTGAAATCTCACCCAAAACTGCTCAAAGAGATATAGAGTTTATAAGGGATCGGCTATACGCACCCCTTGTTTACATGCCGGACAGAAGGGGGTATGCGTACGAGGAGAAAACGTATGAACTTCCGGCGATCTGGATAACCGAAGAAGAACTGGCAGCGCTTTTCATTGCTTCCAGGCTGGCCTCCACCATCCCCGACAGAAGCTTAAAATCCTCTTTTAAGTCCTTCCTCGAGCAGATTGTTTCCTTTTGCACCCTTGATACCCCCTTTTCCCTTGATGAACTCAGCGAGAGGATCTCTGTTAAGAATATTGAATACGCCCGGGTGGGCGAAGCCACGTTTCAAAAGGTTGTAAACGCGGTTTTCTATCAAAAAGCTTTGGAGATTTCCTATTACTCGCCACGCAAAGATGAAGTTACGAAACGGATAATCTTCCCCCTGCATCTGCTTCAATATATGGGAAGCTGGCACGTGATTTCACATTGTTCTTTGCGAAACGAGCTTCGCGATTTTGCGCTTTCTCGAATACCGATGAGAATGTATCGAACTTCGGTGGGTGGTTCGATGCCAGAGGACCAAATGGTACTGGCATATATGCAAAGGGCGGGGCGAACGGTCACGCCGCTAAATTCAATGGTAAAGTGCAAATTGATACCGGAACAACTCCGCCAAGCGAATTGCTCAGCGTAAACGGCGTCATTGAGAGCAGGTCCGGAGGCATCAAGTTTCCTGATGGTAGTGTTCAATCAACGGCTGCCGCACCCTGGCCGAGGAATCTAATCTCTTTGAGAAAATCAGATTTCAATATAGAACCTGGAACCCTCCAGGAAAGGGCAGCCGGCTGTGAATCTGACGAATTAGCCACGGGTGGGGGTATTCGAACAGAAGACGACCCAAACCTTAACATTTGGAAAAACGCACCGAGGCTAGATGCAAAAGGGTGGGGAGTCGGTATATCTAGCTATGGCTCAGCCACTCGGGCAGTCACCGTATTCGCCATATGCATTCGCGTGCAATAATGTTAGTTGGAAGAAGAATAATGGAATATGAAATCTTCTGTGGTTGGATTAAAATCAATCACCATGTGCGAGGCCAAAAAAAAGCTCTGTAATATCTCTCTCGCTTCCAACTATCGTGAGCTATTTGTTAATGAAAAGAATTAGTACTCTTGCCGGTAGGTAGGGTCAGCACCGCTCTTTCTTCTTCGCTGTGAGGGCTCGTGCAGTCCGAGTCGGACGGGTAATCAATAAAACCATCTTCGTCGTTATCCAGGCCATCCATACACGGGTTTAGGTAAGTCTGCATAGCATCGTGCCATTTCTGGGCCATTTTCTCCTCGCCGGACGCAGCCGGGTGGACGTTGTCATAGGTGTCCGCGGCAGCATCGAAGCCGCTGTACTGATCGACCACCCACACCGGAGAATCTACAGTGGTTTTATTGGCGGCGATACCGTCCATCTCGGCGTTGAGTGCGATTATCCGCGGATTATAAGTATCAGAATTTATAGGAATAAGTTTGGCCAGGAAGATTGTCACATTGGGGTTGTCAGTTCGCAGCGTGTCTATGATTGCTTTGATTTCGGTCACACTGCTTACCGTAGACTGACCTTGATAGACATCGTTGGAACCGATGTGGATTAAAACGACATCCGGCGTGTAGTAGGCGAGCCATTCGCTGAGGCTACCTTGGCCGGTTCTGCCGTTCAGAATATGATCGGCACGCCAGCCCCAGTGACCCTCGTGGTCCTGATCGAAGTTTTGTCCCAGGTATGGAGGCCATGTGGGATCGCCGTTGAAATTATTGTCTAGAGATCCCACCAGGTTAAACAACCGGCCGTCGTCGATGAGCTTAGTCCATAAATTATAGCGGTAACTTAGGTGCGTGTTATTAGCCTGGGTAATAGAATCACCCAGGGGCAGGATTGTAATGCCCCAAGCTGGCGTTACGATTGTGAGTACCACTGCCAAAACAGGCATTGCACTTCGAAGAATACACCACTTAATGCGATTCACCATTCTTAACCTTTGCTAAAAAGAAGAGCGTTTACTAAAGCATATGAGCAACCTACTGAAAATCCGGGAATTGGGTAAGGCTTTTCAAGAATAGGCATCAGGCTAATCCCGAACGATAAAAGTATAAATATTTAAAATTAATATGAAAATCGGCGTTTGTTACGTTTTGCTGCTATATATCAAGCATTTTTAATTATCTGAATTGTTAAGGTATTCATACCGTATCAAAATCAATTAAAGTATTCACACCAACGAAGAGACAATAGATATGAGCCGGAGATAGTTTGCGGGTCGTCATTAAAAGCTTCCTTTCTCAAACCCCTCCTTGCCGCCGCAGGGTGGAGTACCTCGTTTCAGCAACTGATCCGACTGTCGCTGGCAGATACAATTAATTCAAGTATGCTGCAAGGCTGCCTCATTATATTTCGGAATCATCCAAGATCCAACCAGAATGCTAAAGATCGTTTCAACCGAATCATCAGCTCTTCATCTATTCAGGACGATTTAGAACCGTATTGATTCAGATAAACTTTTTCATTCTGCAATTCTTCCTTTGAATGGGGCGGTTTGCTTTCGGCCGGATAGCCGATGGCGATCATCGATTCAACCTTGAGATGTGAAGGAATTTTTAATAAATGCGCGATGTACGCTTCGGCGGTTTGGGTTTCATCATGCATGCGTTCTCTGATTTGTATCCAACAGCTTCCTAGTTCAAGAGATGCTGCCGCCAGTTCAATAAAAATTGTGGCAATGGACGCGTCTTCAACCCAGACATCCGATTTTTCAGGGTCGGCACAGACAACGACTCCGAGGGGCGCATCTTTCAGAAACGTCGATCCATGGGGTTTGGCCGCCGAGAGTTTCACCAGCAGATCACGATCGGTAATAAATATAAATTCCCAGGGATTCACCCCCCGTGAAGATGGGGCCCGTAAAGCGGCCTCCTTCAGTAATTCAACTTTCTGCGCTTCTACCTTGTCGGCGATAAACCGGCGAATGCTCCTGCGTTTCGTAATGAGATCCATGAACATGGGTTTTCTCCTTTATTTTTCAGGTTAGGTGCTATATCTATTTGGCATAATACTTTGAAATTATATCTAAAATATTTTTGTGTCAAGCTTTGGCTTTCCCGTTTTGCTACAAAGTTCATTTTCGGATATATTACCTTAAAATAAGGTAATGAAATCCGCTGTCATATACTTGTTGGGTTTCGGCCAAAACCTAAGATATACAAGAATGGAATTAATTTCGTAGAAGGTTGGGTTGAGGGACGAAACCTAACATGTCGGGGCTTGGCCTCAGCCCAACCTACGAAAATGAAACCTTATTCCGGATTTTTGCTTGTATTTGACAAATTAGTTTCCTATAAAACACGCTGGTATTGCGGTTAAAAATATCATTTGCAGAGATCTGGTTGTGGGTATGTCACTTCGTCTCAAGTGTTTTCTGAAATATGTGAATCCTCGTTTTGTTGTGGCTTTCTTTTTGCATCTTCCGATTATGATTGGCCTGGTCGTGGCCCCGGGTCAGGCGTCTTCTGATCGCGCAGAGGTCGGCAATTACGCCTCATATCGCTGGAGCAATAGCACCCCTGTAGGTTCCGGCGATACCTACCCATGGACATTGCTCGCCCAATCAGACTTTCCAGTTCTAAGTGAAGATCCCCTCGGAGAAGATCAAAAACCGGATACAAAAAAGGAAACGGTCGAACCTGTCACACACAAGCTGCCTATCTGGGGTCAGAAAGTGCGGGATATGGGTTATGATCTGCCGCTTCCCTTCGGTACTGGCGCCAATCTCACGTTGATGAATCAGGGGATAGATATCAGAAATGTCAAAGTCGGTATCGGCGACCCGATCTTCGAAGTCAGCGATCTTGATTTAAGCGATGCCCGGGCCCATGATGCCGCAATCACTATGCGGCTGGACACGTGGCTGCTGCCGTTTGTCAATATTTATGGAATTTTCGGCTATATCAACGGCGAAACCGAACTCGACTTGGATATTGGCAGTATTACGGGCAGTCTCCCGATACCTGGACTTCCCCCAATTTTCGAGCCGGGAACGACGATTGATTTGAATATTGATTATAACGGAACCACTTTCGGCGGGGGCATGACCCTGGCTGGCGGATACAAAGACTTTTTCGCAAGCGTTGACGGCAATTATACCTATTCGAATATTGACATTGTGGATGGTGATATTTCAACCTGGACGATTTCACCACGGTTGGGACTAATGGCAGATTCTCCTGCTATCAAAGGCTCATTGGCCTTTTGGATCGGTGCCATGTACATGAAATATAAACAGACGATAACAGATGATATCAACCTGAAGGAACTCGATTCCAGGCTACCCTCCTTGGAGATCGATTTTAAATTGGACGTTAAAAACGATCAACCCTGGAATTTTCTTTTCGGCGGCCAGTGGGAAATCACCAAACGGTGGCAGCTCATGGCCGAAGGCGGCGTGGGTGAGCGCAGGCAATTGATATTGGGGGCGTTTTTTCGGTTCTAGTGGGATCTTTCCAATTTTAAGGCAATTGCTCGCTAAAGATCGGGAATTTGTGATTTATGAAAAATTCGAGATCAAAGGGTATACAAGAACTTATGCTGGATCTGGTGCGAATCCAGAGCGACACTGGCACCCGGCAGGAACAAGATGTTGAGGCCTATCTGCACGAATGGCTGGGACGGCACGCATATTTCAAAAACCACCCGGATTACTTCGGTTTATACCCCTTGAGCAAGGATCCGCTGGAACGTTCGGTGGTTTGGGGCCTGGTCAAAGGGCAGGGCGATCAAACCGTGATCCTGATGCATCATCACGATGTCGTGGATGCATTTGATTACGGCAGTTTGGCAAAATGGGCCTACGATCCGCCAAAACTGCAGGCGGCATTGGCCGGGATGGAGCTGACCGCGGAGGCCCGCATGGATCTGGCAGGCGAAAAGTGGATTTTCGGCCGGGGAACCAGTGACATGAAAGCCGGGGCCGCCATTCAGTGTGTTTTACTGGAAGAATATTCGGAGAAGGCGGATTTCAAGGGCAATATATTGCTATTGTCGGTTCCGGATGAAGAAAATTTATCGGAGGGCATGCGCGGAAGTTTAGGTCTGCTGACAGATCTTAAAGCGGCATTCAATCTGGATTACAAGCTCATGATCAATTCCGAACCGCACGCAAGGGAGCAAGGACAGATAGGCCTCTTCCAGGTCGGCTCGGCCGGCAAGCTGCTGGCAGTCATCTATATTCGGGGCAAAAAATCCCACATCGGCCATATCTACCAGGGTTTGAATCCTGTGCTGCTATTATCTGAAATAGTCCTGCAAACCGAGTTGAATACGGATTATTGCGAGGTGGTCCGAGGGGAGGTCTCTCCACCGCCGTCCTGGAGTTACATGAGGGATAACAAGGAGGTCTATGATGCCTCCATTCCGGCTTCAGCAGGCGGATATTTAAGCCTGATCTCTTTGAACAAGACACCCAGGGAATCGATTCGGCAATTAAAAGCAACCTGCGAACATGCAGTCGGTCTCGTGATGGACAAAATCCGGCAAAGC
>Ga0316196_10001566_pt1 | contig 10044 bp, 11 predicted proteins | sample Eddsed2cm_MG_FD_204938 | JGI IMG/M metagenome (GOLD analysis project Ga0316196, IMG submission 204938) | Coastal sediment microbial communities from Maine, United States - Eddy sediment 2 cm | ecosystem: Environmental > Aquatic > Marine > Coastal > Sediment | place: USA: Maine | collected... | reverse complement strand
AAGGCGAGCTAAGCTGAGCGCAAACGGAGTTCCGTGAGAGTTTTCGTACACAAGCGGAAGGTCTATCGACATGCCTCTTGATATCGGTCAGGTGCCTGACGTGGATCTTCTGCAATGCTTGCACAATTGAATTGTACGAGGAGTAGATCCCATGCCGGCACAAAAACTGAAAAAGATGCTGGATCAGCACAATATCAGGTACATCAGCATTAACCACTCCCCGGCCTATACCGCGCGCGAAACCGCGGCGTCGACCTTCGTGCCACGGGCCGAATTTGCAAAAACCATCATCGTCGATATGGATAGCGAGAAGGTCATGGCTGTAGTGCCCACATCACGCCATGTCGACATAGAGGCGCTCAGGAATCTGGCGCATGCGAGCGAGGCACGGTTGGCCACCGAGGATGAATTCAGGGAACTGTTCCCGGACTGCGAGGTTGGCGCCATGCCACCGTTTGGATCCCTTTACGATACCCGTATTTTCGTCGATGAAATGGTAACCGAGGTAGACGACCTGTGTTTTAACGCCGGGTCACACGAACAGATTCTGCGCATGGATTGCGCCGATTATCTGCAACTGGAGCAACCGGTTATTGGCAGTTTTGCGCTCAAGGAGTAACCGGCGCGACAGTATATCGCGTTTACGAAATTAACCTTACGCCGCATATCGCGCCGATTCACCTCGCGAGGGCGTCGTCAATCGGCGCGATATGCGGCCTAACTGGATTGCAGGAAATTCACATGAGCAAGAGAGAAAAATACGAAAGCAAAATGCAGGCTCAGCTCGAGGAGTTGAAAACGGAGATTGCCGGGCTCGGAAAAAAAGCGGAGCAAGCGGAAGGCAACCTGGAGCTGGAATACTACACGCTAATCGATGAGCTGCAGCTGAAACTGGAGACGACGGAACAAAAGTTCGAGTTACTTCTGCAGGTAAACGAGGACAAGTGGGAGGAATTCAAGTCAGAACTCGAGCATAGCTGGGATTCCCTGCGGGAGTTGGTCAAGGTCATTACCGCCCCATGACGGAGATGCCCCACGATGCTGTCGTAGCCAGATTCCGGCAGCGGGTATGTGGGTAAGACTGACTCGATCTCCCTTTGTTAATGGAAAAATTGATCTGCGTCGGTATTTGCTGGCCGTTACAGGAATATTCTTAACCGAAATATCAAACCGTCGCGAGGGTGTCGAAAATGTCCGTATGTGTCGTCGTAGCAAGTAGCAGTAAAGCAAGAGTCCTGTTGGCAGAGGATGCGCACAGCCCGTTAATCGAGAACGCTGATTACGTTCATCCGCAAAGTCGTCTGCGCGAGCAGGACCTGGTCAGCGATGGTAGCGGTAGCGCTGCCGATTCGGGTGGTTTCGGTAAACATTCGATGGGACATGAACAGGCCAGCAAACACAAACAGGCTGAATTGTTTGCCCAGCAAATTGGTGCTGAAATCGATAAACTCCGCCGCAAAGCCGATCTGCGCAGAATCTACCTGGTCGCACCACCAAAATTTCTGGGCCTGTTGCGTACCAGCCTCAGCAAACAGTGCCTTGAATTGCTGCACGGCGATGTAAACAAGGAACTGGTTAGCCATAGCGTCGAGGACATTCGGTCTCATTTACCTAAACTTCTGTAGGTAATATCCAGGTCGACGAGGCGGCGGAAATGACGGGCACAAACTCGAAGCCGCTGCCAGTGCTTGAGCGGAAATGAAAGCCCTGCGGTCGTTACAAGCGATTTGATCCAGCCATAGGCAGGAGGGGAGAAATGTCTTTTGAACGTGAGCGCCGGCAGATGTTGGCTGACATCGAAGCCGACGTGGCATTCACCCGGGAGTTGACCGGCCGTGATCATCTTGACGAAAGCGTGATGACAGCGATGTACCAGGTCCACCGCGAAGATTTCGTTCCCGACTCCCAGCGGCACGCCAGCTTCCGCGATGGCGCTTTGCCGGTCGGATACGGGCAGACCATATCACAGCCTTATATCGTCGCCCTGATGACGGACCTGCTTGATCTCGGGTCGGACAGCGTCGTCCTCGAAATAGGCAGCGGAACCGGTTATCAGACGGCGATCCTGGCGCAGCTAGCCAGCAAGGTTTACAGTATCGAACGAATTCCGGAGCTGGCGCAGGCGGCACAGCAACGCCTTAAAGATCTGGGCTACGATAATGTCGAAATGCGCTGCGCCGACGGCTCCCTGGGATGGCCGGAAAACGCTCCATTCGATGGCATTATCGTGACTGCTGCCGCGGCCTCTATACCGCCGGCGCTGCTGGCACAACTTAAGTCAGGTGGCCGCATGGTGATACCGATCGGTTTACCCAACATGCACCAGGATTTGATGCTGGTTACCAGTGACCAGCAAGGTAAGACCGAGAAAAGCAAAATACTGGGCGTCGCTTTTGTGCCACTAATCGAAGGCTCATAGCCCGCATATCTCACCGACTGCCCGCTGCGGATAGCGCCGCTGAATATGGGCTGCTGAATGGCGTCCGGCAAACTTTCAACGAATGGTGCCCAGGTTCGGAATCGGACAGGGCCTCACTCGGCGGTCTGTGCTCGGCACTGACACGAGAATTTTCAGTCGAATATATTTTTTATTAACTTAATAAAAACAGTTTCTTACGCGCTTACCGCTGCCATTTGCGCCAGTAAATAGCAGTAACTGCCAGTTATTGGGGCACAGATTCATCTGATTCATTTTTTTATCTGAGAGGAGCGTGAAACTAATCTCATCTATAAAGGTGTGTGTCCCTCGACCTCCGTGAAACAGTCACATCGACACCAGTGCCAGGTTGCCGAATAACACAGCTTACGCCCCACAACACTTCTTGTATTTCTTGCCACTCCCACAGGGGCAGGGATCATTACGATTGGCCATTTTGGTACTCACGGCGCTGGTCTGTTTGTTTTGCAGACTCTCCAGATCACGAATATTTTCATCCTGCTCAGAATTCACCTCGATAACAAAGGCCCAGCCATTTTTTGCAAAAACGGCCGCTAGCTCCTGTTCACGCTCCCGGGTTTGAACGCTGATTTGTGCCGGTGCCTTCCTGGTACCCAGACGCACGGTTTTTTTGACTTCAAAGTTCGTTTTTCTTTGCTCAGCCTGCTTCATCGCAGGTCCTTTTTGAAAAATCTTCGCCATGATTTACGGCCTGTTAAAAAATAAGTTCCATGATAGCACTTGGCAATAGCACTTGGAGCACTTGGGGACACACACTCTTAGATCCTCTTGGATCATTGAGATCCAGAAGCAATTCCATGGATCGTATATCTGTGTTCTACAGGTTAACCTGCGATTCGATCTTTTATACGCCACGACGTCGATGGCACTAATTTCAAGATTGCCGGAAAATCAAAGCCACCGACAGGCATCTGGTACAAACCAGGAGCTTGATTAGCTATTACTGATTGATGAAGGGAAATGGTGCCCAGGGGCGGAATCGAACCACCGACACGAGGATTTTCAGTCCTCTGCTCTACCGACTGAGCTACCTGGGCATAAATGCGGAAGCGCGTATTTAAACGGCAGCGGCCCTTAGAGTCAAGCCTGATCGGGCAGATTGCTCAAAATTGACCTCATGATCAGCGGTATCGCCATTCCCGAGGCGAACAGGCATTCAAATCCCGGAGGTATTAAAAGAGACATCAAAACCTCGAAACACAGCGAACGATACAGATTTGAATCACCCCCCGGAGAAAGGCAATGGCTAATCGAGGAATACCAGCTGTGCAGTGGAATACTCGCGACTATCAACTCAAGGCAAAGTTAGACGTATTGAATGGACTTCCTGTAATATTGAAAACCACAAATTACTTGCTTGATTGGCGACGACAGGGCGGCGGTCCACAAATCGACCTCGATGTGCCGCTCTGGTTTGCCTGAAGCACTTAACGAACGTGTCTCCCTGGTATCGGACTATGAGACATAATGCTTGAAACAGGTTAATGCCGCCTATCGGCCTAGGAAAACAGTTTCAAGCAATTACGCAGCTGAATTAATAAAAGGGAGTTAATGAGCAATTCGGACACACAAAACGTCGGACTTGAACAGCGCCTCGATCATGTTGAGGAAGCACTGGGTTTGAAAGCGCCCGCTCTCGAAAAGCGGCTTGAAAAAGTTGAGAGCGAATTAAAGGTGCTAGATAAAAAGAATTCCTCAAAGCCTGTACTGACTTTTCTTGATTACGTCATCAAGTTCCTGGGAGCGCTGACACCGATAATCGTGCTAATAGTAGGATTCGAAATTAAGGATTCGGTTGACCTGGCCATCCAGGAGCGGGAACTCAGTATCAAGGAATCGCGCCTTAAGATCGATGAGGCCAAAGCGCTCGATGGCCTGCTGAAAAACTTCCGCAAATCCGATATCGGTGTCAACGAGGCGAGCCGAACCGCCTTGATGATTCTCGATTACGGTAGTGCCGGTATCAAACCTCTGATCCAGGATCTCAATGTCAACCAGGATCACAGTGTTCGCGCACAGGAAGCGCAAAACGCTCTCAAGATCAATGCAGTCATGAGTGACGACCGCCAGCTGGTTTGTTCATTGCTGGGGAGAATCAACGAAATGCAACCGCCGGTGTTCTACCCACAAGGCCTGCAGCGAGTGACGACCCTGAGCAAGGATATTGGCTGCAGTGATTTCAAATGAAGCGGAAGGGTAAACACACAGGTATGACGTGGTGGCTAAAATGGGCGAGCCACATGCCGCCGAGCCGCGACCGGTACCACGCCTTTTCCAATCTGCGACGATTATCACACCAGTTAATGTTCGTGTTCACCCTGTTGCTTGGTTGCACGGGTCAAGCCTATGCCGACCTCGCGGGGTGTGACGCGGCACTGCGACCTACATCGGAAAGCGGTGGCAGCATGACCTTTATCCTGGCCCTGGACGGGCTAAGCGTCCCCGAATCGGTTCCTGGCCTGGAGGATCCGCGGATTCTGGCAAGGGGTTTGACCTTTAAAGTGGCCACCAACCTCGAAGCCCTTGAGCTCGACCAATTAGGAACGGGTAACATCATGAAGACGCGCTTTCAGGTGGTGGCCTGCCCTCAGCGGCAGCCTCAACAGGCTAGCGATATCGAGAACGAGGCCAGTCTGTTCCTGGACAACGGCGTTGTCCTCGAGTTGTGGGGCTCCTTCGATCTTGACGAGGCAATCTTTACTCACGCCATTCTGCCGATATACGTGCGTGGAGCCGGCGAGAAAATGGGACCGGGCAAGGTTTTCGATTTCGCATTCTCCTATGAAACCACGACGCCGGTAGTGCCACGCTCCGAGCTGCGCTTTTTGAAAACCATCCTGGCCAAGTCACTACCTTTGCGCGCATACGCGGCTGTGGGCGCCGCTGCGATAGCCCTCGATGAGCGGGAGTATGACCTGGCTCGGCGATACTTCTGTGATTCACGGCAGATCATGCTCAATATTGAATCCGAGCAAGGCGGGCTTTCGAGTAACGACCGTGATTTACTCGGACATATCGAACAGATGTCGCAGAAAGTGATTACCCTGGCGAAAAATGATGCCGACTATCACGGTGTACTGGGTACAGAGTTGTTGCTTGCGGGCACCGGCTGTGGAGGATCGAGTTCATGAACCTCGGCCCAAGCCCAAAAGCCCTTGCGCAAATCCTGCCTGGACAGTACACGATAATAAACGGGTTGATCCCGTCGCTGTTGTGCCTTGGACTGAGCCTACTGTTTCCGTTGATATGGTCAGATGCTAACGCCGGTGCCGTCGGTATTCGATGCAATGATCCGGTGGTCTTTTCGAATTCGGATGTAAACATCGGTGTTATACCGTTTACCACGGAAGCACCGGACGCCGATCTAACCTATCAGTCCAACACCTTCGTCTCATCAAGCCACCTACCGGCATCCAAACTCGCTCGCGTCATCCAACTCGATACGCTGTTCTCACTGCGTTATCCGGCCGGGATGGGAGTCGTCCATTTCCAGGGTGCTCCCGAAGATTGCCAGCCCGAAGCGGTTATTCAACGCATAATGGCATCACACGAGTCGATCACCCTCAAAGCCGGCAAAGGCATGATCATGTTCTGGGGCCGCTTCCTGGGCGCAGGGGACGATCTGTACGCCCAGAGTTACCTGAGTTTCTTTCGCCGTGGGGCGAAAGAAACCGTAAAGATTACACTCGGCAGCGGTACTGATGCGTCGAGCTTCTTTACCGGCGTGGGACGCCAGGCAATACCATTCGCCTCGCGGCGATTGAGTGGTGAAGAGCTGCAGGCGATAGAACTGGGTTTTGATCGTGCAAGTATCATTTGGGAGAACGCGGAAGGCCTGAAGCGCGTTGGCCAATTACCCGAGCATCCCGAGCAACCCTTCGCTTTCTCCGTCAGCGAGGTTAACGCTAAATCGGGACGCATGCGTATCAATCCGTATCGCTATGCAGGCATTCCCGACGGGTGGATCGATGCGCGCGTCGATCCCGAGTCGTGGCCACTCCGGGCCCAGTTGCCGGAGCTTAATTTTCTCAACGCGTTAGCGGGTTACCTGGCTTTTCGGGTTATCGAGGGTGAACGACCCGATCCCAACTGGGCCGGCCGTTGGCCCCGGAGGCTCTTGTCCTTACGAGAACGTGCGGCAGGGGCGTTTCGAACCTATCGCAATTATGCCGTCTTGCCGGCAGATAGCGGGGATGGCGATGCAACTGCAATGCAAATGGCGTCGTTCGAGGTTGATGCATCACCACTACAATGGCTGAGTTCAGGGCCGAGAAACGATGATGCGAAATTCATCATTCCTGCTTCCGAGCGCTCCGCATTAGCCTGGAGCCATAGCCTGGTGGCGTTGATGGACTTGATAACATCCACGATTGAAGAGATCGAATCCGAACAGCGTGAACAGGCGATCCGCAGAGCTCGATCCCAGATCGAGCGCGCCGAGGCCTATGTGCCGAACGATGCGAATTTGCTCAACCTGGCCGCCCTGATCGAGTTGCGGGCATGTTGCAAGGATGGTGTTTTTGATCGAGCAGGTTCCGAAAAATCCATTTTGAGAGCGGATGAATATTGGCGAAAAGCATTGGCTGCCGATCCCGGTCACCGCAATACGATTCGCAACCTGGCCCAGCTCTATTCAGCCTTCGAAAACTCCGGATCCAACGCGCTCGGGCTGTCCACGAACCAGGTTTCGAAAAGGCTCAACACCGTAATAAACCTAGAGAAACGAACGCGCCAGGCGTTTATCGCCTCCGTTGAACCGGTTGCAACGATCTATTTCCCTTCCGGGTCACGCATTGATCCGGCGGCACGCGGAGAAATCGAACGGGTGGTCGCGCTCTATCGAGAATACGGAGCGAACAGAATTGAACTAAATGGTTACAGCGACCCCAGCGGGGCTGCGGAGGCAAATCTGGCCCTTTCCTCGAAACGGGTCAGGGCCGTAACAAGGGCGCTTTACGATTACGGGCTTTCAGCCGAGAATATTGCAGGCACGGGCCACGGGGAAAATGATCCAAAAGGAGATGCGGAAAATCTGACCGCCCAGTCTCGTCGTCGTGTTGAGGTTTACCTGCGTTAAACATTTGTGCGAGGCAATAGAAAACCGCCACGATTGTTGAATTTTGCGCGAGGCTATCCTGTATTTTCAGGCCCTCTGCTCTACCGACCAAGCTCCCAGGGCCTGGAATGCGGAAGCGCGCTTTAAATAGTTTTATGTAGCCCTAGGGCTGGTTTCCTGAAAAATTCGGTAATAACGCGCACCAGCAGGCAAGTTGCAGCTGATAAGCCAGCTTCGAGAAAGCAGAATAGTGACATCCATCAGATCTGTATTTCTCGTAATTCCGCCAACATGTAGCGTCGACAGCGGCGCCACCCTCGATTATATTCGCCCCTGATGATTCTTCAAACTGCCCTGGATTTCAATCAGGGTTAGGGGCAAGTTGCTGCACCATTTACTCGACACGGAAACCTTTAATGTCTTTTTCGCTTGGTATCGGCTCGAATATCCGTAAATCACCCTACTTCGACGCCACGGTGGCGGACGGGGTGCAATCGTTTTCGGTTTACAACCACATGTATTTGCCCGCGCACTTCGGCGATCCGCAGGGGGAGTACGAACGGTTGATCAACGGCGTGGCGATGTGGGACGTCGGCGCACAGCGCCAGGTCGAGTTGCAGGGCCCCGATGCCGCTCAGCTGGTGCAGTATCTTTGCACGCGTGATGTGTCGGGCACGGCCATCGGCCAGGGACGTTACGTGCCGATCTGCAATCACGACGGTAGCCTGATCAACGATCCGGTGCTGCTGAAGCTTTCCGAGGATCAGTTCTGGTTGTCGATTGCTGACAGCGACATCGAACTCTGGGCCGGCGCCATCGCCGCGGAGCGCGGTCTCGATGTACGGGTATTTGAGCCGGATGTTTCACCACTAGCGGTGCAGGGCCCGAAGGCTGCAGAGCTGATCGCGCAACTGTTTGGCGAATGGACACAGGAGCTTAAGTACTTCTGGTTCCGTGAAACCAGCCTGCAGGGCATTCCGCTGGTGCTCGCACGTTCGGGATGGTCGAAACAGGGCGGATTCGAGCTTTACCTGCGCGATGGCACACGCGGCCGGGAATTGTGGGATATCGTGAAAGCGGCCGGCGCAGCTTTCGATATCGGTCCGGGAGCGCCCAATGATGCGGAAAGACTGGAGAGCGGGTTATTGTCCTACGGTGCTGATGCGCGCTTGCAGACCTGCCCGGCAAATCCGTTCGAACTCGGGCTTGGCAAATTGGTGGACCTGGACGGAGCGGACGATTTTATCGGTAAGCCGGCGTTGTTAAAGATCAAGGCCGCAGGCATAAAGCGCCGCCTCTGTGGTTTCATTATTCAGGGTGATCCGGTGAAGGCTAGCGAACACCGCGTACCAGTGATGCAAAACGATACTGTCGTCGGCTCCATCAGTGAAATGGCTTATTCGTCTCGCCTTGAAAAAAATATCGGTATCGGTTTGCTCAGCAATGAAATTGCTGATGAGGTCGACAATCTATGCGTTGCGGTTGGTAACGAATTGCGTTTGGCCAGCGTCAACAGCTTGCCTTTCATCCGCTAAATCGATAGCCCGGCGCGATGTTCGCACCCTGGGCTAGCCTTCGCCGAGGAAATCCTCGAGCATTGCGTTGAACAAATGCGGCTTTTCCAGGTGGATGGCGTGCGAGCATCCGGGGATAACGGCGAGCTGTGCGCCCTCGATGCTGTGCCACAATTGTTCGGGCTGGGGCCACAGGTATGCGCGATCACCATCGCCCCACAGCACCAGGGTTGGTGCTTTGATGTCTGCCAGTGCAGCCATCCCGGACCAGCTTTCCATCGCGCTCAGCCCCGCGAGCGCGGCCTGCTCGGTAGCCTTGACGGCGAGTTCGGCGCACAGGTCGTAGCCTTGTCCTGATTCGCCCTGCATGAACCAGGTGGCGGCGATACGTCGACCGGTGCTCTCCACGCCCTGCTCGCGCACCGCGGCTCTAGATTCGTCAATAGTTTCGAAGCGCCCAGGCATCAATCCGAGCGGACCGGTGCCGTAGAGCACCAGCTTTTCAATTCGCTCGGGAACCAGCGCCACCATTTCCTGAACGATCATACCGCCCATAGAATGCCCCACCAGGTGAAAACGATGCACGCCGAGCTCATCGAGCTGCTGAAATACGTTCATCGCGAAACCCTTTATCGTCTCGGGCGCGAGGGCGCTGTTGTTACTACCAAAGCCTGGCAGGTCCGGCGTGATAACCTGGAATTGATCGCCAAAAAAACTCACCTGGCCCGACCATTGCGAGCCGCCACCAAGATAGCCATGCACAAATACGAGGGCTTTCATTGCCGCAGGTAACCTCCGACGATTATGGTAAATGAATCTATCGCCAGGCCTCTTTTATTTACGATCGCCTTGCACGATCCGATCAAGAATCATCGCGCAAAACAGAATCGCGAAACCCGCGAGTATGCCCTGGCCGACATTGGCGTATTGCAGCGCTTCGAGCACATCTTCGCCAAGGCCCTTGGCGCCGATCAGCGAAGCGACCACCACCATCGCCAGGCTCAGCATGATGGTCT
>Ga0316196_10001559_pt1 | contig 10056 bp, 7 predicted proteins | sample Eddsed2cm_MG_FD_204938 | JGI IMG/M metagenome (GOLD analysis project Ga0316196, IMG submission 204938) | Coastal sediment microbial communities from Maine, United States - Eddy sediment 2 cm | ecosystem: Environmental > Aquatic > Marine > Coastal > Sediment | place: USA: Maine | collected... | reverse complement strand
AACTCGATCGGTTGTTGGCTCGCCAGGAAGAGGCGGTACTGGCCTTCCAGGATGCGAAGCGGCTGGCGGACGAGGGGCGCAGGCTGATCAATGACCGGAATATTTCCAAGTCCCAGTTCGAGTCGAGGCTGGCGACCGAGGCGGGTGAAGAAACCAGGTTGCGGCAGCTGGATTCGCAGGTGCAGAGCCAGCAGGTCAAGCTCGCGCGGCATGTATTGAAGGCTCCGTTTGCCGGCGTGATCGGGTTCAAGCATACCGAGATTGGGCAGTGGCTGAATGCAGGGAACACGGCATTTCAGCTGGTGCAACTGGATCCTTTGCGGGTACAGGCCAATGTGCCCGAGCGTTATTTCGAGGAGATCAGGCCCGGAGTTAAGGTTTCAGTTTCCGTGGATGCACATCCGGGAAAGGTGATTCATGCCGAGGTACAAAGCATTGTGCCGGTAACGGATTTCAAGACCCGCAGTTTCACCGCGCGCATGGACGTGCCCAACCCGGAGCGGGAACTCGCTCCGGGTATGTCGGCCCACCTGGTGTTTGAGCTGGGGGGGCTGGAATCCAGGGCGGTGCTGCAGGTGCCGGCCGATGCCATTGTTCGCCGGAATGACGGCAGCGCGGCGGTTTGGGTGGTTCGGGATGGCGTTGCCAATGCGGTGCCCGTGACGGTCGGCCGCCGCAACCAGCAGAGCGTGGAAGTCAGTGCGGTGGACCTCCGTGAGGGCGATCTGGTTGTGACACTCGGCAATGAAAGCCTGAGACCGGATATCCCGGTCACCGTGGCGCAGGAATAAGCAGCGTAACGTGATTCGGTTCTCGCTTGAAAAACCGGTCATCCTTTCCGTCGGGATCATCATCGTCAGCCTGTTCGGCCTGGCGGCCCTGTTCCGTGTACCGTTGCAACTGATCCCAGATCTCGATCCGCGAATCGTTACGGTTCAGACGTTCTGGCCAGGCGCCAGTCCGCAAGACGTTGAAAAAGAAATCCTGGTAGCGCAGGAGGAGTTCCTGCGTAATGTGACCGGCGTCGACCGGATGATTTCCACCGCATCGTTCGGGCGAGGAACCATCGAACTGGAATTTCCGTTCGGCATGGACATCAATGAGGCGCTGATCCGCACTTCCAACTCCCTGTCGCAGGTTCCCCGTTACCCGGAGAATGTCGATGAACCGCGTATCACCAGTGAGTCGTTTTCCCAGAATGCGTTTGCCTATTACAGCATCCAGCCTGTGCCAGGTAACCCGAAAGCTCTGAATATTTCCGAGGAAACCGACTGGATAGAGGACAACATCAAGACCCGGCTGGAACGCGTGCCCGGTATTTCCCGGGTAGATATCTCCGGCGGCACGCGCAAGCAACTGAATATTTATCTCGACCCGTCCCGGCTCGCCTCCCACCAGCTGACCGTGATGGATGTCCGGAACGCCATTCGGTCCCGCAATCGTGACGCCTCGGGCGGCGACATGGACTTTGGCAAACGCCGCTACCTGGTGCGCACCATCGGGCGCTTTCGGGGTGTCGAAGACGTCAACCGACTGATCATTGCCGAACGGGACGGTACGTTCATCAGGCTGTCGGATGTCGGTCACGCGGAAATGGGCCAGTCCGAACTGCGTTCCTATCGCTTCAGTGACGGCGAGGCGCAGGTATTCATGTCCATCCGCAAGCAGGTCGGCGCCAACATCGTGGAGGTTTTCAACGACGCTAACGAGGCCATCGCGGAACTCAACCGGGGCCTGGCCAGCGATTACGGGGTTGCCATCATCAAGCGCAGTGATGATGTGCGCTACATTCAGGATTCGGTGTTCACCGTCATCAAGAATCTGCTGATCGGCGCCGTTCTGGCTGTGCTGGTCCTGCGCCTGTTCCTGCGTTCCTGGTCGGCCACCCTGATCGGATCGATCGGCATCCCGGTATGTGCATTGGCGGCATTCCTGGGGCTGCTGCTGACCGGCCGCAGCATCAACGTGATCTCCCTGGCCGGCGTTGCTTTCGCAATCGGTATGACCATGGACAACTCCATCGTGGTGCTGGAAAACATCATGCGCATGGTAGCCGGTGGCATGGAACGCAAAAAAGCAGCCCTGGCCGGTGTGCAGGAAGTCTGGCCGGCGGTGCTGGCCTCAACGCTGACGACGGTCATGGTGTTCTTGCCGGTGGTCTTCCTGGACCTGGAAGCCGGGCAGCTTTATAGCGATATCGCGATTGGAATTTCGGCCATGATCCTGATGTCGATGGTCGTCGCAGTCACGCTTTTACCCAGCGTTTCCGGCCATTTCCTGACGCATCGCGAAGTTCCCGCCGGGCATCACAAAGGTCCCGTTGGTGCGATCGTTCGCGGCGGAATCCATATCGGTCATGGCCTGATGCGCTGGATGTCATGGCTGCTGGACTCAACGCGGCGCAGCGTGATTGCGCTGACGATCACGCTCGCGGCAGCAATCCTGATACCACTGACCATGGCCCCGGCTGCTGAGTATCTGCCGGAAGGGGAAGAAGCCAAGGTTTTTGCCCGTTTATTTGCACCGCCAGGCTACAACCTCGAGACCATGGTGGACATCTGGTCTCGAACGGATCCGCAGGTGACCAGCCAGATCGGGGCTGACGGATCGGATTACCTGTCGGGTAAGACGAACATTCCGCCGATTGCCGGCCAGATTTCCTGGGTCAGTCCGGGCAACATGACCTTCGTGACCACGCCGGCAGACCGTAATGACACCGAGGCCCTGGTGGGCGCGCTGACCAAACAGTTCAGGGCCGAGCCCGGCATGCGCAGTTTCGCCAGTCGCGGCTCGATTTTCAGCGGCAACCAGGGTGGCAGCCGCAGCATCAATGTCGAGTTTTCCGGGCGCAACCTGGAGCAGCTGTTCAGTACGTCGATGCTGGCCTTCGACAGGGCCAATGAATTGTTCGAAGGCGTACAGGTCAACTCCGACCCGTCGCCGCCCACGCTCAGCATGTCGCAGCCCATCGCACGGATACAACCCGACTGGGAGCGTGCGGCGGAACTGGGCATCACCCAGAGCCAGCTAGGCTACACCATGTGGGCTTATTCCGATGGCGCATTCGTCGACGAGTTCTTCCTGGACGACGACAAGATAGACATGTATCTGTATTCGACCGCCGGGGCCATCAACCAGCCGGCAGACCTGGAAAACATCATGCTGCACACACCCGACGGCACGGTCCAGCTGTCCTCGCTGGCGCAGGTGGAAGAGACGGTGGGCGCTTCCAGTGTCCGGCGCATTAACGGACTGCGCACCGTGACACTGGGCATCATTCCACCGCGAGATGTGCCCCTGGAAACCGGTGTGGCCATCGTGCAGGAGCAGCTGGTCGAGGGTATGCGTGCAGCCGGTGAAATCCCGGCCAGCATCACGGTCGGCATCACTGGCGCCAGCACCATGCTGGAGCAGACCCGGGCGCAGATGGGTGGCAATTTCGTGCTGGCCATCCTGATCGCTTACTTGCTCATGGTGGCCGTCTTCAGCCACTGGGGATTCCCCCTGATCATCATGACCACGGTGCCTATCGGGATTTCCGGCGGACTGGTTGGCTTGTGGTTACTCAACGCGCTGGGCGTCAACCAGCCTTTCGACGTGATCACGATGCTCGGCTTCCTGATCCTGATCGGCACGGTCGTCAATAACCCGATCCTGATCGTCGAGCGGGCTGTGCGCAATATAGAAGAGAAAAGTATGGCGATCCGCGATGCGGTCAAGGAAGCAGCCCACGTCCGCCTGCGCCCGGTAATGATGTCGACCATCACCACCGTCTGCGGCCTGTCGCCGCTGGTACTGATCCCGGGGGAGGGTACGGAACTCTACCGGGGCCTGGGCGTCATCGTGCTGTTCGGACTGCTGTTTTCCAGCTTCGTGACATTGACTATCCTGCCCGTGTTCCTGGCCCTGCTCCTGGAAGCCAAGGCCAAGTTCACATCAGCTTCCCGCGCCTGACAGGCTCACCGCGATGGTAGCGCGAGGGGGTGGGTGACTTATGGCAGGACCGTAGCCCGCCGGGAGCGGGCTCCGAGCGAACACGGACGTCTCGAGCATGTCCTGCCATAAGTCACCCACCCCCTCGGGCGGTCCACACACCTGAACCTTCAGCTATGTCTTTAAACGTTAGTCGCCAAATGCGGCTTGGCATCAAACGGATGCGGATGATCCTCCACCAGGTTCTCCGCCAGCAATTCCACCAGGCTTTCCAGTTCGTGATCCCATTTCCAGTAGGCCTTGGAGTCATCCATGGTCAGGCGGCAGTTGGCGCAGGCTGAAATCAGCATGTCGGCGCCGGTATCTTCCACCTGCTTCATCTTGATCTGGAACACCTTGTGGCGCAGGTCAGCCGCGCGGCTCATGGCCTGCACGCCACCGCCACCGCCGCAACACCAGTTGAAGTTACCGGTGGGGGTCATTTCACGGAAGTCCGTGCAGTCCTCCAGCAGGTAACGGGCCGATTCTGTTGCGCCGCCACGGCGTGAGATCTGGCAGGGATCGTGATAAGTCAGCGAGCCATCCACCTTGTTGAACTTCAGCTTTCCTTCCTTTTTCAGTTGCGCCAGGAACTCGGTGATGTGCACGACGTTGAAAGGCAAAGGCCGGCCGAGGATATTGGCGCCGGACCAGCGCAGTACGCCGAAGGCATGGCCGCATTCCGGAATCACTACTGTCTTGGCGCCGATTTTCTCGGCAGCCCCCACGATTTTCTCGATGGCGTGTTTGGCGATATGCGATTTGCCTGACAGGAACCCGAAGTTGGTGGACTCGTAGCCATCGGTTCTGAACGTCCAGTCAACGCGCGCCTGGTTCAACAGGCGGGCCATTGCGACGATGGATTTCGGGTACTTCATCATTTCGATCGAGGACACCAGCAGCAAAACTTCCGCTTCGTCCCTGTCCAGCGGCAGATCGACCTCGTAGTCGTCCTCCAGCCATTCGACACGGCCATCGAATACGGCCGGGGTTACGCCCAGCGGGCTACCCTTGGTCAGCACGTTTTCAGCGGCTTCCATCAGGTCCTCGGGGCCGCGCCCTGCTGCAGCAAAAGCCTGCCGCGAAGCCGCGACGATCGAGGCGATGTCGATACCCATCGGGCAGACCTGCGTGCAGCGTCCGCACATGGTGCAACTGTCGTACAGCAGTTCTTCCCATTCCTGAAGGTCTTCTTCGCTAACGGTCGGGCCGCCGAACCAGCTCCAGGGCCACTTGGTCTTGCGGTGGGCCTTGGCCATCGGAAACAGCTTGTAGGCCGGCGTGTACTTGGGATCGCCCGTGACTTCGTAAAAGTGGCAGGCAGTCGCACACTGACCGCAGTGGATGCAGCCTTCAAGATAAGCCGCGAGGTTTCCGCTGTTGAGTGCCAGGAACTTGTTGGCAGCTGCCTGGGCGTCGGATACTGTCTGAGTATTGGCATTCATCTCTAGGTCACCTTCACTTGCACGTGTTCTTCACCGTCGGGGTCCATCACGTGGACCGCGCAGGCGATGCAGGGATCGAAGCTGTGGATGGTGCGCTGGATTTCCAGCGGTTGATCCGGGATTAACAGGTCGTGGTTGTCCATCAGCGCGGCCTCGTAGGCGCCGGGCTGGCCGGACGGATCACGCGGGCCGGCATTCCAGGTGCTGGGCACCACCGCCTGGTAGTTGTCGATCTTCTTGTCCTTGATCCGGATGTAGTGGGCCAGGCCACCGCGCGGCGCTTCCATGAAGCCCACGCCCTTGCACTCTTTCGGCCAGGTGGACGGATCCCACATTTCCTCGTTGTGCACCGCCAGGTCACCGGCCTTGATGTTGGCCATCAGCTTGTCCAGCCAGATCGACATCTGGTCGGCGATGATCTTGGTTTCCAGCGTCCGGGCCGCGGTGCGCCCCAGCGTGGAGAACATCGCATCGATCGGCGCATCGAGTTTGCCCAGTACGGCGTTGGCCAGTTCCTGGGTGGGTTCGTGGCCGGAGGCGTACAGCATCAGCACGCGGGACAGCGGGCCAACCTCCATCGCGTGGCCTTTCCAGCGGGGCGCTTTCAGCCAGGAGTAGCTGCCATCCACGTCGAGGTGCTCGAACGGCGGTTTGGGGCCGTCGTAGTTCAGGTTGGTTTCACCATCATAGGGGTGCAGCCCGGCATTTTTACCCACCGAGTAGTCGTACCAGGAGTGGCCGACGAATTCCTGTACCTGGCTGGGATCGTTCAGGTCAACTTCGTGGATAGTCGACAGGTCGCGGTTAAGGATCGCGCCACTCGGGATCATCCAGGTGGTGGGGTCGTCCAGTCCTTCGGAGGGGAAATCACCAAACGTCATGAAGTTGCCCAGTCCTTCGCCGCGGGCGAACCAGTCCTTGTAGAAACCAGCGATCGCCACGGTGTCGGGTACGTAGACCTGGTCAACGAACTTACGCATCCGGTCGATGATGTCGCGGATCTGTCCGAAGGCGACGATGTTAACGGCCGTCGAGGCTGAACCGCCGGTGGCGGAACTGGGGTCGTTGCTGATCGGGGAGGGCGCGCCGCCCACCAGGAAATTGGGGTGCGGGTTCTTGCCGCCGAAAATGGTGTGGATCTGTACCACGTCACGCTGCCATTCCAGCGCGTCCAGGTAATGCGCCACTGCCATCAGGTTGGCTTCAGGAGGCAGCCGGTAGTCCGGGTGCCCGTAGTAGCCGTTTGCGAAGATACCTAGCTGGCCGGCTTCGACAAATGTTTTCAGCTTGGTCTGGGTATCCGCGAAGTAGCCGGGGCTGGACCTGGCGTAACCGGAGATCGACTGGGCCAGTTGCGAAGTGGCCTTGGGGTCGGCATTCAGGGCCGAAACCACGTCCACCCAGTCCAGCGCATGCAGGTGATAGAAATGCATCACGTGGTCATGCACGTACTGGGCGGCGATCATCAGGTTGCGGATCAGTTGCGCATTGGGCGGAATCTTGTAACCCAGCGCGTTTTCAACAGCGCGAACCGAAGCGATGCCGTGGACCAGCGTGCAGACCCCGCAGATGCGCTGGGCAAAAGCCCATGCGTCGCGCGGATCGCGGCCCTGCAGGATCAGTTCGATACCCCGGACCATGGTGCCTGAGCTCCAGGCGCCGGTGATTTTCCCGTCATTGCTGCGCTCTGCTTCGATGCGCAGATGACCCTCGATACGGGTGACTGGATCAACTACCACTCGTGTCATGAAAAATTCTCCTTAATTACTGCTGTCCGGTTGGCGTCAGCCAGAGGACAGCTCAAATTGTGCTGTTGAGCGCAGCCGGTTTTCGGCGAAGCCGAAAGAAGGGAAGCGAAGCTCATAATTGCGCGCCGCGGTGGCTCAGGTGCGCGCCGGTCTGACTGCGCGTAACGAATACCAGGAAAAAGTGCATCAGTTTGCCGAACGGCAGCCATACAAGGAACAGCGCGACGCTCAGGATGTGCAGGGCGAGCAGGGTTTCATAACGTGCGCCCAGGTGGCTGGTGGCGATGATGCCCGAGAGTACCGGCAGGAATGTGACGAGCCAGCTGAACCAGTCATCGAAAGTCGAAATGATGCGCTGGGCCGGGTTGGCGAAGCGCATCACCAGCGCTGCAATCAGCGACACCAGCGTAATGATGCTGACAGCATAAATGACGTTGTTGGGCAGCGACGGCCATGACAGGCCGGTCAGATCCTTGAAGAACAGGATATGCGGCGCCAGGGCGAACACGATGATAGCCAGGCCCACGTGAAAAACGTAGCCGTTGACCAGGCCAAACATCGTGCGTTGCTTATAGGCTGCCTGCGGCCAAAGCCTCCGGATGATTTCACGGATGGCAGCGGAAAAGGCCGATTTCTCACGAGAGCTGCCGGCGGAGGAGTCTTTGGTCCGCCACAGACCAAACAACGAGACGATGCGGAATGCCAGGCCCAGAATGAAGACCGTGATGGCAAATGTCAGTACCGGTCCGCGTGCAAATTCTAGCAGTTCCATTATTTGCCCTCCTTCAATACTTTGTTTCTCTTGTTCCGGGCGATGGCCGCACTGGCGGCGCCGATTGCAGCGCCGGCGACGACTGCGCCTCCAGCCCATTTCAACGGATCACCCTTGGCGGTGGACAACGGCTTGTAGAAGCCGCCCATGTCCCAGAAATTCGGTTCGGAGCAACCCAGGCAACCATGGCCTGACTGGATCGGGAATGATACGCCCCCGTTCCATTTCAGCGTGGCGCAGGCGTTGTAGGTAACAGGTCCTTTGCAGCCCACTTCGAACAGGCACCAGCCCTGCCGCGCACCTTCATCATCGAAACTCTTGGCGAACATGCCTCGTTCGTAGAACGGACGCCGGTAACAGCGGTCATGGATGGCTTCGCCGAAAAAGGCTTTGGGCCGGCCCAGGTGGTCCAGCTCGGGGATGCTTCCGAAAGACAGCAGGTAAGAAATGACACCTGTCATCGCTTCGGGAATCGGCGGGCAGCCGGAGATGTTGATGATCGGCTTGTCAGTGATGATGTCCGAAATCGCTACCGCGCCGGTCGGGTTCGGATTGGCGGCTGGAATGCCGCCGAACGTCGCGCAGCTGCCCACCGCGATCACGGCGAAGGCGTCCTTGCACGTCTCTTCCAGCATCTGCAGGTTGGTAATGCCGGCGATAGTAGAGTAGATGCCGTCGTCCTTGAGCGGTACCGAACCGTCCACCACGACAATGTATTCACCGGCGTTTTCCTTCATCGCGGCTTCGCGGGCCGCTTCCGCTGCATGGCCGGAGGCATTCATCAGCGTATGGTGGTAATCCAGTGATATGAAATCGAAAATCAGGTCCTCGATCGATGGCGAGTGGGCGCGCGTGATCGACTCAGTGCAGCCGGTACACTCCTGGAAAGACAGCCAGATCACCGACTGGCGCCGGGCGTTTGCAATGCCCTGGGCGATTGCCGTTGCCGCGGTTGGCGGCAGGGCCATGATCGAGGCCGTGTAGGATGCATATTTCAGGAAAGTGCGGCGTGAAACACCGCGTTCCGTGAGCATCTCACCCAAAGTTTACTTGTCAGACATCGGTTGTCTCCAGTTCTTGTTTGAGCCGTGCGGCGGCTGCTTCTATATCAACAGGATGGGTCATCAGGATTTCGGGTATGCGGCAGACCGAGATTTCCTCGGTTGCGATCTTTCCACCGGCGCCCTTGTGGCGAATCCACCAGACACCGGGGTAGGTTGTTTCCCAGACCTCGGACTCACCGGCCAGGTCCAGCTGTGCCTGCACTTCACCACGGCCAAGCACTTCTTCCAGCTCCATGCGGTCGGCGTCGCTCAGGGGGAGACTGCGCAGATCAATCGAACCGGCCTTGCCTGATTCGGAAAGGGCTTCGAGCATTTGCAGGATTTCGGTCAGCACGGACAAAGCCATGCCGGTGGCACGTTCGCTGAGGCAGGGTGCGGCGCTATCGCGCGGCATCTTGCCAGCCCCGGGTCAGTGAGGTGAGGGCTTCGCAGGCCATCGGGATGGTGGCCTTCACCTCGGGTGTCGGTTCCAGGCCCCATTCGACAGAGGCGGGCTGGATCGCGATCAGTACGCGCTCATCGGGGCTGCGGCCACGAATGGCTGCAGCGGAGAACAGGTCGTACAGTGCGACTTCATGAACGCTGCGGCGTTTGCCGGAAAGTTGCTGATCAATTTCCTGGTTGCGGAAAATGCGCATCGTTCCCGGTATTTCGCCCAGTTCGGAGGCATCGACAATAAACACTGCATCGGCGTCTTCGATTTCCGGCAGCAGCGACAGTCCGATAGTCCCGCCATCCAGGACTTCTACATTGGGGTCGGGATTCTGTGAGGATTTGAACAGTTCTGTGACGTGGACGCCGATACCATCGTCCTGCAGGAGGGTATTTCCAATACCCATAACGAGGACTTTCCTTGAACCGGATGCTGCCATAACTGCTCTCTGGTTATATTATAATATTAGGATAAACTAATACATTGTTATTAAGTTTTACAGGCTGCATCTTATAATTCCGGAAAGCGAATCTTATTGACCTTGATCAAATGATGTTGACCTTGATCAATAGCGCTGATGCGGATTTGAATTAAATTCATTTTCATACATGAATTTGTTGGA
>Ga0316196_10001558_pt1 | contig 10058 bp, 10 predicted proteins | sample Eddsed2cm_MG_FD_204938 | JGI IMG/M metagenome (GOLD analysis project Ga0316196, IMG submission 204938) | Coastal sediment microbial communities from Maine, United States - Eddy sediment 2 cm | ecosystem: Environmental > Aquatic > Marine > Coastal > Sediment | place: USA: Maine | collected... | reverse complement strand
CCATGTCTTCAATTTCGGATTTTTCGACTTTGGACAGAAAGATTTCTTCCTGCGTTTTCTGCAAGGGAGAATGTTGTATTTTTCCGCAGCACGGCCGGCCCGTGAGGAATTCTCAGACTATATCAATGAAAATCGTTCAATCCGGGCCCAGCACCTGGACCTGTCGCTGGAACAGAAGCTTCGGCTGGTTGAGTATCTTCTCAAAGAGGTGCGACCGGAAAATCGCGAATACCTCTACGATTACTACGAAAACAACTGTTCAACACGGGTACGTGATGCCCTGGATCTTTCGCTGGACGGGTTACTTCGCGAGGAATTTGAACCGGTTATGGCAGAACAGTCCTGGCGCGATCACACGCGCAGGTTGACCGCTGGGGATTTCTGGCTTTACCTGGGCCTTGAAGCCGGCCTGGGTTCAGAAGTGGACCGGCCTATTAACCGTTGGGAAGAGATGTTCATTCCGGCGACGCTGGCCGACTACGTGTCAGCGGTCGAATTTACCGGGGCCGGACAGGTGCATCCGCTGGTGCTGGAAGATGTCATGCTCTACGAATCTTCACTGCCGTTGCCGCCGTCCAGGCCTATGTCCTGGTGGCCGCGGTACCTGTTGTTTTCGCTGGGACTGATTTTACTGGTCAGGCTGTTTGACCGCTACCTGCTTCACGGGACAGGGCGGAAGCTATCCATGGCCTGGCTGCTTGTATCCGGGTGCGCGGGACTGTCACTGCTCTTTTTGTGGTTCGGCACCGATCATGTTGCAGCCGGAAATAACCTTAACCTGCTGGTGTTCAATCCACTCTGGATTCCCCTGGTTTTTCTGAAAGGACAGGCCAAGGCGCTGCTGGCTATCGTTTTACTGTTTTCTGTTCTGGCATTATTGATGGTCCTGCTGCCGCCCGGGCAATATGCACTCGATGTGCTGGCGGCATTCCTGCCGTTAAACCTCATTTCAGCCGTCGTGATCAGCCGATACCGGTCTCAGCAAGCAGGTCGGCCTGGTGTTCCTGAATGAGCGGATCAACCAGCATGTCGATCTGGCCGGCCATGATTTCATCCAGCTTATACAGCGTGAGATTGATCCGGTGGTCCGTGATTCGTCCCTGCGGGTAATTGTAGGTCCTTATCCTCTGGGAACGGTCGCCGCTGCCGACCTGAATGCGGCGTGATTCTGCGATTTCAGATTGCTGTCGTGACTGTTCCTGTTCCAGCAGTTTTGCCTGTAGCAAGCCCATTGCACGGGCCCGATTCTTATGCTGGGAGCGTTCATCCTGGCATTCCACTACGATGCCGCTGGGCAGGTGAGTCAGGCGGATCGCGGAATCGGTCTTGTTGACATGCTGGCCGCCGGCGCCTGAAGCACGAAAGGTGTCCACCCGGATATCCGCTGCATTGATATCGATTTCCTCAATACCTTCGACCTCGGGGAGAATGGCTACCGTGCAGGCCGACGTATGAATTCTGCCTTGTGACTCGGTTTCAGGAACCCGCTGCACCCGGTGAGTGCCCGACTCAAACTTGAATCGGGAATAAGCGCCCTGTCCGGCAACCCGGATGATGATCTCCCTGAATCCGCCATGCTCTCCCTGGTTCTGGCTCAGAACTTCCAATGGCCAGCCGCGTGCTTCCGCGTATTTCTGGTACATTCTGAATAAATCGCCGGCAAAAATGGCGGCTTCGTCGCCACCGGTTCCGGCGCGGATTTCAAGAAAAATATTGTTGTCGTCATTTGGATCTTTGGGCAGCAGCAACAACTGGATTTCGTTTTCAAGTGACTCCAGTTGAGCGGAGGTCTGCTGTAATTCATCTTCAGCCATTTCACGCATTTCAGGATCCGACTCAGCCAGCATCTGCCTGACTTCCTCGATTGCGCTACGGGTTGACTGCCAGCTTTGCCAGGACTTCACCAGGGGTTCAAGTTGTGAATACTCAACGGATAAATCGCGAAACCGGTTCTGATCGCTAAAAACTTCCGGCTGAGAGAGCAGCAGACCGACTTCCTCGTAGCGCGAAGAAACCTGGTGCAGACGTTCGCGAATTGAGGACTTCATTCCCCGTCTTCCGTGTCTTCTTTCCGAAAAATCCGGTCGGCGGCTTTCAGAACCTCGTAGTCCTGGATTTCGGCGGCTTCCCGCAGTCTTTTGCTGGGCAGGTGAAGAATTTTGTTGGTCAGCGAGTTGGCAAGTTGTTGCAGGACATCAGCCGGGTTTTGTCCGGCTTCGAGTTTTCTTAACGCCCTTTGCGTCAGATCCAGCTCGAATTCATGGGATTGTTCGCGAATTTTCTTGAGGGTGCGCGCCGCGCGAATACCTGAAAGCCAGCGCATGAAACCTTTGACGGCTTCGTCAACGTCCGCACTGGCTGACCGGGCCGCCGCTGTGCGCTGCTCCATGTTTTCGTCGACCACCTGTTGCAGGTCGTCGATGGTATAAAGATAGACGTCCTTCAGTTTGGAAACTTGCGGGTCGATGTCGCGGGGAACGGCGATGTCAACGAGGAACATCGGCCGGTGGCGCCGTTTGCGCAAAGCGGCCTTGATATCGGCCTTCATAATGACCGGTTCGGGGCTGGCGGTGGAGCTGATCAGTATGTCTGCCCTGGGCAGTGCTTCTTCCAACTGGTCAAGCGTCATTGCCGAAGCACCCATTTCCTCGGCCAGTTCTTCGGCTTTGTCTCGGCTGCGATTGACGATCAGCAGCTTGGCGATACCATGGTCACGCAAGTAACGGCCGCACAGCTGGACCATTTCTCCAGCGCCGACCAGTACCACGGTCTGCGTCTTCAGATCGCCGAAAATCTGGCGGGCCAGCACAACTGCCGTATAAGCCACCGAAACCGTGTGGTCACTGATACCCGACTGGGTACGGATCAACTTGGCGGCGTTGAACGTATGCTGGAATAGCCGGTCCAGTACTTTACCCAGGCTGCCGGCGTCATGCGCCTGCTGCCAGGCCTCTTTCAGTTGCCCCAGAATCTGCGTTTCACCAAGGACCAGGGAGTCCAGTCCGCTGGCTACCCTGATCAGGTGCCTGGTGGCTGCATCGCCCTCGTGGTCATACAAATGCGGGTCCAGTTCACCTGGCGCCAGGTCATTGATTTGGTGAATCCAGTCCACCAGCCTGATTTTTCCCTCAGCTGTCGACAGGCAGTAGATCTCGGTGCGATTGCAGGTGCCGAGGATAACGACTTCTTCTATGCCGGACAGCGCGCACAGTTCACGGACGCGGTCGGGATAATCCGACCGCGCAATCGCTACCTTTTCCCGAATCTCGATCGGGGCGGTATGGTGACTGATTCCAATCGTAAAAAGAGGCATGTTTTAAAAGTTGTGGCTCGCGCGGTGATTCTGCGGGTGAATACCCCTTTTATCAAGCAGGATCGTGCAGTAATTACATAATCGGGATTGGTTCGGTGGCGGCAAGCGCGTATCCTTTGAGCCCATGAAAAACAGCGTACATCATCTTCTGGGCGCGTGCCTGGTAACGCTGCTGTTAACCTCCTGCGCAGGTGGTTCGCGGCAGAAGCCCGATTCGGAAACCCCTGCTCCGGAAATGCTGCCACAGGAGCTGGCTGCTGCGGAAGTGGATCGTGTGCCTACCGACCCTGACGTCATGTACCGGGTATTCGCCGCAGAATACCTTGGCGCCGAGGGCGACCTGGATGCAGCTGTCGGCGAGTACCTCGAAGCTGCGATGCATTCGAATGACCCCGAGATTGCCCGGCGTGCAACGCGGGTTGCTTTCGCAACCGAGTCGCTGCAACAGGCGGCAATGGCGGCAGACCGCTGGGCTTTGCTCGATCCGGATAATGTTGCCGCCCATGAGTCAGCGGCACTCGCGATGATGCTGATCGGCGATTACATGGGCGCCGAGTACCAGATCAACAGGATTCTCGATATCCGTGACGGCAGCACGGAAACCTGGATGCTGATCGCCAACCTTTTGTCACAGGGAGCGAGTCCTGAACAGGCGGATGAGATGCTGGACCGGATACTCAGTGACAGGGGAAACATAGACAGTGCCGAAGCACTCTACGTTCGCAGCCACCTGGCCATCCGTTCACAGGACCTGCGCCGAGCCTTTGAATTGGCAAGGCAGGCGGTGGAATTGAAGCCGGAGCGCGTGGAGTACCTGACGTGGGCGGGACGGCTGGCATTGAACCTCAAGCTGATCGAAACCGGATTGGAATACGTCAGGAGAGCATGGGAGCTGGATCCCGAAAACCATGACCTGTCCCTGGCTTATGCGGATCTGCTGGCGCGCAATGGTTATGAAAGCGAGGCTCGGATAGTTCTGCAGGAAATGCCCCAGGCCCCTGATGTCATGTTGTCACGCATACTGTTCGAATTGGCCGCAGAGGAACGTCCGGCTGCAGAAAAGTTGTTTTCCGAATTTGAGCAAATGGGTTTTGACAACCCACAGGAAAAATACTTTTACCTGGCTCAAGCGGCAGAGGCTCTGGGATTTGTTCCGCAAGCCATAGCGCTTTATGGCCGGGTGACCGAAGGTGATCGTGCTCTTGCAGCGGCCATCCGGGTCGCTGAACTCAAGGCAATCGGCGGAGATATTGCGGCCGCAAGACAAGATCTCGCCGAGCTGCGCAAGAATGCCAGCCCGGTGATCCTGGAAGAAAGCTGGCTGGCTGAGGCCAGAATCCTGCGTGAAGCGGGGCGCAGGGAGGAATCTCTACAGCTCATGAGCGAGGCCTTGACCAGTCTGCCCGGATCAATTGCGATCCTGTATACGCAAGCGCTGCTGGCTGCGGAAATCGGGCGGGTCGACATCGCCGAGAAGAATCTTCGGATGGTCATCGCCACCCAGCCTGAAAATGCCGCAGCCCTGAATGCACTCGGCTATACGCTGGCCGATCAGACCGAACGGTATGAAGAGGCCGAAGCCTTGATCCGGCAAGCGTACATTCTGCAACCCGACGAAGCTTCGATCATCGACAGCATGGGTTGGATCTCCTATCGGCTCGGGCGGTTGGCCGAGGCGGCGGAGTTTCTGCAGAAGGCGTGGCAGATCGACAAAAATCCCGAAATTGCAGCGCACCTGGGAGAGGTGCTCTGGATGGATGGCCAGAAGGAGGCCGCATTGGCGATCTGGCGTGAAGGTCAGAAAGTAAATGCTGAGAACCCCGTGCTGGTTGAAACCCTTGAACGGCTGGGCGTGCAGCTTTGAGATTACGGTTACCAGCTGGCCTGGTCGTCTCTGTGGTGTGGATGCTGATCCTGCCGGCCTGTTCCACATTGCCCCCCCAGGACACTGACAAGGCACAACAACTTCGGCTCCATGAGGTGCGGTCCGGTCGCCTGGCATTGCTGACAGCCTGGAGTCTGTCAGGCAAATTGGCGATTAGCAATGAGAAAGAGGGCGGTAGCGGCCGCTTCAACTGGCAAAAGAAACCGCAATCCAGCCGTATGGATTTTCACGGCGCCCTGGGGCGGGGTGCCTGGCGAATGGAAGCGGACAGTGGGGGTGCCCGTCTGGAACAGGCTGACGGCACGGTGCACCGGGCATCTTCCGTGGAGCAACTGATCCATTCTCAGGTCGGCTGGAAACTGCCGGTGAACCACCTTGCCTGGTGGGTCAGGGGACTGACCGCACCGGGTGAAGCAGAGGAACAGGTGCTCGATGAGCAGGGCAGGCTTGTTCGACTGGTCCAGGATGGCTGGACCATTGAATTTCCGCGGTACCGGGCGTTTGATGGCTTTGATCTGCCGGTGCGCGTGACTGCCAGCCAGGCGGACTGGAAAGTGAAACTCGTGGTGCGGAACTGGACGCTGGCCGGAGAACCAGGCTCAGATGGCTGATTCAGAACAGACCTGGTGGCCCGCACCTGCGAAAATCAACCTGTTTCTCCACGTACTGGGGCGACGTCCGGACGGCTATCACGATATACAGACGCTTTTCCAGGTACTGGACTGGGGAGACGAGATCGGTGTTCGCGTGTTGGACGGGCCCGACATCAGGAGGCTCCCGGTGAATTACGGAGTTCCGGAATCGGAGGACCTGGTGAGCAGGGCTGCCCGGTTGCTACAGGCCGAGGCCGGCGGCCGCCAGGGAGCGGAAATTGCCGTCAGGAAACGGGTTCCACCGGGTTCCGGGATGGGGGGCGGAAGTTCTGATGCGGCAACGGTGCTGTTGGTACTCAATCGCCTCTGGAACTGCCAGCTGTGCTGTGACGCGTTGGCGCGACTCGGGCGGTCCCTGGGCGCTGATGTTCCCGTGTTCATCTACGGATTCAGTTCCATGGCAACGGGAACCGGCGAAAAACTGGAACCTTGCACCCTGGGATCGCGGCACTATGTTTTGGTTTTTCCAGACTTCCCGATCGCCACCCGCGACGTGTTCGAAGACCCAAAGCTGAAACGCGATTCCCGATTGCTGAGCCTGGCTGATGTGCTGTCCGGATCTGGCAGGAATGACTGCGAACCGGTCGTCAAAAAGCGATACCCGGCTATTGAAGAAATCATGCAAACCCTGGAGAAGTGGGGCAAACCCATGATGACTGGAACAGGTAGCGGGATATTTATTCCCATGCGTGACAAAAAGAGTGCAAAGAGCGCGGCACGGGCGATGAAAAGTTTATATAATGTGCGCGCCGTCCAGGGGGTTGATCGTTCCCCTTTACATGAAAAGCTGGACTGTTGATTGAATTATTGCAACTGGGACGTCGCCAAGTCGGTTAAGGCACGGGGTTTTGATCCCCGCATTCGCAGGTTCGAGTCCTGCCGTCCCAGCCATTCAAATGCTGTTGGAATGTAAGTAAGACAGGACAGGAGCTTGACTATTTCATCACTGATGGTTTTCTCAGGAAACGCCAACCTGACGCTGGCGAGCAGCATCGCTCACGAACTCAATGTCCCAATGGGGCGCGCTGTGGTTGGGCGGTTCAGTGATGGCGAGGTCATGGTCGAGGTCATGGATAATGTCCGTGGGCGGGATGTTTATGTCATCCAGCCCACTTGCGTACCCACAGCTGACAACTTCATGGAATTGCTCGTGATGATCGATGCCATGAAGCGCGCATCGGCTTTGCGTATTACAGCAGTGATTCCCTACTTTGGTTATGCCCGGCAGGACCGCCGGCCACGCTCGGCGCGCGTGCCGATCACGGCGAAAGTTGCTGCGATGATGATCTCCGCAGTTGGCACAGACCGGGTTGTGACGGTCGACCTTCATGCTGATCAGATTCAGGGTTTTTTCGATATTCCAGTCGACAATGTGTACGCCTCACCTCTGACTCTTGCCGATATCTGGCAGCAGCAGTCCGCCCACGATATTGTTGTGGTTTCGCCGGATGTTGGTGGCGTCGTGCGGGCAAGAGCGATTGCCAAGCGCCTGGACGCTGACCTGGCCATCATCGACAAGCGGCGTCCGCGTGCGAATGTAGCCACGGTGATGAATATCATCGGTGATGTCGAGGGTAAGTGCTGTGTGCTCGTGGACGATATGGTCGATACGGCGGGAACGCTTTGCTCCGCGGCGGGCGCGCTCAAAGACAAGGGCGCAAAGCGGGTTGTGGCCTATTGCGTGCACCCGGTTTTGTCGGGTCCTGCGGTGGACAACATCATGAATTCCAAGATGGATGAATTGGTGGTCACAGACACCATTCCGCTCAGCGAAGCAGCCCAGGCCTGTGGCAAAATCAGGCAGCTTTCCATCGCGCAGATGCTGGCTGAAACCATCCGCCGCATGGCGCACGGGGAGTCCGTCAGCTCCATGTACGTGGATTAGTCGGTCTGGTTAGTCGGCGAACAGAAAGCAACCCCTTCATCGATCCATCCTTTTTCGACCATTTCGGCCAGCAGGTCGGGATCAGTCATATAGCGGTGGTTGCTGTCTATACCCAGATCGAAGTCGTTGTTGTAGGCACGGTAGAGGGGTATGGCGGTTTCGGGGCAGGGGGGTCCATTCGGGGCAACCGGTGGCACGGTAAAAGCGTAACCTTCGAAATTCCAGCGTGGCTTGTCATCAGGGACCAGTTCCCGAAGGTCCATCAGGAATTTGCATTCAGAAGCCGATGCCGTGTAGAAGTGACTGTTAGGACCTGGCTTCAGGGAACCGTAATATCGGCACACATCTGCCAAGATTCGTGGATCATCTCCTCCGCCAAGACTCCAGGCCGTAAATTGCTCTCCGGTCCGAACCCAGCCTGGCCCGGCCGCGCCTTGTTCAATGGCGGCAATTTCCTCTTCCGAAGCCGTGATGAAGTAGTGGTTTAGGTCCGGGTGATAGAACTCGACCACATCGACCAGGCCGCGATCTTCCTCCGGCGGCATGGCCTGTGCAGCTCCGAAGCAGTCCATCAATTCGCAGCTGTAGTAGCCTGACTCGCTGGTTGCAATCAATTGACCACCACCGTAGGTCACTGAATGTGGCTGTGCCAACAATCCGCTGCTAATAACGGTCCAGCTCACCATCTCATCGGTGCTCATCTGCACGCCTGTATCGGTACCAATGACCACCAAGCGGGGATGACCGGCACCGCGTTCGATGAACAGCAGGCTGTTGAGGATTGTCTTGCCAAATTCCGTTTCCTGCCAGCTAACACCGCGATCCAGGCTGACGAACACTCCATGATCGCTCAGAGCGTAAGCCCGACCGGGGTTTCTCGGGTCGTGCACCACACGAAACGTATTACTAGGGAAAGACCCATCGTCTACCCGATCCCAATTTTCACCCTGGTCGATGACTTCACTCGAGAATGCCTTGCGTTGGAAGTGGACACTTCTTTAAGCGGTCAACGAGCCAGTCGGATCCTGGAGGCACTTCGTCTGGCGGACCGACTTCCCGGCACGATCGTCTGTGATAACGGAACGGAGTTCACGTCAAAGGCTATGCTCAAGTGGTCACTGGACAAAGGCGTGAAGCTCAACTTTATCGAACCTGGCAAACCCACTCAGAATGCATTTATCGAATCTTTCAATGGCAAGTTCCGGCATGAATGTCTGCGCCAGCACTGGTTCGAGTCTTTGTATGAAGCGCGGAACATCGTGGAAGACTGGCGCCAGGACTACAACCATGTTCGGCCACATAGCTCATTGAACTACCAGACCCCGAAGGAGGTTGCTCGACAGCACGAAATGATCAAAAATCAACCGCTAGACTCGCACTCTATGTGTTCCGTCTGAGGGGGAAACGTCACACACAATGGATGAGTTTCGATTTCTACAGTGAAGATTACAGTGGAATCGGGAGTCACATGACGTTACCCCTCTGGTTCACAGATGCCCTCTACGGCTGGGGTGCGCTAGTCGGAGACAATCACGCAGATGAAACCGGAGGTTCAAACAGAGGATGTGGCGAGGATATGCTATATACAAGTCAGATCGAGGGCTTTAATTGTTTAAAAGACGATCTAAGGTACACCTGCTTGTAAAAACGCTGTTTACAATGGACCCGATAGCTGCGGAGTTGAATATTTTGATGGTCCAGCATATACGCAGGAAGGAGAGGAAGTTCCTAGGTATCGATTCGAGATGCAGGCCTCCGAAGGCCATACGGTAGCTTACAGAATGTGGGAATTTAAATTTCTTATGGGGTGGGTAGACATAACTGGTTGGAAATCTCTGAATGTTGATACTAACGACTATTATCCGTGTGATGACGGCTCTGATAATTGCGACGGCGAATCCGCTGATTGGTCGACGCCATCCCAAGGAATATTCATCGGAGCAACTAATGCGACCAATTTCACGGGAATTGCCACAATCAACATATTCAATGTACGGTGCGGTTGGTTTTAATTCTCTGAGTCTAGCGGAATGAGCCACTTCCGATTAACCACACCTCTTTCCATCGTGTTGGCTAGTCGTATATAATGGGCGGCTGATTTATCGTGCCTGGTCTGGTCGCGGACCCGGCTTTTTCATAATCTGACTAGAGGTTTATCATGTCTGACACAACAACGATCAACGCGGAAATCCGTGAAGACGTGGGGAAAGGTGCGAGCCGCCGCCTGCGTCGCGAAGGAAAAGTTCCCGCGGTAATCTACGGGAGTCATAAAGATCCCGTGTCCCTGACCGTGGGGCAGCAAGAACTGCTGCACGCGACAGA
>Ga0316196_10001556_pt1 | contig 10061 bp, 9 predicted proteins | sample Eddsed2cm_MG_FD_204938 | JGI IMG/M metagenome (GOLD analysis project Ga0316196, IMG submission 204938) | Coastal sediment microbial communities from Maine, United States - Eddy sediment 2 cm | ecosystem: Environmental > Aquatic > Marine > Coastal > Sediment | place: USA: Maine | collected... | reverse complement strand
AGTCGGGGCCTGCTGCACTTGCCGACGAAAACAGTAACAATCGGGATGAGAATAAATGACTAACAGCGACGCGCGACAACAGGCCCTTGCGCTGTTCTCGGCATTCAAGTTCGAACCTACCAGCCTGATCAGTTACCAGTCAGCCGGCAAAGTGCTGGCACTCGGTGATGAGTCACAACTGCAGCAATTTACTGCGCCGGCCACGGTGGAAGTCGAAATTATCGCGGTTAAGCCGGGTGCGGTGCAGATCCAGGGTCATCTCGGCGCCTATGAGGTCGAGGTGGGCGATAAACAGGGTAATCAGCAGACCCACCGGGGCGATGCCATTGTCGATCTCTCGGTAACTCCTTTGCTGGGACGCGAGATGTTGCCACCGGGATATTTCCATGTGCCCCCCGGAACCGCGGACAGTGCCGAGCTGATGACGGAACTCGAAGCTTTGCGCGGTGAGTTCCAGAAGCCCCGATATTTCGATTACGACGCTTCTATCTGCGCTCATTCGGTTAATGGCAGGGTTGTCTGCACACAGTGTATTGACGCCTGTCCGGCCGAGGCAATTCAAAGCCTGGCAGAGCGCATCGAAGTGGATCCCTTTCTGTGCCAGGGTGGCGGCAGTTGTACCATGGTATGCCCGTCAGGCGCGATTCGTTACCTCTACCCAAACCTGCGCGATAACGGCAAGCGCCTGCGTAATGTGCTGCAGTGCTATGCCGAGCAGGGCGGTGAAAACGCCATTGTATTCTTCCATGGTGAGAATTACGCGCCAGAGCCTTATCTTGATGCCTACGATAACCTGCTGCCAATCGCTGTCGAGGAGCTCGCGAGCGTCGGCGTGGACATGTGCCTGTCGGCACTGGCCTATGGCGCGATGCAGGTCGTTTATTATGTCGACGACGCTGTGCCAACGAGTTCGGCCAGCAACCTGCGAGAACAGCTCGACTGGGCACAGGAACTGATCATTGGGCTTGGTCTTGAGCGCGATCGCATCAGTATCTGCGGCGCAGACGCGGCCCTTGCCGAGATCGAGTCAAAGCAAGTTGTCGCTGCTGCAGAATATGATATGCCGATGGAGAAACGGCGTGCGATTTTTCAGGCGCTCGATCATCTGGTCGCGCGTCTGAAACCGACTGTGGACAGAGTCGAATTGTCTGCCACGGCACCATTCGGTGAAGCCATTATTGATGCGGATAAATGCACCGTGTGTATGGCCTGTGTCAGTGCCTGTCCGGGAAAAGCGCTGCAGGATGGCTCGAACCGAGAGCTGCCGGAAGTGTTTTTTATCGAGAGTAATTGTCTGCAGTGTGGTGCCTGTGTGCAGACCTGCCCTGAAGAGGCAATCAGCCTGGCACCGCGCCTGTTGTTTGAACGCGAAGCCCGCATCCGCTCACGAGCGCTCCACAGCGACACCCCGTTTGCCTGTATTACCTGCGGTAAGCCCTTCGCGCCGACCTCGGTTATCGCTAAAATGCAGGACAAGTTGAAGGACCATTACATGTTCTCCAGCGAACGCGCGCTCGAGCGGCTCAAGATGTGTGAAGACTGCCGCGTGGTCGACGTGATGCAGGACCCTGAAGGCATGGGCGGGCAGTTCGACCCGCAGAACCGATTTCGTCAATAATGATCGACAATAACTCATTGACCGGACACCTGTATGTCAAGCGCTGATAATCAAGCCATCGAAGACGAACAGCGTTATCGTGCTTCGGCCTATGCGCTGCTCGCAGCCCTGCTGCGTGCTGCACCTGGGCAGGCACTGCTCGATCATGTGAGCACATTGCTACCGGGCGGTGACGTTGAGCTGGATGAACTTGGTGAAGCCATGGCGCAGCTTGCCGCGGCTGCACAGGGGCGTGATCTGGCCCGGCTGGAACAGGAATACAACGAACTTTTTATAGGAGTCGGCAAGGGTGAGGTTGTGCCTTACGGTTCCTGGCATCTGACCGGGTTTCTTATGGAAAAGCCCCTCAGCGAACTGCGCGACGACCTGCGCGCGCTTGGTTTTGAGCGTAGTGAAGACACGCGTGAACCCGAAGATCACGCAGCCGCGATTTTCGAAGTTTTTTCTGTTATGATTTTGGAATCGTTCAGCCTGTCGCAGCAGCAAGTTTTCTTTAAAGACCATATGCAGACCTGGCTTGGGACGTTTTTTAGCGATCTGGGTGGTGCCCGGTCCGCCGATTTTTATCAACCCGTCGCACGTTTTGGTGCGGCTTTTTTGAAGCTGGAGTCAGCATACCTGTCGATGCACAGTTAATGAAAAAATAAAAGACCATCTCTATTATCCTGTGGAGGAGTAATCGTGAAAAACAACAGTCAGCCCGAAAAGCAGCTGAAGAATAAGCAACGAAGGGATTTCATCAAGAAGTCCACCATAGTCGGCGCCGGCGTCGCCGCCACTGCCGTGGCGAGCACCTCGGTAATCGCCGGTGACGTAACAGCCAATACAGAAAAACCCGGGCAACAAGGTTACCAGCTAACCCAGCATGTGCTCGATTATTACAAGTCTGCAGATATTTAACCGGGGGATCGAGATATGAAAAAACTAACCAGAACATCTCATGACGTGCAACAGTCGGCTCCCGAGCAGGCTTCCAGTCCGGTACCCGGAGCACTTTCGCGGCGTGCGTTTCTAAGAAACTCCAGTTTGATGGCGGGTGGTGCTGCACTGGCCACGACGGTTTCTCCAGTGATGATGAAGAAAGCCGATGCGGCTGTTACCTCCGGCGGCAAGATCGAAGAGGTTAAAACCATCTGCACGCATTGTTCGGTCGGCTGCGGTATTATTGCCGAGGTGCAAAACGGCGTGTGGACAGGTCAGGAACCGGCCTTTGATCATCCTTTCAACAAGGGTGCGCACTGCGCCAAGGGTGCGGCGATTCGCGAGCACGGACACGGCGAGCGCCGCTTGAAGTATCCGACCAAACTGGTCGATGGCAAATGGCAGAAGATTTCCTGGGACCAGGCCATCGACGAAATCGGCGACAAGCTGCTTGAGATCCGCAAAACCTCGGGTCCGGATTCGGTCTACTGGCTGGGTTCAGCCAAGCACAGCAATGAACAGGCCTACCTGTTCCGCAAGTTTGCGGCCATGTGGGGAACCAATAACGTCGACCACCAGGCGCGCATCTGTCATTCGACCACGGTCGCAGGCGTTGCCAATACCTGGGGCTACGGCGCGATGACCAATTCATATAACGATATTCACTTCTCCAAGTCGATATTGATGATCGGTTCCAACCCGACGGAAGCGCATCCGGTCGCGTTGCAGCACATTTTCAAGGCCAAGGAAGAGAACAATGCGCCGGTGATCGTCATCGACCCGCGGTATACCCGCACCGCAGCGCACGCCAATCATTACCTCAAGATTCGTCCCGGCACCGATGTTGCGATCATCTGGGGCATGATGTGGCATATCTTTGAAAACAACTGGCAGGACAAGGAATTTATCCGTCAACGTGTTTACGGCATGGCCGACGTGATGAAGGAAGTGAAGAAGTGGAATCCGGCTGAAGTCGAGCGTGTCACCGGTGTGCCTGAATCTCAGGTATACGAAGCCACCAAGGCGATGGCCGATAACCGCCCCGGTACCTTTATCTGGTGCATGGGTGGTACCCAGCACACCATCGGTAACAACAATACTCGCGCCTATTGCGCATTCCAGCTGGCACTTGGCAACATGGGTGTATCCGGCGGCGGAGCGAATATCTTCCGTGGCCACGATAACGTGCAGGGAGCAACTGACCTTGGCGTGTTGTCCAATACGCTGCCCGGTTACTACGGGTTGGCCGCCGGCTCCTGGAAACACTGGGCGCGCGTCTGGGATCTTGACTACGAGTGGATCAAGGGCCAGTTCGACGACGGTAGCTACGAACAGAGCAAGGGCAAGGATGTGCACGTCATGAATACCAAGGGGATTCCGGTATCTCGCTGGATCGACGGTGTGCTGGAAGACAAGGCTAACATCGCGCAGAAAGACAACCTCAAGGCGATGTTCTTCTGGGGTCATGCGCCCAATAGTCAGACTCGTGGTGCCGAGCAGAAAAAAGCGATGGATGGTCTCGAAATGATGGTCATTGTCGATCCCTATCCGACCGCATCGGCAGTCATGCCGGATCGCAAGGATGGCATCTACCTGCTGCCAGCCTCCACGCAGATGGAAACCTACGGTTCGGTAACTGCGTCCAACCGCTCCTTCCAGTGGCGTTCCAAGGTAATCGATCCGCTGTTCGAATCGCTGCCGGATCACGTCATCATGTACAAGATGGCGAAGAAGCTGGGCCTGCACGAGCAGATGTTCAAGAATATCACCGTCAATGGTGAAGAGCCTCTGGTGGAAGACGTGCTGCGTGAAATCAACAGCGGCATGTGGACCATCGGTTATACCGGTCAGAGTCCTGAGCGCCTGAAGAAGCACCAGGAAAACTGGGGTACCTTCGATTACGATACGCTCAAGGCTGAAGGCGGCCCTGCGGATGGCGATTTCTACGGCCTGCCCTGGCCTTCCTGGGGTACACCCGAAATGAATCATCCGGGAACACCAAACCTGTATGACACCTCCAAGAGTGTTGCCGATGGTGGCCTGACTTTTCGTGCTCGCTTCGGTGTCGAGCGCGACGGTGTCAATCTGCTGGCGGAAGGATCCTACGGCAAGGATTCCGATATCAAGGACGGGTATCCAGAGTTCAGCGACAAGGTATTGAAGAAGCTGGGCTGGTGGGAAGATCTGACGGCGGAAGAAAAAGCGGCCGCGGAAGGCAAAAACTGGAAAACCGATTTGTCGGGTGGCATTCAACGTGTTGCTATCAAGCATGGTTGTTCACCGTTTGGTAACGCCAAGGCCCGCGCAATGGTGTGGACCTTTCCGGATCCGGTTCCGATCCACCGCGAACCGCTGTATACCTCGCGGCGTGACCTGGTCGAAAAGTATCCGACCTACGAAGATCGCAAATCATTCTGGCGTCTACCGACGCGTTACAAGTCGATTCAGGACCAGGACTTTTCCAAGGACTATCCCATTATCCTGACTTCCGGGCGACTGGTCGAATACGAAGGTGGTGGCGATGAAACTCGATCCAATCCCTGGCTTGCGGAATTACAACAGGACATGTTCGTCGAGATTCATCCGCGCGATGCCAATAACGCCGGTATCAAGGATGGTGATGATGTCTGGGTAGAAGGTGCGGAGACCTCAAAGGTCAAGGTTAAGGCCATGGTTACGCGTCGCGTTGGTTCGGGCGTCGCCTTCATGCCTTTCCACTTCGCCGGACATATGCAGGGTGAGAACTTACTGGATAAATATCCGGAGGGTGCTGCGCCCTATGTACTGGGTGAGTCTGCCAATACGGCATTTACCTATGGCTACGACTCGGTGACGCAGATGCAGGAATCGAAGTGCAGTCTTTGTCGCATTACTAAAGCTTAGGGGGACAGAAAAATGGCTAGAATGAAATTCTATTGTGATGCCGAACGTTGTATCGAATGCAATGCCTGTGTAACCGCTTGTAAGAACGAAAATGAAATCCCCTGGGGTGTGAACCGCCGCCGCGTGGTGACCATCAAGGATGGTGAGCCGGGTGAGCGCTCGCTTTCGGTGGCCTGTATGCACTGCTCCGACGCTCCCTGTGCGGTTGTTTGCCCGGTGGATTGTTTTTACACCACGGGCGACGGCATCGTACTGCACGATAAGGATATCTGTATCGGTTGCGGGTACTGCTTTTACGCATGCCCGTTTGGTGCTCCCCAGTTTCCCGAAGCGGCGGCTTTCTCGTCACGCGGTAAAATGGACAAGTGCACCTTCTGCGCCGGTGGACCCGAAGAGGACCAAAGTTCAGATGAGTACAAGAAATACGGTCGCAACCGTATTTCCGAGGGCAAGCTGCCGTTGTGTGCTGAAATGTGTTCTACCAAGGCTCTGCTCGCAGGTGATGCCGATGTGTTATCCGACATCTATCGCAAGCGGGTTATCAACCGTGGTGCCAGCGCTTTTGAATGGGGCGTTAACTTCAATAATGGCAAGATCCAGGGTTAACACAGCTGGATTGCTGCCCTGGAATTTTCAGGGCAGTTGATTAAATCGATACAGGGACGTATCGAGATGCTGACTGCCAAATGCGCGGAAGCCTGAGCGTGCCAATTCATTTGAGATTTTTTTGTCCCGGTTATCGACTCCGGGCGATAACCGGGATATTTGTGATTGCTAAATCTGAGCCTAAGTTTTATCCTGTCAGGTTAGTGAAGACTTGTGGAACAGGTTTTGTCAGCTCTCCGTAAAAAGCATTCAAGCGCTGCCTTATTCGCGCTGATATCAATCCTTATGCCGGTTGTGCTGATGATTGCGCTGCTGGTGCTTCCAGTCGCCAATGCCTCAGCTCCGCAACAACAAAAAGATTACCCCCAGGGTGTTTCCTCCATTAGTCCCGGAAGCGATCTGTGGCGTGAAGTGCGCCAGCGCGACCTGCCCATTAGTGGCATCACCCAGGTCCAGGGCGTTGAAAGCGGAGTATTGATCAATGCAGAAGGGGATCGCTGGGCCCGCTTTCGAATAGAAAATCCGGTCCGCTACGCTCCCTTTGTGCTGCTAGTCGTCGTGGCAATTCTGGTACTGTTCTACGCGCTACGGGGCAAGGTTGGTATCGAGGGTGGTTTATCCGGCCGCATGGTTAAACGATTCACCGACTACGAGCGTGTTGTGCACTGGACGCTTGCCCTCGTATTTCTGTATCTGGCGCTAACCGGGCTGATCCTGTTGCTCGGACGCACGCTGTTGATACCACTTTTCGGTCACCAGGTGTTTTCCCTGCTGGCGTCGGCGAGCAAGGAAAGCCACAATCTGATCGGCCCGATTTTCCTGGTCTCGCTGATCATGATGGTGTTTAGCTTCGCGCGTCGTAATATTTACGAAAAGGGTGACCTGACCTGGCTGTTGAAGGGCGGTGGATTCATTGGCAAAAGCCATGTTTCTGGCGGGTTCTTCAACATGGGTGAAAAATCATGGTACTGGATGGTGATTCTGATAGGACTCGCCATTTCGATCAGCGGTCTGATTCTGGTATCGCCGAATTTCGGCCAGGGACGGGTGATTATGGCGATCTCACATGTTGTCCATGTATTTGGCGCAATCATACTGATCGCGGTTTCCCTCGGACACATGTACATGGGTTCGATCGGTACCGAGGGGTCGATCGAGGCCATGAAGTCGGGCTACGTGGATATTAACTGGGTGGAAGCGCATCACGATCGTTGGGCGCGGCAGGTCAAAGAGAACGACGAGGTGCTGTCGGCGGAAGAGTTTGCGCGCCAGCATGGCCGGAAACCTGAATCGACCGACAACGCGGCAGGGCAGAGCTGATGATTGAATATCTGATCAAAGGACCACTGTGGTATTTCTCGCTTGCGGTGTTTTGCATCGGGGTTCTGTGGCAACTAGCCAGAATCATATTCGCCGCAGGCAAGACCGACCTTTCGGTGGCGCGGGGTTCGGCGAGTGGCGGTGCCTGGCGCAACGTTTTCAGCCGTTTTGTTCCGCACCCTGAAATTGCGCCGCGCATCCGCTTGCAGGTGATCGCGGGATACATGTTCCACCTCGGCCTCTTCGCGTTGCTGTTTTTTGCAGCACCGCATGTGCACTTCCTGGAGAAGCACCTGCTAGGCTTCGGTTGGACGCCGATGCCGTACTGGGCCTTTATCGTTGCCGCCCAATTTGCCTTTTTCGGGCTCATCCTGTTGTGGTTGCGCCGCATGCTGAATTCGGTAAGTCGGCTGATCTCGACTACCGACGACCATATCGCGGCAATCCTGACCTTCGTGGTAATGCTGACCGGCTGCCTGGCGCTGGGGCAGGGATTTCCAGCATTGAACCTTTTACATCTCTTCACCGTTGAACTGCTGATGATTTATTTTCCGTTCAGCAGCCTGATGCATGCCTTCACCTTTATTCCGAGTCGCGCCTTTACCGGTGCCTGGTTCGGCCGCCGCGGAATCGACGCGTGAACGGAGTTAACGATCATGAGTGAGCGACTGGAAGCCGGCCTTAACGTGCTGCGCGCAGAGATGGACAAGAAGGTGATGTCCTTTTTCTCGAGTTGTGTGCGTTGCGGGATCTGCGCCGAGTCCTGCCTGTTCTATACCGAGACCAATGACCCGCGCTATACGCCTATCTACAAAACCGAACCGATGCGCAAGCTGTGGAAAAATGAATACAGCTTCTGGGGCAAGCTGAAGAGCACGCTCGGAATCAGTGAACCCATGACCGAGGCCGATCTGTCCGACTGGGAAGAACTGGTTTACGACGGCTGTTCGATGTGCGGCCGCTGCAGTATGGTGTGTCCGGTGGGTGTTGATATTTCAATGGTGATTTTCAAGGTCAAGCATGCGCTGGCCGTTGCCGGGTTTTCACCCGAGGGCCTGGTCGGAGCCACCAAACGTGCAGTCGAAATTGGCAGCCCGATGGGTATTACCATGAAAGCGGTGCTGGCGACGATCAAGCATGCCGAGGAGAACACCGGGCTGAAGATACCGCTGGATGTAGAAGGCGCAGATTATCTGGCGCTGCTGTCATCGAATGAAATCGCGCTTTACCCTGAATACCTGGAAGCGCTGGCGAAGATATTTGATCATGCCGGCGTAAGCTGGACCCTTTCTTCCGCTGCTTATGAGGCCACCAATTCCGGGTTGCAAATCGGCAACAAGGCGATCGCCGGGCAACTGGTACAACGCGTTGTCGATGGTGCCGAAAAGCTGAAGGTCAAGAACGTGATCAGTCCCGAGTGCGGGCACGCTTACACCGCGCTGCGCTGGGAAGGTCCGAACTTCGTCGGTAAGGCTTATTCATTCCGTGTCGTGCATATTCTGGAATTGCTCGACGAACTGCAGGCGCAGGGCAAGCTCAAGACAACCGGTATGGAGACCGATCGCCTTACTTTCCATGACCCTTGTTCGATCGTGCGACGCGGGGGCATCCAGGCACAACCGCGTAACCTGTTGGGTCCGATCACGAATAACTTTGTCGAGATGACCGATCACGGCAGTATGAACTGGTGTTGTGGTGGTGGTGGCGGAGTCAGCAGCAACGAGCGCGCCGAGGGCCTAAAGCACACCGCCTTCAATCGCAAAAAGTCCCAGATCGAGGAAATCAAGGTCGACGCGGTTGTGACCGCCTGCTCAAACTGTCGTATGGTCATGGAAGAAGGGCTCGAACACAACGAGATCGATATCCCGCTCCTCGGCCTTACCGAGCTCATTGCCGAGCACCTGGCGGATAAGCCTCACTAGACTTACCCTGTTTGCCAGTTCAAGCAACTGAGCAAGCGATTACGGTGCTAGACGCGTGATGCGCTGATCTTTGAGCGCCTCTGTATCCTGAATTCCTGAATCAACGCCCGGTGTCGAGGTTACCCCAACCGGGGGCTTTTGCGCTGACCGTTCATTTAAACGTCGACCGCCGGGTTGGTGCAGCTCTGGCGGTAGCCTGTGATATCATCGCACGCGATTTTAAACTGGAATTTTTTCTGATGGTCGATGAAACCCTGAGCGATGAAGAACTCGATGAAATTTACCGGCGTATGGTCGACTCGTTCATCGACCGTGCCAACGAACTGGCCGAAACCAACAGCGCGGAGAATGTTGGCATGGCGCTGTTGTATGCAGCGTCGCGCTTTAACGCCCACGTGGTGTCACAACACTCGGAAACCCCGGAGGACTACGAGAAAGATTTGCCCCGCGCGCGAGAATTTTTCTGTGATCAGTATCAGCGCATGCTCGATGAAAATCTTGAAGACTACAAAAGCATATTCGGCAAGTACTCCAATTTCATACGACGCCAATAGATACTTATTCGATGGCGGGGCAGGCCCCGCTGGCCGCTACGGCACCCTTTTCCCAGGCGTCGAGGCAGCGGTCCCGCGGACCTCGATCCAGTTCGGCGAGCAGTTCCACGTACTGATAAAAACCAGGAAAATTGTTTTCGCTGGCCTCCAGCATGTTTACGAAAGCAGTTACCCGTGAATTGTAAGCTGCAATTGAACCGATCTTGGCGTTGTTGAGTCCGGTTGCAAACCAGGATT
>Ga0316196_10001553_pt1 | contig 10074 bp, 10 predicted proteins | sample Eddsed2cm_MG_FD_204938 | JGI IMG/M metagenome (GOLD analysis project Ga0316196, IMG submission 204938) | Coastal sediment microbial communities from Maine, United States - Eddy sediment 2 cm | ecosystem: Environmental > Aquatic > Marine > Coastal > Sediment | place: USA: Maine | collected... | reverse complement strand
CCGGACGCGCTCGCAGCTCTGACGGGCTCACCCGGGATGGACGCCACGGCGATTCTCGATTACTTTGCGCCGTTGCAGGCGTGGCTTGACGAGCAGAATGCGGGACGGCAGTGCGGCTGGCAGTAAGTCGGCCTAGCGAAGACGTGCCAGTTTCTGCCCCATAACGACGTCATCACCGGGCTCGTAATGTTCCATGGACGAAACAGCGCCGGGCGGCAGCAGCAGGATGACGGTGGAGCCCATATTGAAGCGGCCCATTTCATCACCCCTCGCCAGTTGGATATTTCGTCGGCTCCAGTCGCCGCGCGCGATTTTTTTGCCACGAGGCGGTGTGACAACGCCTGACCAGACGGTTTCCATGCTCGAAACCAGCATGGCGCCGACCAGGACCAGCGCCATGGTGCCGTGCGTGGTTTCGAACACGCTGACAACCCGCTCATTGCGGGCAAACAGGTTGGGGACCTGCCGAACCGTGTAGGGAGCAACACTGAACAGGCGGCCTGGTACGTGGATCATGCGCTGTAATTTGCCGTCGAAGGGCATGTGCACACGGTGGTAGTCTTTCGGTGAAAGATAGACCGTTGTATAAAAACCATTGAGGAATTCGGCGCTGGCCGGATCGTTGGCCAGCAATGAGCGAACCGAGAAGTGCTGCCCCTTGGCCTGCAGGATACGGTCGTTGGTGATTCGGCCGCTCTGGCTTATCTTTCCGTCACTGGGGCTGACCAGGGCCAGCGGATCGGGGTCGATTTCCCGGGTTTCGGGTTTGAGTTCGCGTGTAAAAAACGCATTGAATGTCTCAAACTCGGAAATATTCTCGATTTTCGCTTCTTCCCATGCGACTCCAATAATACTGCCGATCAATGTAATTTGCGTGTTTTTCACTGGCGCCAGGCGAATTCGCATGAACGCGTAGACGATTCGTGACAAAAGGTGGTGGGGCAACAGGTACTGGATGCCCGACAGCAGTTTCTCAATCCATCCCATCAGTCAATCACCGCGGCAATCTCAGCTGCCATTTTCTCAGTTTGATGGGGCGCCGGAAAGACGCCATGCAACTTTCCGTCGGGATTCATCAGGAGGAAACTGGCCGAGTGGTCGACCGTGTATTGCTGGCTGCCTGGCTCATGATCTTCAATCCGGTAGGCAATTCCCAGTTGCAGGGTCAGCGGCGCCAACTGGGCCTCGGGTCCGGTGACACCAATGAAACTGGGGTCAAAATAATCGACATACTGATTCAGTTTCTCGGGTGTGTCGCGCTCGGGATCGACGGAAACGAACAACACCTGCAGGTCACGGGCTGATTCAGGATGATCCTGTGCCAGTGACTTGCGAATCTGCGCCAGGTCATACAGGGCACTGGGACACACATCCGGGCAGTGCGTAAATCCGAAAAAAAGCACGGACCAGTGACCCTGCAGATTTTCAAGCGAGAAAGGCCGGCCTTCATCATCCACCAGCGAAAAATCCGCGATGACGCGCGGCTCAGGCAGCAACAGGAGGCTGGTGCTGGAGGCCTGCGGAGGGCCCTGCATGACTTTCCAGAAGGAAATGCCGGCAACTGTGCTGATCGCGCCCACCAGGATGGCAAGCAAGATCAGTCGTGCCTGCGGATTTTTTGAATTCTTTTTCATCACCGTCCCATTATACTGCGGCACATGATAATTGCGGAGTTAATAGAGCGCATCGCCACCCGGCTGGACGACGCCGGTCTGTGCTTTGGGCACGGAACTGACAACGCCAGGGATGAGGCGGCCTGGCTGGTGCTTCACGTTGCCGGGGCGCCGCTCGATGGTAGTTTTACTGACTGGGGAATGGAATTGCAACAGCCGGAACAGGACCGGGCCTGGGAACTGGCCCGGGCGCGCTGCGAGGGCAGGGCGCCGCTGGCTTACTTGCTGGGTTCGGCATGGTTCGCGGGTCTGGAGTTCGAAGTCAACGAGCAGGTGCTGGTGCCCCGGTCACCGCTGGCGGAGTTGGTGCTGGATCAGTTCCGGCCCTGGGTGCAGCCGGACGGCGTCCACCGGGTACTGGATATGTGCACCGGCAGTGCCTGCATTGCCATTGCAACGGCATTGAACCTTCCCGCTGCGCGAGTTGATGCGGCAGATATCAGTCCCGGAGCACTGGAAGTAGCGCAACGAAACGTGCGGCGCTTCGGCCTGGAGGGTCGCGTGAAACTGCTGCTATCGGACCTGTTCGCCTCGGTTCCATCGTCCAGATACGATCTGATCGTTTCCAATCCCCCTTATGTGCCGTCGTGCTCTGTTGCCGGTCTGCCACCCGAGTACCGTTCGGAACCCGGACTGGGGCTGGCTTCAGGCGCTGACGGACTGGACGCCGTTTTGTCGATCCTGCTGGACGCGCCCCGCTTTCTGAGCGAGGATGGCGTGCTTGTATGCGAAGTGGGCGAAAGTGAGAGCCACCTGGCCGATGTTTTGCCATCCATGCCTTTCGTCTGGCTGGAGTTCGTTCACGGCGGGTCAGGCGTTTTCGTCTTGACGAAAGAACAATTGCAAGCAGCCGCGCAGGAAGTGGCTGGCTTGATCAGGAACAGAAGCAATGTCATATAACAGTTTTGGCCACGTGCTGAGAATCAGTACCTTTGGTGAGAGTCACGGACCGGCGATTGGCTGTCTCATCGACGGGTGTCCGCCCGGCCTGGAAATAGATGCGGCTGAAATTCGCGAGGAAGTGCTCAGGCGCGCGAGCGGCAAGAGCCGGCATACTTCTCAACGGCGTGAAAAAGAAGATGTACAGATCCTCTCCGGTGTCTTCGAAAACCGCACGACCGGCACACCGATTGCGCTGTTGATAGAAAACACGGATGCCCGGTCAAAGGACTATGAAAACATCAAGCGGCAGTTCCGTCCGGGACATGCTGACTATACGTACTGGAAGAAATATGGATTTCGGGATTACCGCGGAGGCGGGCGGTCTTCCGCACGCGAAACGACTGTGCGAGTGGCCGCTGGTGCGATCGCGCGAAAATGGCTTAGAGAAAACCTGTCCGTGGAAATACAAGGTTGGCTGGCCCAGTTGGGCCCGATTCGCACGGATGAGGTCAGGGAATGGAGCACCGTTGACGAAAATCCATTTTTTTGCCCTGACCCGTCAAAAGTACCTGAGCTGGAATCCTACATGGATGCCTTGCGCAAATCGGGTGATTCGGTCGGGGCCCGGGTCAATGTGATTGCCCGCAATGTACCGGCCGGATTGGGCGCCCCCATCTATGGCAAGCTGGATGCCGAACTGGCCAGCGCCATGATGAGCATCAATGCAGCCAAGGGAGTAGAGGTAGGCGCCGGATTCGATTGCGTGGCCCAGAATGGAACACAACATCGCGACGAAATGACACAGGAAGGCTTCCTCAGCAATCATGCGGGCGGAATCCTGGGTGGAATATCCAGCGGCCAGGATATTGTGGTCAGCACGGCGTTCAAGCCTACCTCCAGCCTGAGAATTCCTTGCCGCGGCCTGGATGTCGATGGCAACGAGGTTGAGATTGTGACCAAGGGACGGCATGATCCCTGCGTTGGGATCAGGGCTACGCCCATCGTGGAAGCCATGATGGCGCTTGTATTAATGGATCATGTGCTCCTGCATCGGGCACAAATGGGAAACTAGTTGATGAGTAAGAAACCAGTAATAGCGGTAGTCGGAGCCACGGGTGCCGTGGGTGAAGTCATGCTCTCTATCCTGGCGGAGCGCGGATTCCGTGAGGACCACGTGACGGCGTTGGCGAGCGAGCGCTCATTGGGCCAGGACGTCGATTTTGGGAATGTACAGTTGACGGTTGATGATCTCGCCACTTTTGACTTCACCGGTACGGATTACGCCTTGTTTTCAGCGGGTGGATCGGTCAGCGAGGAACACGCACCACGGGCCGTGGAAGCCGGCGCCATAGTGATCGACAACACGTCTGCGTTTCGCTACGACGATGATATTCCCCTGGTCGTGCCCGAAGTTAATCCGGAGGCATTGGATGGCATCACTGGCGGCGCCATCATTGCCAATCCGAACTGCTCCACCATTCAGATGGTGGTTGCGCTCGCGCCGATTCACCGGGCCGCAGGCATTGCGCGAATCAACGTCGCCACTTACCAGTCGGTTTCCGGAGCCGGCCGGCAGGGCATGCATGAACTGGCGATGCAGACTGCCGCCAGGCTGAATCTCAAAGAGCCGGAAGTAAGCAAGTTCGCCCAGCCCATTGCCTTCAACGTGTTGCCGCAAATCGACCAGATGCAGGAAAACGGTTACTCACGTGAAGAAATGAAAATGGTCTGGGAAACCCAGAAGATTTTTTCTGATCCCGACATCCTGGTGAATGCGACTGCCGTTCGGGTGCCGGTGTTTTTTGGACATTCCGAGGCGGTGCATTTCGAAACGCGCGAAGACATCGGAATGGACCAGGTCCGTGAGTTGCTGGAACAGGCGCCCGGTGTGGAACTGGTCGAGGGCGAAGACATGATTCATGCCACCGCCGTGACTCATGCTGCAGGGAAAGACCCTGTATTCGTGAGTCGCCTGCGGCGTGATATCAGTCACCCGAAGGGCGTCGACATGTGGGTTGTGGCCGACAATATCCGCAAAGGTGCAGCTTTGAACGCAATTCAGATTATGGATTTTCTTGAAGAAAAAAGGAATTCCAGTGGAAACAACGACCAAGCAAACGTAAACTCTGCCTGAAGGCACAATCATAAACCTGTTCTTCTGAACGTCAGGGAATGACGGAGGGACTCATGAAGACCACAAACAGTATCAGTACCGCAGCGTTTCTCGCAGCGGCCTCACTCACTTTCAGTTCTTCGGCCTGGTCACTTGGGCTGGGCGACGTCAAGGTAGAGTCTTATCTGAATCAGCCGTTGCAGCTAAAAATCGACCTGATCACGCGGGAGACCGATGATCTGGCGGCAGTAACGGCCCAACTGGCTTCGGCCAGCGATTATGAACTGATCGGCGCGAGCCGCGATGATATCCCGGTTCCCATCCGATTCAGCGTCGAAGACCTGGAAGGTGATCCTTACCTGCTGGGAACCAGCAATCTGCCCGTTGGCAATCCGGTTGTGCGGTTGATCGTCGAAGTGAACTACGCCAGTGGCCGCCTGTTGCGCGAATATACAGTGTTCCTGGATCCTCCGACCCACGCGGCACAGGCGCCGATACCACGCGTTGATCTGCGAACTGAGCCACCCCCGGTTGCTGAGCCGGCACCGGTGGATGCACCACCAGCCACCGCACCGGCAACGGAGCCGCCTGCCGCGCAGCAGTCACAGCCTGCTTCCAGCGCGACAACACAAAGGACGCCGGCCCCGGGTGAATACGGTCCAGTGGGTAACGGTGAAACCTTGTGGGAGATCTCCAAAAACTGGTCCCAGGGCACGGGTCTTGACCTCAACAAGGTGATGATCGCCATCCAGCGCGAAAACCCCCAGGCGTTTTTAAAAGGAAATATCAACCTGCTCAAACGCGGCGCCATTTTGCGCATGCCGCGCGCTGAGGACGTTCGTGATATCTCTACCGCAGTTGCCATCAGCGAAGTCACTGAACAGGAGGAGCAGTTCAAAGGCAGGACTGCAAGCGATACGGTAGCGAGCCCTTCAACGCCTTTACTGGCTGAAGACACTGCTTCTTATGAGCCGGCGGCAGCTGATGAGGCTGAGATCGAAGCCGAAGCCGGGATCGAAGCCGAGATCGAAGCCGAAGCCGAAGCCGAAGCCGCTGTGGCCGACACGGAAGATGCAGTCGCTGAGGCCGCGCCAGAAGCAGAAGCAGAACCGGCGCCAGAAGAATCGGCGGACATGGCGATGCAGGATCAGCTCGAACTGGTGCCACCGTCTGCAGAAAGCGAGCTGGACAGCGCATACGGTTTCGAAGAATCTGAGCAAGAGCTTGCCGATGTATCGGTCGCAACAGAGTCCTTGCGGGAAAACCTGGCCCGTACGGAAGAGGAACTGATTACCCAGCAACAACAAAACGAGTACCTGGAAGAGCGGATCAAGGAACTCGAAACACAACTGGCAGAATCTGAAACGGCCAGTGTGGAAGATGCTGACCTGGCCAGCATGGAAGAACGGCTTCGCCAGCAACGTGCCGCCCAGGCAGCCAGTCAGCCGGTTGAGAAGCCCTGGTACAGCCAGTTTACGACGTGGTTGATTGGTCTTCTGGTGCTCGCGGCGGCAGTAGTCGGCTGGTTATTCAGCAGGCGTGGTGGAGCAGATGAATACGTTCCGGACACGGCTATTGAAGAAGAGCGGATCCGGGAGATCAAGGACGAAGCAGAAGAAGTCCTGCGTGTTCTGGAAGAACCGGAAGACAGCGGGCCCGGGAAAGACGCAGAAGAACCGGATGAGGCAGCGACCCCGAAAGAGCCAAAGGTCAGGAAGCCGGAGGCCGGTTCTGATGACGCCGAAGTTCTGGATGAAGAAAGCTCCGATCCCGAAATTCAACTTGACCTGGCCCGTGCCTATATTTCCATGGGCGACAAGGAAGCGGCCCGCGTGATTCTCGAAGAAGTCAACAATAACGGCAGCGAGTCTCAACGCGAAGAAGCGAAGAAAATGCTGGACCTGCTGGTCTCCTGACCGGCAGGTTAAAGCCCATGTAATGCGTTACGCCGTCGGGCTCGAATATGATGGCAGCGGATTTCTGGGCTGGCAGATCCAGCGTCAGGAACCAACCGTGCAGGGTTGCCTGGAACAGGCGCTTGCCAGGGTGGCTGATCATGACGTGCGGGTCACCTGCAGCGGCCGGACCGATACCGGTGTGCATGCCCTCTGCCAGGTGGCGCATTTCGATACCGGGTCGAAGCGGCCGGACCGTTCCTGGATACTGGGCATCAACAGCAATTTGCCCGCCGGTATCAGTGCTTTGTGGATAAAAGAAGTCGACGAGTCCTTTCATGCGCGTTTCAGTGCTTATGCTCGAAGTTACCGTTATGTGATATTGAACCGGTGGGTTCGCCCGGCGCTGGACGCGCGGCAAATGAGCTGGTGTCGCAGGCCGCTGGACGCTGATAAAATGCATCAGGCTGCCCAGTGTTTACGGGGAGAGCATGATTTTACTTCGTTCAGGGCAGGGGCCTGCCAGGCCCGGCATGCGGTGCGGGAAATCCACGAGGTATCGGTTGAACGTCAGGGCAACAGGGTTTTCCTGGAGGTGACCGCGAACGGGTTTTTATATCACATGGTGCGTAATATCGCCGGTAGTCTGCTGAAGGTTGGGAACGGTGAACAGGAAACAGGCTGGGTGAGAGAAGTGCTGGAAAAAAGAGACCGGACGCTCGCAGCGCCGACTGCGCCGCCGGAGGGGCTTTACTTTCTGGGTGCGCGTTATCCGGAGCACTTCGGCTTACCGGAAAAAACGCCGGATTTTCCGCTTGGCGTGGGATCATCCCGGTGACGACCCGCGTTAAAATTTGCGGTCTTACCCGTTCTGCAGACGTTGCAGCGGCTGTAAAGGCAGGAGCGGACGCGATCGGTTTTGTTTTCACTGTGCGCAGCAAGCGCTGTGTTGATTCATCGGCGGCAAAAAAACTCGTCCGGGAAGTGCCAGCTTTCGTGTCCCGGGTCGGTCTGTTCATGGACCAGGACGCAAAAAAAGTGGCTCACGTGCTGGAGCAGGTACCATTGAGCCTTTTGCAGTTCCATGGCAGTGAATCTGCAGATTTCTGCAGGCAGTTTGGCCTGCCGTACATCAAGGCGATCAGCATGGGCCCGGGTCAGGATGTTTCGATGATGGGCGAGGCGTTTCACGATGCCGCCGGATTGTTGCTTGACAGTCATGAACCGGGTGGCGCGGGCGGGACCGGAAAGGTCTTTGACTGGACAGGGATTCCGGAGTTGTGCCGTCCACTGGTGCTTGCGGGTGGTCTGACACCCGAAAACGTCGCCAGGGCTGTACAGCAGGTGAACCCCTGGGCCGTGGATGTATCCAGCGGTGTGGAGGATGCGCCCGGTCTGAAGAATGTGGAAAAAATGAATACATTTATCAAAGAGGCAAAGCGTGAGTATTGAAACTGATTTGGCCGCAAGGCAGTCGTTTGAACCGGATGAACAGGGACATTTTGGACCGTATGGGGGCACCTATGTTTCGGAGACATTGATCCACGCCCACGAGGAACTGAAAGAAGCTTATTTCCGGTGGCGCGAGGATGAGGAGTTCATGGCGCGACTGGATGCAGACCTTGCGCACTACGTGGGCCGCCCGTCACCGATCTATTTTGCACAACGGTTGACCGAGGTTGCCGGTGGCGCCCGGATTCTGCTTAAACGGGAAGATCTCAACCATACCGGTGCGCACAAGATCAACAACACGGTGGGACAGGCTCTGCTGGCTGATTACATGGGTAAATCGCGGATTATCGCGGAAACCGGCGCCGGCCAGCACGGGGTGGCTTCGGCGACGGTAGCTGCGCGGCTGGGTAAGTCCTGCGTGGTGTATATGGGTGAAGTCGATATTCACCGCCAGGCCATCAACGTGTTCAGGATGAAGTTGCTGGGGGCTGAAGTACGACCCGTGACTTCCGGGTCCAGAACGCTGAAGGATGCACTGAACGAAGCAATGCGCGACTGGGTGACGAACGTGGATGATACGTTTTACATCATCGGCACCGTGGCGGGTGCGCACCCTTACCCGCTGATGGTGCGCGATTTCAACGCGATTGTCGGCCGCGAGGCGCGGCGCCAAATGCTGGCCGAGCACGATACCCTGCCTGATGCGCTGGTCGCCTGTGTGGGCGGTGGTTCCAATGCCCTGGGCCTTTTTCACCCGTTCCTCGGCGACAGGGAGGTCCGCATGTTTGGCGTGGAAGCAGCCGGACACGGCTTGCACACCGGTGAGCATGCAGCTTCGCTTTGCGCGGGCAGGCCGGGCGTCCTGCATGGATGCCGCACTTACCTGATGGACGACGATGCCGGACAGATACAACACACGCATTCAGTTTCCGCCGGCCTCGATTATCCCGGTGTGGGGCCGGAACACGCGTGGCTCAAAGACACGGGGCGGGCGCAGTATGTCGGGATCACCGATGATGAAGCCATGAAGGCTTTTCACCAGTTGACCCGGCTGGAGGGGATTCTTCCTGCCCTGGAAAGCAGTCACGCCGTGGCCTACGGTATGAAGCTGGCGGCGGAGATGCGCCCGGACCAGACCGTGCTGATCAACCTGTCGGGACGGGGCGACAAGGATGTTCAGACGGTGGCAGAGCTGGAGGGCATCTCACTGTGAGCCATCGAATTGATCTGCGCTTTCAGGCCCTGGCCGGGAAAAAGCGCTCAGCCCTCATACCGTTTCTGACCGCAGGCGATCCGGATCCGGCCTGGACGGTGGGCATCATGCATTCTCTGGTGGCATCGGGTGCGGACATCATCGAGTTGGGCGTGCCTTTTTCCGATCCGGCCGCCGATGGGCCTGTCATCCAGGCGGCCAGTGAGCGGGCGATCGTGCGGGGCGTGAGTCTCTCGGGCGTGTTGAAGATGGTCAGCGGGTTTCGCGAAACAGACCAGGATACGCCAGTGGTCCTGATGGGCTACCTCAACCCCATTGAACGCTATGGGCACGCCGAATTCGCGACTGATGCGCAGAAGTCCGGTGTGGACGGAATCCTGATGGTGGACTGCCCGCCGGAAGAGATGGCGCATTTGCGCGGTGAACTGGACGCCCACGGCATTCACCCGATTTGCCTGGTGGCTCCGACCACTACCGCAGAGCGCATGGAGTCCATAGCACGCCAGGCGAGCGGTTATATTTATTATGTTTCGTTTAAAGGGATCACAGGGGCCAACCGCCTGGAGCAGTCCAGCCTGGCCGGGCCCGTGGCCGAATTGCGCCAGCATACCTCGCTGCCCCTGGCGGTGGGTTTTGGCATCAAGGGTCCGGACAGTGCCGCCGCGGTTTCCGGCCTGGCGGATGGCGTGGTGATCGGCAGCGCCCTGATCGAGTGTTTGGCGCAAGCGACGTCGGAGCCGGATGCCTGTGAGCGCGTAGCGGAGTTTCTTGCACCGATCCGTGCAGCAATGGACAATAGCCGACTATGAGCTGGTTCCAGAAACTGATGCCCGCGCGGATTCGAAC
>Ga0316196_10001552_pt1 | contig 10075 bp, 12 predicted proteins | sample Eddsed2cm_MG_FD_204938 | JGI IMG/M metagenome (GOLD analysis project Ga0316196, IMG submission 204938) | Coastal sediment microbial communities from Maine, United States - Eddy sediment 2 cm | ecosystem: Environmental > Aquatic > Marine > Coastal > Sediment | place: USA: Maine | collected... | reverse complement strand
CGTGGCATCTTCTAAGATCCTTTCCTAGCGCTTCTTGTTGCGACGGCGAACAATCATGCTGTCCGTACGCTTGTTGGAGCGCGTCTTGGCGCCCTTGGTCGGCGTGCCCCACGGGCTGACCGGATGGCGTCCACCCGAGGTGCGGCCTTCGCCACCACCATGCGGGTGATCAACCGGGTTCATGGCAACACCACGAACCGTAGGACGTACACCCCTCCAGCGCTTCGCACCGGCCTTGCCGAGCTTGCGGAGGTTGTGTTCGCCGTGACCAACTTCGCCTACCGTCGCGCGGCAGTCGATGTGAATTCTTCGCATTTCGCCCGAGCGCAGACGCAGTGTTGCGTATGCGCCCTCGCGTGCGACGAGCTGAGCCGAACCACCTGCGGAACGCACCAACTGGCCGCCCTTGCCCGGCTTCATCTCAACATTGTGAATTGTCGTACCGACGGGAATCGCACGCATCGGCAGCGCGTTGCCTGGCTTAATCGGCGCATCTTCACCGCTGATAATCTTTGTGCCGGCACGCAGCCCTTTCGGCGCCAGGATGTAACGACGCTCGCCGTCTGCATACTTGATCAACGCAATATGCGCGCTGCGATTCGGATCGTACTCGAGGCGCTCTATCTCGCCCGAGATACCATCCTTATCACGCTTGAAGTCGATAACGCGGTAACGCTGCTTGTGTCCACCGCCCTGATGACGAATCGTGATACGACCGTTGTTATTGCGACCACCCTTCGACGTCTTCTTGTCCAGAAGCGCCGCATGCGGTTTGCCCTTGTGCAGCTCCGGCGTCTTGACGGCAACGACGAATCGGCGCCCCGCGGATGTCGGTTTGGCTTTATGCAGAGACATGATCTTCTAACCCTTATTCGCCGCCGAAGAACTCTTCGAGAGAGCTCCCTTCAGCCAGCTTCACGTATGCTTTCTTCCAGTCGTTGCGACGACCTTTGGCCTGCTGGAAGCGCTTGTTCTTGCCCTTGACGTTTACAACCTGAACGCCTTCGACCTGGACCTCGAAGAGCAGCTCAACAGCCTGCTGAATCTCTTTCTTGGTCGCATCGGTGCGTACTTTCAGCACGACCTGGTTGCTCTCGGCAGCAAAGTGCGCCTTTTCCGAAAGGTGCGGGCCGCGGATAACCGTCATCAGTCTTTCCTGGTGTGCAGCCTGGCTCATGACAGACGCTCCTCAATAAGCTTCAGGGCCGGCAGCGTCACCAGCACCTTTTCGAAGCGAATCAAAACAACCGGGTCCATGGAAGCAACATCGCAGATGCCGACGTTTGGCAGGTTGCGAGCGGCCAGGAACACCTTTTCATCAAAGGCCTCGTTCAGGATAAGCACGTTGTCCAGTTCGAGCTCTTTCAGTTTCGTTGCGAGCAACTTGGTCTTCGGCGCCTCGAGTTCGAGGTCGTTGACGATGACCATGCGATCCTGACGGATCAGCTCGCTGAGTACCGACCGCAACGCAGCGCGGTACATTTTCTTGTTGACCTTCTGGTCATGGTTGCGCGGCTTGGCAGCAAATGTGCGCCCGCCACCAACAAAAATCGGGCTGCGAATCGTTCCGGCGCGTGCGCGACCAGTGCCTTTCTGCCGCCAGGGCTTGGCGCCACCGCCACGAACGGCTGCGCGGTTCTTCTGAGCCTTGGTACCAGCGCGGCTACCTGCGAGGTAAGCCGTAACAACCTGGTGAACGAGTGCTTCGTTGTAGTCCGCGCCGAATGCAGCCTCTGCTACATCAACCGATCCCTTGTCCTGGAGTTTCAGTTTCATCGTCAACGCCCCTTAGTTCCTGGTCTTGATCGCGGGACGGACAATTACCTTGCCACCTGCGTGACCCGGAACAGCTCCCTTGATCAAAAGAACATTGCGCTCAGCATCAACGCGTACAACTTCGAGATTCTGTACGGTGCGGCGAACGTTACCCATGTGGCCGGACATCTTTTTGCCCTTGAATACGCGTCCAGGCGTCTGGTTCTGACCGATCGAACCCGGCGCGCGGTGAGACAGCGAGTTGCCGTGGGTGGCGTCCTGCATACTGAAGTTATGACGCTTGACAGTACCGGCGAAACCCTTGCCGATCGAGGTACCAATTACATCTACCTTCTGGCCTTCCGCGAACAGATCGACACCTATTTCGGCACCAATCTCGAAATCCGCCTTATCGCTGTCAGCGAGACGGAATTCAGTAAGTAGGTCGCCGGCTTCTACCTTCGCCGCTGCAAAGTGGCCGGCTGCAGGTTTACTCACCCGGGACGCTTTGCGGCTACCGGCTGCAACTTGCAGCGCACGATAGCCGTCAGTCTCCAGGGTTTTCACCTGTGTGATTCGGTTTGGTTGTGCCTCGATCACGGTGACGGGAATCGAAACTCCCTCGTCCGTGAAGACACGTGTCATGCCGCATTTGCGGCCAACAAGACCCATTGTCATTTTCAAAACCTCTCACTGACTGCTTTTGGCCAGTGCAAATCTTTAAATTCAGTTCTCACCACGGCCACTTCGTTTGGCGACCGTTGAATTCGCGAATCTTTCAGACACACGAAAGGGCCAGCCATCGCTGAGAGCGCTGCTCTCTATGCTCTGGGGCTGACCCTAAGCTCCGAACCGGTCATTCAGCCGGCGCGGCGGTTCCGGGATTTGCCGTGTCACCCTCGATTTCCTGGCGACCTGGTGTTATTTCTGGTTCGGGCCGACTCCCGGTCCGGCCTGATCCAGCGAGCCCGCTATTATACGACTCGAAACCCTCATTACAAGCGGTTTGGAATGTTTTTTTGCGGGTTTTATCTGCTCAAATCGAGCTAATTAAATCAATGACTTAGCCGGCCGGTCGCGCTGACCGGCCGATTGCCGATCTAATTGAGCTTGATTTGGACGTCGACGCCCGCCGGAAGCTCGAGCTTCATGAGTGCATCAACTGTCTTGTCTGTCGGGTCCACAATGTCCATCAGGCGCTTGTGCGTACGAATTTCGTACTGGTCACGAGCGTCCTTGTTGACGTGTGGTGAGATCAGGACCGTGAAACGCTCCTTCTTCATGGGAAGAGGAATCGGACCCTTGACCGTGGCACCCGTGCGCTTGGCCGTATCGACGATTTCGCGCGCAGAATTGTCGATCAGGCGATGATCGAAAGCCTTCAGGCGGATACGAATATTTTGATTTGCTGCCATTTTCTGTTCCTGTGATTGCAGGGGCGCGCCTCGACGCACCACATCGGCCGCCGAGGCAACCGCCTACGGTTGTCTGCTTACTCGATGATCTTTGCTACGACGCCGGCGCCCACGGTACGACCACCTTCGCGAATAGCGAAGCGCAGGCCGTCTTCCATGGCGATCGGTGCAATCAGGTCTACAACCATCTGCACGTTGTCGCCCGGCATCACCATCTCGGTGCCTTCCGGCAACTCGACAGCACCCGTAACGTCCGTCGTACGGAAGTAAAACTGCGGACGATAGCCCTTGAAGAACGGGGTATGACGACCGCCTTCATCCTTCGTCAGGATGTAGACCTCGGCCTCGAACTTCGTGTGCGGCGTAATCGAGCCCGGCTTCGCCAGTACCTGGCCGCGCTCAACCTCTTCACGCTTCGTGCCACGCAGCAGAACGCCAACGTTATCACCCGCCTCACCACGATCCAGCAGCTTGCGGAACATCTCAACGCCCGTGCACGTCGTCTTCGCCGTGTCCTTGATACCCACGATCTCGATCTCGTCACCCACCGTGACCACACCGCGCTCGATTCGACCCGTTACCACCGTGCCACGACCCGAAATAGAGAACACGTCCTCTACCGGCATCAGGAAGTCACCATCAATGGCGCGCTCCGGCTGCGGAATGTAAGAGTCCATCTCTTCGATCAGCTTGTGAATCGACGGAACACCAATGTCCGACATGTCGCCTTCAAACGCCTTCAGCGCTGAACCCGTTATGATCGGCGTGTCATCGCCCGGGAACTCGTAGGTCGACAGAAGATCTCGAATCTCCATCTCCACCAGCTCCAGAAGCTCTTCGTCATCAACCTGGTCCGCCTTGTTCATGTACACCACGATGTACGGAACACCAACCTGGCGTGCCAGCAGAATGTGCTCGCGCGTCTGCGGCATCGGACCATCCGCTGCACTCACCACCAGGATCGCGCCATCCATCTGCGCCGCACCCGTGATCATGTTCTTCACGTAGTCCGCGTGTCCCGGACAGTCAACGTGCGCGTAGTGACGGTTGTCACTCTCGTACTCCACGTGGGCCGTCGCAATCGTGATACCACGCTCGCGCTCTTCCGGGGCGTTGTCGATCTGGTCGTAACCCTTGACTTCACCACCGTGCTTCTCAGCCATCACCTTCGTCAGTGCCGCCGTCAGCGTCGTCTTACCATGGTCAACGTGACCAATCGTGCCAACGTTAACGTGGGGTTTTGTTCTCTCAAATTTTTCTTTAGACATGTCCCTAATCTCTAGGTTTAAGTTTAAGGTTTACGAATTTTCTCAAATCTGGCTTACGCCGGTCCTGCATTTTCAATCTGGAGCCCACACCCGGATTTGAACCGGGGACCTCTTCCTTACCAAGGAAGTGCTCTGCCCCTGAGCTATGTGGGCCAACACCCTTAGTCACCCAAGGCCTGTGCACATCCTTCCAATTTGGAGCGGGTGATGGGAATCGAACCCACATCATCAGCTTGGAAGGCTGAGGTTCTACCGTTGAACTACACCCGCCTTGTCGAACCATCTCCTATATAAGGAGTAATAATCCTTCTAAATTTGCTTCGCGACAATCACAGTCTGAGACACGCTGGGCGTTTCCTTTTCTCAGGCGTGCAAAAAACCTGACAGTCTCGAATCGTTAACCGTCAGGATTTCATTTCTCATGTCTGTTTCATCGCGCCGCCGGACCGATCTGATTTTCCAGCCGGCCCACCATCTGGTGGAGGGGGTAGGATTCGAACCTACGTAGGCTTAGCCAGCAGATTTACAGTCTGCCCTCGTTGACCGCTTGAGTACCCCTCCGGTACGCAAGCCGGGCATTCTCTAATTACCCCGCCCCACTGTCAACCACTAAATGGCTGTTTTCGTGGATTCCCTGCGGGCCGGCAATTGTACCCGAAACCATTGGATCGTGGGCCTTTCCGGCGAAATCAGTCTTTCCGCGCCCAATGCCAGGGCTCATAGACGAATCCTGCAGGGTTGTTGCGGGGGTATGACATCGAAAAACCATACCCGGCCGCGTTCTTCTGAAGCCAGCGAAATGCCGCGGAGTCCTCGAACTCTTCGGTTAGCGGCCGGGACCCTGGGGTAGCGATATCAATGGCTCGCCCGGTGTGATGCTCACTGTGACCGGGGGCTGCATTGACGGCCAGTATTTCGCTAACTGATTGACCTGCATTGAGTTTTTTCCGAATCAGTCGCGCCTGGTAATCGATACTGCGGAAGCCCGATACGAGCAGGAGCGTCACCCCTTCATCCGCTGCAGCTGACTGCATGGCAGCCCATTCGTGCGCTGTTTGCGGAGTCAGACGCTGCATCCGGCCGACGAGATTTGGTCCAACCTCGACCAAATCGGCGGCCTCCGTGAATTCGGGCCTGCTGCCATCCTCGCCGTAGTTCGCTGGAATGCCGAGTTCTGTGTGAAGTTCGCGTAGCATATGCGCGATTGTCCCACAGGATGTATTGCCAAAAAATGTCTGACGACAGAATTTACCAAACCGAGGACGGCTCGGAGCCGTTTCGCTTCAACCGAAACGTCGCCAGGGTGTTCCCGGACATGCTGCACCGCTCGATCCCGGGCTACGCGGCATCGATAGAAGCCATTGGCTCGCTGGCGGCCCGCTATGTCCGCGCAGGTAGCAATTGCTACGACCTTGGCTGCTCGCTCGGCGCCGCAACACTTGCAATGCGGCAGGGCATCGCGCACCCGGCCTGCCGTATCGTCGCCGTAGACTCCGCGCCGGCCATGATCGAGCGCTGCCGAGAGATCGTCGACGAAGACGACAGGTTGAACGGCAGAGAAACCGAGGTCGACATCGTTCAGGCTGATATACGCGACATCGATATGGTCAACGCGTCCATGGTGGTGCTGAACTTCACGCTGCAATTTCTGGACCTCGATGACCGCGAGACCATGATCCGGCGCATCTACGACGGCCTGACCGAGGGCGGCGTTCTCGTCCTCTCCGAAAAGGTGGTCGACGAGAACCCGCGCATGGAAGGCCTGCTGACCGAGCTGCACCACGAGTACAAGCGCCGCAATCACTATAGTGCGCTCGAAATCGCGCGCAAGCGCGCCGCCCTTGAAGATGTGCTGATTCCGGAAACCGTAGCGGCGCATCGCGAGCGCCTGGCCCGCGCCGGCTTCTCTGATTCGGGCGTGTGGCTACGCTACTTCAATTTCGTGTCGATCGTGGCCATTCGCTGACAATGTTCGACTTCGATGCACTGGAACAGTCCCTCGAATCACTGGGACTGGGTCACTGGAACGAGGCCGTGGGCGCGCTACTGCATGACCGACTGACCGGCAAGACGCATGGCGACTGGAAACGCTGGAACGCCGCAATAGAGGCTTTGCCGGACGCGCGCGGCGATTCTGATCGGCTTCGTGAGCTTCTGATGGGCCTGCATCCCTGGCGCAAGGGACCGCTGACACTGGGCAACGTGGAAATTGACACCGAGTGGCGCAGCGACTGGAAGTGGGCCAGATTGAAAGACGCCATTGCGCCGCTCGATGGCCGCAGGGTACTCGACGTCGGGTCGGGAAACGGCTACTACGCGCTAATGATGCGCGAGGCTGGCGCGGCGATGGTCATCGGCGTGGACCCGACGCTCCTGTTTGCCATGCAGTTCCAGGCGATCAACGTATTTGCACGGGATCCGGCCATCTACATTCTTCCATTGCGTCTCGAGGAGACCCCTCCGGCCAACAACGCGTTCGATACGACGTTTTCAATGGGAGTGCTATACCACCAGCGCGAGCCCCGGGACCACCTGCGACGGCTGCAGTCGACCTTGCGACCCGGTGGGCAACTCGTACTCGAGACTTTGTATCTTCCGGGGGATGACATGCGCGCTGAGACACCGAATGATAGATATGCGCGCATGCGCAACGTCTGGTCCTTGCCGACAGTGCCGATGCTTGCCAAATGGCTCGAGGAGACGGGCTACTCCAACATCGAGATCGTCGACCAGACGATGACCACAACTGAAGAGCAGCGCAGCACTGCGTGGATGAGATTCGAATCACTGCGCGAAGCACTTGATCCCGACGACCCGACGAAAACGGTTGAAGGCTGGCCCGCACCTCACCGGGTCATCATCATCGCCTCCACAAATTAGGTGTCAGTCACCTTATTTGCAGACTGAACGTCCAGTTCAATTTTGACTGGAAATAAGGTGACTGACACCGTATTTTCGGTTCATACAGAAAAGACGGAAACATTCACATGAAGATGACGCCGGCTATAGAGAAGTATGTTCTCCACTGGGGTGAAATGGGTACGCGCTGGGGAACCAACCGCACAGTCGCCCAGATCCAGGCCGTCCTCTACCTGTCTCCCAAGCCCCTGCGCGCCGACGAGATTGTCGACTTGTTGTCGGTAGCGCGCTCCAATGTCAGCACGAGTATTCGTGAACTGCAGAGCTATGGGCTGGTGCGCATGACCCACGTACTCGGCGATCGTCGTGATTACTTCGAGTCACTGCACGACGTCTGGGAACTGTTTCGCGTAATCATCCAGCAACGCAAGCAACGCGAATTGAATCCCACCCTCACGATGCTGCGCGGCTGCGTAGACGAAGTCGATGGCGAGGAGCAGACCGACCCGGTAACCAAGGAGCGCATTCGCAACATGCTTGAGTTCGTCGAAACGACGAATAGCTGGTATGAAGAAATCAACGACATTCCGACGAGCACACTGACCAAACTTATGGCGCTCGGCAAGAAGATCACCAAGCTCGTCAAGAAATAGGCACGCAGTCGGGGACGACTTCGTGCTTGCCGCCTTCTGTTTCCCGCAGAAACCAGATCGCCGCGCTCTCGCCACCCGACAACGGCCCACCGTTGACCGCGCCCGCTGGTCGATAGAAGTAACCACCTTTGGTGTATTGCCACGTAAGGACTTCGCCCTGCACGCACTCACTGTGCTGGTAGTTCCCGTTGACGAGATATCCTTCGCGCAGCACCGACGACCTTTCCCAGGGCAGCGAAGCGCCTGCCTCGACTCTCAACAGCCAGGTCGCCGCACCGGTACCCGGATCGCGGCGCAACTCACGCATCGTCACGCCGCGCGTTGCCGTCGCATCCCACGGCAACAGCGATGAATCGATAATTATCGGCGAGCGGATGATCGCCTGCGGATCGGAGTCATTGACAAAGTACAGGATGCGCGCACCCCGTTCGGTTGTCATGTTGAACCCCAGGGAACCAGCGGGCAGGAACGCATAACCGCCTGGCGGCAGTTTGATGTCTGCGATGGACAAGAGCCCTTCAAGCACGAAGATTTCCATGGACCGGCCCGGGACCCCACCGCTCGTTCCCTGCCAGTCGGCAGGCAGGTCGATGCGATTGCTGGTACGACGCGTCTGTGGATCACCGGCCAATTGCTTCGCCCGAATGCCGGGCAAGCTTGCCATGAATATGTCCTCGAGATCATCAACCTGCACGAAAGCCGGATACGGCACCGCGGGTGGCCCGTTTGCACAGGCTGCCAGCCATACGCACACGGCCATTGTTAATACTGTTCGGATCATTTCCTGTCACCCATAAAAAAGGCCGCCCAGAATCTGGGCGGCACAGCAAGCAGAAGATGTGTCCGGCTGGGGTCAGGGTCCGACTCGAATGCAGATAACATCACTGTTGCATACATTCGACGTTGCCTGTCTCCCGGTTGGCAATCCGCTTCATCAATGGCATTGACCGATTGCAGGATTCCGGTCATTCGGGTGGCGTGTTGAGAGGTTGCACGCAATACCCGCCTTTGATTCACGCATCCGGCATGGCGGTCCACCCGCTTTGCCTTCCTACATCTCATCTCCGTGCGTACCGAATCGGTACGCACGGGATGCTACTACATCTTGTATTAGAAGGCGAGTAATGCACTATATCTAGGCAACAAGCACAAAAACACGACGATTTTTACTGAAACAGGTACGCTTTCGGCACAAAGAACTACTCCCCGGGGACAATCGCTTTGACTGACATGCACAACGAGGGCCGATCCAGGCACCAGGTCGTAGGACTATTTCTCGGCCCGCTGGTCGCAGGGTTGATGATTCTTGCAGGGCCACCGGAGAATCTTTCCCAGGCGGGATGGATGACCGCGTCAATGGGCATTCTGATGGCCGTATGGTGGGCAACCGAGGCCGTCCCGATTGCAGTTACAGCGCTGCTGCCGATCGTCGTATTCCCACTGCTCGGTATTGCGACTATCCAGGACACCACTGCCCCCTATGCGAACAAGGTCATCTACCTGTTCCTCGGTGGTTTCATTGTCGCGTTCGCAATGCAGCGATGGAACCTCCACCGCCGCATCGCGCTGAACGTGTTGCAGCACGTCGGTGGGAACGGCCGTTCACTCGTCGGCGGCTTCATGCTGGCGAGCGCCATCATCAGCATGTGGGTGATGAACACCTCGACAACAATGATGCTGCTGCCAATCGCTGTGTCGATCATTGCCGTGATTCACAAGACCGTTGACGGACTCGACGAACACGCCAAGGAGAGCTTCCAGTACTCACTGCTACTCGGGGTGGCCTACGGCGCGACGATAGGCGGTATGGCGACGCTGGTCGGAACGGCACCTAACGCAATGCTCGCTGCATTCATGCAGGAAACTTATGGCACGGAGATCGATTTCTCTCGTTGGATGCTTGTCGGCCTGCCATTGAGTGCAATGATGTTGCCGCTCGCCTGGATCATCCTCACCCGATTTGCATTCAAGGTTGACTTCAAGACGTCCGACGAAGGCAAAGCTGTTTTACGACAGTTGAAAGACGAACTCGGTGCAATGACTGTCCCGGAGAAGCGCGTCGCAACGGTATTCGTTCTCATGGCTGCAACCTGGGTGTTACGTCCGCTGCTTGTTACGTTGCCCG
>Ga0316196_10001545_pt1 | contig 10099 bp, 7 predicted proteins | sample Eddsed2cm_MG_FD_204938 | JGI IMG/M metagenome (GOLD analysis project Ga0316196, IMG submission 204938) | Coastal sediment microbial communities from Maine, United States - Eddy sediment 2 cm | ecosystem: Environmental > Aquatic > Marine > Coastal > Sediment | place: USA: Maine | collected... | reverse complement strand
TGAGATCCCCCTGGCTCTAGCATTGAAACGCAACCATTCCATCTGTTCTTCTTTCAATTGAATCTGTGTTCGTAACATGATAATGACTCCATGATGGCATAATGTATATATATATACATCATAATACATTACTATATACCATTCGTCAATAAAAATAGCTAAAGGCGTCTCAATTCGAAAAGTGGATTACAGAAGTGTAAAGTCTGAAGTTGGAATTATAAAAATGAAGGGATTAGGCGGAATGAAACGCATTTTGCTGAAGGCTGCCCTTCTGCGAAGGATTCAACGGGGTGAGCGTCTCTGCAGTGATTAGGATGTTGTTGGGATAATTTTCAACGGATGTCTTCAAACTTCTGACGGCGGTAGCGGAATTTGTCGCGTGTCAGATTGAGCAACAGGGCGGCTCTGCTCTCATTGCCGTTGGCCAGTTTGAGGGCATCTTCAAAATAGGCTTTTTCAATGCCTTCGATAATGGTGGAAAGATCGATTCCTGAAGCAGAAACCGGCGGCAGATTGTGGCCGTTGCCCGGCGGTTTGGTGCCGCCGCCTCCATTGGTCTCTTCTAAGCCCAAATCCTCCAGCATCAGCTCCGGGCCATCGGAAAGCAAAACCCCGCGCTCGATCAGGTTTTTGAGCTCGCGCACGTTGCCGGGCCAGTCATATGCCTTTAAGGCCGCCGCCGCTTCCGGGGAGATACCGTTGAACGATTTTTTAAATTTTTGGCTGCATTCCACCAGAAAATGTTTGGCCATGGGAAGGATATCATCCCGTCGCCGGTTCAGGGACGGTACTTCCAGTTTGACCACCGCAAAGCGGTGATAAAGATCATTTCTGAATTTGCCCGCTTCCACCAGCCCGGTCAGGTCGCGGTTGGTGGCAGAGACAATTCTCGTTTTTACCGTCCGTTTTTGGGTCCCGCCGATGCGGTAGTACTCACCTTCGTCCAAAAACCGCAGCAATTTAACCTGGGCTTCAGCGCTGAGGTCGGCGACTTCATCCAGAAACAGGGTGCCGTCGGCCGCTTTTTCGACCAGTCCTTCTTTGCCCGAGCGTTCGGCCCCGGTAAATGCGCCCTTCTCATAGCCGAAGAGCTCGCTTTCAATCAGCTCCCTGGGCATAGCGGCACAGTTGACCGCCACCATGGGTCCCTTAAAATTGGGGCTTTTGTAGTGAATGGCTTTGGCAATCAGCTCTTTTCCGGTTCCGGTTTCGCCCAGGATTAAAATCGGCGTGTCCGGACTCTGGGCGGCTTTGTCCACCAACTGCATGACATCCTGAATGGCATTGCTTTCGCCGATAAAGCAGGGCAGGTTTTCTTTGAGGCATTTTTCATGCAGGGCCTGAATCTCCTTGCGCATGGCAATGGTTTCAAAGGCATTGCGCAAAATGACCAGGAGCGCGTCCATCTGGACCGGTTTAACCACATATTCATAGGCACCGTTCTTCATGGACGACACCACCGTGGGCACATCTTCATAGGCCGTAATCATGACAACGATCACTTCGGGATGCTGCGTTTTGATAATTTCAAGCGCTTCGACACCGCTCATGCCCGGCAGTCCGATGTCCAGCAGCACCAGGTCCGGCGGACGCTCATCAATGGCTTTAAGGGCGGCCTCAGCCGTATCAAAGGCCGCTACATCATAATTCTTTTTTTTCAAAGCCAGCTTGAGGCCGTTGCGGGCCACAGCTTCATCATCAACGATATAGATGGAATAAGATGTCATCGGGCATCGATCCTTCTTTCAATGGGAAGTTCAATCTTAAATTCGGCCCCGCCCCACCGGCTTCTGCCCAGGGAGATGGAGCCGTTGTGATCCGCCACAATTCGCTGAGCGATGTTCAACCCGATACCGGAACCATCGTCTTTGGTGGTAAAAAAGGGATCGAATATTTTTTCTCTGAGCTCGATCGGAACACCGGGCCCGGCATCGGCAACCAGGATACAAAGGGTGTTGTTTTCGGCGGATGATTTTATTTCCACCCGTTTGTTTCCATTGGTCGATTTTTCCATGGCGCGGGCGGCGTTGGTGATCAGGTTCAGGACCACCTGCTCGATCAGGTGCGGGTCGGCATAGCATTGCGGCAAATTGGCGGCCAGGGATTTCTCGAATTTAATGCCGTTTTTGCGCAGGGTGACCGACGAAAGCTCGATGGCTTCTTCCAGCGATTCGTTAATATTGGTGCGCACCATTCTGGGCGCGCCGGGTTTGGAAAAATCCATGACGCGCTTGATGACCGATTCAATTTTGTTGGAGGCCACCTGGATCTGGGTCAGAATCTGGCGGATGACTTCCACGTCTTCCAGGCCCAGCTGGTCTGATTCGCAGAGATCTTCAATCGTATACAGATAGGTATTGATACCGGTCAGCGGGTTGCGGATTTCATGGGCAATTCCGGCCGCCACACGCCCCAGGGAAAGCATTTTATTTTTGATGAGCAGCTGGTGCTCAAGCTGCTTGGCTTCTGTAATATCGACGGCATTTAACAGAAAGGCCTCACGCCCCTGATACTGGAACCGGGTGACGCGGCACTGGAACCACCGCATTTGGCTTTTGCCGCCGGTGCTGTCCGGGGGGTAAAATCGAAAGTCGGTTTCAACGGTACCCCGCGTGCCGTGACTGATGCATTCAAGCGCCTGTTCGACTTTCTCGATGTCGTCGGGGTGGACGGAGTCCAGAAACTTCAGCAGGTTGGACTCCAAGGCAAGGCTATACATTTTTTTCTGTTCTGGATTTTCATAAACCACCCGGCCCTTCTGTATAATGGAAAGGCCCACCGGTGAATTTTCGATCAGATCGCGAAACTGCTGCTCGCTTTTGCGCAGGGCATCTTGGGTCTGTTTCATGTCGCTGATGTCGGTCCAGGAGCCGACGACTTCAACGGATTTCGCTCTATCGTCAAACAGAAGACGCAGTTCGTCCCGCATCCAGCGGTAGCTGCCGTTTTTGTGCCGGAAACGGTATTCAAGAACGTGGCTGCCCTGATCCACCAGTTTTGCAAATTCTGCTTTCACATAGCCCACGTCATCGGGATGGATGTGATCGATCCAAAAATGGCGGTCTTGCGTAAAATCGTCGGGTTCATAACCGAGTTCGATTTTGACATTATCGCTGATAAACGTGGTGGCGCAGTCGTCGGCCGGATTACAGGAGTAGATAACTGCCGGGCTTGAGGTGAGCACGTGTTGCAGCCGCTGCTTGGTCTGTTTCAATTCTTCTTCAGCCCGATGGCGGATGGTAATATCGCGGATGGTGCCGATGATTTTTTTGCGTCCGTCTGATATGAAATTTCCGGCACTAATCTCCGCCGGAAAAGTGGACCCATCTTTCTTTTTGAGATATCGCAAAGGGACCTGATTACTGGAAGATGGATCTTTTGTTAGAAGTTCTATTTTTTTCCGCGTTTTCTGTGTCTCAGCCGAAATATCTAAAACAATGCGGCCTAAAAATTCTTTTTTTGAATAACCAAAAAGATGTAAGGCCGATTGATTGACATCTTCGATTTGCAGGGTTTCGGCGTCTAAAACGACCACCGCATCCGATTCACTATCAAATAATTGCCGATAGCGCGCTTCGCTTTCTCGCAGCTGTGCTTCTGCCTGCTGCTGCTGTTGCTCCAACCGGATGCGATCCAGGGCATTATCGACGGTATTCAGCAAATCGGTGGATTCAAAAGGTTTTCTGAGGTAATCATAAGCGCCTTTGCGCAGGGCCTTGAGCGCTGATTCCACGGTTATCTCTCCGGTCATGACAATAACCATAGTTGCCGGATATTCCTGACGGATGAGATCCATGACCTGGTAGCCGTCGATGTCCGGCAGCCCGATATCCTGCAGAACCAGATCCACCCGGTTCGCCTGCAGGCATTGAATCGCCTGTTGGCCGTCATTGGCGGTTATGAGCCTGAGGTCCTTACGGCGCAACAGCCGCTTCAGATAGCTGGCAAATCCGGGATCGTCCTCTACGATCAGAATCGTATGCTGAGCAGACATGAATTATTCCTATGCCTAGAAGTGGTTTCAAAACCCCATCTAAGGCCCAATGGCTGCGTTGCCCCGCAAGCGGGATTCGCATCATTTTAGCGGGACCCTTGAACCTGATCTGATGTTTTGAAACCACTTCTAATGATGAGCTGCGAATTTTCGTCTGTTTGGGTGGCTCAAAGGCCGGATTGCGCTGCCACCAACCCTTTCGGCACTTTTACCGGAAAATATATTAGCAGGATTCATGCCAACTGAGAAACTGAGGATTTATCCAAGATAACAAACAGTTGAGTGGAACTCCGTTTGTGGATGGAAAGTTTTGAATAGGCAAATTCTTCCCGAATCATTAATCAAAATCGTCAAAAAAAATGAAATTTTAGTCGAAAAAAACCGATTTGCATGGGCAAGAATATGGGATCCGGTGAATTTTCCATTTATTCTTGACAGAAATCGGCAAGTTGTTTATACGTATCCACTTCGGCCTAATCTTCAATAATTTGAGCGGATTTGCTGCCTATGCCAGGCCCCCGGGAGCTTTTATGGAACACCGTCTGAAAGGACTTATTGAAAAGAACAAAAACGAAATTATCAAAAAATGGTTTGAAGCCACCATTCAAACCTATGCGCCCGACACAGCTCAATTTTATAAGGGCCAGAAAGATCAGTTCGCCAATCCGGTCGGCAACATCACCGCCAGAGGAGTCGAATTTTTGCTGGATCAGCTCCTCAACGATTTCGAGCCGGATGCCGTCAAAACCTATTTAGACCCCATTATCCGAATCCGTGCCGTGCAGAATTTTACCCCCTCCCAGGCCACCGCATTTATTCTCTTGTTAAAAACGGTCCTCAGGGACTGTTTGTCAGACAAACTCCAGGACGCCGCCTTGGTACTGGAATTATTGGCGTTTGAATCCAAAATTGATCAATTGTGCCTGATGGCCTTTGATATTTACATGACGTGTAAAGAAAAAATTTATCAGATTTCAGCCAACGATATGCGCAGCCAAGCCTTGAAGGCTTTTAAGCGGGCGGGCTTAATTGAAGATGAGTCGCCGCAGCCAGGTAAAGTTAAAGGCCTTAAACATTAATTTTTCGGACAGGGGTTTCAGCCAGCCGGGAAAGTCGGTTGTACGGAGCCTCAGAGTGAGGTGCTTTTCAATGAATCTCAGGTACATCATTCCACTGATTGCCGTAATTGTTCTATTTTTAATTTCTTTCCTGGGGGCACAGGTATCGGGCCTCCAATATGTGTTCGGCGTCGTCATTCCCTATTTGGCGATTATCACATTTGTGCTGGGATTTGCCTATCGCATGATCAACTGGTCACGGTCGCCGGTGCCCTTCAGCATCCCCACCACGGGCGGTCAGCAAAAATCTTTGCCCTGGATTCAACATTCCAAGTTTGACAGCCCGGTAAAGGGCTGGCAGATCATCGTGCGGATGGCACTGGAGATTTTAACCTTTCGGTCCCTGTTCAGAAACACCCGCATGAAGTTAACCCAGGGCGGCCGATTGTCCTACCAGCTCGAAATTTTTCTGTGGGTCGGGGCCCTGGCCTTCCATTATGCTTTTCTGGTGGTACTCATCCGCCATCTGCGGCTTTTTATCGAGCCGGTGCCTTTTTTCGTTCAGCTGATCGAAAATGTCGACAGTTTCTTCCGGATTGAGATTATTTATCCGGCTTTTAAATTTGGGGTGCCGGGGGTATATATTTCGGGTTTTGTGCTGTTGGCTGCTGTCAGCTACCTGTTTTTAAGACGGCTTTTTGTACAACAGGTCAAATATATTTCGATTGCATCGGATTACTTTCCGCTGTTTCTGATTTTTGGAATCGCCCTTAGCGGCATCTTTATGCGCTATTTCACCAAGATTGATGTGACCGCCGCCAAAGAGCTGACCCTGGGCCTGGTCACCTTCCGGCCCACCATTCCGGAAGGGGTTAGCGCCATATTTTATGTGCACGTTTTTTTGGTCAGTATTTTGATCGCCTATTTCCCGTTTAGCAAATTGATGCACCTTGGCGGTGTTTTCTTGAGTCCGACCCGCAACATGCCCACCGACACCCGTGCGCGTCGGCACGTTAATCCCTGGAATTACCCGGTACCGGTTCATACCTATGATGAGTATGAAGATGAGTTCCGTGAAAAAATGGTCGAAGTCGGGCTGCCGGTTGAAAAAATGCCGGAAGCCGCGCCCGCAGAAGAACCGGCCTCAGATTCAGAGCCAGAGCAAGAAGAGGAAAAGGAGTAAACTATGGCAGACGAGACACCCAAACCGGAAGAACTCATTCAGATTGATCACCGCCCGCCCAAGACGGATTGGATGGACGTTCCGGTTAATATTCGTAAGGGCATGTACTGTTATGCCTCAAATCCCAAAAGCGTTGAATACGTCGGATTGCCCAATGCCCGGCCGTGGAATCCCTTGGAGGAGGACTGGAAGTTGCCGGAAAACTGGCAGGAGATCCTGCACGAAGGCTTTAAAGAGCGATTGGGAAAATTTCGATCTTTTAAAGTCTTTATGGACATTTGCGTGCGCTGCGGGGCCTGCGCCGACAAGTGCCATTATTTTATCGGAACCGGTGATCCCAAAAACATGCCGGTGCTGCGGGCTGAGCTGCTGCGATCGGTTTACCGCAACGATTTTACCCGTATGGGCAAAATTTTAGGGAAGGTGAACGGCGCCCGGCCCATGACCATCGATGTGCTCAAAGAATGGTGGTACTACCTGTTTCAGTGTTCCGAATGCCGGCGCTGCTCGGTGTTTTGCCCTTACGGCATCGACACGGCCGAAATTACCATCATGGGCCGGGAATTGCTGAACCTGCTGGGTCTCAACATTGACTGGATTGCCACGCCGGTGGCCAACTGCTACCGTACCGGAAACCATCTGGGCATCCAGCCCCACGCCTTTAAAGACATGCTCGATTTTTTTGTTGAAGACATCGAAGAAATCACCGGCGTTCAGTTAGACTACAATATCAATAAAAAAGGCGCCGACATTCTTTTTATTACCCCCTCGGGGGATGTGTTTGCCGATCCGGGCACTTACACCGCCATGGGGTATCTGATGCTGTTTCATTATCTCAAGGAGAAATACGGGCTTGACATCACCTGGAGCACCTATGGTTCCGAAGGCGGCAACTTCGGGTTTTTTACTTCCCATGAGACCATGAAACGGCTCAACTCCAAGATGTATGCTGAAGCCAAACGACTGGGGGTCAAGTGGATCCTGGGCGGAGAATGCGGCCACATGTGGCGGGTGATCAACCAGTACATGGACACCATGAACGGGCCGACCGATTTCCTGGAAGTACCGGTGTCGCCGATTACCGGAACCCGCTTTGAAAATGCCAAATCCAACAAAATGGTGCACATTGCCGAGTTTACCGCCGATTTGATCAAACACGACAAGCTCGAACTGGATCCCAGCCGCAACGATCATTTAAAGGTGACCTTCCATGATTCCTGCAACCCGGCTCGCGGCATGGGGATATTTGACGAACCCCGCTATGTTATTAACAACGTCTGCAATCATTTTTATGATATGCCGGCCAACACTATCCGGGAAAATACCTTCTGCTGCGGCAGCGGCGCGGGTCTGAACGCCGGAGAGGATATGGAGCTGCGGTTGACCGGGGGATTGCCCCGTGCCAATGCGGTTAAACACGTTCACGAAAAACACAGTGTCAACATGCTGGCCTGTATCTGTGCTATCGATCGGGCCGCATTGCCGCCGCTGATGGAATACTGGGTGCCGGAAGTGGACGTTACCGGATTGCATGAAATGGTGGCCAATGCCCTGATTATGCCCGGCGAGAACGAGCGGTCCACCGATCTGCGGGGCGAGGACATTCCGGGTCGCGAGGCCGTCGAAGAAGCTCAAGAAGAATCAGAGGTTGAGTCGGAGGAACAAGCTGATGAATAGTAAAGCATTGATTGTGACGGGAGTGGTCATATTTTTGCTCATCGTTTTATTTCCCTTCTGGTATATGCGGGGCAAAGCCGCCCCCGTACCGGAGGTGGAATTGACACCCAAGGCCAAGGCAGCTCAAAAATGCGTGCGCTCCACGGAATACATGCGCGCCGAGCACATGCAGCTGCTGGACCTTTGGCGGGATTCAGTGGTGCGCGAGAGCAAGCGAATCTATGTCAATCCCCAGGGAAAAGAATTTAATATGAGTCTGAGCAACACCTGTTTGGACTGTCATTCCAATAAAGCCGAATTTTGTGACCGCTGTCACAACTACGCTTCAGTCAGACCTTACTGCTGGAGTTGCCATATTGAAAATCCGAAGGAGAAAACATAATGGATAGCAGCAGAAGACGCATATTACAGTTGCTGGGGGTTTCTGCTCTGGCGTTGACCACCAAGCCGGTCTTCAATGCGTTCGCCAAGGAGGAGGTGGCTGCCGAGGCTGAAGCCGTGATAAAAGCGGGGGCCAAAGCGCTGAAGGCCAAACAGTGGGCCATAGTCATCGATGCCCGTAAGTTCGAATCTGAAGCGGATCTGGAGCCCCTGATTGAAGCCTGCCACAAGATTCACAACGTTCCACGTTTGCAGAACAAAAACCATGAAATCAAATGGATTTGGGGTACGCACTATCACAATGCTTTTCCGGGCAAGGCCGCACGGTTTTTGGCCGAGGAGGTTGAGCATCGCCCCTTTCTGGTTTTGTGCAACCATTGTGAGAATCCGCCCTGCGTGCGGGCCTGTCCGACCAAAGCCACTTGGAAACGCGAAGTTGACGGCATCGTGCTCATGGATTTTCACCGCTGCATCGGATGCCGCTTTTGCATGGCGGCCTGCCCGTTCGGTGCCCGAAGTTTTAATTACCGGGATCCGCGACCGTTTATTGCCGAAACCAATAAAAAATTTCCGACCCGCATGAAAGGTGTGGTCGAAAAATGTAATTTTTGTGCTGAACGACTGGCGGTGGGTCAATTACCGGCCTGTGTGGAGGCCTCAAACGGCGCGCTGGCTTTCGGGGATTTATACGATCCGGAATCGGACGTTCGCAAACTGATCAAAACCAATTACACCATTCGTCGTAAACAGACCCTGGGAACCGAGCCCAGTGTTTACTACATCGTGTGAGGTGAATAATGCTTGAATTAGCGATTAAAGGCGGTAAAAAATATTATGGCTGGATGACCCTATTGATGGTCATCGTCGGAATCGGCTTTCTCCTTTATTTAAAGCAGCTCGACTTCGGACTCGGGATTACCGGCTTGAGCCGGGATGTGTCCTGGGGGTTTTACATTGCCAACTTTACCTTTCTGGTGGGTGTGGCCGCCGGAGGGGTCATGGTGGTGCTGCCCTATTACCTGCATGATTATAAAGCCTTTGGCAAAGTTACCATTTTAGGTGAGTTTCTGGCGATCGCTTCGGTGGTCATGTGTGTGACCTTTATCCTCGTCGATCTGGGCCAACCCATGCGGATCATGAATGTCTTTTTGTATCCGAGCCCCAATTCGGTGCTGTTCTGGGACACCATCGTTTTAAACGGCTACCTGTTTTTGAATATCATTATCGGCTGGAACGTGCTGGAGGCCGAGCGCAACGGCGTTCACTACCAAAAATGGTTAAAGCCATTGATCTACATTTCGATTCCCTGGGCCGTCAGCATTCACACCGTGACGGCCTACCTTTACTGCGGTCTGCCGGGCAGAGGCTTCTGGATGACCGCCATACTGGCGCCGCGCTTTTTGTCTTCCGCATTTGCCGCCGGTCCGGCCCTGCTGATTTTATGCTGCCTGATCATTCGGCGGGTGAGCAGCTTTGATCCCGGCCGGGAGCAGATTCAATCCCTGGCCAAAATTGTGGCTTACGCGATCTGCGTCAATGTGTTTTTCTTTCTGTGTGAAGTATTTGTAGCCTTTTACAGCAATATTCCCGAGCACATGGATCACATCAAATACCTGTTTGTGGGCCTGCACGGCCACGGGGCCTACGTGCCCTGGATGTGGGCCTCCATGATTTTGATGCTGATCGGCATTATCCTGACCGTCAACCCCATCACCCGTAAAAACGAGGGCGTGCTGGCCGTGGCCTGCGTGGTGATTTTTTTAGGTACCTGGATCGATAAGGGACTGGGTATGATTGCCGGCGGTT
>Ga0316196_10001542_pt1 | contig 10102 bp, 9 predicted proteins | sample Eddsed2cm_MG_FD_204938 | JGI IMG/M metagenome (GOLD analysis project Ga0316196, IMG submission 204938) | Coastal sediment microbial communities from Maine, United States - Eddy sediment 2 cm | ecosystem: Environmental > Aquatic > Marine > Coastal > Sediment | place: USA: Maine | collected... | reverse complement strand
CAGTGGCTTGCCCATCCATTCCGTGCTGGTCGAGGAGGGACTGGACATTGCCAACGAGCTTTATCTGAGCCTCGTTGTGGATCGGGCCACCCGTCGGGTGACTTTCATGGCGTCCTCCGAGGGCGGCGTGGACATCGAGCAGGTGGCGGCGACCGCGCCCGAGAAGATCCTGTCTGAAGCGGTTAGTCCGGTGACCGGTCTGCAGGCGTACCAGTGCCGCAAGCTCGGTTTCGGTATGGGCCTGACGAAGGACCAGGTTGAAAAGCTGGGGAAGGTCATGATGGGCCTGTATGCCTTGTTCTCCGACAGCGATGCCAGTCTGGTGGAGATCAACCCCCTGATCGTCACCGCCAACGGTGAGTTGCTGGCGCTGGACGCCAAACTCAATCTCGACGACAACGCCCTGTACCGGCACAAGGATCTGGCTGAGTTGCGTGACCCCAGTCAGGAAGACCTGCGTGAGAACCAGGCTCATGAGATCGGTCTCAACTATGTGGCGTTGGACGGCAATATCGGCTGCATGGTCAATGGTGCCGGTTTGGCCATGGCCACCATGGACATGGTCAAGCTGCACGGTGGAGAGCCGGCGAACTTTCTGGATGTGGGGGGCGGCGCCACCGCAGAGCGCGTAACCAAGGCCTTCAAACTGATTCTGTCCGACCAGGGCGTGCGGGCTATCCTGGTCAATATTTTCGGCGGTATTGTCCGCTGCGATCTCATAGCCGCGGGTGTTGTTTCCGCAGCCAAGGAAGTGGGACTGTCGATTCCTGTCGTGGTCCGGCTTCAAGGCACCAATGTAGAGGTCGGTCGTACGATATTGTCGGAGGCGGGCATGAACATTATTGCCGCTGATGATTTGACCGATGCCGCCAAGCAGGTGGTTGCGGCAGCCAAGTGAGTTCGAATCGGCACGGCGAGCGCGACAGGGATCCAGCCTCATGAGCATTCTCATCGACAAGAACACGCGGGTCATTTGCCAGGGCTTCACCGGTTCGCAGGGTACGTTTCATTCCAATCAGTGCATCGAGTACGGCACCAAACTGGTGGGCGGCGTCACCCCCGGCCGCGGTGGCGAGTCCCATCTCGGCCAACCGGTGTTTGACACGGTTGCAGACGCGGTAGACGAAACTGGCGCCGAAGCATCCATGATTTATGTGCCGGCGCCGTTCGCGGCGGATGCAATTCTGGAATCCGTTGACGCGGGCATCAAGGTCATCGCTTGCATCACCGAGGGCATACCGGTAATGGACATGCTCAAGGTCAAGGCGGCGCTCGATGGCAGCGACGTGAAGCTGGTTGGTCCCAACTGCCCCGGTGTCATTACGCCGAACCAGTGCAAGATGGGCATCATGCCGGGACACATCCATAAACCCGGCAAGATTGGTATCGTTTCTAGATCAGGTACCTTGACCTATGAAGCCGTGTATCAGACCACCCAGTCCGGCTTGGGGCAAAGCACCTGTGTTGGTATCGGGGGTGACCCCGTGCACGGGCTGAACTTCATCGACGTCCTGCAGATGTTCGAAGCGGATAGCCAGACCAAGGGCATTGTGATGGTGGGCGAGATTGGCGGCACCGCTGAGGAAGAGGCGGCCGTCTATATAAAGAGCAAGGTTCGTAAGCCGGTTGTGGCCTACATTGCCGGTGTGACAGCGCCGCCGGGCAAGCGTATGGGCCATGCAGGTGCAATCATCAGTGGCGGTAAAGGCACGGCCAAGGAAAAGTTTGCAGCGTTGGATGCGGCCGGTGTGGTCACGGTCCGTTCGCCGGCCGACATCGGGGCCCGGATGCTGGAATTTTTTGTCTGACAGTTTTTCCCGCCGTCTGCCCAGTGATTTGGATGAACGGCGATAAGCGTTTCCCGCTGTCGTGGTTCCACGCTTCCGTTCATGCCTCTTCAGGCGGCGGATTCGGCAGCGCTCAGGAGGGCGCCAAATGAGCAACTCCAAGGCGTCGCTTACCGTTGTCATGGCGCAAATTGATTTGCTGGTGGGGGATCTGCGGGGCAACATCGAGCGCGTCGTAGACAGCGCCGAGCGGGCGCGTGACCAACTCGGTGCGGGGCTGGTTGTGTTCCCCGAACTCACGCTCACGGGTTACCCACCGGAGGACCTGCTGCTGAGGCCTGAGTTTGTCGCCGCCGCCGAAGCAGCGGTGGACGAAGAGCGCGAGCGCGTTGCCGGCGTCGATCTGGTCGTAGGGCATCCGGTTTGGGAGCAGGCCGGGCTTTACAATGCGGCCTCCTGGCTCTCCAACGGCGAAGTCCGAGCGCGCTATCGCAAAATGTTGCTGCCCAACTATGCGGTGTTTGACGAAAAGCGCTATTTCCAGGCGGGCGATCAGGCCTGCGTGATCCAGGTGGATGGATTCTCACTGGGAATCACCATTTGTGAAGACATCTGGCAGCCGGAACCGGCAGCCCAGAGCAAGGCGGCCGGGGCCGAGGTGCTACTCAACCTTAATGCGTCGCCATATGGCCTGGACAAAATGGGTGAGCGAGAAGAGGTGATCCGGCGACGGGTGGATGAAACGGGTATGCCCATCGTCTACGTGAATCTGGTGGGTGGTCAGGACGAGCTGGTTTTTGACGGTGGCTCACTGGTCATGGGTGCCGATGGAGTCGTATTGCGACGCACGGTTCAGTTCGACCAGACGCTGGTGCCCATCCAGATGCGGCGGGATGCGAGCGCGGTGGTGATCGCAAGGGGCGAGATAGCACCCACACCATCACAGGAGGAAACCGTCTACCGGGCCATCGTCATGGGTGTGCGGGACTACGTGGGCAAGAATGGATTTCCCGGCGTCGTGCTAGGCCTGTCCGGCGGTATCGATTCCGCACTGACGCTGGCCATCGCAGTCGACGCCCTCGGGGCCGATCGCGTTTTGGCGGTGATGATGCCATCACGCTACACGGCCGATATGAGCAACAGCGATGCCCTGGCCCAATGCCGACTGTTGGCTGTTGCGCACAAGACCTTACCCATCGAGCCTGCCTTTGAGACTTTTCTGGATATGCTCGCGCCGGTGTTTGGCGACGCTCCGGTGGACGCGACCGAGGAGAATATCCAGGCGCGCTGCCGCGGCATTCTGCTGATGGCCATTTCCAACAAATCCGGGCGTATGGTGCTGTCAACCAGTAACAAGAGTGAGACAGCGGTCGGCTATTCGACTCTGTACGGCGACATGGCGGGTGGTTTCGCGCCCATAAAGGATGTGCCCAAGACGCTGGTGTACCGCCTGGCCGACTATCGGAACAGCCGCTCGCCCGCTATTCCGCAAAGGGTCATCGATCGTCCGCCGTCCGCCGAACTGCGCCCCGACCAGACCGACCAGGACAGCCTGCCCCCATATGAGGTGCTGGACGCAATTCTGCATCGTTTCGTGGAACTGGACTGGTCGACCCAGCGGATTGTGGCTGAGGGCTATGAATCCGAAGTTGTGGAGCGGGTTGCGCGGCTGGTCATACTCAACGAGTACAAACGCCGCCAGGCCGCGCCGGGTGTGCGTATTACGCCCAGGGCATTTGGCCGCGATCGCCGCTATCCGATCACCTCGGGTTTTCGCGGCTCGGTTCCCACGGGGTCAGAATAGACGGCCGGCGGCCAGCCGCGCCGGTTGATCAGCCCGGGCTCAAAACGTCTGCCCCATGGCTTGCCGATTACGGTGCCGATGCAGCCGTCGGCATAGGCTGCAGGAGGTTCGCATCAGGTAAAAAACGCCGAGCATACCGCCGCCGAAAAACATCAGTATGCAGGCAATCAGATTCCAGTCGCTGACCAGCCCGGTGACAAATGTCAGGACGCCCGCAAGCCCCAGTATGTAGAGCGCGATGTATGGCAACGCTTTCTTGCAGTCCTGACAGATTCTCATGGTCTTCAAAGCTCCGTTTGGACGGTTCGCAGCGGTGTTGGCAGGCATCCGCTACGGATCCGGGCACGCACCGCAAGGCGCCAACCGTGCCGCCGGCAGATGGCCTTTCCGCGGTGATTCTCGGAACTGGGCAGGCGGTGGCCAGGTGTACGGAGCCAGATTGGCCTCATCGACGGGGTTCCGCATTGATTTCGCACAATTCTTGATGCCGACTGATGGCATGCGCCATGCTCGGCTCGGAACCGTGTCGGGGTTGGCGGGGGCGATCGGGCTGCCAGCCGCCAGAGGATGCTGAATTGGATCTCTCCGCGAACCGCTCGGGTCAGGATGCACCATCGCCGCGTCGCGCTGTGCCGGCGGCAGCCACTGCGGGCATGCTGGTACTTGCTGCCGCCATGGGCATTGGTCGATTTGCCTACACCCCTCTGTTACCGGGTTTACAGGAGGCTTTGGGGTGGACCATCGCCCAGGCGGGGGATGTGGCCAGTGCCAATTTCCTGGGCTACCTTGGCGGTGCCCTGGCGGCGGCGTTTCTGGTGAACCGGCCTCAACGGCGGGTTTGGCTGGTGCTGGGGATGGTGCTCAGCGTGGTGACAACAGGGTCCGGGGTTTGGGCCGGGACGCTATCGCACTGGTTGATACTGCGTTTTCTATCGGGTCTGGCAAGTGCCTTCTGTCTGGTGCTGGGCACGGCTGTGGTGGTGGAGGCCCTGGTTCGATTGCGCCGACCGCAGCTTGCCGCGCTGCATTTTGGCGGTGTGGGTATCGGCATTGTCCTGTCCGTGTTGATGGTGGAGGTCGCGAGGCTTTGCGGTGCATCCGTGTTCGGGCAGTGGGGGGCGTTGGGTGGACTGAGCGCTTTGCTGATGGGCCTGGCCGGCTGGGGCCTGCGGGATCTTCCGGCAGGGCGGGCCAACCCAGGCGACAGCCGTCGAGCGCCTCGCATCGGTTCCGGAATAGGGCGCTGGGGTGGGCCCCTGGCACGCACGATATGGGCGTATGGCTTGTATGGTTTCGGCTATGTGGTCACCGCCACTTTTATCGTGGCCATGGCCAGGCGGGTGGAGCATGCGGAACTGATCGAGCCCCTGACCTGGCTCATGGTCGGCCTGTTAGCGGCCCCGTCGGTGCTGCTATGGCAGTGGCTGGCCGGACGACATGGTTTGTTCACCGCGTTGCGGGCCGCCTACCTGGTCGAGGCCGTGGGCGTGCTGCTGGCGGGCTTCGGCACCGGCCAGGTGGCTTTGCTGTTGGGTGGCGCACTGTTGGGAGCCACTTTTATGGGCATTGTTGCTCTGGGCCTGGCGGGCGCCCGCCAGTTGGCTGTTACCGATCAGGATCGGGCCATGGGCTGGATGACGGTGGCGTTCGGTCTGGGTCAGCTCCTGGGCCCGGGGATCGCCGGCCGAATGGCACACATCAGCGGTGGCTTTGAACTCCCGTCGTTATTGGCCGCGGGGCTGTTGCTGCTCGGCATCGGGTTACTCTGGGGAATACAGCAGAAATGATCCGCTCATGCTAGAGCAAGAGCCTCTGGTCGCGGTGCCCCGTGAGTCGGTGCGGGATGCGGTTTGTGTTTGGCTGGAGCGGGCCGTGATCGGGCTGGGTTTGTGCCCCTTTGCCGGTGAACCCCATGGCCAAGGGCGAGTGCGGATTCAGGTCAGTGCGGCACGAACCGAACATGTGCTGCTGCTGGATTTGTATGACGCGATAGCGGGCTTGCTGCTGGCCAGGCCCGAGGCGGTGGAAACCAGCCTGCTGGTGGTTCCGGATATGCTCAGGGATTTTGGCGCCTACAATCAGTTCCTGGATCAAGTGGACGCGCTGCTGGCGGAGTACGATTGGGAGGAGGTTGTCCAGATTGCCAGTTTTCACCCGGACTATCGCTTCCAAGGCACTCATCCCGATGACGATTCCAACCTTACCAACCGGTCGCCCTATCCGATTCTGCACATTCTTCGCCAGGCGAGTGTGGACCGGGCCGTGCGGATGCACCCGGATCCCACAGGCATCCCCGATCGGAATATTGCCAGGATGGAGCGGCTCAGTGATGCCGAGAAGCGGCACTGCTTCCCCTTTCTCTCCGGTTTCCAGGAAGACTGAGTCGCGGGCTGATCTCGACGGAAAATCGCCATGCTGATCATATCGAGCCGCGTTGCCATTCCAGATCAGGAGATTGAGATCTCGGCGGTGCGCGCCCAGGGTCCGGGGGGGCAGAATGTCAACAAGACATCGACAGCGGTCCAGTTGCGTTTCGACATCGACAGCTCGTCTCTGCCGGATCTCTATAAGACGCGTTTGCGAAGCGTGAAGGACAGACGCATCACCGCAGACGGTGTCGTGGTGATCAAGGCGCAGCGTCATCGAAGCCAGGACCGGAATCGGGAGGACGCGCTGCAGAGACTTGGCGAGTTGATCCGCGGCGTTATGCGGGATTCCAAGCGTCGCGTACCGACCAAGCCCAGCCGGGCTGCGCTTCGGCGCAGGGTGGACGAGAAAGTTCGGCGTGGCCGGGTCAAGTCGCTGCGCCGTCCGCCCGAGGACTGAGCGATGATTCCCGAACCGTCGGGTCGCATCGTGCCCTATCTCATTTTGGCGGCCCTGGGAGGTGTCGGATTTTGACTGATCGCAGACCGCCTTCGGGCGCGGCCCACGGCGACCCGTTGATCCACAATTTCGTCGATGGACGTCCCGGGCATTGCCCTGGATGTGGACGACTGTTGCCTCTGCGGGCAATCATCCTGGCGCTCTGGCCCACCCGGCTCAAGTGTCCCAACTGCGGGAAAGGTCTGCGGTTTGAACGCGTGTGGGATGTCGTGGGGACGCTCATCGCCGTGGTTTGCCTGCTCAGCACCCTGGTCGTGTTCAGACTTACCAGCCCGGGCCTGGCCGTGGGCGAGCGTTGGGTTTGGGTCGCGCTGCTTGCCATCGGCCTGATTTTTTCGGAATGGTGGGCGGCCCGCATTCTCAGAAAACGTGCGCTGCAAACGGTGTCGAGAGATGGCCACCCGGGATGACGTGGTGCGGCTCATCGGGCCTGGATGCCGTGGCCGTCCGAAGCCAGGAAAGCGCCCGCGAGCCGTCGGCTGCGGTTAGACTGTGATCCGATCGCACGACCCCCTTATCAAGGAACCAATGTCATGAAGTTGCGTTACTCACCCACATCGCCCTTTGTTCGCAAGGCCACAGTCACCCTTCTGGAGAAGGGGCTTGAGGACAGGGTAGAGCGTGTCGCCACCGACCCGTGGGCGACTGATACCGATCTTCCGAGTGACAATCCTCTTGGGAAGGTGCCCACGCTGATTCTGGACGATGGGCGGATTTTGCATGACAGTCCGGTGATTTGTGATTATCTGGACAGTCTGAGCGAGTCGCCGAAGCTGATTCCCGCTACCGGCGCCCTGCGTTGGGATGTCTTAACCATGCAATCCGTGGGTGACGGCATTCTCGATGCCACGGTGCTGCATTTTCTTGAGAACGCGAAACGGCCGGCCGAGGCGCGTTGGGCGTTCTGGTCGGATCGGCAGCTGGACAAGGTCCGCGCTACGCTCGATCTGCTGGAGCGCGCACCGGGCTGCCTGGAAGGCCCGATCAACCTGGGTCAGATTACGGTAGCCGTCGCCCTGGCCTATGTTGACTTCAGACTCGCGGAAGAGGACTGGCGGAATCGGTGCCACCACCTGGCCGCCTGGTATCGAGCGTTCTCATCGCGCCCGTCCATGCTGGCCACCGTACCCGTCGCTCCGAGCTAGAAGGAAAGCGTTTAGAACCCGATGGACTTGCAGCGTGGTCTCGATGTCAGCCGCATGGGGCGCGCGCCAGATCGGCCACCCAGCCCGACAGGGTATCGGCGTCCATGACCGGCCCGGTGTGGCCGCCCTGGGCCAGATCGCATCCCAGGTTTCGCAGCATGTCCAGCTCTTCCTCGCTGTCCACCTGTTCGGCCACTGTTTCAAGCCCAAGGCCGCGGGCCAGGTCGACTGCCGATCGCACGATAGCGGTATTGATGGGATCTCTTGTCATGCCGCGGACAAAGCCGCCGTCGATCTTCAGAACGTCGATGGGAAGCTGGCGCAGGTAGGTGAGCGGCGTATGGCCGGTCCCGAAATCGTATATCGCAACCCCGACCCCCAGGTCCTTGAGTTGCTCCAGCACACGGATACCCTGCGCCAGTTCCTGGGTCAGACAGGTTTCCGCCAGTTCCAGAATCAGCTGTTCGGCACTCAGATTGGTTGCTTCCAATACACCTCGGACGCGCTCGGCGAGATCCGATGCCAGTGGCTGTCGGGAGCTGAACTTGATCGAGATGGGTGGGCACTGCCCGGATTGTGCCTGCAGTGAGCTGATCCGCTCGCTGGCCGCGCGCAGCAGCCAAAGATCCGCAGCTTGTGCCATGCCGCCTGATTCCAACACCGGCATGAACTGGTCCGGAGAGATTCTTCCGACGCCATCGTGAGTCCAGTCCAGCACGGCCGCGGCCCGGGTGAAGGCCCGCTCGGACAACGCCACCTGAGGCTGAAACCCCAGGCCCAATGTCTCTTCTTCGACCGCGCGCCGCAGCTCGGCTTCGAGCTCGAATCGGCCATGCGTCTGGTCCAACCCATCGTGCTCAAACAAGCGGTAACTCCGGCACCCCACGCCACGCGCGTCCCGGGCCGCGATGCCTGCTTCGGTGATCATGGGTCCGGGCTGACTTGACTGTCCGGCTTCATGCATTCGGATGCCGATATACGGTGTCACCGCCAAATGGGTATCGGCAAGTTCCAGCGGCGCCTGAAACGCCGTCAGCAGTTGTTGCGCGAGCTGTCTTACGTGACCCGGATCACCGGCGCCGGGAAACAGAATCAGGAACCGTTGAGGTCCCAGTCGGCTGACCGTAGCGGTCGGCCCGGCCGCCCGCACCACCGCTTCGGCCACGACCCGGGTGCAGGCCTCCAGGTCAGAGTTCAGGCCGGCTTCGTAGTCCAGCGCCAGTGCCATCAGGGCGGCGCTGCCGCCGGCGGCATTGGTGACAAGTATGGCCTGGCGCAGTCGCTCCTCGAGGACGGCTTGGTCGGGCAGGCCGGTTACAGGATCACAGCGATCGGACCCGCTCGTGCATTGGCCGGATGATGCCGGGTTGGCCACGTCCAGGAAGATCCCGAACAAGCCGCTGTTTTCAGCGTTGTCGGTAGTGGCCGGTTCGGCGCACAGGCGCAGGGTACGTTCGTCCTGACCGCGGCTCCGAACGCGAAACTCCAAAGTGCGGGCAAGATTGCCAGGGTGTTTGCCGGGGTTGAAAACCCCGCCCACCCTGGCGGCGTCCATTGGCACGACCCGCTCCAAGAACGCGTCCAGAGTGGGTCGCGTGTTGCTTGGCAGCCCCAGCAGTCCCGGTAGACCCTGGCACCAATGCAACTGCTCGGTCTGGTAGTCGTACTCCCAGTAAACCATGCGCGCCAGCTTCTTTGCTCGCCGCAGGTGCTCGATCTCTCGTGCGGCACTGTGGGCGATGCGAACACTCTCCAGGCCGTGCCTCAACCGTTGACGCAACAGTGTGGGATCGATGGGCTTGGTCACGAAATCCGAGGCACCGGCGTCGAAGGCACGCTGCGCGCCGTCGGCCGTGTTGATATCGGACAGGGCCAGCACTGGGACCAGCCGGTGTCCGTTGGCAGCGCGTACACGTTCCAGTAGATCGAATCCATCGACACCCGGTATGGACATATCCAGGACGATCATGTCGGGTCGCTCGCGGCAGATCTGCTGGAGCAGCGTATCGGGGCTGTTGAACGCCTGGGGTACGCAGCCGCATTCCGCCAGGCAGTTCGCGATCTGCCGATACAGATCCGGTCCGCCGTGTGCTACCAGAACCCGTGGTGATGCCGCGGTGGCGGATGAAGGGGGTACCGTGTTTAAGTTGTCGTTGGCATGATCTTCTCTGATCCTGGCCAGCCCAGGACCGCCGGTCGACTTGTCCATTCGGTGTCTTCCACTTTGTAATTATTATTGTTGTGGTCACATTTGACCCGTCATTGCGCGGGCTTGCGGGAGTGTGTCCCCGTTTTTTATGTCCATCCCTCAGCAAGTCGCATGCCCAGCCGGAAGGCCTAGGGAAGTTCTTATCAATTGATACGAATCGCGTTTCGGTCCACAAGGGCGCAGATGCGAGGCTCCCGGCGCAGCGCCATAGTCATTCTATGGCCAAGCCGGGAAACGCGGCAGATGTGCCCTTGTGGGCGAAACCCCGGAG
>Ga0316196_10001539_pt1 | contig 10110 bp, 9 predicted proteins | sample Eddsed2cm_MG_FD_204938 | JGI IMG/M metagenome (GOLD analysis project Ga0316196, IMG submission 204938) | Coastal sediment microbial communities from Maine, United States - Eddy sediment 2 cm | ecosystem: Environmental > Aquatic > Marine > Coastal > Sediment | place: USA: Maine | collected... | reverse complement strand
GGTGCGTTTCCGCTGATCATTTTTATGGGCGTCGGGGCAATGACAGACTTCGGCCCTTTGCTGGCCAACCCGAAAACACTCTTTCTTGGCGCTGCCGCCCAGTTTGGTATCTTTGCTACCGTTTTAGGTGCTGTTGGTATCAGCGCTATGGGCTGGATTGATTTCAGTATAGCCGATGCAGCGGCTATCGGTATTATCGGTGGTGCGGATGGGCCAACCGCAATTTTTGTCGCCAGCAGACTGGCACCTGAGCTGCTCGGAGCCATTGCCGTCGCCGCTTATTCCTACATGGCACTGGTGCCAATTATTCAGCCGCCAATTATTCGATTATTGACCTCGCATGAAGAGCGCTGCATCGAAATGGTTCAGCTACGTCATGTATCACGAACTGAGAAGATCATTTTCCCTCTGTCATTACTGGCACTGGTGGCCATACTGCTGCCTGCAGCAACACCTCTTCTGGGTATGTTTACACTCGGCAACCTGATGCGGGAAAGCGGTGTTGTGGATCGACTCAGTGATACAGCACAAAATGCCCTGATCAATACTGTTACGATTTTTCTTGGTCTCGGTGTAGGTTCAAAAATGAGTGCTGAACATTTTCTTAACACCAAAACGCTGGGTATTCTTGCGCTTGGTATTGTTGCCTTCGGTATTGGTACCGCTACGGGCATCCTGATGGCGAAGTTGATGAACAAGGTTGCAAAGCACAAAGTCAATCCTCTTATAGGCTCTGCAGGTGTATCCGCCGTGCCAATGGCTGCGCGAGTTTCCAATCGAATGGGCCTGGAAGCCAATCCGCATAACTTCCTGTTGATGCATGCTATGGGCCCCAATGTCGCAGGCGTCATCGGCTCGGCTGTTGCCGCCGGCGTTATGCTGGCATTTCTAGGCTGATATAACCGGCAACCTGGTTGTTACGTTGCACAGATAGAGCCAGCTCCTGGTCAATTACTGAATGTTAAAACATATACTTTACTTCACGTTACCGTTCATTACCTATTCTGCTTTTGCATCGGGGATCGCACAGTTCAACGGTGTCGATGGTGGCGAGGAGTACACACTGAAGCTGGAATACCTTGACAGAAATACATCACGGATTGATGCGAATAAAAAAGGTGATGTTAACAGTTACCTGTTATTCAAAGAAAAGCAGGCACAGGTCATTGCTGAATACCAGGGAAACACCCTGGTCATGGATCTGGCCAATATCAGCACGATGGCACAGAATTTAGGTGTTATGAGCGTACTCGGAATCGATTCTGACACATTACAGATAGATATCATCAGCATGCAAGCGACTGGTAAAAAAGAGAAAATTGCAGGTATCGAGGGGGAGGTATACAAGCTCAGCTGGAGCAGAAATAATATAAGACAGCAGGATGAACTGGTTTTAAGCAAAAACAGCCAGGCATGGGAGTATACAGAAGCCCTGGCCAGTGCGGTAGACACTATTAACAGTTCGAGTACCTCAATAAACATTAAAGCTGATCTACTGCTTGGCAGGATCAGCAAAGAAAAACTCGGTGTACTTCGTCTTGGCAACCGTTTCCGTCTGGTTTCAGTGCTGAATAAACCGGATGATCCAGCACGGTTCAATACACCGGGTACCAGTTTCACAATACCGAATCTTGGCGGCTTGCTAGAGAACCTGTAATCAAATGTCGTAAGATAAATATTAATTTAGAAATAATCAGGAGATCTATCATGAGAAAAATCGGCTTAATACTTTTTCTGCTGTCACCCGCGACGGTTTTTGCGCAACAAATGAGTCAGCAAGATATGCAGGATATGATGGTCCAGGTGCAGGAAGTTCAGGCATGTATGCAAACCATTGATCAGAATGAACTGAATAAGCTACAGGAAGAATCAAAAAAAATTGAGGCTGAGGTCAAAAGCCTGTGCAATAACAGTAAAAGAGATGAAGCGCAGGATAAGGCAATGGCATACAGCAAGGAAGTGATAAACTCTGCCGCAATGGCAACAATGCGAAAATGCACCGAAAACCTGTCAGGTGCGCTGAAAGGAATGATGCCGGACCTGTCTCCTGAAAAAATAGCAAAAGATTTCAGTGACAAACACGTATGTGACGAGATATAAATAACGATTTAATCAATACTGAATATGGCTGTAAATTATAGAGTAGCCGTGCAAGTAAAGCCTTATAACCAAATGGAGTTTATATAATGATTAAGTCCGTAAGTAAGCAACGTATAGCTAGTATCAGCCTGCTCCTGTTGCTGGTCCCCTTTCTATTCACAAATACTGCCACAGCAGCTCCAGCGCAAGAAATTGATGCCAAGGTTGATGCCACGCTGAAGATTTTTCGTGCCCAGGTTCCTGGTGCAGATCAGTATCTCAGTGTAGCCAAAGGCGTGCTGGTGTTTCCTAGTATTTTCAGGGCAGGCGTAGTTGTTGGTGGTGAATACGGTGAAGGCGCGCTAAGAATTAATGGAAAAACAGTCGAATACTGGAGTCTTGCATCTGCCTCAATCGGTTTTACGTTTGGTGCACAGACCGAGTCACTGTTATTAGTGTTTCTTAACGAGGAAGAGCTGATTAAATTCCGTAACAGTGAAGGCTGGAGAGCGGGAATTGATGGGTCTGTTGCAATTGTCGAATGGGGAAGCTCTGATAACCTCAATACAATGGATAGCAAGGATTCTATTCTTGGATTTGCCTTTGGTAATAAAGGACTGATTGCCAATGTTTCTCTCGAAGGGTCCAAGTTTATTCTTCTTAATAAAGATAAATAAATCTTTTTAGTCGTAAGCCAGCAGGTTAAAAGGCATTTGCTCCATGCCTTTAACCTTTACCTGACGTAAACCTTTATTTCTGCAGCTTTTCAGTGGCCTTCGTTCTCGATTCTTCAACCTCTATTATAGATTTGAAAGTGAGATAATATTTCATTATGTTGGCCACATAGTGCACCGGTTCACTACTGGCAAAGCGTCGAGTTGCATACTCTACATTGAAGAACCATTTATTGGGATTCTTCCCCAGTTGTTTCGCTTTCTTCCGCATTTTAACAATTTTCGCCGGTCCAGCGTTATAAGCTGCCAGGGTGAATGCAAGTTGTTCAATGGGATCGATCCCCGGGTCAGAAAAATATCTTGAGCGCAGAAATGCCAGGTATTTAGTCGCAGCATGTATGTTGTTGTCAGATGATTTTTTCACCCCTTTAATATTTATATTTTTATCTGCTGCGGTGGATGGTTTTATCTGCATCACACCGACAGCACCATGGGTGCTTTTTACATTCTGATTCAGTTTTGACTCCTGGTATGCCAGTGCTGTTAGCATTACCCAGTCAATGTTGTATTGATTGCCGTATTTTATGAATGATTGCTGATACTTATGTAACCGCTTCAGCGCGCTGTCACTAACAGGATTAGTGATCCATTTCGTGTTTTTGTAGTAGCGATTGAATAATATGTTGCCGCTTTTCGTACCCTGTTTGTATTTTTTAAGAAAGATGTTGAGTTTATAAAGCAGGTCTTTATCACTTTTTCTTACCGCCCAGGCTATCTGGCTTCCAGTGTTGATAGCCGCACCTGTTTCAGGGACTATATTGTCCAGTACTTTAGACCAGATGTCGGCAATATGGCTGTCGACGACAGTGTAATGATAAATGCCGGCATTGAGCATTTGCAGGATATCTTCACTGGCAAGGCTTTTATCTGCCTGGACGATTTCGGCTAGTGGTTTATTTTGCTTCTTAAGTTCACTATTTAAACGCTGAAGATTAGAAAAGTAACTGCTACCCCTGACGACATGAACGAGTTTGCCAGATAAGTCCTGGGCTCTATCAATATCCTGGGCCGTTTTACTGCGGACGACAATCTCTGAAATATTTGTTCGATACGGGTTAGTGAAGACAACCTTTTTTTTGCGTTCAGGGGTAATTGTCATTCCTGCTGCAATAACATCTCCCTGGCCACTTAACAGGGCTGGAATCAGTTGCTCGAAAGGAAGGGCAATAAAGATTAAGTGAATTTTTTTATCTGCAGTCAGGCCTTTATTGAGATAATTCTCGAAGGAGTGCATCAGTTCATATTCGAGCCCTGCCTGTTTGCCTTTGACGATAAAATAGTTCGTCGCATTGTAATTGACCAGAACTCGTATCGATCGTTTCCCGGTCTTTATGGGGTCAACTTTACGATTCTCCAGCACTCCTTTAATCTCTTCACCCATTATTAAATTTTCTTCAACAGTTGCGGCCTTTGTCGAAAAATTGGGTTGCAGGAATGATAAAAGAATAACGACGACTACGTGCGGTATCTTAGAAATCGTGTTTAGAGTTGTCATAAATGGCAGTCGCTAATTCCTGTCGGTTTCAGGTATACACTCGTTTGTTGATATTGGCGAGTGCATGCAGAATTTATTTCGCCTGAGTTTTCTCCTGTTTCCGGTCTTCAGCTGCCAGGCCCACAAGATAATTTACCACGCTGAACATTTCCTCATGACCGCCGGCGAGCGATGAAGATACCAGGTAACGCCCATCAACGATGATCGAGGGGACACCGGTAATCCCATATCGTTTAGTCATGATTTGTGCCTGCCGACTGAGTGAATCGACGCTGAATGAGTTGTAGGCATCTATAAATTCCTTCCTGTCGACACCCTGTGTTGCGACAAAGTCGGCTATCTGGTCTTCCGTCATCAGCTTCTGGTTCTTTGCGTGCATGGCATCCATCATGGCATGGTGAAGTTTTTCCGTTTGATCAAGGGCTTCAAAGGAATAGTATGCACGTGCGTGGGGAACCCAGCTGTCGCGGAAAATTCCAGGCATACGAAGAAATTCGGCATTGGCAGGTTTCGCCTCATTTAGCCATTTATTTAACGGTGCTTCAAGATGATAGCAATGCGGGCAGCCATACCAGAATATTTCCCTTACCTCGACCTTGTCACCGGTGCTGACGGGGAATGGCTTGCCGTATTTTGAATACTCAATACCTTCTGAATATTGTTCTGCCATCAGTAGTGTTGGCGACAGAAAAAGCAGTATTAGCAGAAGCAGTGATTTTTTCATGGTCATTTCAATATCCTTGTAGGTTATCGTAGATAGAAGATGATATCTCAGGCCTGAGGATATTTGTACTCAAGACCCTGTAGTAATTTGTCATGTATACCCTCAAAGCCGCCATTACTCATGACCAGGATATTGTCGCCTGGCTCGGTCATCGATATTACTTCATCAACCAGCATATTTATCTTGGTTTGAATACTGGGCGAGCACTCGTTTTCAGTCGCATCGGCGATGCTCCAATCAATGTCTGACGGCTGGTAAATAAACACACTGTCAGCAAGATGAAGTGAATTCAACAGTGTTTTTTTGTGTACACCCATTTTCATGGTATTTGAGCGAGGCTCGAGAATAGCAATAATTCTTTCGTCACCACAGTGTTTCCGCAGTCCTTCCAGGGTTGTCTGAATGGCCGTCGGGTGGTGGGCGAAATCATCATAGACAGTAATGTTATTGATTTTTCCACGGACTTCCATTCGCCGTTTAACATTGCTGAAATGACCCAGGGCTTCAATAGAAAGCCGATGCATGACACCGATATGTGCAGCAGCAGCAATCGCTGACAGTGCATTGGCAGCATTATGGGCACCCATTAAATCCCAGTCCAGCGTACCTTGCTCTACACCTTCGTTAAGGATGGTAAATCGCGAATAATCCGGTTCCAGGTTTTCTATCTGCCATTCGCTGTCTGTCGAGTCTTTGATGCTGTAGTATGTTTTCTCGGACCAGCAGCCTTTTGACAGGACGTCCTGCAGCGCCTGATCATCGGCATTTATCACCAGCTGACCTGTTCCCGGTACTGTCCGGATCAGGAAATGAAACTGCTGTTTGATTGCATCAAGATCAGCAAAAATATCCGCGTGATCAAATTCGAGGTTGTTCAGTATCAGTGTTTTTGGGTGATAGTGGATAAATTTTGATCGTTTATCGAAGAAAGCAGTGTCATATTCATCCGCCTCGATCACAAAATATTTGCCTGCTCCGGCGCGTGCAGAAATACCAAAATTCTGAGGTATCCCGCCAATCAGGAAGCCAGGCTCAAGGCCTGCATATTCTAGTATCCAGGCCAGCATACTGCTGGTCGTGGTCTTACCATGCGTTCCTGCAGCAGCCAGTACATGCCGTCCACGCAGAAAGTGTTCAGCCAGCCATTGCGGCCCGGAAATATAATTTAAATCGCCTTCCAGTACAGCCTCTACTTCCGGGTTTCCGCGCGACAGGGCATTGCCTATAACAACAATATCCGGTTGTGGCTCTAGATTAGCTACGTCATAACGGTTAACCGTGATGCCGAGTTCTTCCAGCTGCGTGCTCATTGGCGGGTAGGGGTTGCTGTCTGAACCAGTAACTTTTTCCCCCATTCCCCTGGCAAGTACGGCAATGCCGCCCATGAAAGTACCGCAGATACCCAGAATATGGATATGCACTATTTCGCTAGCTCCTGCTGAAGTTCATTAGCGAACAGCGTTAGCATACTCAAACCAACCACCATCTGTGTAATGATGCTGATCAGGATGGCCTTTCCTCTGCTGGAATCCAGCGCATTGCGGTAGATGTGGACCATGACTACAAATGACCAGATGGCCAGTGCAATGACTGCCAATAGAGGCAAGCTTGCCTGTTGCTGCACATCTTCACCCATTGATAACAGCCAGGTGCGAAAAGGCCAGACCACAAGCTGCATCAGCACACTGGTGCCATAAAATGCCGTTAATGTCTGAATCGCTCTTTCGGCTTTCTTATTGATGGAAAGGATGATCCAGACGGTCGCCGTCAGTATGACCACCTGGGTAACAGCAAATATTAACCTGCTGGTAAAATCAGCGTTCATGTGGTCCCCGAGTATTGCCGTCGCAATAAGCAGGAAACCGCTAATGATTAACAGGTTCTGCGAAGCTGGCAGGTCCTGGGGGCCGCGGCGAAGCCGCAGCAGGTCAAAAAACACAAGGAGTATAGAGTTCACTGGAGTTGTGTATTGTCGGTTGGGTTAAACAGGGTGTGCATGAGAGAATGACTCGTTAATACCTGGATTCACAAATATCTGGATACTCAAACACCAGATTAGGAATATGATGAGTAATAATACGACATTTTATATCGAGAGTACCTCTGAATTAAAGGCATTCTGTGATGAATTGCAAAATAGCACATGGATAGGTGTTGATACGGAATTCATGCGGGAGCGCACCTATTACCCCGAGCCCTGCCTGTTACAGTTATCTGCTGATATTGGCATTGCCTGTGTTGATGTTGTCACGATTGATGACCTTACCCCGCTTAAAGCTGTATTATGTCGGGAAGACATTATGAAATTAATGCATTCCTGCAGCCAGGACCTGGAAATCTTTCACCTGTTGTTTGATGAAATCCCACCGAATATATTCGATACACAGGTGGCGGCTGCATTTCTTGGCAAGGGTGACCAGGTCTCTTATGCGGCGCTGGTTGAAGATATCTGCGGGGTAACGCTGCATAAGGCACATACGCGGGCGAGATGGTGCAACCGGCCATTATCGAAGGAAGAAATCCTCTATGCAGAAGACGATGTGCGGTATTTATCGGAACTGCAGGTAGCGTTGACGGCCGAGCTTGAAAAACTTGGCAGAAAAGAGTGGTTTGATGCTGAAATGCAGACGATCACAAGCACAACGGTCTTCGCCATCAATAGCAGAAATGCCTGGCAGCGCATGAATGCCCTGCAACAAATGGCGGGGCGGCAGCTTGCTGCGGCAAAAGCACTGGCTGGCTGGAGAGAAAGCCTGGCTCAGGCTCGCGACAAACCAAGAAGCTGGATTCTGGCAGATAAGGTGTTGGTGAGAATAGCCAATACACTTCCAGAAACGAAGAGTGAACTCGCTGCTATCGAAGACATTACCGACGGCTTCGTCAAGCATCAGGGCGACCGTGTATTGGCTATAATCGAAAAGTCTCTGGATCATAATGAGTCAGATCAGCCAACAGGACCAGGACGTCCGGATGCCAGGGAAAAGGCATTGAAAAAAGAGCTTGGTGCTATTCTGGATGCAGCAGCGGAGAAAGCGAGAATACCGCCTTCATTGCTGGCAACACGTCGTGATATTTCAGCAATGATTCACGGTGAGCGTGAACTTACAGTTCTTCAAGGCTGGCGCTACGAGACAGTAGGTCAAAAGCTGGTGGAATACCTGAATAAGAATGCTGGTTGAACATACTGTAATCAGTAAATCAAACTATACATTAGGTAATATATTTGTTTTATTTGAAGGCTACGTCGCGAATGCCACAACACGCTCAATCGTCCAGAAGGCAGCCACACTGCCGATAACATAGGTGATAACAATTTCTCCCCAGCGCAAAGGCTGGGTGAAGAGGCGTTTTAGCAACATGCCGATCAGTAATACACCGGCAACAAAAATCAACTGACCTAGTTCAACGCCGACATTAAAAAATAATAAGGCAAGAGGTATATCGGATTGAGGCAAGCCGATTTCTGACAGGGCGCCGGCAAAACCGAATCCGTGCAGCAGTCCAAATATAAAGGCCACCAGCCATGGATAGCGCTGAGCAAGCCCGGTTTTTCCCTGCAGCATGTGAATGATTTCCGTTGCCAGGAAAAGGATACTCAGTGCAATAACTGCTTCAACAGGTGCCTGCGGGACATTGACATAGCCGAGTGTTGCTGCGGCCAGTGTAATGCTATGCGCAACGGTGAAGGCCGTAATGGTTCCGACAAGTTTTTTCCACCCCTGCACGATCAGTAATAGCGCAAATACGAATAACAGGTGGTCGATACCGAGCAGAATATGCTCGATGCCCAGGGACAGGTATGTAGTGATAACTTCAAGAGTCGAAGGCTCTCCACTAACTGTAAATACAATGTTGTCAGGTGCGAGCCTTACAGTCTGTGTCGTACCGCCGCTGTGTGTGACGCGTGCCAACACATCAGTCAGGGTGTGTTGTAAACCGTCAATAGTAATCTCTGCATCTTTAAGGCCGCCTGCACAGACAATGGTCCACTTTTTGACCATGGCAGCGGCAACGGCACGGCTGGAGGGTGGTGTCTGCTCCTTACATGTTTCCGGAAACAGGGGAGACATGCGCAGTACGGCATCACCTTTCATAGGTACTTTCCATAGCACCTGGTAACGTTCTGGAACTGTCTCAGTGACTTCCAGGTAACCAGGGCGAACTTCATGCGCCATAACCGGCAGTGCGTAAAGGAGCAGAAGAATAATCGCAATCAGGCGTATCATTTCGCTATTGTTTCAATTTTAATGTCATACCGTTTGCGCAGTTCGCTATAAAATACCTGATCCATTTTACGTCGCTGCTGCGCAAGCCACTCATCACGTACCTTGTCACGCACTTCATCAAGTGTTGATGTTTTGGCCTCGCTTTTTGCATCGACATAGACGAGATGCAGGCCATAACCCGAGATGACCGGTCCGTGCCAGTCGCCAACCGGTACTTCGAATATTTTTTCAGCAAACTGCTGACCAAATAATCGTGCCACACCATGTTCTGTTAGTTGTTCATGCTGCTGCCCAAACATGAAGGGATCACCTGCAGCCATGATGTCGACAGATACCTGTGGACGGGCCAGTTCATCCAGCAGGCGTTTTGCATCCTGTTCAACATTATTACCGCGCTGATCGGCGTTCAGATAAATTTGCTGAAAGCTGATTCTCGCGGGCACCGCAAATTTTTCGGTATGCTCGTTGAGGTAGCTCTGTAAATCATTATCGGAGGGTTCGACCTGTGAAGCGAGGTCAGCGGAGATAAACTCAACCTTCTGTGCCAGTCGGCGGCGCACTATCGTATCGTTCTGATCTAAACCCATTGCCAGTGCCTCACGGTACAGCACCTCTTCGCGGATCTGTGCTTCTATGAGCCCCTTAAGCTCGTCTTCAGTTGGTAGACGCTGCCACTTCTTTTCCCACAGTGTAATCAGGCGATCGATATCAGATTCGGTAATGACAATATTGTTGCTGTCGTCAGCAGAGTCATCTGATTGCAGGTTGTAAAATACAAAAAGCGCAGCCCCTATCAGCAAAAAATGCAGCAGGGGCTCGCGTAGCCACTTCTTTAACAATGTGTTACTCCGG
>Ga0316196_10001537_pt1 | contig 10115 bp, 8 predicted proteins | sample Eddsed2cm_MG_FD_204938 | JGI IMG/M metagenome (GOLD analysis project Ga0316196, IMG submission 204938) | Coastal sediment microbial communities from Maine, United States - Eddy sediment 2 cm | ecosystem: Environmental > Aquatic > Marine > Coastal > Sediment | place: USA: Maine | collected... | reverse complement strand
GCAAAGGGTCCCTCAGGTTTTGCAGCGCACGGTAATAAAAGAGTCGGTTAGGTCGCCTGGTATTGAACCTGAACCTTCTCAAGAATTCGACCTCCTCGTCGGATATGTCTCTGCTTAGCACGCCGTCGTGCAGGAATTCAGTGAGCCCCGGCTCCTCGTCGCCAGGAGCGTCGAAGCCCTTCTCAACGAATGCAAATTTCTTCGGTTCTCCGGGGACGAGCCTTTCGTTCAGCGTTATTTCCATATCGAACGTCGCAAGGTCGATATCCCAACGTGCAATCAGAGGGTCGAGAAAAGAAATACAGTCTTCGTTTGAGACATTGAAGATATCGGTATCGAGGAACTCCAGGATTATGACCCGCATTTGCTCATAGCTCTTGTTGCTGAGCTGCGCGACTTCGTGCAACCACGTTTCATTGTCCAGTTCCGATCTCGCAACCCGGCTGACGACGTCAAGGAGTTTCTGCGTTACGAGTCGCTCGAGTTCACCGAACGGCTGCCTCTCGAAGACGGTCCGAATCTGTTGCTCTCGGGCCGGCACGCACTTACGCAATATCAGTTCGCGAGTTTCCTTCAGCAGGGCTCCGTGTGGCTCCTCATGACTGCGCCTGTATTCTTCCAATCTTTGAGCGCGAGCCAGTTTCGCGAGCTCCCCGTTCGAGAGCTGCAGAAACTCACTCATCTTCTCGTAGATGTCTGTTCTATCCGGGGCTGGTGGCAATTTTTTCCGGGTGAGCAGTTGGGATATATAGGATTCGGTCACCTCGGCAGCGGCTGCCAGGTCCTTCTGCTCCAGCCCCAGCTCTTGCAGTCGCGATTTAATGGCCGAACAAAGGTCCATTTGCCGTCTCTCTCGGTTTACTATGATGGTTAATAGCGGAAATAGTCGCAGATAATGCTTGACCAAGCAAGTTAATTAACCGATTATAGTTAACGGATCGACAGGGCTTCAGAGAATATGAACTAAATAAGTTATCTGGAGTGCCCTGTTGGCCAATCATAAGGATGGAGGACACCACCCGCATGTCATCGCAAATCAGTAACGGTAACGGCGGCAGCCCTTTTGGCCGCGGCACCAACCCAGGCTCCGAACTCGAGCAACTCATCGGCCAGGGGCAGGAACGGCTCAAGCAAATCATGCCGGGCGGCGGCTCAAGCACCGTCATCGTGTTCGCAGTGCTCGCGGCGCTTGTTGTTGGAGCATGGACCGCCTATTACACGGTTCCGAGCGATTCCGTCGCGGTTGTGCAGCGGTTCGGCAAGTATGTCAAAGAGGTACAACCCGGTCTGCATTTCAAGCTGCCGCTGGGAATAGATACCGCGACCATCGTGCCGGTCAAACGGCAACTGAAGCAGGAATTCGGATTCACAACGCCGGGTGCTTCGGACCCCTACCAAAGCCCTGTCGATGGCAAACGGGAAACGGAGATGGTGACCGGTGATCTGAACGCCGCGCTGGTGGAGTGGGTTGTTCAGTACCGAATCTCAGACCCCGTCAAGTTTCTGTTTGAAGTCCGTGAGCCGAGCGCGACGCTGCGATATGTGTCCGAGTCGGTCATGCGGGAAGTCGTCGGCGATCGTACTGTGGATGAGGTGATCACGATTGGGCGCCAGGAAATCGAATCGGAGGCCCTGACGAAAATGCAGGCGTTGTCGACCAAGTACGCGATGGGAATCAGCATCGATCAGGTACAGCTAAAGAACATCAATCCTCCGGAACCGGTCCAGGAGTCGTTCAATGAGGTTAACCAGGCGCAGCAGGAGAAAGAAAAGTTGATCAACGAGGCACGCCGCGACTACAACAAGGTTATCCCTCTTGCCGAAGGCGAGAAGGACCAGCGAATCCGAGAGGCTGACGGATACAGGCTCAAACGAATCAACGAAGCCGAGGGCGACGTCGCCCGCTTCAGCGCTTTGCTGGCTGAGTACACGAAGGCGCCGGAAGTCACGCGCCGCCGTATCTACGTCGAAACGATGCAGGCCGTACTGCCGGACATCCGCTCGAAGGTAATCGTCGATGATCAGGCAAGCAACATCCTGCCCTTGTTGAATCTCGATAACGCGAACGGTGATCGACCATGAACAAACTAGCCGTATTTCTGGCATTCCTGGTTGTTGCCGCCTTCGTTCTGATCAATTCGATCTACACAGTTAACGAAGTCGAGCAGATGATCATTACGCAGTTCGGCAAGCCGGTCGGTGAGCCGGTGACGACAGCGGGGCTGAAAACCAAGATTCCCTTCATCCAGCAGGTCAACCCGATCGATAAACGCGTACTGGAGTGGGACGGCAATCCATCGGACATGCCGACCAAGGACAAGCTCTACATATCCGTCGATCTGTTTGCCCGTTGGCGGATTACTGATCCGCTGCAATACTTTTTGAGGCTTCGCGACGAACGCAGTGCTCAGTCACGTCTCGACGATATTCTGGGTAGTGAGACCCGTAATGCCGTTGCAAAGCATGAACTGATCGAAATCATTCGTACCACCAAGGATCGCGTGCCGCTACGTGACACGCTGTTAACGGATGCCGAACGCGACCTCAACATGGGGGCGCTGGTGCCGATCCAGAAGGGGCGCAAGCTGGTCGAGCAGGAAATATTTACCTCAGCCGCGGAAAAGGTTCAGGTATTCGGTATCGAGCTGCTCGATATCCGCTTCAAACGAATCAACTACAACGAGAGTGTTCGTCCGAAAATTTATGATCGAATGATCAGCGAGCGGCGGCAGATCGCCGAGCGGTTTCTTTCGGAAGGCAACGGCGAAGCGGCAAGAATTCGCGGCAACCGTGTTCGTGACCTCAACAAGATTCAGTCTGAGGCGTACCGGGAGGTTGAAGAAATTCGCGGCCTGGCCGATGCGAAAGCGACCGAGATTTACGCAAGCGCGTACAACCAAAATGCCGAATCCGTCGCGTTCTACGAATTCACACGAACGATGGAGTCGTATAAGTTCATCATTGCCGAAAACACGACACTGGTCCTGTCAACCGACAGCGAGCTGTTCAAATTCATGAAGGGAATGGATCCCGGCGATGGAGAGAGTCGGTGAGACCTGATTTGTCGAGGCTCGGCGTACGGGCACGATTGGGACTGCAATAAGCCCTACCGAAAACGCAATCTTGCATGCAAACAAGGTGACTGAGACGAAGCACTGCTATCATTATTTGGCAATGACGTCCTGATTCACGCACCACGAGTTAATTAAAAGCAAAGGTAAGAGCCATGGGTAAAGCACAAAAGAGCAACAAAGAGGCCAAGAAGATGCCAGGCATGACGGCAAAAGAGAAAAAGGCTGCGAAGAAAGCGAAGAAGAATGAAAGGGGTCGCATGGGCGAATGAAGCGACCCGCTTTGCGAATCGGTCCGCCCCTGGCCACCACTGTCCGTGCGCGTATCGAGTTTTCAAGGGAGTAATACATGATTATCCGTTTGCTGCTAGTCCTCGCGATTCTCGTGGCCGGTTCGTCGTGCGGCCAGGATGTGTCGAAAACGCTCGATGTATCCGCCGCCAGGCTCGCCGAAATAAAAAGCAAACCGTATACGGCCGGAAACGGACCGGGCGGATTCGCCGCTGCCGCGCTGTCCGGCTTTGAGGAAAATCCGGGACCAGAAGGAATTCTCTTCACGGGGTTCGGTCCGTATCTGCACGAGATGGGGTTTACAACCAGCATGATGATCACCGCGATCGACGGCCAAGGTGTACACGAGATCTTTGCCGGTCGCTGGAAGGAACTACGTCTTCAGGCACCGGATGCGTTTGACGCCGCCCACTATAAAGATCTGATCGAGTACATTTTCGCGAAAGAGCCGGGCGACAGCGTGGTGATCAGTCTCGACGTGAATCCATCGACAGCTGACATCATCGCCGGGAACAACAAGCAAAGATCTGAAGTCTGGCGTATTAAATTCTTGCGCTGAGTACAAGACGGGTCATTTGCAGGCTGCCAATCAACAGGCGGGGTTGGTGAACTGCAGGAAACCGTCCTCCAGCGGGCCCTCGCCAATGATCTTCTTGTCCAGCACATAGTTTTGCGTGTTGACCCAGGGCGGCTCGTCTCCCTGCTTCGGCAGAAGGTGCGTCTTTCGCTGGATGTAGCCAGATGAAAAACTCTCGATCCAGTCTTTGCCGACCATGTCCCGCTCGTCATCTCCTAAGCGTGGCGTGCACTGGCGCATACCCGTATCGGTCATGTGATTGAGCAGGCGGCAGGAGAACTCGGCCGTAAGGTCGGCTTTCAGCGTCCATGATGCGTTAATGTAGCCGAACGTCGAAACCAGGTTCGGCACATCGGAGAACATCATCGACTTGTACGAAAACGTCCTGGCGATGTCGATTGGCCGATCGTCCACGCTGATCTGCACATCGCCGAGCACGCAAAGATCGAGTCCGGTTGCGGTAACGATGATATCGGCTTCAAGCTCTTGCCCCGATCCGAGGCGTATACCGTTCTCTGTGAACTCGGCGATGGTATCGGTGACGACAGATGCACGACCGTCGCGGATCGCATGGAAGAAATCGCCGTTGGGAACGAGACAGAGGCGTTGGTCCCACGGGTCGTAGCGCGGTACGAAGTGCTTGTCGAAGTCGATGCCTTTCCCCAATTCCTTACGTGCCATCTTCAACAGCTTTTTACGTACTCTCTGCGGCGCTGTTCGGGTCTGCCGGTAGATCCAGCGCTGGTACTGAATGTTCTTCCAGCGGGTGATCGAATAGGCAGTCTTTTCCGGCAGCAGCCATTGCAACAGCTTCGCTATCCAGTCGGAATCCGGTGCCGAGGCCATGTAAGTGGGCGAGCGCTGCAGCATCACGACGTGCTCTGCCTCCTTAGCCATCTCCGGGACCATCGTAACTGCGGTTGCGCCCGAGCCGATGATGACGACCTTCTTGCCGCTGTAGTCGAGGTCCTCGGGCCAGTGTTGTGGATGTACGGTCTCGCCCCTGAAGCTGTCGCGCCCCTTGAACTCGGGCAGGTAGCCCTGCTCGTAGTTGTAGTAGCCGGCGCACATAAGAAGCAATTTGCAGCGAATCGTGACGATCTCGCCGGTGGTCGTATCATGCGTTGCAACGGTCCAGGCGGCTTCTTCGCTCGACCATCTCGCCGAGGTCACCATTTGTTGATAGCGAATGTTACGGTCGATTCCTGCCTCGGACGCCGTTTCCCTGATGTAATTCAGAATCGAGGGACCGTCGGCAATGGCCTTGCCTTCCTTCCATGGCTTGAAGTTGTAGCCGAGCGTGTACATGTCGCTGTCCGAACGGATCCCCGGGTAGCGAAACAGGTCCCAGGTGCCGCCCATCGATTCCCGCCCTTCGAGGATCAGGTAGCTTTTGTCCGGGCACTTGTCCTGCAAGTGCCAGGCGGCGCCGATGCCGGACAGGCCTGCACCGACGATGACGACATCAAAGTACTCTTCGGCCATAAGCACTAGCATCCCACAATGAAGTAAGATCGCACACAGTTTTCTATGACCATTATCTATGACCAATGTAGCTAACAAGACAGTCCTGATTACCGGTGCCGGCGGCGGCTTCGGTCGGCAAATGGTGCGCCAGTTTCGTGCGGCGGGCGCGAAACTGATACTGACAGATATCACCGATCACGCTCTGCACGACGTTGTTGATGACGCCGGCGACGCCGTTGTCACCTCGGTTGCCGCCGACCTTGCCTCGGAAGAGGGATGCGGCGCAGTCGCTGAGGTTTGTACGTCCCGAGACGTGGTACCGGATATCCTGGTCAATAACGCGGGCATCGCTGCCGCCGGGCGGCTCGACAATGTCCCGCGGGACCACTGGGAAAGCCTCATGCAACTCAACCTGCTGGCGCCGATGAGGCTCAGCAACCTGTTTCTTCCCGGCATGATCGAACGCGGTAGTGGACACATCGTCAACGTATCGTCCATCGCCGGATGGCTCGGCGCCAAAGGGCTGACCTCATACTGTGCGTCGAAGTTCGGGTTGCGTGGCTTCGGTGTAGCGCTGGCCGCCGACCTGGAGGGCACCGGCGTTCATGTGACCAACGTCTACCCGTGTTTCAGCCAGACGGGAATTCTCGACTCGCCACAATATGGCTACGAGGAACGACGGACCGTGCCCGCGTACCTGATCTCTGAACCATCAGACGTCGTTGCACGGATGCTGGATGGTGTCCGTCGCAATCGGCTGCATGTGTTTCCGGACAAGCACGCGCGCCGCATTCACTACATCACCCGATTCGCACCGTGGCTCGTGCCACACCTTGAACGCCGCATGCAAGCCCAGTCGATCGAGGCGGGTAAGAAGGCGGGGTGAAAATCCGCGTGTCGGAGGTTCACCCTCGATCTCGCCTTTTTGTATTCTCTCGACAGCGACCAGCACACAGGGGGCAAAGCGGAATTTCGAAGTTCTCTGCCGGTTTTTTGCTCGCTATTCGTTGTCCGTGGAGAGAAAGTCGTCCCGAACCGGACTGAAAACGTCAATTAGCACGCCCGCCTTGCGACAAACGGCGCCGTGATCGAGATTGGGTGCAATGAAAAAACTGTCGCCCGGGCCGAGCCGTGTTTCGACGCCGTCGATGAAGACGTCGAATTCGCCACTCACGACATAAGTGACCTGCGTGTGTGGGTGAGCATGAACCGCGCCAACCGCGCCGGCCTCGAACTCCACTTTGGCCATCAAAATGGAATCGTTGTATCCAAGCAGCTGTCGAACGATCCCTTCGCCGACAGACTCCCTGGGCGTCCGGTCCCCCATCATGAATGCTTTGCTATGTCGTTTCATCAGCCCACTCCATTATTCTCGAACAGCGCGTAGTGACTATTCCACTTGTATGCGCGACCCCCGACCCGCTGATCGAATTGCAAATTGGCCTAGTCAACTTATAAACCAATATGCCACAAAATACACGCAATTGGTCTGGGAGATTGGTAATAATTAACGTTGAAACGGCTTCCGCTGGCGAATTACCTTCGCTGAGTCCAGCTGCGCTGGGGCAAAACAGCTCATCAAGCACAAACATGGTATTACCAATATTGACAAATTGATATGGACATACGGTTAACAGATATGCAAAAATTGGTCTGGTGGTGTGGCTGACAGGTCACCGCGGTCGATACGAATTCAGAGGGGAGAAACAAGATGAACTTACAACGCACGTTCACAGCGCTACTAGCGGGTGCGATATCGCTGGCCATTGCGCCGCTAACCGTCGCACAAGAGGATGACGAGGTAATCGAAGAGATCGTCGCAGTCGGTATTCGCGGCTCTCTGGCAAATTCCGTTGCGGCAAAGCGAGATTCGGATAACCTGATCGAAGCAGTTTTTGCGGAGGACATTGGTAAGCTTCCCGATCAAAACCTCGCTGAGGTTCTTGAGAATATTACTGGCATCCAGATTACTCGTACAGCGGGTGTCGGTACCGGCGTTCAAATCCGTGGTACAGACGCAAACCGTACCGAAATTAATGGTGTGTCTACCGTCGGTTCCGGTGGTGGACGTAGCGGCATCGATTTTGAAGATGTTTCTGCGGCTATTATTTCTTCTGTTGAAGTGACCAAAGCGTCAGAAGCCAAAACTATCGAAGGGTCCGTTGGGGGTACGATCAACCTGAGAACTATACGCCCTCTCGAACTATCTGAATCATTGGCGGTGATCCGCGTCCAAGGGGAAGACAGCAGTCTTACAACCGAAAGCGGTATTCAGCCCAGGGTATCGGGTACCTGGGGCGACAATTGGTCGACTGGCTCCGGAGACTTCGGGGTCGTTATCAGCGGAAGTTGGACTGAGCAGGATGTTACCGCCTTCCGTCCTCGTGTCGATCGCGATAACTTCGTTGTGGCAGGTGATAATCCCAGTGCTCCTGACTTCGATTTTCTGCCAATTCAGTTTCTTAATCAGGAGTTAGAAAACTTTAATTATGAGACTACGAACATTGCCGGTACGTTAGAGTGGGCACCGAATGATGAATTGACGTTGTATTTCGATGGTGTCTTCAATGATCAAGAAAGTAGACAAGAGAGCTCAAGGGTACAGGCATCGGGCGTGAGCAACCTTCGGTTTCTCGCCGATATTACTCAGTTTGAAACGGTCAATTTTGGAACACTGATTGGCGAAAATGGTGCCCAGGATCTCGGCAGTATCCAGGCAGCAGCCCGGGGTGTAATTCCCGCTCAGGGTGATAGTCCTTGGGATCCAAATTTGCGTATAGCAGGTGATACAAACCAGCGCTATACAGATGCCAAAATATTGAGATTAGGTGCCGACTGGCAACTAAACGACCGGCTTTCAACGCGAGTAGAGTTATCATCGTCAGATTCTGATACTACTACTCCCTACTTTAATACCGTGATCAACTTCATCAACCCGAATGTGCCTTTTGGCTCACCCAATGAGAACGGCACACCTTTCGAGTTCGATCTGACTGGTGGTTCGCTGACATTTGGCATCGCATCAGGTGAAGCAAACGCGCCAACCACTGCGCAACTGCTTGATCCCGCGAATTATCGCTTGCGTGATGCAAACATATCACGCGACATATCCAAGAACAGTGAAGACGCATTTCGTGTTGATTTTTCTCTCGATATGGTGGATTCCTCAGAATTCCTGACGTCCATTGATTTTGGCTATCGTTATAACGAGACGTCCAGTTACAGGGATCAAATTCGTTCGAACTACGGGTTAAGGAACATGGACGATGCACCACCTGGTGATCTGTTCGCGAGTATCCTCACTGCAGGCCCCAATAATTTTAATGCGGCTGATGGCAGAGCGCTGTATATGTCTGATTTTCTTGTTGTTGACCCGGAACAGTCAGCTGCTAGCCAGGATGCTGTGATAGCTGCGCTAAATGATGCCATTGCTACACACCAGGCAGCCACGGGTTCCACCAGGGGCGGAATCAGCGAACCATCGTCGAGTGCCAGTGCGTTCTTTGATGTTTCCGAAGATACCCACGCCCTGTATGCGCAAGCGGGTTTTGCGAGCGGTATATTCCGCGGTAATGTAGGTCTGCGCTATTTAGAAACCGACGTTGCATCGACCGGAAATAGGATTGCCGAGGGTGTGGTGACGCCGACAACGACAAAGGGCAGTTATGGTTTCGTGTTGCCACGATTCAACCTGGCTGCAGACGTAGCCGAGGATGTGGTTGTTCGTTTCGGCTGGTACAAGGATATTAGACGCCCGAATTTTGACGATCTGTCAACTTCATTTACGTTTAGCACCAGCCCGAATCCTCCCGTCGAGCTCGGTAATCCGGGATTGCAGCCTGAAGAGGTTACCTCGATTGATGTCTCTGTCGAATGGTACTTCGCACCGGCGAGCGTGCTGAGTGTGGGCTATTTCCATAAGCAACGCTCCGGCCTGTTCTTCCCAACAGATTCGGACCCGGTCGAAGATGAGAATGGATTCCGTGATACTACGCCCCCTTGTGAAGATGGCGGTATTTTCAACCCCATTGCGGATCCAAACGTTTTCGCCCCACCGGGTACACCTCCAGGCGTATGTGTTCCGACACAGCAGACAATCAATGGTGCTGGAACGAGCACGCAACAAGGTGTTGAGATCGCCTTCCAGTATGATCTTTCACAGCACGAGGACAGGCTAGGTTGGGCATCCGGGTTCGGTTTTCTCGCTAACTACACAACGCAGACCTTCGGTGGCACTGAAGAATACTTTAGTGCGTTCTCTCGTCCGACTACTGTCTTTAATTCACTAGGAGCCACCGAGGTTGTTACGTGGCAGGGGGATTTGCTCAATCTGTCCGAGAATGCCTACAACATAACGGTCTACTACGAGAAATATGATCTTTCAGCCAGGATGCGTTATACGTGGCGTGAGGCATACCGTTCGGACGATTATGTCGGTACTTCCAGCCCTCCATGGGGTTTCCCTGTTGTTAACGACGATCGGGGACAGCTCAATGCCAGCGTAAATTATTACGTGACTGATAATCTGAACATTGGGATTGAAGCCATTAATCTCACCGAGGAAGATGTGACGCAATACTGTGTCAATAATAACGCTCTGCTGTGCTACCAAGGTCTCACAGACCGTCGCATTACCTTTGGTGCCAGTTACCGCTTCTAGAAAATGAACGCCATCAATGATGGCTTCTAAGTTCACTAAAGAGCCCCAG
>Ga0316196_10001536_pt1 | contig 10118 bp, 6 predicted proteins | sample Eddsed2cm_MG_FD_204938 | JGI IMG/M metagenome (GOLD analysis project Ga0316196, IMG submission 204938) | Coastal sediment microbial communities from Maine, United States - Eddy sediment 2 cm | ecosystem: Environmental > Aquatic > Marine > Coastal > Sediment | place: USA: Maine | collected... | reverse complement strand
TCATTTCCAATACCTTCGCCACGCATTACTACGCGTTGCGCGATGCCGGCGAGGCCGAACGCTTCGAAGATTACAATCGGCGCGGGGTCGAACTCGCCATCGAAGCCCGCGACAGTGCACAAAAGCCAAACGCGCTGGTGGCCGGTGGAATATCGTACTGGTCCTGGAGCGGCAATCATCCGACCCTTGAAAATCTGAAGACCGCCACCGAGCGCCAGGTCGAAATCATCGCCAGTGCGGGTGCCGAGTTAATCCTGCTCGAAATGATGATCGATATCGACAAGATGCTGACATTGCTTGACGCAGCTCGATCGACCGGTTTGCCGGTCTGGGTGGGTTTTACCTGCGAACCCAATGCGCAGGGTGTCGTGTGCCTGCGCAACGGAGAGCCTTTGCGCGATGCGCTTGCCGCTATCGAGGATCGACAGGTCGACCTCGTCAACATCATGCATACCGAGGTTGAGGATATCGATGCCTGTCTCGAGGTGGTGCTATCGAATTGGTCTGGACCAGTCGGGGTATACGCGCATTCGAGCGACTCTGTGGATCACCACTGGATCTTCCAAAGTACGATTTCACCAGCGAATTATTGCGCTGCCGCACGACGCTGGATCGACCGAGGTGTGCGTGTCATCGGCGGTTGCTGCGGCATCGAACCTCGGCATATCGAGCAACTGGCAAAGCTCGTCGAAAAATGAGGTGGATATAACAGAACAAGGGTCCGAGTTGGGTCGAGGCTGACTCATCGAGTTTGAGCGTCAGTTTTCTCGTAAGCAGACCCTCAAATAGCTGGGCCAGGAGACAATCTTCGGCCAAGAACAGACTCTCGTGTGCCCCGATAATTTGGATTCAAGTAATTCTTCAGATTGTAAAGAAATTGAATTACAACCTTGAATTAAGGCAATAAAAAAACCGTCAAACAAAAGTATGACGGGTTTAATAATTTTTTTGTGCTCCTGGATCAGTTATTGCTTATCCACTAATGGGTAAACATCAGTCCAACCCACGATATCTGTAATTAACAGCACCAGGAAAACTACAACCACTGTAATGACAATACCACTACCTGCAGGCATTTCATCCATTTTTTGATTTAACGCCCTGACTTCCTCATCCGTCATGCTGGCAACACGTTGTTTAGCCATTTCCAGATCAACGCCCTGGCTAGTTAATGCAGTTTGCACTTCTTCTCTTTCAAGCGAATTTAACAAAAACACTCTGTCTATCCTGGATTGTTCGGTTGCTACCAGGTCCGATGTAGAAATCATCGCCGCATTCACGGCTGGTTGAACTGAAACAAACAGTATTGATACTGCGAGTAATGCGGTAAGAAACCGATATCTTCTTAACCTGCTCAACATAATAAAATCCTCATGATTGTTTATTACTCCGGCCAGTATAAATAAATTTTCCAGCCTTAACTTACTATTCCCTAGCATTTCCGACATTAATGTTGATCAAACGACCGCTCTATAAGCGGTAGCTTGGAATCAAGAGTGCACAGTCGGACAAATCGCTGCTACGGATGTTGATAAGAGTCTGAGCTGACAGTCGTAAATTACCTCTGCTTATCGGATTGTGAGCGTTGGTTTTCTCTAATATAGCTGACGCTCAGATGAGCTTGCTGGGCTTCTCGAATCGGCCAGAAGCTGCCGCTCGCGGGGTGGTGCATGAATGACTCTGAAGTGCCTTAATCCGTCATTATCGCCACCGTCATAAGTAAATAGTGAATGCCCGAATACATGATAGCGGGCCTCTGTTGTTAGTGGTTGGCATCGCCTGTCGGAATTGAGTAATCGGTTGCGCCACTTATTAATTCACCGCGATAGTCACCAGTACCGCCCCACCAGTTTGGTGTGAACTCATTTAAGGTAAAGAGCATCTCTGAATACGGAGATGTATCCCCGTAAAATTCGGCATAAGTCCACGCGCCGAAACTACTCCATACTTCTGAATCACTGAATACCATTAATGGGCCATCGCCAACTTCCTCCCAGGCGTTCCACATCTTAAGAACCAGTGCAGCGTCTTCGTCAGAGCGCGCAAATTCAAGAAATGCTGTTAACGCATCACCCGAAGAAAATCCACCGTGCAGGTAATGTCGCATCCCTTCGTACATCAAAAGGTCTACGCCTTCGGTATCGCATAAACCTCTTTGCACTGAGAGATTATCAATACTACCAGGGACAGAACTTGGATTGGCAGGGTCAAGCAGCCAATCGTTTATATATTCAATATGCGTCCCTGCTGCATACACGGCTGCAACCTCTACCAGTTGGCCCTCAAATTCTCCGGGTTGCATATTGGCCCCGTAATATGGAGCAATGCACAAAGCTTGTAATACAGTAGATGGTCTTACATAGGTACCGGGGTCGTATGTTTGCCAGTGGGGGGCTGTTAGTACCTGCTCACTAACAAATGTATTGTCATCAGTTTGCCCGCCAATGACATTGACTCTACGGGATTCGATGCCGGAATAAATCCCGTTGATAATTATCGCTACTTCTGCTGCGCGCTTACCGAAAGCATTTAGCGCCATTCCAAAATCAGCCTCGCCACTAGCTGCGGGCCAGTCTGCGCGGCCTTGAGCTAGGAAGTAACCAAAGGCATTAAAAGTAGGCCAGTTCCAGACTTCATTCGATAGTTCAAAATGAGCGACTAAACCACTAGCAAGATTATCGCGCACATAAGTAGAAAACTGGGTTACATAATCGTCAGATGCTGCGTGTGGAAAATTAAACCAGCCGTCGCATGAAATCTTATTACAAATCCCTACACACAGCTCAACAGGGACATGGTTAACGGCAGTGTCATTTCCGAGATTCGCAAAAGTTACTTGGTCAAGGGTGGCTCGTTCTGACCATTCGGAATAGGTTGGTTGGACAAGACCGGTGGGGTCTTCGGAACCATTGCCAAGGACTTGCTGCCACGGCATAAAGCGGAGCAACCGCATGTTCTGATTTAACAGCAGATAGTCAGGATTTATCCTTTCTCCTGCGTCATACAATGCCTGATGGTCAGTGCGGATAATTTTAATATTAGTGGGGTTATTGGGTGCTACACCAATATTATCAATGCCTATTCCCCATGCACTAAACCCCGATGCGGTGGTATCAAATGTAGCGCTATTTGGCCCCGTAGATTGGATGTTAGTTAAGCCCCCACCGAAAGGGGTAATATCACCAGTCCCGTCCCAGGTTACTGTAAAAGACCGATTCCCTGAATACGTGCTTATATGTTGATCCATATCCCAAATCGCTTCTATCCTGCTATTCCCTACCGGGATAGATAAAGGCCAACCATTAGCATCCAAATGACCATTAGTACTAAGGTAGTCCCAGTCAGCCGTAATAGCACCGAAAGACTGGAAAGGCCGAGACTGCTTCATTAAGTCGATAAATGCAAAATGAGCTGCCTAGTCAGTAATACCGCTTGGATTTGTTGACAGAGTAGGGTCAATCAATCCAGTAGTCTGAATTACCACAGGAGGTGATGTGGGGTCTGGTGACCCCGCTAATGGAATAATAGCTCTTGCAGCGGCTACTGCGGTTGATGCAGTTAGAGCGGTTGATGCAGCTAGAGCGGCAGCTCCCTTAATGACTTCTCGGCGGGTTACTTGAATTGAATCGTTAGTGGTATCGTTTGACATGTGGCTATCTTCCTCTGGACATCTATTATAAAAAATTTAGCCGTCCTGGTTGCCCGGCAAAGCTTCAATTTAAGTTGATAACAGGCTCAATTTACCGGGGGGCCGGGGTGAAAGTAACACAAGATGCTTAATATTCAAGTTGTTCTCGGGTGTCCGCTTTTGAGGAAATCTCCGATTTAAAAAGAATGTTTCTAGGGGTGGAATCGAATTACCGACACACTGAATTCCAGGGCGAATTATGGTGACAGGTAACTCATCTCCTGGAGGACATCAATTAAGTTAACTGTCACTTTATCTCTATTAAACTGGAAATCTGTATTTTACCTTTTAGTCCGGAGTTTTCACACGGCCTCGGCCAGAAACGGACTCTCAAATCCAGGCAGAAATCCTTCGATACTGATTCCCTTGACCCCTGGACCTAAATTAAGGGCTCTTTCAAATGCTGCACTCGCGACACCCACAAGTAAAAAACTCCAGATGTATAGTAAGGTTTTCGAAGCGGAATAGTCAGTCAGGTGGCTTAATTGCGCTCGTGGCCTCGAAATAGACCAAACCCCACAGATGAAGCCCGGGAGTATGCAGGTAAGAAATACTTTCGCATACTCCCGGGACATAGAGATATTTCCCCGTAAATTTCTAGGGAAGCGGGATGGTTGTATTCAACTCAGTATCAGTGGCTGGAATGAACCCTGCTCGCTCGAGTATCACCTGGGCTTCAGGAGACTTCAGGAACTCGAGGAAGCTTCTTGCGGCAAGGCTATTCCTCTCGTTCGCGGTGTCGATCTTCGTCGCCAGGTAATTGACATCGTCGCTGCGGTTCAGCGCCTTGCCGTCCGGACCGGGTGAGTCATCGACACGAATGGCGACGATGTCCGGATTGTTCTTGCGGAACTGCTGAAATTCGACTTCGGTTCCCCACACCGGGCCCACTGTCAATCGGCCCAACGGCAGGCCATCATTGATATTGGCCGGTGTCTCAAGGTGATGGACCGCCGTTACAAAGGTTGTCGCATCATTTGGATCGATGTAAGGCCCCTCGTCGCAGCGTTTCAGCTGGTAGACGATCTTGCGCAGGCTGTCATCGGATTCGTTTTGAAAGAAGCCGGAATTATTCACACAGTCATCCGGTGCGGGTGGAAAGACATCATTGACGACTACGGAGCAGACATCCTGTGATGGATCTCCAGCACAGTCAAAGGCTGCCTGGCTGACATTGGTGTACATGCGCCAGATGTGACGCTCGATACCCTGTGTCTGAATATCCGGTTCAGAGATCCAGACCAGACCGGAAGCAAAAATCCGGTAAAACCCCTCTGCGGTGAGCTCGCCGTCGCTATTGAATCCGGGTTTACCCGGAAAGGTACTATCATTATCAGCGATCGCCTGCAGGGCAGAGACCTGATCGGTGTGTGCCATAACGGCAAGCTGGTTGTGAGTGTAGGTGAAAAACTCATCTGCGAGACCCGCGGCTCCCAGCTGGTTCATGTGTCCCCGCGCAACGGTCGTGTAGACATCGGGCATGTTGAGCATTTTGAACCCGGAACCCGGCGCAGCCGTTTCCTGCATATACCAGGTAGCCGGGTCGTTCGGATCGGGTTTGATCAGCTCCTGTACGTTGGGAAAGTCGGCGGCACGCCACTCGGCGCCACCCCGGAGAATCCATTGCAGCTCCTTGCCCGGCGGGATCGTCACGTAGTAAATTTCCTGGTATTTGGGATATTGCTTTTTAAATTCCGCAATCAGGTTATCCATGACGACAAACTGGTTACCCGCCATGAAAAGCCGCAATTGAGCGTTTTCCGGGTCACCGTGAAACTGGGTGATGATCTCGGTTTCTTCCCGATATTGAACCCATTCCGCGTGTGCTGGCACGACCAGCATTAGCGACATTGCCGCAAAGACTGTCGTTAATATCTTTCGCATGATCTTTGTGTTCATAGCTCCTCCACGATTTGATTATTCGATTTCTGTTTCATCTTGCGGCTCCCCAGGACGGGAACCTGTATCGGGCTATATTGTTTTTTCTATGTCGCCAGGCCAGCCCTTGCCTGAAAATCCGGTTGCTGAAAAAGACCCTGCCCGAAGGGCAGGGTCCTGGTTACACGCTATGGCTGGACGTACTTATAGCCCTGCTCCTGAAGATCCGAAATGGCGGTTACGCCGGCGGTGACATATTCGACACCGGGGATAAGCTGCGCGGTAGCATTGCCAGCCGGCAGCGTTCCATTACGGATGAATCCGCGGGTCGTGTTCTGGCAAAAGAAAAAGCGGACGCCCATGCCCATCAGATCTTTTACCTGTTGCTCGAACTGGTTGCGGCCTTCAAGGTAGTTGCCGTTGCCATCCAATCCTTTATCCGCGAGCAGCACATAGCCACCACCGCTATGCACCACTACCCTGATGTCAATGTTTTGCGGGTCGATACCATTCGTTATCTCCAGGTCTTTTATCATGTTGCGCAGATTACCGAGGGCATAGGCGCGCGATCCGGAACAGTTGCCGACACTGTTTACCACCCTGCTGACATCGCCAGTCGGTTTGCCATTGACACCGGTCGGGTGAGTGGCATACGAATCCCGGCAAGGCTTATTGAGCTGCATGACGATCTTGATGTCTTCGCGATTGCTCAAACAGGTAGTCAGGTCGCTGGTTCCCGGGCCGAACTCCAGATCGAGCGTCGTCGTTGGGTCAGACCCATCGAGTGCCCCAACGGGGCATGCATCATCGCCTGCCTGCGCCCCTCCTGATACCAGTAAGCCAAAAAGAAGAATCGAACCTAGTAAGCTGCGTGATGTGATTTTATGCATGGATATTTCCCCTGATTTTATAGTCAATTTTAGATTTCCAGCGCTTCGAAGCCTGCCGGCCTGGATTTCAAATTTCATCTGTTGATTGCTTGCAAACGTTTTTCAAACCCAATCTAAACCATATCGGAATCGCCGGATTCAGCGAATAGGGATATTCCCTATAGTTTGTAGGGAAAAGGCTGAAATAGGTCCGGGATGATTACATTGCGAACCCGGCAGCGTTGCAGCACACGGCCGAGCCGCATGCCGGGGGCTTGTGTCAGGGGTTGATCACGCCGAGGCGAATGGCAAAGCGGGTGAGGCCGGCAAGATCGGAAATATCGAGCTTGGACTTAATGTGGGTTACGTGGTGGCCAACTGTCTTCGGGCTGAGGTGGAGTAATTCGGCGATATCGTTGACGGACTTGCTGTCGACCAGCAGTTGGAAGATCTCGAATTCCCGGCGCGTCAATCCCGAGATCAGCTCGCTGCCCGGCGTCGCCTTGCGCTTTACCAGGTAGGGCATCATCTCCTGGCCGATGTACATCTCGCCGACCGCTACTTTGCGCACGGCATCGACCATGATGCGCGAAGCACTGCGCTTGGAAATATATCCGATGACGCCGTAATCCAGCGCGCGGCTGAGCAACACCTCGTTCTCGTGCACGCTGAAGATCAGTATCTTTGCGTCGCTGTCGTGAGCCAGAATCTGCTGGCTAGCCTCCAAACCGCCGATTCCCGGCATCGTAAGGTCCATGACGATGACATCGGGACGATACTGCTTATAGCGCTGAAATGCCTCCTCCCCGCTCCTGGCATCGGCAATCACGGCGATATCGGGGTGGCTTTCCAGTAGCCGCTGGTAGCCGGCACGAACCACTTCGTGATCATCGGCTAACAAAACGTTAATCTTCGACATTAACCCGGCACAGTCTCTTGCGATCGCGCGAGCGGCAAAGTCACGCTAACGGTCGTGCCGAAACCCTCAGCCGTCTCGAACTCGACTTTTCCATTTAATGCTTCAGCTCTTTCGCGCATCCCAATCAATCCAAAACCGGATCCGATCGAATGTTGTGTCATGCCCAGGCCGTTGTCCCGTACCCTGAGCAATATTAGCGGTGTTTGCTCGTCATCGAAATGTTCGAGATCAATAACCACCTCGGTCGCGCCGGCATGTTTCGCAATATTGGTCAGGCATTCCTGTGCGATTCGATACAGGGTGATGTTGACGTTATCGTTCAGATTATTCAGCTCACCCGCAAGGTTTAATGAGTAATGTATATCGGGCTGGCGTGCCTGCCAGGCCTGGATTTCTTCTTCCAGGGTCGCCGTGAGGCCGATATCATCGAGCGCGCTGGGTCGCAAACGCTGCATCATGGAGTGCACGACCTCGTAGATACGTGAAGACACATCCTTGATCGCATGCGCGCTGGTTGACAGCCTGGCATCGTATTTCTGCGAGAGCTCCTGGATCGTCTCCGCGTCGGCCTGTATCGCAGTAATACACTGACCGAGTTCGTCGTGCAGTTCGCGCGCCAGGTGGTGACGTTCGTCTTCCTGGACCTGCATACATTTTTGCGCAAGAAAGCGTTTTTCATCGGCCAGGCTTCGAGCTTCAGTCTCGGCTTTGCGGCGCTCGACGACTTCTTTCTCGAGTGCCTCATTTACGCTTGAGAGCTCCCTGGTGCGCAGCCTGACCTGCCGATTAACCAGTAAATTATGAAATAGGGTGAGCAGGATTACAGCTGTTAAAAGCAAAAGCCAGTTCCAGTATTGCCGAATCAATTCGAGCATGGAAATAGCGCCGATTTTTTCGTAGGGGCCAATTTGCAGATCCATGAAAAGCTCGTGAACAGGCTGATAGTTCAACGGCACTGTCCAGCCTGCGTAATTACCGGAGACTGCCGCCGGATGATTTTCCGCCATATTCAAAAGCGCTATGGCGACTTTTTCGGCCAGCAGGTCGGGCGTCGACCGGGTTTTTGCGAACGCCCATTCGGGGTATAGACGCGAGCTGAGTTGAAAGGGGAAATCGCTCGATGTTTTTTGATTCAATATGCGGAAATCCTCGAGCCTGATCCTATCGTCTGCGACCATTCGCTCGAGAATATCGGTTCTTACCGTACCTGCGTCGATTGTCCCGTCCCTGACGCCCAGAACGATATTATCCTGCGGAAATCCGAGGAACTGAATTTCGGAGAAATCCCCGAACGGATTGATGCCGGCTCCCTTTAATTCTCGCCACGCCATCTGAAAGCCACCGAACGCAGCCAGATCAACGGCACCGAATGAATGGTTTTTCAGGTCGGCCAACGTACGTAGGCCATCATGATCTGCCCGCACAAAGATCACGGAACCAAACACTGTGTAGGGCTTGCCTTGGCGTAAATTTCGGAGGGTAGCAACCCTGGTAATACCATACTGACTCTCCAGATCAACGTAGTTGCCGGGATTAGTCAAAATAAAACCTACCTTACCCTGCTCGACCGCCTCGGATACGCCATCCAGATCGAGCGGTAATAATTCAAACTCGTAGCCCTGAATTCGTTCAGTCAGATAATTAATGGTCGGATTCCAGATGCTGATGCAGACATCACTTCCGCGATGGGCTAACACGCCAACATTTACAACTTTCAAATCAGCCAGTGCTACATTGCCTACGGAAAGGCATGCAGCCAGGATCACATTGAAATATATAACAGCCAATCTAAGTAACATTACTATTTAAACTTACCATTCAGGCGCATTGTTTTCTAGTAATGAGGATTGAGGTTGTTTGAATCGATATTTCAATAAATAAAAATATACGCTTGCATTAGATTATTCTCGGTTATTGACATATGAGTAATTGCAGCTCTAAGCCTTTAGTATAGGTTGTCCTGATAATTCCCGGCTTCAGGCAAATCACACTCAAGTGGTGGGGATAAACTTGTCCTCAGACTTTATGGTCTTTTGCGCCAGCGGTTAGAGCCAAAGGGCTGGAACAGTAAAAAATTATTTCAAACGGCTGCTTTGGGTCGGTAGCTGCCGCTGATCAGTAAAATCTGAGCGTCTGTTTTCTCTAAAACTGGGAAAAAATTTTTCAGGAAATCGCGTATGCAACTTCCCTAAAAGGCACCCCCCATGTTGCCAGAGGAAAAAAGGGGGGTGGGGGGTCAGGTTTCGGCATTGAGTTCCTCTTGATACGCCCACAACAATACCGATTTCATAGCTCTAAAGCACAATTTAACGGGGGGTCTGAAGGGCTAACTCTCTGACGCAATAGGCGAAGCAAGGGTAAAGTTTAAATACTTCAGACCCCCCGCTACCGCAAGCAAAGATTTGTTGCACTTGAATTTCAAAGCCTTCTCTCTGGTGGGGATTAGGGTGAATCCTAATCTGCCGGTGTTCGGTTAATCTCTACCCCTGTTTCCATTGGGCGTGCCTAGAGGGAAGCTTGGAGTTTAATGTCTATATAAAGGGAAAATTAAGGCTAAGAATCGATTACAAAGGCATTGAAAATTCAGTTCAACTGTAACCCCCGCGTAACCCCAGAATTACATCGAGTAAGTTGTTCGGCGCTAAGTCATTGAAAAAATGGTGGCTACGCCCTGATTTGAACAGGGGACCCCATCATTATGAGTGATGTGCTCTAACCAACTGAGCTACGTAGCCATTGTTTATTAGCGGACCGGTTGCCCGGC
>Ga0316196_10001535_pt1 | contig 10125 bp, 6 predicted proteins | sample Eddsed2cm_MG_FD_204938 | JGI IMG/M metagenome (GOLD analysis project Ga0316196, IMG submission 204938) | Coastal sediment microbial communities from Maine, United States - Eddy sediment 2 cm | ecosystem: Environmental > Aquatic > Marine > Coastal > Sediment | place: USA: Maine | collected... | reverse complement strand
GCGCCTTTTGTCGAAGCGCCGGGACAGGGACTGGGCCACTACCGAGGCAAAAATGATGCCCACCACCACGGAACTCGCCAGCCCCGCCAGGTGCTGGGGCTGGAAGTCGAACACGTAGGTGGCCACATAAACCAACAGCGTCTGCACCACACCTGCCAGCGTGTTGAAGATCAGCACGGAGATAAACAGGATGCGAAAGGAATCCAGCTTCAGGGTGCGGAACACATCTATAAACGCCCACAGCGCGCTGCCCTCTCCGTCATGGGGCGCAGGCTTGCGCAAATTGGGGATGGCGCTGCGCGTACCGAACACGCACAGCAGCATGGCACTTGTTCCCATGATGGCGCAGAACAGGCCAAAGTTGGGGTAGCTGGCCTTGTTCAACATACCATTGCTGAACTCCTCGGTAGGCGGGAAAAACACGGCGAAACCGATCACACTGATCAGCAGTATGCCCGCATAGGTAAAGAACACCCGGTAGCCGATCAAGGAGGTACGACCATGATAATCGGTGGCCAGTTCGGCACCCAGGGACAGGTGCGGCACGAAAAATAGCGTCAGCATCAGGCGCACCGCGATGGCGCCGCCCAGCATCCAACTGAAGAGCTGCATCTGGCTGAGCCCGTCCGGGGGACTGAACAAAGCGACTATAGCGATGCCGAAAGGAATCGCACCCGCCAGCATGAAGGGGTGCCGACGCCCCCAGCGGGATTCAAAGCGATCGGATAACTGCCCCACCATGGGATCGGTGATGGCGTCGACCATCAGTGCCAGCAGCGCCGCCATGCCCGCCAGGCTGCCGGGAAGTCCCAGCACCTGGTTGTAATAGAAAAACAGGAAGGTACTGAACGCCGATTGTTTCACACCGTCGGATAACTGTCCGACGCCGTAGCTCAACTTGGTAATCAATTTCAAGTTATGCGCCCCTGTTCCGGGTGTTATCTGCGGTCGGCAAAATAGCGACTGACGATCTTTGCATTATCAGCATTGAAGCCGCCCGCTGCAGCAAATAACTCAAACACGTCGATAAAAACCTCCGTGCCCACTGCCTCCAGAATAGCAAAAGGGCCTTTATCGAGGGAGGTGCCCACCATCCAGGCCCGGTCTATCTCCTCGGGCTCCGCCACGCCCGCAGCGGCGACCAGCACGGCACTGGCTACCAAGGCAAGCATCAGCGGCTGGTACAACATTTCCAGGGACTCGTCCGCGCCGGCAAAACCGGGTGCCTGGAAGGCGGGTTCCGGATAGCGGTAAAAACCCTTTCCGGTCGACATGCCCAGTTCGTTGCGTTCGATGTAGGGGTTGAGCAGTGCCAGAACCCGGGGGCGCAATCCGGGAATCGAGCCTTCTTCGCCACGCTTTTCCCAGCTGTCATAGATCAGGTTCAGTCCGATAATATCCATGATTCCCAGTGGGCCCATGGGGGCCGATCGGTAGTGCATCCAGGCGCGATCTACCTGCTCCACTGTACCCCGCCCCTCGGTGACCAGCATCATGGCCGTGGCGAGCACTGGCCCCAGTATGGCATTGAGTACATAGCCGGGGTGTTCTTTGTGCAATACCAGCGGTACCGCGTTGATGCTTTGCACGTAGCTTTCCAGCACACGTATGGTATCGGCACTGGTTCGGCGACTACCGACGATATCGACCAGGGGGGATCCCATGTAAGAGTGCATGGCAGCGAACCGATCACCGCGCTGGACTGCATCTTCTATACTGGAAGGCAACAGGTAGGATGAATTGGTAGTAAGAATCGTCTTCGCCGGACATAACTGGTCCAGCTTGCTGTGTACCTCCCGCTTGATGTCCAGTCGCTCAAATACCGATTCACTCACCAGGTCCGCATCGGCGGTAGCGGCTGCCAGATCCGCGCTGAATACCATACGGCCAAGCGCCGGGGCCACATCCTCGTTTTGACAGTAACCGATGGACGCAAGGTAGGCCGCAAAACCCTCGCAGCGGGACCGCGCTTGCTGCAGCTTGTCATCACTGAGGTCATAGAGGGTTACGCGATACCCGGAACAGGCCGCCTTCGCCGCGTTGAAACAGCCCATATTGCCGGCACCGACGAAGCACACTGTCTGTATCTCATCAATAGGCATAGCGATTTCCTACACTTGCGCTGGCAGGCATCAGGCAATCGCCCGTGGCAGCCGGTCTGGCAAAATCAGGTTGGTGCTACCCTTCGCCACCAGTGCCGGCAGGTAGGACAGTACCGGGAGATCCGCCAGGGCATTAACAATGTGAAACTGTGTGGGATTTTGCTCCCAGGTCAGGTGGCTCCAGTCCAGTTTGCCCTGCCCTACCCGGGCCTCGGACAGGGTGGTCTCCGAGGGAAAGGTCGTGGGCTCCACGATGCTGTGCCCGAATCCGCTGATGCCCGGAAAGTAACGCCAGGCCATGGGGTTATCCTTGCCCTCGCTGGCACTGGCATAGGCCGTCACTTCTTCGGGGGTGGGCTCACGCAAGTCGCTGATGCTCATATCCAGGATCTGGTGCCCGAAATGACTGGCGTTGGTGCGCCACTCGCCCGCAATCTCGCTGTGATCCTGAATGTCTGCGTAGATCTTGGGAATGCCCTGTAACTCGCGTCCGGTGAGGATGGGATCCGCCAGGTTCTCCCACATCACCAGGGTATAGTTTCCCGCCAGGGTCTCCGTCTCTCCCTTGAACACCGCGGCCGCATTCACGCCGATCAGGTTGTAGCCGTGACCGGCCAGCCAATCCACATTCCTGTTGCGGGCATAGGTAACGGTAACCACTGCTTCCTCGGCCACCTCGAAGGGCGCCGGCAGGTAGGCGGCGAGCTTGTCCCTATCGGTCAAAAACGGGATGACCATCGTGGTCACATCCCGATACCAGCCACTGGATTTGGGCGACATGGGCCGTGGGCCAAAATGTGCGGGCATCATATAGCTGCCCCGGGGGTCGAACTCAAACATAGTTTTCGTACCTTTAATTCTCGTTTTCGAGACCAAACTGTGCTGAAAGGACTCGGGGGTTTGGCCAGACCACTATAAAATCCGGGTCACTGGCGCCAATCTAGAACCAGTCGGGCGACATCTCGTAGGTAGTGTCATCCAGGTCCAGCAATAACCTGGCCCAGGGCTGGATTTCCGGTAATTCAAAACGGAAGAAGTAGCGCATGGCCTGCAATTTGCCGCGATAAAAGTTTTCATCCGCCGCATGTGGCCCCGCTGCCAGCGCTTTGGCAGCAACAACGCCCTGCTTCAGCCAGATCCAGGCGATCGCCACATTGCCAAACAAATCCAGGTATTTGACCGAGTTGGCCAGCACCAGGTCGATGTTCTTTTCCACCATCGAACCCAGCAGGAATTCAGTGACCTGTTTCAGGGTGGCGATAGCGCCTTGCAGCTCATCGGCAAAGCCATGCAACTCGGGCATATCCAGCGCAATGGAAATGGTCGCTTCCATTTCAGCAATACAGGCCAGGTAACCCGCCAGACCGTTCTGCGGCACTTTGCGTGCCAGCAGGTCCAGGGACTGGATGCCGGTGGTGCCTTCATGGATGGGGTTGAGGCGATTATCACGATACATCATTTCAACCGGATGCTCGTTGACGTAACCCGATCCGCCCAGCACCTGGATAGCGAAGTAGTTGGCCCTGGGGCCGTATTCGGAAGGCCAGGTCTTGATAATCGGGGTCAGGAAGTCGAGCAATTCATGCGCGCGCTGCCGCTCCTCTTCTGTGGGGGCGGTATGCTCATCGTCCACCAGACTGCTGCCTAGCAGGCACAGTGCGTAGCCACCCTCGGCATAGGCCTTCTGCGCCAGCAGCATGCGCCGCACATCGGCGTGTTCAATAATGTTCACGGGCGGCGACATGGGGTCCTTGCTCGAAGGCAGGCGACCCTGGGGGCGCTCCCTGGCGTAATCCAGCGAGTACTGGTAGCCACACAAGGCAGTAATTGCAGCGCCACTACCGACCATGATGCGGGCCTCGTTCATCATATGGAACATATACATCAGGCCACGATTTTCCTCGCCCACCAGGTAGCCCACGGCACCGTCTTTTTCACCAAAGTTCAGTGCGGTGGAGGTCTGGCCCCGGCCACCCATTTTGTGGAATAACCCGGCCAGGGTGACATCGTTGCGCTCCCCCAGAGAACCGTCGTCATTGACCAGGAACTTGGGGACGATGAACAGCGAGATACCTTTGACGCCCTTGGGGGCACCTTTTACCCGGGCCAACACCAGATGAACGATGTTTTCATTTAATTCGTGGTCGCCGCCTGATATCCATATCTTGTTGCCGGTAATGCGGTAGGTGCCATCGCCTTCGGGGACGGCAGATGTGGTCAAATCCGCCAGGCTGGAGCCGGCGCCGGGCTCACTCATGGCCATGGTACCGGCGAAACGGCCGGTAAGCATGGGCTCCAGCCATTTCTGCTTCTGCTGCGGGGTGCCGTGGGCATTGATCAGGTTGGCATTGGCATTGGTCAGGCCGATATAACCCATGGTCATGCTGGCAGCCGCATTCAGGTAGGCACCGGAAACGGAGGCCACCAGCGCCGGCAACTGCATGCCACCCAGCTCGTAATCCGCACTGGGCGAGGCCAGCCCGGCAGCCACCACGGCATCGAGCGCCACTTTGATCTCGGGGATCATCTGTACTTTTTCGCCGTCGAAGGTCGGCTGGTTGGTATCCACTTTCTGGCGGATGGGCAGGAAGTACTTTTCCGCAACCGTACGTGAGGTATTGATGGCCGCATCAAAGGTTTCGCGGTTGTGATCCGCATAGCGCTCACGACTGGTCAGGGATTCGGCGTCAAAAAGCTCATAAAGCATGAACTCGAGATCGCGTTGGTCCAGGAGAGGTGCTGTCATCGCCGTTACCTTAAACTGACTGGGAATAACGGCGTAGGGTAGCAGGGCGTAAAGGCGAGTGCCTGTCACCCAGGTGACTGCTTATTCGAAGGGCACTACTTCTTTTTCAAGGGCATCCATATCCCTGACCCAGAGCAGGTCGTCGCGATGCTCAACCAGGCCGCTCTTCTCCCACTCGCGGAAGATGCGATTGACGCGCTGGCGCGAGCCCATTGCCAGGCGGGCAAAGTCATTCTGGCTGAGCTTCAGACCCAACAGCACGCCACCCTCAAGCTCCGAGCCATGCTCTCGACCCAACTCCATCAGACGCCCGGCTACCCGTGCCCGCAGCGGGTAAAAGGCCATGCCTGTGAGCAACATGTAAAGCCCGCGAGAGTCTTCCACGTTGTGGCGCAACAGGTTGCGGTACAACAGTGGCCAGGCTTCGGCTGCCGAGAGCATCGCCTGCCGGTTGATCACCAGAATCTCGGATGCGACCTGGGTTTTCGCCTCGATCAGCCGCTCGTGATCGTTCACCACGCAGGGCGCCCCCAGCCAGGATCCCGCTTCACAGTCATTGAGGACAAACTCGTGTCCCATCGCGCTGGGCACCGCGGTCCGGACTCGCCCGGACATTACCCCGAATACATCCGCTGTGCGCGCACCGATTGACCACAGATAGGTATTGGCGGGCATTTCTTTAAAGCTGGTCGCAGCAACCAGCTCCTCGAGCACATCATCCGGAATGCCCGCAAACCAGTTGGACCGCTGGATGAACTGACGTATCAGTGCGTTATCCATCAGCATATGCCGCCCGGGCGGACCCGCTGACACTGATTAAAACCAAACAAACTCTCTGCCCTATCTCGCATATCGCGGCCTGTTACTATCTAGGTTGCCATAAGCTAAACCGACTGATCACAGTATGCAAATTGTGTCACCAAGGTGACAGCTACTATTTTTCCACAACTGTTATGGTTATCGGTTAATCTCACCATTCACCCTGCCGCCCCAGAACCCTGACGAGAGCCCCGCAATGTCCGAGAAATACGTCAAAGCCAACGGTGTTCGGCTTGCCTATGAAGCGTTTGGCGATCCTGCCAATCCCGCTATCGTGTTAATGATGGGGCTGGGAACACAACTGATCGGCTGGCCCATCGCCCTGTGCGAGGGCCTGGTAGACCGCGGCTTTTATGTAATTCGTTTCGATAATCGCGATATTGGCCTGTCGGAAAAAATGGAGAATGCCCACATACCCCAGGCGGCGACATTGATGCTGCGTTCGCGTCTGCGCCTGCCGCTCAAGGTGCCCTACACCCTGGACGACATGGCACAGGACTGCGTTGGCCTGCTGGATGCCCTGGGCATAGACAGGGCGCACCTGGTCGGCGCCTCCATGGGCGGCATGATCGGCCAGATAGTCGCCGCGCGCTTCGGCGAACGTTTACACTCCTTCACCTCTATCATGTCCACCAGCGGCAACCCGAAGATACCCATGGCGCGCCGCGATGTGATCATGGCCATGGTCAAACGCTCACTGGGACTGGAAAAAATAACCCTGGAAAGCACTATGGCCTATTGGCGCAAGATTGGCAGCCCCGCCTATCAGCCCAGTGACAAGGAGTTGAAGAAGAAAATTCTGGATAGCTACTACCGCAGTAACCATCCCGAGGGATATTCCCGCCATATGGCCGCGGTACTTGCCAGCGGCAGCCGTGTGCGCCTGCTGAAGCAGATCACCACCCCCACACTGGTGATTCACGGCCGGGATGACGCGCTGGTATCGGTGGAGGGCGGCATTGATACGGCGCGTAACATTCATGGCGCCAGGCTGGAAATATTTGACGGTATGGGACACGACCTGCCCAAGGCGCTGCTACCGGATTTCATCGAGCTGATAGCAACCCATGCCAAAGATAGTCAGCGCAAGCAGAGTCGCGCCACATAAGAGGCCCGAATAAAGCTATGCAGTATTGCTGGACGCAAGCACAAACCCAAACAAATACAGATGACCTCGTACATTAGAACTTAAATCAATTTTCTCCGACTTTGCCCTCCCTTTTCGCTTGACCTGAATCAAGCAATAAGAAACGATGCGCCTTATACACAAATTTACCGATTACCGATTACCGATTACTGATTACCGATTACCGATTACCGATTACCGATTACCGATAATATCTGGCTCACGGACGTGGCATGTGAATAGCGGTTAATACCCTTATGCAAAATAACGGTTGGTAGACCTGAGCATAAGCATCATGGGGTTTACCCGAACGCACGTCTTAGATGCCAGAATCCACGCTAACCGTCCCATTCCTAAAAACACACTGTTACCGAATTATGAAATTAGAGAATGCTTACCCGAACCCCCAGTGCTTCATTAGCATCCTGCACAATCACTGGGTAGGGTGGCTGCCCGATTCAGATTCGCCAACGAAACTCAACGAGAAGCAACTACTTGCTCTGGGCGGAATATTGCCTGCAGACGACGAAAAGTTGGTACAGGACCTACTAACACTGGGCTTCCTGCTCAATGAGTCCGCTGAGTTCCCGAAACCACATACCGAAATCGTGGTAATTCCCGATCAGAGTGCAGTTAATCTGGCGACCGCATGTCAAAGTACCCACCGGGTAAATCATCACTTGGCGCTACGACCTTATAAAGGAGGATTTCTCACCTACAGTACCCAAAAGAACTGCCACGCAGTGCTGAGCCCCACCGTTGCTGCGGCGATGACTGGCGGTGGACCGACAGGGAGCACGCTCCTCGAGGAGCCGGGAAAAACCGACAAATTGATTGAAGATCTGTTGGAATGCAGGTTTATCATACCGTTGAAAGATATGGAAAGGCCCAAGGTTCGGCAGAATGCCGCGGTTGCGTTTGCGCGCTATGCCACCAGTGGTGTCGCGCTGGAGTTGCAGGGCTGCGAACCCGAAAAAGTCCTTGAAGGCCGCATTCCTGTATATTTTGCAGGTTGCATCGACCTCGCTATGGACATGAGCTACGGTTATCTCAACCTGGCTCTGGGAATGATTCGGGCTACTGCGGAAGCTTACGAGGGGGGCCGCCTGAAGGACCGTTTTTACATGGTGCCACATTTCCTTATGACCCCGGCTGCTGTATTAGCTGCAGCGGAAACCTACGGTCCCGGTGTAGTATTTTTTTCCAACTACATCTGGGCCCATGAAGGGAACCTGAAGGCCTCCCGAGACATAAAGGTGCTGGACCGGAAATTTGTCTGTGTATTTGGAGGTCCACAGGCACCAAATTACGGCAAAGACGTTAAGACCATGCACGACGAGCACCCCCATGTCGACATTTTGGTTCGCGGAGAGGGCGAAATCACCGCAGCTGATCTACTCGATAAACTGTGCTGGGATACAGTTGGAATGCCTGATTACGATTCCATAACTGATGTACCCGGTATCGCTTATCGTGACGCCACTATTGGTGATTTTCGCCGCACAGCCGACAGACCTAGACTTACTGATCTTGCGGAGCTTCCCTCGCCTTATGTCGCAGGCGTATTTGACAGCGTTCCCCAGGAGATCCTTTATGGTGCAACCCTGGAAACTAATCGCGGATGCCCTTACGGCTGTACCTTTTGTGACTGGGGCTCAGCCACCCGGCAGAAAATACGCAGATTCGAAATGGAGCGGGTCAAAGCGGAATTGGATTGGATAGGCCAGGCCGGTATTTCTGTGCTATTCATAGCCGACGCAAATTTTGGCGTCTTCAAGCGTGACATCGAAATAGCGCAAATGATCGCTGATGTCGCTAAACGCTACGGCGCCTTAAAGCAGGTCGTCACAAATTACGCCAAGAACGCGACACAAAATCTGGCCGAGATTGTCCGCATTTTTGCTCGCTCCGGCCTTGCCTCAGAAGGCATCATATCCATACAGACCCGAGACACAGATACTTTACACGTCATTAACCGCGACAACATCAAGACCGAGCGCTACGACGAGTTACTGGAAGTTTTTCGTGAAGAACGACTGCCCTTGAGTACCGACCTGATGATAGGGCTCCCGGGGGCCACTCCCGAGTCCTTCAAATCTGACCTGCAGCATTACTTTGAAACGGGAGTGCAGGCAAAAGCTTATTTGACCCGAATGTTGGTCAACAGCCCCATGGCCGAGCCCCAGTACGTGGCCAGGCACGCCATAGAAACGGATGAGCAGGGCTTCATGCGATCCTGCCACAGCTACACTGTGGCAGAGCGCGACTACATGCTGGACTTATTCGGTATGTATTCACTGGCTGTAAGCTACGGCTTATTCAAATATGTTCTCTACTACCTGCAGTGGGATAAAGGGATCCGGGGTATCGATTTCATCGACGCATTCCTTCAGGAGATAAAATCCGAACCACAGTTACACCCCCGCACCAGTTGGACGCTGGGATTTCTCGACAATCAGTTACACAGCCCGGGAGGCTGGCGGCCATTCCTGGAGGAAATCGCCAGCTTCGCAGAGCGCCGTTTTGGCATAGAGTGGGACTCGGCAATGGAGGCTGTACTGCAAGCACAAGAAGCCGTGCTCGCAGATCCGGATAAACAAGCTGATCGGAACTATGAATTGGACCACGATGTGGTCCGCTACTATCGAGATAATGCGCTGCGCATGCCGTTGATCGAGTACGGTCCCGGCACATTGTCTGTCCAGGATGTTTATGGTGTGTGCAAAATGGACCCCGTACGTCACTATCAGTACGATACCCACTCTGTAGCATGGGAGCTCGAGTCACAGCTCAATGACGTGGACCGCCCGGTATTTTTCCTTGAAAAAGACCAGATGTTGGCGAAACTGAGTTGGCCGCAGAGAACCGCAATTGGCCAAAGGGCCTGGTAGTAGGCAGTTACCAGACCTCCAGGACGCTACTCAGGCATATGTGGGTCGTCATCTTCCTCGAGCTGATGCACGGGGTTTTCAGGCAATTGCGCCAGTAATCGTTCCAGCTCAGCCGCGTGGGATGACTCCTCGTCAGCAAACAGCCCGGCGATGCGCGCGGTCTCACTATCATCACTGCTGCCGACAAAGCCGCGGTAATAGCTTTCCGCAGCGCGCTCATTGGCCAATGCCAGAGTCATGGCATCGCGCAGGTTCATGCGATAGTGCATAGCCTCATAACTGGCTGTCTCCGGGGGCTCTGCTTCAGGCCAGTTGAATTCCCACGCCTTGAGTTGCGGCAGCACCATACCCTGGGCCAATTCATCGACCTCCGCCAGGTGCTGCTGCGCCTCCCGCGCCATGCGCTGGAAAAAGCTCGCCACTTCCCGGTTGTGGTGCCCG
>Ga0316196_10001529_pt1 | contig 10151 bp, 13 predicted proteins | sample Eddsed2cm_MG_FD_204938 | JGI IMG/M metagenome (GOLD analysis project Ga0316196, IMG submission 204938) | Coastal sediment microbial communities from Maine, United States - Eddy sediment 2 cm | ecosystem: Environmental > Aquatic > Marine > Coastal > Sediment | place: USA: Maine | collected... | reverse complement strand
CGCTGGTTTGACGAGTTCGGAAAACAGGGCTTGCTGAGTCCATTTTCCTGGTACTGGCCGAAGGAAATGGAGACGATGGCGCCCTTCGAAGGCAGGACACCAAAGGTCGACGTGGTCGACAGGGACAACGAGGTCGTGGTACGGGCCGAACTGCCCGGTGTGAAGAAGGATGACCTGGAGGTCACGCTTTCGGAGCATACGGTGACGGTCGAGGCCCATACAACCAGGGAAGAGAAGAAGGAGGAAGAGCAGTACTACAGGAGGGAAATGAGCCGTGGTGATTTCCGGCGCACGCTGCCTCTGCCTCGCGGTGTGGATGAGACAAAGGCGACAGCAAACTTTGCTGATGGCGTGCTGGAGTTGACACTGCCGAAGCTGGAGGAGACCGCGAAAAGGAAGGTTAAGGTCGACTAGAGACAGGAAGTCATGAGCGCCCGGCGAGTCCTGCCGGGCGTTTTTTATTTTGTCGGGGTCAGGTGCCGATGGAGTGGTTTTTTAAAGGTCGGGGATATCAACAGGGTTCGGAGATCGCGGACGCGGTCCGCTCCTGCAATAGCGCTGGCCTGGTTATTTCCAACTAACAGCCATCATTACAATCACTGTACTTCGCCGCCGCATTGCTGCCAGCGATAACGCATGTGCAGCACCGTATGCCAACGAAAAACGACCCTCATCAGAGAGCCCCTCTACCATGGCATCCTGCAATCTACGTTTTGCAGAAGCAACCAGTCCATCAAATTCTTTCTGGTCTGGCGGCTCCACTTTGAGCTTGTTGATCTTTACCAGATTATCCAGCTCGGCTAATGTCATCCTCACGTCCCTTGATCATTATTTTCGACTGTTCCATAACTCGCGTAATAAAACTGTTATTGGCATTCAATTTGGAAATGAAGTCTTTTTTGTCATAGATGGTCGGGTTGATTGCCCGTCGTAATGAATCCTCTAATGGCAGGAGAGCTTCAACAACATCACCATAACTTAATCCTTCACCAACAAGCATCAGGTCAATATCACTGGATTGTGTCTCTGTACCTTTGGCAATTGATCCATAAATAAATGCCAATTCGATATGGTCATCAAGCGCTTTAAGGGCAACCTTGATTTCATCCGCAACACCAAAAGTCTTCCTGACGATACCAACCAGTTCTTTGAAAACAGGACTGGCCGGGTTAGCCTGATAGTGGTTTTGATTGCCCTCACGACTGACAGTGAGTAAACCGGCTGCTACCAGCCGATTCAGCTCACGACTGACGGTGCCGCGCCCTATAGCGGCCCATCGCATTATTTCATTGGTATAAAAGCTTTTATCCGGCTTAGCAAATAGAAGCCCCAATACTTTCTGCTGTGTCTTGGTGAACAAGGCATCACCAATAGAGATTGCCGTCATGTCTACTCTCCTGCCATACCCATCGCAGGGATAATCATCCCCTTTCTGGGGACTTTAATACCCTTTTTGGGGATTTACAAGCATTAAGAAGCCAGCTTTCCAGCCGGGACTACCCCGGAATCTTTCGAGGCTAACAAAGGTCGTTAAGCCACCCTCTTTTCCCCCACCACATTTGTCAAACCCCCTGCCTGTCAGTATCCTGCCACGCCATGCTGGCACGCGCCTACCACTGGTTTGACCGTACGATCCTGGGACTCGGGCGCGAGTTCCGTCTCTCCTATCTGCCGCCCCTGATGGTTTACGTCGCCTATGGCGTGTCGGGCCTGACAGCGATCGTCGGCACCTTTTTCGTCAAGGACTATCTCGGGTTGTCGGCAGAGTTTCTCGCCGCCCTGGGATTCTGGGCGGGTATCCCGTGGGCGCTGAAGATGCCGCTCGGCCACCTGGTCGACCTGATCTGGCGGTACAAGGCGGGGCTGGTCTACCTGGGCGCCTGCCTGACCGCGGCCAGCCTGCTGATTATGGTCGGCCTGCTCGCGCGGCCAGATGCCATGGGCGCGTTCATGCCGGTGGAGGCATGGTTCGTGCTGAGCGTGCTGCTGGCGCCGGTCGGCTTCGTGGTCCAGGACGTGGTGGCCGATGCGATGACCGTGGAGGCAGTGCCGCTGCTGGACCAGGACGGGCAGCCCTTCCCTGCCGATACCAAACGCCTGATGCACACGACCATGCAGACGCTGGGGCGTGTCGCGATCATCGGCGGCACCGTGTTTGTTGCCCTGCTCAACGTCTTTATGTTCGCGGGGGTCGATAGCCTGGACGAGCAGGCGAAGTTGCAGATCTATATCCGCATCTATGAGATCGCGCTGGTCATTCCGGTGGTCTCGGTGGCCGGTGTGCTGCTCAGCGGCATGCTCAAGCGGCGCGAACTGAAACGGCTGCGCAGTCATGGCATCGAGACGGCAAAAGCCATGGAGATGGTTCACGGCCAGATCGAGCGCACTCAACCCAACTGGTGGATCCTCGGCGGCAGCCTGGTGTTCGTGACCTTCACCATTACGATGGGCCTGACCGAGGTGCCGTACAACCAGGAAATCATCTTTGCGGGTTCGCTGCTCATTATCCTGTTTCTCATCAACCGCCTGCTCAAGGTGCTCGAGCCCCCGGCCCGCAGCGTGTTGCTGGGCACGGCCATCATCATCTTCGTCTACCGCGCCATGCCCACGCCCGGCGCGGGCCAGACCTGGTGGATGATCGACGAGCTCGGTTTCGACCAGCAGTTCCTGTCGGTGCTGTCGCTGATCGGCGGCGCACTGACGCTGTTCGGCATGTTTATCTTCCGCCGTTTCATGGCGGAGAAATCCATCGCCTACATCGTCGTGTTTCTCACCCTCATCAGCACCCTGCTGACCTTCCCGATCATCGGCATGTACTACGGCCTGCACACCTGGACGGCGGCACACACCGGCGGCATTGTCGATGCGCACTTCATCGCACTGGTGGACACGGCGATCGAATCGCCGCTTGGCCAGGTGGCCATGATCCCGATGCTCGCCTGGATCGCCAACTCGGCCCCGGCAAAACTCAAGGCGACCTTCTTCGCGGTGATGGCCTCGTTCACCAACCTGGCACTCTCGGCGAGTACGCTGGGCACCAAGTATGTCAACCAGTTCTATACCGTCACCCGCGAGGTCACGGACCGGGATACCGCCGCGGTTACCTTGCCGGCCGATTACTCGGAACTCGGTTGGCTGATGATCGCGGTAGCGGGGCTCACCTTCGTGCTGCCGTTGACAGCGATCCTGCTGGTGAAGATGACACGTCTGCGCAGTGCCTGAGCCGAAGGCCTGGTAATGGTGCACAGCGTGCATCCTGCGGCGCTAACGCAGGGTCGGGAGATCGCGGACGCGGTCCGCTCCTGAAAAGCGCTGGCCTGGTTATTTCTAACTAACAGCCATCGTTACAATCACTGTACTTCGTCGCACTGCCACGCACCTTATCCGCCGGGTATTTTTTCTCGTTCAGTTCGATCTTGGCGTTGACGGCCTTTTCCATGTCGACCCCGAGTTTGTCGGCGAGGCGAATAAGGTAGATCTGGATGTCGGCAATTTCCTGCTCTACTTCGGCGAGTTTTTCGGGTGGCAGGGTTTGGCTCTGGTCTTCTGTGAGCCACTGGAAGTGTTCGACCAGTTCGGCGGCCTCGACGATCAGCGCCATGGAGAGGTTCTTCGGGGAGTGGAACTGGTCCCAGTCGCGCTCACTGGCAAATTCACGCAGGCGGGTTTTTATTTGTTCGAGTGATTGCATAGGGTTCGGTATTTATCTGCTGTTGGCGGTTGAGGTGCATGGTAGCACGGTCATTTGTAGTCGAATATCAACACATCCGGGTTAGCTGCAAGGGTGTGTGCAACGATTAAGCACCCGATCGCGGCGCAGACCCGCCCCTGCAAGGTATATCTTGTGATCGCGACGGGGTTGGTTCTACACTGCTGTCATGAATTCTCTCAAGGATCCGGTGTTGTTGGGGCTGGTCGGCCTGCTGGTACTGACGATAAGCTTGTTCCTGGCAGGTGTGCTGCCCTACCCCTTTGGTATTCTGATACTGCTGTTGCTGATTGTGGCGCGCCTTCTTTCCAGGCGATAAGGCATGAAAGTGATAGCATGAGAGTGATTCTCTGGATTTTTCTGTTTTGTATGGGTGGAACATCCGTAATGGCGCAAGAACGCTTGATCATCGATGACCGCAGTAGCGGCATCCTCGAATCTACACTGGGACCTTCCTGGCGCCTGGTCTCGGACGGTGTGATGGGTGGCGTATCCAGCGGCACGCTGACACCGGCGTCGGTCGAACAGCGCGACTGCCTGCGGCTGCAGGGTGATGTGCGGCTGGAGAACAATGGCGGCTTTTTGAAGGCCTCGCTGAAAATTGATGACACCCCTGCCGGGGATGCCTCTGACTATAGCGGTATCGAGATAGAGGTGTATGGCAATAACGAGGCGTATGGCCTGCACCTGCGTAGCGCTGATTTGTCAATGCCCTGGCAGTCCTACCGTGCCACGTTTGAGGCGCCGGCACGCTGGCAAACGCTGCAACTGCCATTTGCAGAATTTTCTTTATACCGCACCAGCAAACCGCTGGATGTGACGGAGCTTGAGCTTGTCGGGTTTATCGCGATTGGCCGGGCGTTTACTGCGGATTTATGTATTGGCCGGATCGGGTATTACCAGCACTGACGATCGCGGCTGCAATCCGCTGCTGCAATGACGCTGGCACCGTTATACTGTATCCATCATGCCGGATATCCTTAAACCATCACCCCTGAACCGGTCGCGCCGTGAGTTTTTGCGCCTCAGCGTGGCCGCTGCGGTGGTCGCCTGTAGCGGCTGTATTGGCTGGTCCAGGGAGCCGCGCATCGGGCTGGCGCTGGGGGGTGGTGGCGCGAAGGGCCTGGCACATATCCTGATGCTGGAGACGCTGGATGAGCTGGGCATACGCCCGCACGTGATAGCCGGCACCAGTATCGGCGCCATTATCGGCGCGCTATATGCTGCCGGTCTGTCCGGGAAGGAGATCCGTGCCCAGGTTGAGCAGTTTTTCGTCGACCAGAATGAGGCGGAACGCAGCATGTTCGCAATGCCGCAGTCAATGCGCTGGCTGGATTTTATTGATCCAATGCTAACGAGTGGTGGCCTGCTTAATAGCGATGACTTCATCGCCTGGCTGGGTGAAGTGTTGCCGGTGAAAAACTTCCGCCACCTCGAAATTCCGCTGACGGTGGTCACGGCGGAGCTGTTAACCGGCCAGGAGGTCAACATGAAGTCCGGTGCCCTGCTGCCCGCCCTGCAGGCAAGCATGGCGGTGCCCGGCGTGTTTCCGCCGGTGGAGATAAATGGCCACTCGCTGGTCGATGGCGGCGTGGCCAACATCCTGCCCTATGACCGGGTACAGGATGACTGTGACATCGTCATCGCCATTGATGTCAGTGGCAGCAAAGACCTGGAAGACGGCGAGACGCTGTCATCGATGGGTGTGCTGCTGCAAAGCTTTACTTCCATGAGCAGGAATATCCTGATTGAGAAACTCAAACGGCAGCAACCTGATGTGTATGTCCGGCCCGATATACGCAATGTGAAAATACTCGAGTTCTACAAGGCACGCGAGATCTTCGCGCAGGCACAACCGGCACAACAACACCTGGTCAATGAACTGCAGAAGGCCAGGCGTCGCTATGCCCTCGGGTCGGGGTGTACGGCGCAGGATAGCGGATGAAAACCGCGCCTCCCCGGGTCCATATAATCTAAACTAAACACATGTGTTACCGCGTGACAAAAAAAACTTGCTGCATCCTGCTGCTGACCCTGCTGCTGGGCGCGTGCGCCTCGCAGGTTCCACAGGGCATCAGGGAAGCGCCTGCCGACAGCCCGTCGCTGCAGCAACTGCGTACGCAGGCCAGCGATTACCTGGGACGGCCAACTCGCCTCGGCGGTACCATTGTCGCAACCGACAACCGTGAAGACGCCACCTGGCTGACCGTGCTGGGGCTGCCCCTCTACAAGGGCGGCGCACCACGGTCGACCGATGACAGCGCCGGGCGTTTCATTGCCATCGTGCCCGCCTTCCTCGATCCACAAATCTATGCCCCGGATAGACAGGTCACCGTCACCGGCACCGTGCTACGCACCGAGGCCGGCAAGGTGGGTGAATATCCCTACAGCTATCCCGTCATCAAGGCAGAGGTCTGGTACCTGTGGCCGCTGCCAGCCGAACCGCCCTATGGCTACCCCTACCCCGGCTGGTACGATCCGTGGTATTACGACACCTGGTATCCATACAATCAACGCTATCCCTACCGTTACCGGCGTTGAACCGGAATAACGAATCAACCACAGGTTCCATGATGACTGGAACCATAACAAGAGAGCAGCACATGAACGACGGCACCGAAAACATAAAGAAACCGGATTTATTCACACCCGTCAGCCTGGGTGATTTGACCCTGCCTAACCGGGTGATCATGGCCCCGCTGACCCGTAACCGCGCTGCCATGCCGGGTGAAGTGCCGCAGGCCATGAACGCGAACTACTATGCACAGCGCGCCGGTGCCGGCCTGATCATCTCCGAGGCATCGCAGGTTTCGCCGCAAGGCATCGGTTATCCGGCGACACCGGGCATCCATAGTAAAGAACAGGTGCAAGGCTGGCGCATGGTAAATGACGCGGTGCATGCACAGGGAGGCCATATCTTTATGCAGTTATGGTATTGCGGTCGTATCTCCCATCCCGACCTGTTGCCGGACGGGCAACAACCGGTATCCGCCTCGGCCATCAAACCCGCGGGGGATGCGTTTACCCTCGAGGGGCTGAAGCCCTTTGTTGAACCACGGGCGCTGGACGCTGACGAACTGCCCGGTATCGTGGAGCAGTATCGCCATGCCGCAAGCTGTGCCGTGGAGGCCGGTTTCGATGGTGTCGAGGTCCACGCCGCCAACGGTTATCTGCTGGACCAGTTCCTGCGTGACGGTACCAATCAACGTACCGACAGCTATGGCGGCTCGCTGGAAAACCGCAGCCGCCTGTTGCTGGAAGTATTGTCTGCGGTGCTGGAGAGCTGGGAACCCGCGCGGGTGGGCGTACGTATTTCGCCGGAAAACTCTTTCAATGATATTCACGATTCCGATCCGCAAGGCACCTTCAACTTTGTTGCCAGCGCACTCAGTGGCAAGGGACTGGGGTACCTGCACGTGGTGGAAGGTGACATGGTGAACGGTGAAAGCAAGCTCGACTATCGGCAGATCCGCGATCACTTCGACGGCTACTACATGGCTAATAACGAGTATGACAAGGCACGTGCGCAGGCCGCCCTCGCCAGCAGCGCTGCCGACATGGTGTCATTTGGCAAGCTGTTTATAGCCAACCCGGACCTGGTGCAACGCTTCAAGACGGATGCTGAACTGAACACACCGGACCAGGACAGCTTCTATGGTGGCGATGAAAAAGGCTATACCGATTACCCGGCGCTGGCCTGATTCAGGAACAAGCGTGCTTGCAGGCCACTTCTGCAGGCACGACCGGTACAACAGCAACTGATCGAGGATGTGATCGACATTCGAGTGCTTTATTGTCTTTCATCAGGTTACGATCCATATCACCCAGTTTCTCATAAAGTTAAATACATTCAATGATATATAATATTTAAGATCACAAACGAAAATAGATACTAATTCTATATACTTTCATTTTATGAAAGTTTCTGTAATAATATAGCTTGTTTAATACGGCCCCGTTACAGCGACATGCAGACGTTAACCGAACAACTGATTGATACATCCTTCAGGAATCGGGTGATTGTAGATACCCAATTGGCCCGGCTGATCAGTGGAACGCCACAACGTCGGCACAATCTGGTGAACCGTGCCATGAACGCAGGTGAGTTGCTGCGTCTGCGCCGGGGCACCTATGTGTTAGCCGAGCGATACCGTGATTATGCTGCCCATCCCTTCGCATTGGCACAGTCCTTGGTAGCAGGAAGCTATGTGTCATTTGAGACCGCGCTGGCACACCATGGATGGATCCCCGAAGCGGTGTATACGACGGCCAGCGTAACACCCGGCCGCAAGTCTCTTAAGAATGAACATCCATTATTTGGAAGCTTTAGTTTTCATCCGCTGGCGATTAATGCCGGGTATTTTCTGGAGCTGGTTGTTCGGGAACAGATGAACAGGCAAACCATGTTAATCGCCGAACCTGTCCGCGCATTAATGGATCTGGTATGTCACAGAAAAATTGAGTGGCAGGGAATGGAATGGTTACTAGAAAGCATGCGCGTTGATGACGAACACTTAAGGAAAATTACAGGCGCAGATATCAGTACATTGAAACGGGTATATAAAAATAAACGCGTCACATTGTTTCTCGAAACTTTAGCAATGGAGTCAGGCAATGATTGAACTCATTCAACAACGGCTGGACAGTTACAAAGCCAGCAATCCAGTAGCAGAGGAACAAGCTACCAAAGAGATCCTGCAAGAACTTGCACTCTATTCATTGTGGCGCGCCGGATTTTTTGAAGTGGCTGCATTTCAAGGTGGAACGAGTTTGCGAATCTTGCACAAGCTACCCGGATTCTCTGAAGGCCTTGATTTCATCCTTAAGCAACCTGACCCAAAATTTGAATGGGGTGGCTATCTGGATCAATTATTGAAGGGCCTTGAAGAGTTTGGATTGCAATCCGAAGTGCTCGATAAGAGCCAAATGGCTCAAAACATAAAGAAGGCCCTGCTTAAAGACAACTCGGTTACAAACCAGCTGAGCCTGGCCTTTTATCAGGGACACCCCGACAGGAAACTGAATATCAAGCTGGAAATCGACATTAACCCACCGGATGGATCCCACTTTGAATACAGCTATCTGGACTTCCCTTTGGATTTCGAGATATGCCATCAGGATTTAAGCAGTAATTTCTCTCTGAAAATTCATGCATTGCTTTGCAGATCTTATTTGAAAGGCCGAGACTGGTATGACTTTAACTGGTATATAAAACAGAATATTCGACCAAACCTTCCACTCCTGCAAGCTGCATTAATTCAGTACGGCCCCTGGAAAGGACAGGAAGTTGAGATTGATGCTGATTGGTTAAATCATACTCTGCTTGAGAAGGTAGCAGCTATTGACTGGAGCGAAGCCACCCAGGATGTAGAGCGCTTTCTGAATACCACAGAGAAAGAGAGCCTGAAACTTTGGAGCAGTCGTTTCTTTAATAAAAAAGTTGAGCGCTTAAGTGCTGCTGCCTAGCCAGGTAAAAGAAATTTTATTCAGATCGCGCCTGCAAGGCCCTCCTGCAGAAACCAACCCACAGATATCGCGAACGAGATCCGCTCCTGCAGCTCATAATTTGTAATCCCCTGGCACTTGTTCAGGCTGTATTCAGCGAACATTGCCTATCCTGACTGTGAATCATGGAAAACAGGGCGTTTTGCCCTCCCCTGATATACCACTTTTACAACAGGAGACAGACAATGAAACGCTTAATGACTGTATTGATATCCGGATGTTCGGCACTGGCCATTTCCGGGGCTGCCGTGTCAGGACAGGGCTTCGTTGACAAGGCCAGGGTCCTGGAGGCACAGCCAGAGTATGAAACCGTTGAAGTGGCAAACCCGGTGACCGAGTGCTGGACGGAACGGGTCGCACGTAACGACTACCGGCGTAATAGTTATACGGCACCGCTTGCCGGTGGCATTATCGGTGGTGTAGTCGGCAACCAGTTCGGCCGGGGTCGCGGCAAAACAGCACTGACCGTCGCTGCCGCGTTGCTGGGTGCCTCGATCGGCAATGATCACAACAGCTCGCACTACCGGGGGCGCAGCGGGGGCCACCGCGGGGCTAAACAGGTACAACGTTGCGAGACCGTAGACCGCTATGATCAGCAGCAGCAACTCACGGGTTATCGTGTAAAATACAGCTATGAAGGACAAACCTACTACACCCGGACCACCGAATACCCGGGGAAATTTATACCGGTGCGCGTCAAGGTATCCCCGGTTAACGGGATTTGATGCGGGATTGCAGCCGTGCCAGTGACTAGCAGACGGCTGATTAGCTGCTGGTTGATCCTGTTGCTGGCCATGTTGCCGGCAGCGGGTTCGGCACTGGCCGCTCCGCATTATCCCCGCATGCTGATCGCGAAAAACGCTCATAACAATAACGGCGGTATCAGCCTGGACCAGGCAATTGCGAAGGCGAGGAAGAGCGACAAGGACAAGGTGTT
>Ga0316196_10001528_pt1 | contig 10154 bp, 10 predicted proteins | sample Eddsed2cm_MG_FD_204938 | JGI IMG/M metagenome (GOLD analysis project Ga0316196, IMG submission 204938) | Coastal sediment microbial communities from Maine, United States - Eddy sediment 2 cm | ecosystem: Environmental > Aquatic > Marine > Coastal > Sediment | place: USA: Maine | collected... | reverse complement strand
ACTTTGTTAAGCTCATTCATCTTTCACCTTTCCCCTCAAAATCCCATTCCTTTACGATCAATTTTGCCCGAACATAGCCGTCATCACCTTTATCGGCCTGTGACTCAACAGTGACAGAAGCAGGCAGCTCGTACTTGCCGAACAGGGTGTATTTGGCCAGCGATACTTTCCAGCCATCCTGGAGCACTGTGACAAGGCGTTGAGAGTCATCGAGTGTGTAGTCGGCTTTGCTGCCGGGTTCTGTCATGCCTAGCAGCCACCAGCGCAGCCCGGAGACAGGAATATGCCAGCCGGTAACGCGGTAGATTAACTCAGCGGCATCTACAGCATGCCAGGTCTTACCTTTGCTGTCCTGCAGAGTGACGCCCTTAGAATCCTGCTGCAGCAGGACCAGGCCGCCGCCTACAGGGCCGAGCAGGCGTAAGCTGCGTTGCCCGGGCTGTTCATGCCATACTAAGGTTGCGCTGCCGCTGCGGCCTTCACTGCGAAGACCAATGCGCGCATTTAATTGCCAGCGATCAATCTCCGCAACCGCGGCCTGCCGGCTTAGCCAGCTGGAAGGGGCCTCCTGTCTAACGGGTTTGCTAGTGCAGGCAGCCAGCAACAGGCAGGTGGATAATAAACAAAGGACAGTTTTCAGTTTTCGGTTTTCGGTTTTCGGTGAGAAAGAAATTGTATCCGACCTCCGAACACGGAACACCGAACACTTATTTTGTTGATATCTTTTCACTAAGCGTCTGCAACTTCTTGTCATCTGGAAAATCTTTAGTCGCCGCTGTCCAGACCTTTCTTGCTTCTCGTGTTTTACCTGCAGCGAGCAAAACTTCTGTCAGGTGATAAGCAATTTCTGGATCATTGCGTTTGGCCAGGGCCCTGCGCAGGTAAGCTTCTGCTTCAGCGTAGTTGCCTCGCTTGAATTCAATCCAGCCCATACTGTCAAGAATAAACGGATCATTGGGTTTTTGCTTATGCGCGGCTGAGATCAGCGAATAGGCTTCTTTGTAGCGATCTGTCAGGTCTGCCAGGGTAAAGCCGTAGGCATTCAGCGACTGCACATGGCCGGGTTTTATCTCCAGCACCCGCTGAAGGTCCTTTTCCAGTCCGGCTACATCTTCTCTCCTTGCAGCAATCATGGCTCTGGCATAAAGAAGATCAATATTATCGGGGTTATCGGTAAGCGCATCATTCACCAGTTCCAGCGCTTCGTCATCACGTCCGGCTTCAATCAGTAACTCATCTTCTAACAGGATCAAGTCTACCTGCTGTTGCGGTGATTCAGGATACATGGCTTCCAGTTCACGCAATGCTGCATCAACACCGTCTCGCTGTTTAACGGCATCGACAAGGCGTAGACGGGCAGTGAACAATTGTTCGGCACTAGTGACTGAACGATACCACTGTATCGCATCATCAAGACGTTTTTGTAAAGTTGCGATATCGCCAAGATAGATCCTGGCCGGGTCATTAGTAGATTGCAGTTCCAGTACCTTCTCCAGGTACATTGTTGCATCATTGTACTGTTTTTTGTCCATTCTGATTAAGGCGAGTGCCATTGGCGCGATGATGGAGGTTTCATCCTGCCGGTGAATAATCAGATATTCTTTTTCAGCCTCATCCAGCTTGTTGGATTCAATGTAGTAGCGAGCTAAGACAGTGCGGAGATCAAGCGATTGCGGGTGTTGTTTCAGGTAACGGTTGGCAAATTGTACAGCATCGCGGTCTTTGCTCTGCAATACCAGCAAGCTGAATTTAAATACAGCCGCGTCATCGCTATCCGGGTCTAGCTCCAGTGTTCGGTCAATAGCGCTGTTTGCAACTTCATATTCCTTCAGTTTACTGGCGACACTCGCATGAGCCAGGGCGACATCAGCAGAATCGGGGTACTCTTTAGCCAGCTGTTCAATAAGCGCCAGCGCCTGCATCTGACTGCCATAGCGAATCAGAGTGCTGCTGATTTGCTTCAGTAATTTGCTGCGACTCTCTTCATCGGCCAGGGACAGTGCCTTGCTGTAATAGACCACGGCCCGTTCCGGCTGTTTTTCAACGACCAGCAGATTACCCAGGGTCTGGTAAACATCAACATTGTCCGGTGAAAGTTCCTGCCATAGCATACCCATCTGAATCGCGGTGGGAAACTGGTTCGCGATTACTGCCAGCCGGGTTGCCTGTGCTGCCAGCCTGGGGTCACGTGTTTCAATTGCGCTGTCAACCAGTGCAGCCAGGGCAAGCTCATTATTACTTTGCTGGAGCGCAATGTCCGACAGCATTAGCTTGTACATCAGGTCCGGGCTAAGCTCTACATCGGGCAGATTCTCCGGTATTGCCTCAGTTTCGCTTTCAGCGTCACTGATACCGTTTGAGGCAGTATCTGTGGTAGTCTTTTTACCGGTATTGCCAGCACATGAAACCAGTGCGGCAGAGATGAGTGCAAGCAATGCAAAATGTGATACAGCTTGACAGAATTTTATAACAAGAGACAATGTTCGGTTCTTTCCTGAAAAAGTAGGCATCATGCACCTGTTCAACTTTGGCATCAACCACAGAACTGCTCCGGTAAATATCCGTGAGCAGACTGCATTCGCCCCCGACAAGCTGGTGACCGCGCTGGCGGATATCACTGATACGGGTGGTGCGCGTGAAGCCACGATACTCTCAACCTGCAATCGTACAGAAATTTACTGCAGTCATGAACAGGCAAATGAAAATAGTCTGATCGGCTGGTTTTGTGATTATCACCGTCTACGGGCAAAAGAAATAGAGCCGTACCTGTACCGTCACCCCGGTGATGAGGCGGTTAGACATGCCTTCCGTGTCGCCAGCGGGCTGGATTCGATGGTGCTCGGCGAGCCGCAAATCCTTGGACAGATGAAAGAGGCCTTTGCCACCGCGCACAAGACAGGTGTTACCGGCAAACTGTTAAACCAGCTGTTCCAGCACACTTTTTCAGTTGCCAAGCAGGTGCGCACCGATACTCAGATTGGTGCCAGTGCAGTGTCAGTGGCCTATGCCGCCGTCAAGCTGGCAAAACAAATTTTCTCAGATCTGTCGCAGAAGACAGTATTGTTGATCGGTGCCGGTGAAACCATTGAGTTGACGGCGCAGCACCTGTCGCAGCAGCAGGTCGGCCATATTATTGTCTCCAATCGCACCGTTGAGCGTGCGCAGAAGTTGTCCGATCTGGTGCATGGCGAGGCAATCACGCTGGCTGAACTGCCAACACGCCTGCACGAGGCTGATATCGTTATCGCTTCAACAGCAAGCCAGCTGCCTATTCTTGGTAAGGGCGCCGTCGAGCAGGCATTGAAAAAGCGTCGTCACCGGCCGATATTCATGGTTGATCTTGCTGTGCCGCGTGATATCGAGGCAGAAGTAGGAGAGTTGAGTGACATCTTCCTCTACACCGTCGATGATCTGCAGAATGTCGTAGAGGAAAACCTGCAGTCGCGTCGAGAAGCGGCCAGCGAAGCAGAAGAAATCATTGACCTGCAGGTCAATCAGTTCGTTAACTGGATAAAGTCGCTTGATGCAGTGCCAATGATACGTGCTCTCAGGGAGAATGCCGATACCCTTCGCCAGGTCGAGCTGGATAAAGCGCATCGCTTACTGGCCAGCGGCGAAACTGCAGAAGTAGTGATCGAAGCACTGGCCCGTTCATTAACCAATAAACTCACCCATGCCCCGACAGCAGCATTGAAAGAAGCCGGACTGGAGGCGGATAAACCGGTGATTGAAGCCGCCCGGCGTCTATTTAATTTGAAAGTCTAGAATCCTTGTTTTCGGTGTTCAGTTTTCGGTTTTCGGTAGATAATCCGCACTTAATTCCGTCTCTATCATTGTCCACTGAAAACTGAACACCGAAAACTGCAAACATAACCTATGAAAGATACAATTACTGAAAAACTCGACCACCTGAGCCAGCGCCTGGAAGAAATTCATGCCATGCTGGCGGACCCTGCCGTTGCCGCTGATCAGAACCAGTACCGAAAATTATCAGTGGAGATGTCCGAACTGTCACCGGTAGTTGAACGCTATCAGCAATGGCAGCAGGCCCAGCAGGATATTGAAGCTGCGCGCCAGATACTCGATGACGAAGACGACGAAATGCGGGAAATGGCTGTAGAAGAGGTGAGCGAGCTGGAGCAGTCTATAGTAGACCATCAGGAGGCTCTGCGTATTCTTCTGATCCCGAAAGACCCGAATGACGAACGGAACGTTTTTCTAGAAATTCGTGCTGGTACCGGCGGTGATGAAGCCTCTTTGTTCGCCGGAGATTTATTTCGCATGTATAGCATCTATGCCGAGAAAAACCGCTGGAAACTTGAGGTGCTGAGCCACAGTGATGGCGAGCATGGTGGTTACAAGGAGATCATTACCCGAATCAGCGGCCAGAGAGTGTATTCACGGCTCAAGTTCGAATCCGGCGCACATCGCGTTCAGCGTGTGCCGCAGACTGAAACACAGGGCCGTATTCACACCTCTGCCTGTACTGTCGCAGTTATGCCGGAGGCAGATGAAGTTGATGCAATCGAAATCGATGCCGGTGATCTGCGTATCGATACTTACCGCGCATCCGGTGCCGGCGGCCAGCATGTCAACAAGACCGATTCGGCGATACGTATCACACACCTTCCTACCGGGCTGGTGGTTGAATGCCAGGACGAGCGCTCTCAGCATAAAAACAGGGCGCGAGCCATGAGCGTACTGCAGTCGCGCCTACTCGACCAGGTGCAGAGTGCACAGCAGGCTGAGCAGGCAGAGACACGTAAGTCACTGGTCGGCAGCGGCGACCGTTCAGAGCGCATTCGCACCTATAACTACCCGCAGGGAAGAGTGACAGACCACCGCATCAACCTGACCCTATATAAACTCGATGAATTGATGGCAGGCAACCTGGACATGATTATTGAACCGCTGGTGACCGAGCATCAGGCTGATTTGCTGGCGGAAATGGGGAGTTAAGGCGAGATTAATGACTAAGGGCTAAGGCGGAAAGGGGAAAGGAAAACAAAACCAAAAACCACTGCTTTCGGATGTGCTTTCCTCATTAACGTTGCTTCTACATTTTTCGTCATTGCACCCTTAGGGTATTTCCTACGGTCACGAGCAACGTAGCGCGGCAATCTCCTAAATCATGATTAAAAACGCAACAGAGATTACTTCGTTCCTCGCAATGACACGATCTTTTGTCTTTAGTCCTTATCCTTTCCTGCTTCGCCCTTTTTACCTTTTACCTACACCCCCATCGCCCCGAGGCGGGGCTCCCACAATAATTGTTCGGCCTTACGGTATACTGTAGCAGCGCCGCCCCCGGCGCGATTAATTAAAAACCATGACAACGATCAAAGAAATACTCACCGAAGCTCGCACAAGACTGAAAGGACCAGAAGCCAGTATCGATGCTGAATTGTTGCTAGAAGCTATTTGCGCTATCAGCCGCAGTCGCCAGTTCAGCCATCCTGATGAACAGTTACTAGAAGATCAGGTCGAGCAGTACAAGAGTGCTCTTGAACGGCGATTATCCGGCGAACCATTGGCCCACATTACCGGTCGACGGGGTTTTTGGGACGTAGATCTCCGGGTAACACCTGATGTGCTGATTCCGCGGTCAGACACTGAAATACTTGTTGAACAGGCACTTCAGCGCATACCGTACAATGCCAGCTGGCAGATAGCAGATCTCGGTACAGGAAGTGGTGCCATCGCCATTGTCATCGCAAGGGAACGGCCGCAATGTGAACTTACCGCGACAGACAATTCAGCAGCAGCGTTAGCCCTTGCCAGGGAAAATGCCACGGCATTGGGTGTGAATAATATAAGTTTTGTTGCCGGTTCATGGGGCCAGCCGCTGAAATTGCGGCAGTTTGATGTGATTCTCAGCAATCCGCCGTATATCCGTACTGATGATCCGCACATGTTAGGGGGTGATCTGCCAGCAGAACCGATCCAGGCTCTGGTTTCAGGCAGCGATGGCCTGGATGCCATCCGCCGTATCATCGAAGACAGCGCAACCTGTTTGAAACCAAACGGCTGGCTGTTGCTGGAACACGGCTATGACCAGGCCGCCGAAGTGTCTGATCTGCTTCAACATGCTGATTTCAATGAAATCTTCACCCAAAAGGATTATGGTGGCAATAGCCGTGTAACGGGCGGAAGGAGGCAGATCGAAGCATGAAGAGGAACAGTAAAAGACAAATTTATGATTGAGCGGAGAACAATTCAAAACGGCATCATTGCCTTTCCCCTTTCCCCTTTCCCCTTTCCCCTTTCCCCTGTTTTATTCATTACTAATAACTATGGCAGACTCAAATTTAATTGATAACTTGTATGCTTATACATAAGAATATGATAATATAATTATAGTATGATTGATTGCAGGACTTAATCATTACTAAATATTTACTTAGAAGGAAGAATTATGTACTGGATATTAAGCATTTTAGTTGTCGTTATGATTGCCTATGTGGGTAAGTATACTCGTTTGCATACTGTCGATAATGATAGAGAAGAATTAGAAGCAGAGCTGGAATCAATTAAATCGCATTTTCGATAAGCATTTTTGCATTATCGAGCACACTCCATGCCCGGGGCCAGAACCTCATAGCATCCACACCATGTTCCTGTGACCATACCGGGAACAGCCTCTGGTCTCGGGCATCTTATTTCGCTTTATAATCTAGATGCAGATGTGTAAAGCCTCGTATCAGCAATTTATACCAGATATAAAAAAGTCAGTGCTGAGTTTATAGCCCTGATACTTGATTAGTGTTTGGTTGCAATAAATGTAACTTTAGCCGTATATCAAGGATGGTAACCACGTTGCCAGGCCCGGCCAGTAAGCCAGCATCAGCAGCATCAACAGCTGAATCACGATAAATGGGAGCACGCCGCGATAGATCTGTCCTGTGGAGACAGACTTCGGTGCAACGCCGCGCAGGTAAAACAGGGCAAAACCAAAGGGCGGGGTAAGGAATGAGGTTTGCAGATTGATGGCTATCATAATTCCTAGCCAGACAGGGTCGAGTCCCATGGCGAGCAGTATAGGTCCGACAATGGGGACAACGACAAAGGTGATTTCGATAAAGTCGAGAATGAATCCGAGCAGGAACATTACCAGCATCACCACGATCATGGCACCAATGACACCACCCGGAAGGCTGCCCAGTAGTTCTGCAATCAGGTCATCTCCGCCAAAACCGCGAAATACCAGTGAGAACAGGGAGGCACCGATAAGTATCATGAAAACCATGCTGGTGACTTCCAGTGTTGAAATGGCAACTCTGCGCAATACATCTTTGGAGAAGGTCCTGTTGGCAAGGGCAAGTACTGTGGCACCGACAGCACCGACAGATGCTGCTTCAGTGGGAGTGGCGAGGCCGCCCAGGATTGAGCCGAGTACTGAGACTATAAGAATAATTGGTGGAACAAGGGCTGCCAGCAGCGATGTCCAGGATCTATTATTGTCGACTGTGATTTCAGGTGCAGGCATTATTGCGGGGCGCAGCCAGGCTACTGCCAGCAAATAAAGAACATACATGGCCACCAGTATCAATCCTGGTATCAGAGCGCCGGCAAACAGGTCACCAACTGAAACTGTCTCTGGTGAGAATAGCCCCATATCAAGCTGAGCCTGCTGAAATGCGGAAGACAGTACATCACCGAGAAGAACCAGAATAATCGATGGTGGGATGATTTGCCCCAGTGTGCCGGAGGCGCAAATGGTACCGCAGGCAATTGCCGAGTCGTAATCGCGTTTCAACATGGTGGGTAAGGCCATCATACCCATGGTTACCACAGTCGCTCCTACAATGCCGGTACTGGCGGCCATCAGCATGCCGACCAGCACGACAGAGATGCCTAGCCCGCCACGCAAACTACCAAAAAGTGCTGACATGGCATCAAGCAGCTGCTCCGCGACTCGTGAACGCTCAAGCATGGCTCCCATAAACACGAATAAAGGTACGGCCACCAGGGTCTCATTCGTCATAATGCCAAACAACCGGCTTGGCATGGCTTCAAGGAAAGATGCATCAAAGCCCCCGGTGATTGTGCCAAGGAGTGAAAAGATAAGTGCTGTACCGGCGAGGGCAAAAGCGACGGGGTAGCCGGTCATTAATATAAGACCAGCTAGCAGGAACATAAATAGCGGCATCAGATCAGACATGTCATCTGGACCGTAGTAGTATTGCTGCCTGCTTTTTGGTCGAAATCGCTATATCGGCGGATCTCATGATTCAGTAACTCGTAGGTGGAAAAGATCCGAAATCTCCCGCCAGGTATTTTTCAATGCCGGGAAGAAATGTATACCTGTATCCTGCTGACGATTCAGGCATTACTTGCTTTTTCATCAGAGGGATTCTCAAGGGCCATGTGCTTCCCGGTCAATAGAAGAATGTTGCGCAATCCCTGTGCGATACCTTGCAGCATCAACAGTATAGCCATAACGGGGATCGTCGTTTTGAGCAGGAAAACTGCTGCAATGCCACCGGCGTCCCTTGATCCCTCCAGCAGAGACCATGACAGGCTGACATAGTTCCAGGAAATAACAATAATAAACAGACAAAAAGGAATCAGCAGGAAAGCGACACCCAGCAGGTCTACCCAGGCCCTGCTGCGCGGCCCCATTCTTTCGTAGAATATATCCACGCGGACATGCCCATTTTGTTTTAGTGTATAGGCAACGCCTAGCATGAAGACGATGGAGTGCATGTAAATTATAGACTCCTGCATGGCAATCCAGCCGCTGCTGAAGACGTAACGTAGCACCACAACGAGAAATGTCACGATAACCATCAGTACCGTAAGCCAGCTGATGCTGCTGCCGATCACATCATTCATACGATCAATAAACCGGACTATATTCTGCATACTGACCCAGTAAATATTCTGCTAAGGTTGTTTTAGTTCACAGGACCAGGATGAGACGCCAACCTCGGACTCATCCTGGGCCAGGTACCAGCGAGTCCCCTGTTTCATTTTTGTCGAGGCTTTGTCCTTCTTTTTCCAGTAGGCAGGCAGGATAGAGTCCGGCTGGCAATCCTTCTCAGAGTAGACGCTGCATGTTTTGAACGCTAACACGGCAACCTTGTAGACCTTGTACTGGTAAGGGGTATTGTGGCAGCCAGGATTATCGGCTTTACCAAAAAGCAGGTATTTTTCTGAATTACCATCGAGAGTCATTTTGTACAGGCGTATTTCTGGCTTACGGGCAAAAGCAGAATAAGATACAGCTGCCAGGCTTAATGAAATGAGTAGAGTGAGAAATGTTTTAGTCAAGTTTTACTCCTGGACGGGCTTGCTCAGAGGCTAAGTATACCGGCATTTAGAATCAATAATTGAAGGTGTATTCTCCTGGCTTTCAAACAAGTAAAAAGTGGATTACCACGATATGCCTGTAATGGTGAAAATCCAGTTTTAAATTCAATGAAATATAGATTTGTAACTGCAGTACAAAGCCAGAATAGAAACGGGTATCAGTATCAGGAATCCCAGGCCAAGCGGGATCAAAGCAACTATCGCTAGCAGGAGATAGATGACACCAAACACCAGTAGCGACAGGACGTTTTTGAAACCGGCCGAATAACTTGCCTTTATTGACTCAACAGGTGACATATTATCGAGCATAACCAGTGGTGTGGCATAGACGAAACCAAGCATGATAATGGCTCCAACCAGGAAGACAAGCAGCACCGAGAATCCCATCCCTGAGGTCATCATGGCTTCAGCATCAATTTGACTCGTTTCACCTTCCATCATCGCAGTGTTGCCGCCTACCAATGCAACCATGACCGCCATGATAAGAACCTGTGCCAACAGGTATATTGCTCCCAGTGCCAGCAATTTATTTCGGCGTTCACGATCTTTGAATCCCTGAAACAGGGAGCCAATATTTATACCGTTGCCGTTGTCCATTTCTGAGGCTGCATACATAAAGCCAGCCAGCAGTGCTGGGGAAATGATCATCAAGATCACCGAGCCGATGACTGGGATTAAGCTTAGTGCGATCGACAGGCCGATAAACACCAGGAACATAATTAGCCAGGTACCATAATCCTGCTTGAACAGATCCCATCCACACTTGAACCAGCCAGCGCCCTGTCCCGCGTCTACACTTTTTGCCTGCATATGGTTGGCTCCTTTAGTCTATGTCCGCTAGG
>Ga0316196_10001527_pt1 | contig 10155 bp, 8 predicted proteins | sample Eddsed2cm_MG_FD_204938 | JGI IMG/M metagenome (GOLD analysis project Ga0316196, IMG submission 204938) | Coastal sediment microbial communities from Maine, United States - Eddy sediment 2 cm | ecosystem: Environmental > Aquatic > Marine > Coastal > Sediment | place: USA: Maine | collected... | reverse complement strand
AAAACACCCGGTGGGTAGGTTTCCAGGCGCTTTCCCTGGTTCAGGTTGTTGGCCGAGTGATCGATGAACCATGCCACGAAGTCATGCGGCAATTCCCGGCTCAACGGATAACGCAGGCTGTCGTCGGGCATGGCCAGTTCATTGACCAGCAATACCGTATCGAATGCCTGGTCACGTTGGATTCCAAATTGATCCAGGGCGAATGCCGCCACCTGGTCGTAAAAAGCCTTCCAGCCCCCGGGCATGAATTTGAACTGCGTAAACGTTCTCGCCGCCCAGGTAATGGAAGGGTGCTTGTCCGGGGTGGTGTTGATTTCATCCAGCAATTTATGCAAAAACGCCACAGCGGGAATACCGTGTTCCCATTGCAGGTAACGTAGCACATACCTCAAGGTTGAATAACCATCGGCAATCGTGAAGAAACCGTAAATGGCGTTCATGGCAGCCATTTCAGCCTCGTTAAAACTAAAACAGGAGATGATGAATCCATCATTATCCACCCGAATCTGGTATTTCTCCATGTACTCCGGGTCCGCCATCGGGCTGTTGGGTAGCAACTGTGTCGGATAAGCCTTGGTGGTGACATCAGCGTCAAAATAGCGCTGCAGGTCCCGGTCGAAGGCTTCTGGTGTAATACCCGGCAAGCCGGTCATGAGATCGGTGGAAAGCGGCAGGTTGGCATCGGCGAAAACCTGGGCCAGTTCGTCGTAGGTCTCAGTCTTGATATTTCGCCGGTTGATGACTTCCAGGGTAGCTGAGTCTGTTGTCTGGATGGAAATTATGCCCTGGCTGATGATGCCCCCGGAAGAAAAAGCCTTGATGATTTCAAGCAGCCTGCGTGTCGTATTCTTGGTGTAGTTAACCACTACTTCCTGGGGAAACCCATATTTTTTCCGGGTTTCCACAATGTACTTTGACAACTCGACATCGCGGTCGTACATGCCAAAATTGGCATCTGCAATCCAGATGATGCGTACCCGGTTCCGGCCGATCCAGTCAATTTCCTGCTTGACACGGTCGAGCTCAAACTTGCGTACTTTTTGGCGGGTAGCCGAACCCCAGTCACAAAAAGTGCAGCCGAATGGACAACCGCGGTTGGACTCGATGATGGCTGCTTCTACCCGCCCGTCGTAGGAATCGAAAATTCCAGTCAGGTAAGGAGAAGACACGCTGTCCGGCGCCTTGAGCCGTGCACGCTTTTCGGTAGTGACCAGCGGCATACCTGCCTGTTGCCGGTCCCGAAAGGTCAATCCAGATACGGTCCTCAAACGCTCAGCGTCGTACTGCACCTTGCCGTCAGCGTCGCGCCGGACACACTGCAAGATTTCCACCACCGAAACCTCGCCTTCGCCATGCACCGCAATGTCCACCGAAGAGTGCTGACGCATGAAGTCCGCGCAAACTTTGGGATATTCGGGCGTACTGGGCCCGCCGTGCAAGGTCAGGCTGTTCCGATCATTGCGCTTGAGCATGGCGGATATTTTCAGGTTGATATCCAGCGACCATATGTAATTGGAAAACAACCAGATACCCGTGCCAAATTTTCGGTAAGGCCCGGCGAACAGGTCATTCGGTGTAAGAAACGATATCGGCAAAAGCTGAAATCTCTCCAGAAGCGCACCATTTTCAAAGTCCGTGATTGCTGCAGCGATCATACCCAGTGCGAGCGGATAGTGGTTTTCCATGTGCGGCGTAAAGTAAACGGGTATCCGGCCGTCCGGCTCAATATCCTGCCAGCGCGGCCCGTTGCCTGTCAAAGCAAATCCGGAAGCCGATGGAGTTTTCTGGGAAGGTTGTGTTACCAGCATCTGCGGCCGGTCCAGGGTCGAATACAGCAGGCCATTGTCGTAAAGCCACTGGATACCTCTGCCACACTCATCGGCGCTGGCGAGCATTTGCTTTTCTGCAATCACTGCGCTGACCGGTTTTTCATTGCGAAAAGCAAGCAACAGCAACTGTAAGTGAAGGTCGATGTATAGGTAATTGCGCGTTGCTGCACTCCACACCCTGAATACAGAACCATCCGGCTGCAATGCAACATTGGCGCCAATACGTAGACGGTAGGTCGGGCTAAGCTCCATCGCTGAGTCGCAATCTGCCAGCCGCTGAACAGACAGTGATTCTCCAGGCAGCTGTGATGGAACGGCTTCCGCAGGGATCAACACCTGTGCCTGATGTAACGTTGCGATCCTGTTCAGAAGGACCTGGCTGGCCGGAGCGGTGGTCAACACCAGCAGGCTTTGCCCGTGGTGAATTTCCTGAATAACGTCCGCAACTTTTGCTCCCTTTGCAAACAGCGCCAGGAGTAACAGATCGAACTCCTGCAAATTTGCCGGTCGCGAACGGGAAATCCGGCCTGCCAGGATGGCACCATCACGATGCAAGATCGTGATCCTGGGATTCAACTTCAAAATCTGTTGATTTAAATCGAATTTCACTTCAAACGCCCGTTAAAACAAACCATAGTCTCGCGCGGATAGGAGGTATATACCACCCTTTTTCGGAATCCAGCCAAACCTGATGGTATCGACAACATAACTTTTCCAGATTGAATAGATTGTGCACAGCGGCATGAGCGGTCACTAGTCACTTCAAATGCCTGGCTTGGTGTATATTCAGCAAATTCGTTTCCAGCTTAAGTCAAGGAACTAAAAAATGACAGACTCTCTGTACTCTCGGCGCGGGGCGCCACCGGCGCCTTGTTCCTCGGTTTGTCCGCATACGCCCTGACTACGCAAAAAAACTTCAGTTTTATGGGCGGCTTTTTGATGGTGGGAATCCTGGTCGCATTCCTTGGTCGCAATTTTCAACCTCTTTACCAGCCTGTTGCATCTGTTGGGATTCTTTGGTGGTGAAGATTAAGGCGGATCGGCATACTTGGAGACGAACACGTGGAGCAGTGGTACATGAAGTAAGCATCGACAACTCAAGATGAACCTGGCCTACCTCACAGACATTATTATTCTCCTGGCAGCAGCCGTGGTGGCCGTCCCTTTATCCCGAATGGTAGGGCTGGGCACTGTGCCCGGATTTCTGATAGCAGGTATTGCAGTCGGCCCCTCTGCATTGGGATTGATCGATAACAAGACCGAGATTGGCCATCTTGCTGAACTCGGAGTGGTACTGCTGCTGTTTGTTATCGGTATTGAACTCAAACCTTCGCGCCTGTGGTTGATGCGGCGCATGGTGTTTGGGTTGGGTAGTCTCCAGGTAGTTATTACGGGTGCGCTGATTTCTGCTGCCGTGTACTTCCTGTTCGATATTGAGCTGCGGGCCGCCGTATTGATTGGGCCTGCCCTGGCGCTCTCATCAACGGCCTTTGTTTTGCAACTGCTCTCAGAACAAAAGATGCTGGCCAGCAGTTACGGCCGTTCATCAGTAGCCATATTGTTGTTCCAGGATTTGGCCGTGGTGCCACTTCTCGCCCTGACTTCCTTCCTGGCGGTAACCGAATTAACCGTCAAGCAGGACATCGGTCTTGCCTTACTCGAGGCGCTGGTCATTCTGGCGCTGATCATCTTTGGTGGCCGTTACCTGTTGCAACCCATTCTTCATCGCATCGCCCACATGGGTTCGCCTGAGACTTTCACAGCCTCGGCTGTGCTGCTGGTTCTGGGAACCGCGGTCCTGATGGAAAATATAGGGCTATCAATGGCAATGGGGGCCTTTATGGCCGGACTGCTGATTGCCGACTCGGAATTTCGTCACCAGATTGTGGCCGAGATTCAGCCATTTCGCGGCTTGTTGCTGGGGCTGTTCTTTATGTCGATGGGGATGTCCCTGGACCTGGCGCAGTTTTTTGCGAATCCACTGGTATTCATCGGATTGGTCCTGGTGCTGATGGCGGCCAAGTTCGTCTTGCTGTGGCTGCTGGCAAGGCTGGCTGGACACAAGGGCGGCACGGCACCGGCGATCGCGTTGTTGCTTGCGCAGAGTGGAGAATTTGCCCTGGTACTTTTCGCCCTGGCGCTGGATTCCGCATTAATAAGCGAGCAATTGTTTCAACAACTACTCGTTGTCGTGATCATCAGCATGCTCACCACCCCACCCCTTGCCGGGCTTGCCTATCGGCTGGCCCATTCAACCAAGGATGATCCCGCAGATGAGGACTTGCATAAAAAAGGCGAGTCCTGTGCGCCTATCGTGATTGTCGGGTTCGGACAGGTAGGACGCCGCGTCGGGCAGATACTTGAAATGCGGGACGTACCCTACGTGGCTGTCGATAACAACGCCATTACGGTTCAACGGGAACGCAGGGCGGGCCGATCCGTCTATTACGGAGATGCAAGACAGCCCGATGTGCTGACCAGCCTGGGGGTGGGAGACGCAGATCTGGTCATCGTAACCGTGGATGACATGCAGGCCACAGAACAGGTGGTCTCTTCCCTGCACCGCACATTTCCAAAGCTTGCGATCCTGGCACGCGGTCATGACCTGGGACACTGTCGCAACCTGCGACAACAGGGAGCCTGGCTAGCCGTTTCTGAGAACCTGGAGGCAAGCATTGCCCTAGCGCACACGGCGTTGGAGAAAGTCAGCGGGGATGATGCCGAGGACGATGCTGCTATTGATCGCTATCGTCGAGCCTATTACTCGGATTCCAGGCCGGCAGAACAGAAAGAAACAACGTAGTGCTGATCGGAGAACCTCAAAAAATGGTTGAATGGTTCGAACCAAAAAGAAAAGAATTTGAGGTACTTCCGTAAACGCCGCAAGGCGCCATTCCATTTCGTCACATTATTTCTGTTAGTTAGTGACGTAAACTGTCGAGATTCAAGGTTTGTTACCGAAACTTGATTATTGATAAATCCTTAAACCTCTGAAATGTATACATATATTTTTTCACCAGATTTATTGGTATGAATTGTGCATGTATACAGGTACAGGAGAAAATGATTTTCCCTGGATAAGTTACACGGAGGTTAGCCAGATGCGTCATTCAACTTTCCAAACCTACACCGCGAAGCAAGTCGTGAACCGACTCGTTTTCCTGATGGTATTGCTTCCCTCAGTACATGTTTTCGCCGCAACGCCGGCCACAGCCGCTGGCGAGAAAATACAGGCCAATCCTGTCAATGGTCAAACGGCCAGTCAACAGGTCACTAAAACCTACAAGGTAGTAAAAAACGGCACGCCCGTTTACAGAAAGGCGATCAATTCCAGGCCTCAAAGTTCCAGTAAGGTCACCATGGATGATTACGAGCGCATCCAGCACACAGTGAGCCAGCCCAAATCGACAACGACGGTCTGGCTGGGCAACAAAAATCGCTCTTCCACTCGTGCGAAACCGAAAACAACCTGGCTGGGCAAGAAAAATCGATCTGACTAGGCAGTCATGGTTACGGCCGGAGTCGCTTGCTACACTTCTTCGAAGTAGTACAGCCCAATACCTGCCGTAACCAGGCCTTGCCCATAGGCATCACTTTCCCAGGGCTCAATGTGGTGCTCCGCCTCTTCCTTGTAGCGTTCAAGCAACTGGCGCATTTCGCTCCTGAAGGATTCGCGTTCGGCAGGTTCCAGCCGGAAAGTCCACCTCTGACGCTGGAAAAACTTCTCTTCCGCCGGTGAGTCCATGTTGTGCTCGATGGTCGAAATGAGGTTGGAAATAGCAGACAGCGCTGCGTTCACCATGTTGGGTTCGTCATCAGAAAGATAGGGTGAGAATTCATCGACCAGCAGTCTCAGCGTCCGCCTGGATTTGTTCCGCTCGACACTTCGCGTGGCAATCAACCGCTCGATAATCGATTGGGTCGTGATGCCGCGACCCGAAATGGTCGACTTCACCATCTGTTCAAACTCACCCTGCTCGGTCCCATAACTCATGACTGCCGGGTTGGCAGAACCGCCAGAGGCCACCCTGCTGACCCATGCCTCGACGATCGCGCTTTCCGGTGTCAGTTCAGACAGAAATTTTTGCCTGTATTGCGGCGTCTCGGTTTCCAGCCTTTTGCGAACCTGAACCAGCGTACGCGTATCCAGGCCAGTGACCAGGGCAAGCCGCGTCATAGGCACATTCTTACCCGGGTTTTCAACACGCAGACTTCGTTCCGCCTCTTCCACGTAAATGTAGCGGATCATTTCCTGTAATCGGACCAGCGAAATTCGCCCGACCAGGAAGCGGATCAATTTTCTGAACACATTTTCGACCGCCCGGGTAAGTATGGCGGCTTCCTGGTATCGCTGGCTGTGGTCCGCTGGCATCTGGATCTCCTTCTCTGTGCCAAACCATGAAAAGGACAGACCCGGGCCATTCCAGGCCCGGGTCGCCCTGCCGCCAAACCGTTCTGTCCGCGCGGGCCGGGCGTGTTACATCCCCTGTATATTCTCCCGGCCACCAGTAAGGGTTTGTTGCGGTTCCTGGCTCCCCCTTGCATTGACAATAATGTCAAATATTGACATTTATGTCAATTACTGATTTCGGAAAATTTGCTTGAAGAGTTGTAGGAAAACCCACAGAAATGCGATAGGAAGAATGCCTGTTTGCAGTATAAAAACGACACTCAGCTGGATCAGATGCTCGATGACATCGGAGGTTCGATCTGCTATATACTCAACTTTCTGTTGAAAATCCATTGACTTAAGGGTGTTTTCGTACATTCTTTCGAGAGAATCCAGCATGCCTGTTTCGGCTTCTACCTGAAGGTCTGGTGTCTCGCTGGAATTGATTTCCTTGATTTCCGTGCCGGCCGATTCAATGATCTGCGTGCTTTCTTCAAATCGCGTTTCGAGGAATACCCGATAAAGACCTTCGTTAGCGATCATGGCCATCGGAACGGCAAAACGGATAAATGCAACAATGATAAAGACGCGGAAAATCATTTTCTCTGAGGCGCTGGAGTCGCCTTCACCGGCATTCGATCGTCGCAGCCTGAACCACAGCCAAAGAAGTGCCAGCGCTCCGAGAAGCACCTTTACTCCCCACCATTGACCGATATCCAGCAGTACTTGCTGGATACCCAGTGAAATCGTCGCTCCGAGCATCACCCAGGAAAACCTTTCCACCAGGTCGTTGATCGGATCCAGCACCTGTCCTGGTGTCAGGGTCACCCCCACGCCCGCCGGCTGCAGTGCCAGCTCTGTCCCCTGAACAGCAGAAATGACGCCATTAAGCGTTCTGGCGAGGGCAAAGGTGATGAGGGCACGCTGGAATAATGCGTTGTATTGCGATTCGGCCATCCGGTCGACCGGAGTGAGTGTGGACAGCAGGACGGTTGCCGATACCAGCAGGATCAGCAACCAGCGGGCCAGTGCAGGCCGGCGGGGCTGAGTGGGGTCTTGAACGTTCATGCCAACAGTCTGCCTGCCATCAACCGGCTATGCCAGCAGCATGATCACAACGCCGATACTGGTGAGCAGGATACCCGCAACCTTGCGGTAACCAATCGTCTCACCCAGCATCAGCCAGGCCAGAAACACGATCCAGGCATTTGCCGTCTCATTCAATACCGATGCTTCGGAGGCAGGGATCAACTTGTACCCTGCCAGCCACATCAACATGGAAACGTAGGCGCCCAGGAAACTCGCGGGAACGATGTATTTCCACGGCAAAGGCTGCCTGAAACGTTGAACGACAATCCTTACCCTGCCCCTGAGGACCATGTAAAAAAGCATCCCGGACAAGCCGCCCGCCAGGCGTAGCGCCGTGGTCCATATGAAGGGCCGTGTTTCCAGGATTTCCTTGACCATAACAACGCCCACAGCCATCAGGAACACGGCGCCAATTCCATAAAAAACACCTTTGCCCAGGTGCGCCGCATCCACTTCCCGGCGATTCTGCCGCCAGGTAACCAGAAGGATGCCGCCCATGACCAATGCGAAGCCGGCCAGCTGCCAACCATGCAGGGATTCACCAAGAAACAGGATCGAAAGCAATATGACAAAAGGGCTGAGTAAGCTCGCAACGATGCCGGTTCGGCTGGCGCCCATCAGACTGAGAGCGCGCAAGTACCAGGTATCGGCAACGGCAATACCCAGGAATCCTGAAACAATGGCAATACCCGCCTCAACCATCGAATATTCGGGAATCTGCATTCCCTCGACGATTGCGAGGGTAGGCACAATCAGGGTAAAGCCCAGTAAGTTCTTGAACAGGTTCAGTTCAAAAGGCGGCAGCGCATCACCTGACCGCCGAAACAGAATAATGGCGAAAGCCCAGCAAAAGGCACTTCCCAGTGCGAAGAACTCACCCCATCCGATGGCCATCGAAAGGGATCAGTGAGGCTCTTCCAGGACCGTGGCTGACAGAAGTTTTACCGGCGCCAGCGGCACGTCTGACGCATCAAGGTCCTCACTGTACCCGGTAGCGACATTCGAAAGGGCTTCGACCACTTCCTGGCCGGATATGACCTGGCCGAAGACTGCATAACCCCAGCTCTTGGGATTGGGGTCCAGTGATGAGTTCGCCGCCATGTTGAAGTAAAACTGGTTGGTGGCGGAGTGCGGATCATCGAACCGCGCCATCGCGATGGTCATCGGCATGTTTTTCAGCCCATTACCTGATTCATTGATGATGGGAGCATACGTCTCACGCTCTTCGATGGTTTCAGTGTACCCGCCGCCCTGCACTACAAACTTAGGCATCACGCGGTGAAAAATAGTATTGTCGTATTTCTTGTCCAGCACATAGCGGAGAAAGTTGTTCGAAGTCACCGGCGCTCTCAGGCGGTCCAGCTCAACGACGATATCGCCCATGCTGGTTTCCAGCCTTACGGTTGGAAACATGTTGTCCGGTATGACTTCGGCCGGGAAACATTCGGGCGTTTCAGCCACGCTGGTGCCGGCAAGGCCCGCCGCAAACATGACGAGTACTATCGCTTTCAACAATGACCGCATCGAATCACCCTTATCTCAGGAATGTGGAACAAGAGCGCTATGATATCTGTTTATGGGTCAATCCTCATCACTGGCGGCAGATCCATCGCTGGAACGGGACAAACGCCCTGCCTTGCGCAGGGCGTCCCGAAGCACATATTCAATCTGGGCGTTGACACTGCGAAGCTCGTCGTCCGACCAGTGTCGAACAGCCTGCCAGATGTCCTCGCTGATACGCAGCGGAAATGCCTTTTTTTTAGCCATAGAGACTGCCGGTATTCACGACTGGTCTGACGTTTTCCTCACCGCAGAGCACGACCAGCAGGTTACTGACCATGTTGGCCTTCCGCTCCTCGTCCAGGTCAACCACGCCCTGCTCCTTCAGCTCAGTCAGTGCCATTTTCACCATGCCCACCGCGCCATCGACAATCTGGGTGCGAGCCGCCACGATCGCCTGCGCCTGTTGCCGCTTGAGCATCGCACTGGCAATTTCCTGGGCATAAGCCAGATGACTGATGCGCGCTTCGATGACCTCGACGCCTGCTCGGTCCAGCCGGTCCTGAACTTCTTCCCGCAGCTTCTCTGCAATCTGTATCGGATGACTGCGTAGAGCGATCTCCTCGCCGCCGTGTGCCTCGTAGGGATAGCGGGTAGCCATGTTGCGCAACGCAGCTTCCGACTGGATTTGAACGAAGCTTTCATAGTCATCGACTTCGAACATGGCCTCAGCGGAATCCACGACTTTCCAGACCACCACGGCAGCGATGTCCACCGGGTTGCCGGAACTGTCATTGACCTTCATCTGGCCGCTTTCAAAATTTCGCACGCGTAAAGACACCGGGTCCTTGGAGTAAAACGGATTGGCCCAGCGCAAACCCGTCTGGCGAACGCTGCCCACGTAAGCTCCGAACAGCTGCAAGACCTGGGCCTGGTTCGGATGGACCATGAAGAAACCTTTCAGGCAGATCAAAGTAGTCACCAGGCCGAGAACATTGAGCACATTGAGCCATGCCGGGTTCGATGGGCCATAGCGAAACAGCAGCCCGCCCAGGGTCAAAATCAACAAAGGCAAAACCACCAGGGCAAGATAGCCGGATGCAGCAGCACGTGTTTGTTCCTGAATTTTCATACTCGCCTCCTTGATATCATATATATATTATTTTGAATTATTTTTCCACATCAAGCGTCTGCCATAAGTCACGTTAGCCTGTATACTTGCTTCGGAATAAAAACGGAGAAGCGATATGCGCCACTTGTTCATTGCATTTCTTTTACTGGCACCGCTCACAGTCCAGGCTCAAGAGGCCGGCACCGAGTCAAACAACGGGCCGCTGTTCATGAAAG
>Ga0316196_10001525_pt1 | contig 10158 bp, 8 predicted proteins | sample Eddsed2cm_MG_FD_204938 | JGI IMG/M metagenome (GOLD analysis project Ga0316196, IMG submission 204938) | Coastal sediment microbial communities from Maine, United States - Eddy sediment 2 cm | ecosystem: Environmental > Aquatic > Marine > Coastal > Sediment | place: USA: Maine | collected... | reverse complement strand
AGGCTTCCTATTGGCTCAGTTGCTTAATGAATACCCTGGAATTGCGCTGGTAGTTGTAGAGTGCCTGCCGGCCCATGGGCAGGTCGCCAATTTTGCCGGGTTCGAAGCCGCGCTCGCGAAACCAGTGAGCCGTGCGGGTGGTGAGCACGAAGATCCGCGCCAGTCCGGCGTGCTTCGCCCGGCGCTCGATATGATCCAGCAATGCGTCGGCCCGGGCTTCCCCCTGATATGCCGTGTCCACTGCGACACATGCCAGCTCTCCACAGCCGTCCTCAACGTAGGGATACAGGGCGGCGCAACCGATGATGCCGCCGTCGCGCTCCACCACCGCGAAGCGATCGATCTCCATTTCCAGCAGCTCTCGCGAACGGCGAACCAGAACGCCCTGCTCCTCCAGCGGGGCGATCAACTCAAGAATGCCGCGGACATCGTCGATGCTGGCCGAACGCACGCCCTCGTACACATCGGCGCTGATCAAAGTGCCGATGCCGTCCCGGGTAAACAGTTCTTGAATCAAGGCCCCATTCACCACCCGATGCAGCAGGTGAACCCGGCGCACTCCGGCGCGGGCGCCCAGCAGCGCATGTTGCAGATGGCGCCGTGTCACCGGGCTTAAATCGGTTCTGTGCTGCAGCAGATTCTGAGTATCGGCGGGCGTCAACTGTCGGATCAACCGGCCACTCTCTTCACTGGGTCCGGGCTCTTCCGCCAGATAGAGCAACTTGTCAGCCCGCAGCGCCTGGGCTGCCGCGATGCCAACCTCCTCGGCGCTCAGATTGAACATTTCTCCGGTGGGCGAATAACCGATGGAGGACAACAGCACAATGGCGCCTGTATCCAGCCACGTACTGATACCCGCCGCGTCGATGCGACGCACCTCCCCGGTGTGCAAATAGTCGACGCCGTCCCGCACCCCGACCGGTCGCGCCGTGACGAAATTGCCTGACGCCACCCGCATTCGGGCGCCGGCCATGGGCGAGTTGGCCAGTCCCATGGACAGCTTGGCCTCGATCTCCATGCGCACGCTGCCCACCGCTTCCCGGACACAGGGCATGGCCTCATCCGTGGTGATACGCAGTCCGTTTACGTAGCGAATCTCAGCGCCGGTCGCGCGCAGTCGGTGCTCGATCTGAGGGCGGGCACCGTGCACCAGAACCAGGCGCACCCCCAGGCTGTTGAGCAGGGCCAGATCGTGGATCAGATCGGAGAATCCGGGGTCAATAACCGCTTCGCCGCCGAACAACACCACAAATGTGCGCCCGCGGTGGGCATTGATGTAGGGCGACGAATGTCGAAACCAGGCGACAAACGCGTTGGCGTCTTCGATCATTGCGTCGGCGCCGTCGCCGCCACCTGAGGGTCTACGCAAAAGCGTTGAATCAGGCCGCTGAGCAAATCCACCGTGGGTGCAAGCATATCCAGGGACAGATACTCGTCCGGCTGATGGGCCTGGTCGATGTATCCGGGACCCATGACCACCGTATCCATTCCCATGGCATTGAGGAATGGACCCTCGGTCCCGAAGGCAACCGATCCCGCAGTGTGTCCGGTGAGCGTCTCTACTGCCTTCACCATGGGCGAGTCCGGTGCGGTCTCAAACGCGGGCACGCCCTCCATCAGATGTTCGATCTCCAGCCTGGCGCCGGTCTGTTCGGCAATGGGCGCCAGTTGGCGGGCCAGCTCGCCGCGCAGATCGCCAATGTCCATTCCCGGCAGAGGACGGATGTCGATGCGCAACTCACAGTGTCCGCAGATGCGGTTTGGGTTGTCTCCGCCGTGGATGTGACCCAGGTTGAGGGTGGGCACGGGTACCTTGAACATGGGATTGTGGTGGGCTGCCTGCAGTGTTTCGCGCCACGCCAGAATCCGGGCGATGGCCAAATGCATGGCTTCCAGTGCATTGATGCCCAATGCGGGATCGCTGGAATGCCCGGCGCGGCCGGTCAGGCGTATGCTCTCCATGGTAATGCCCTTGTGCATCCGCATGGGACGCAACCCGGTCGGTTCGCCGATCAGCGCCTGGCGCGCCTTGGGTCGGCCGGCCAGCGCCAGTTCCCGGGCCCCAGCCATGCTGCTCTCCTCGTCCGCGGTGGCCAGCAAGATGATGGGTTGGGTGAGATCCTCCGCCCGAAAACGGCCGATTGCCTCCATCGCCAGGGCCAGAAACGACTTCATATCCGCTGAGCCCAGCCCGTACAAGCGACCATCCCGCTCATGGCCGCCAAACGGATCGTGGTTCCATAGCCCCTGGTCGAAGGGAACCGTGTCGGTGTGGCCCGACAGCACCAACCCACCCGGGCCGGACCCCAGTGTTGCAATCAGGTTGGCCTTGTCGGTTTGCCCCGGCAGCGGGAGTATCTCGACTGCCATGCCCATGTCCTCCAGCCAGGTGGCGAGAAGATCGATCACCGCCCGGTTCCCTTGGTCGATCACGGGATCGACGCTGCTCACCGAGGGCGTGCCAATCAGGCTGCGGATACGCTGCAAAAGAGGGGGTGGGCTGTAACTCATGGTGGACGGACTCAGAGTCTTGGCCCGGGGCGGGCATGAGTCCGTTATTCTACGTGCAACAACCGGCGAAATGGGAGGGGTAACGCTGTGGAATCCGACGCCCTGCGGCAACCCAACAGGGGTTGTCGATTGAAAGCGACGGCCAGGCTCAGTTGGTGGTGGGTGGTCGGCCGATCACCGAGGCCAGCCAGCGCACCACCGCCGGGTCGTTGCGGGATACGGCCATGGGTGCTTCGCCAGGTGTCGCGATCTGTTCGCTGGCCTGGGCGTCCGGGAACGCGCGAGCGTTGCCAACCGCGTTCGGCAGCCCCGCTTCGAGGCCGGCGATACCCAGCAAGACGGTCAAGAGAAGAATGCGGTTCATAGCACCGATCTGCTAAAAAACAGAGTGAGTTCGGCCTCCCTGCCGTCTACAGCCGCGCTGGCTTTTGGCCAATGCGGCACGATTCCCGAGGTTTCCTAAGCAAGCTTCGGGCCGGACCCGAAGACGTCGCCTCGGGCATCATTCATCCGTAACACAGCCATCAGATGCGGTTGTCACTGTTTTTATGTACTTGAACAAGGTGCCGCGCGTTGCCTTGTAAGGCGGTGGTGTCCAGGCCGCCCTGCGCTTCTCGAATTCCTGTTCGCCGACATCCACATCGATGGTATTCCCCACGGCGTCTATGGTGATCCTGTCACCGTTCTGAATCAAGCCAATTGGTCCACCTTCCTGGGCTTCGGGCACAATGTGGCCGATCAGAAACCCATGGGAGCCCCCGGAGAAGCGTCCGTCCGTCAGCATGGCCACATGATCACCCAGTCCAGCGCCCATGATGGCCGAGGTCGGGGTCAGCATTTCCGGCATGCCGGGGCCGCCCTTGGGGCCCTCATAGCGAATCACGATTGCGTCGCCTTTGCTGATCTCGCCCTGTTCTAGGGCATGGAGCATGTCCTCCTCGCAATCGTAGACTCGAGCCGGCCCGGAAAAATGCACACCTTCCTTGCCGGTGATCTTGGCCACCGCCCCACCCGGCGCCAGATTGCCCTTGAGTATCCGGATATGCCCCGATTCCTTGATCGGATCGGCCAGGGGCATGATGATTTTCTGGCCCTCGTCCAGCCCCCGGCATGCGTCGAGGTTCTCGGCCAGGGTCTTGCCGGTCACGGTCAGGCAGTCACCGTTCAGCAGTCCCTCCGCCAACAGATACTTCATCACGGCCGGTGTGCCGCCAACCCGGTGCAGGTCCTCCATCACGTAACGTCCGCTGGGTTTGAGGTCGGCAATCAAAGGGGTCAGATCGCTGGTGCGCTGGAAGTCGTCTATGGTCAGTGGCACGTCCACCGAGCGGGCCATGGCGATCAAATGCAACACGGCGTTGGTGGACCCGCCCAGGGCCATGACCATCACCATCGCGTTTTCGAACGCTTCCCGGGTCATGATGTCCCGCGGCTTGATGTCGCGTTCCAACAGATTGCGGATCGCCGGGCCAACCCGATGGCATTCCTCTGTTTTACCCGGATCCACCGCCGGTACCGACGAGCTGTAGGGCAGGCTCATACCCAGCGTCTCGATGGCCGAGGCCATGGTGTTTGCGGTGTACATCCCGCCGCAGGCGCCCGGCCCAGGGCAGGAACGCCGCACAATCTGCTGGCGGGTCTGGTCGTCGATCTTGTGGGTGATGAATTCGCCGTAGCTCTGGAAAGCCGAGATGATGTCCAGCGACCGATCCTTAAAGTGACCGGGTTTGATGGTGCCGCCGTACAACATGATGGCCGGGCGGTTGAGGCGACCGATGGCCATCATGACCCCGGGCATGTTCTTGTCACAGCCGGGGATCGCCACCAGCGCGTCGTACCACTGGGCGCCCATCACGGTCTCGATGGAATCGGCAATCAGATCGCGGGACTGTAGCGAGTAACTCATGCCCGGGGTGCCCATGGAGATGCCGTCGGACACACCAATGGTGTTGAAGCGCATGCTCACCATGTCCGCCGCCTGAACCCCTTCGCGCACGCTTGCCGCCAGGTCGTTCAAATGCATGTTGCAGGTGTTGCCTTCGTACCAGATGCTGGCGATACCCACCTGCGCCTTGTCCATGTCGGCCTCGGTCATCCCCGTGCCATAGAGCATGGCCTGCGAAGCCCCCTGGGATTTGGGTTGGGTGACGTGGCTGCTGATTCGATTGATCTTCTGCGACATGACGACTCCAAAGCAAACGACTGGACTGCACCGTCCGGTGGCGGCGTGTCCGGCATTCTACTCCCGTTCCGGGCTCAGAGGTACGTGTTGCTCCCAGCGTATGCCCGCTTTTCCTTATGCCGCCATAATAAGCAATTATTTCCTAAAAAACATAAGCTTGCAGCTTTTTCAGGCTGGGCATTCCGGGCCGTTTCATGTTAAGGTCGGCGCATATGTCTGCGCCATCGACGCAGGCCGCAATCCCTTCCGATGGAAATACGAACCATGCATATTGGAACCAGCATTACCCAGTACATTATCGAGGAAGAACGCCGCTACCGTGACGCGACCGGCGATTTCACCTCGCTGCTGAACGACATCGTTATTGCCTGCAAGGTGATCTCCAATGCGGTGAATCACGGACGTCTGGCCGGTGTGCTTGGCAGCGCCGAGACCGAGAACGTGCAGGGGGAGACCCAGAAGAAACTGGATGTGATCTCGAACGAGCTGTTTCTCGAATGCAACGAGTGGACGGGACATCTGGCGGCCATGGCGTCCGAGGAAATGGAGGACGTTTATCAACTCCCCCAACAGTATCCGCGCGGCCGTTACCTGCTGGTGTTCGATCCGCTGGACGGTTCCTCCAACATCGATGTCAATATTTCGGTGGGCACCATCTTTGCCATTCTCCGCTGCCCTGAGGGTACGACCGATCCCAGCGAGGCCGATTTCCTCCAGCCCGGTACTGAACAGGTGTGCGCGGGCTATGCGCTTTACGGTTCGGCGACGATGATGGTGTTGACCACCGGGCACGGCGTCAACGGCTTCACCCTGGACCAGAGCATCGGTGAGTTCACGCTTACGCACCCGGGTATGGAAATTCCCGCGGACACACGGGAGTTCGCCATCAACATGTCGAATATGCGTTTCTGGGAACCCCCCATGAAGCGCTATATCGAGGAATGCCTGGCGGGCAAGAACGGTCCGCGGGGCGCGGATTTCAATATGCGCTGGGTCGCATCCATGGTTGCGGATGTGCATCGAATCCTCTGCCGCGGCGGCATTTTCATGTATCCCATTGACGCCAAGATCGAGGCCAAGGGCGTGGGTGGGAAGCTGCGCCTTTTGTATGAGGCCAACCCCATGAGCTTTATCGTGGAGCAGGCAGGTGGCATGTCCTCCACCGGTCGTGGACGCATTCTCGAAGTGCAACCCGAGGCCTTGCACCAGCGCATTCCGGTGATACTGGGTTCGCGCAACGAGGTGGCGCGGGTGGTGGACTATCATGCTGCGGCCGCGGAAACAGCCTGACCCGGCCCAGCGCCGACCTGTGGTATTTTGATCCGTACCAAATCATCGCCATCGCGTCGATTGATCAGACTGTACGCAAGGAACGCCCCATGGTAGCAACCCAGTTTCTTGGTCGGGGCCCGAGCCGCCGGCTCACGCGGCTGGCCCACAAAGTACATCTCATCGGGGATCTCTGGTCCCGTATACAACATGTGAAGTGGTCCGAGGACAGCTTTGGACTGCTCAAGCGCATGGTGGAGGATCTGGATCGGGCCATCGAGAAGAGCACGCTGGAGCGCATGCGGGAGGTGGTCGGGGACCTGCGTGAGATGCTGGACGGATGTGAAGTCCGGGGTCGATTGCTGAGCGGTCCGGAGCGGGCTCGGATCAGCGCGCTGATCGAAGGTTTGCATCAGGCCGTTCCCGAGTCGGTCCGGGAACGTGCCGACGCGGACCATACGAGTTCTCTGCACACGGAACTGAGACCCACCGTATCGCTGGTGTCGCCGGATACGGATTTTGGCCATCATCTTTTGTCGGAGTTGCATGAGTCGGGCTATCGCGCTCAACGTTATGAAACCTGGGAGGATGCGGCGGCTGCGTTGTCCACCTGGACCCCCGACGCGTTGATTGTAGAGTTGTCTGTCATGGGTGCCACCCAGGCCACCATCGGTGGTGTGTCACGGGTCCTGGCCGGCCTGGAACGTCCCCCGGCCTTGCTGTTTATATCGGAGCGCAGTGATCTGGCGGCACGCCTTGCGGCGGTGCAAGCCGGCAGCAGCGGCATGTTCATACGCCCTTTCGAGGTGGATTTGCTTCTGGATCGGTTGCGCACGGCACTGCATGCCGAAGGCCGCCTGGGCGAACGGGTCCTGGTCGTGGACAGCGACCCTCTGATGGCCGAGCGCATCGCCAATCTGCTGCGGCCCATCGGGATTGAAACCCGGACCGTTGGCCGGACCGTTCAGTTGTTGCAGGAACTGTCCCGGTTCGAGCCAAACCTGCTGATCATGGATGTGCAGGTCGGTGATTTCAGCGGCATCGATCTGGCGCGGGTTGTGCGGCAGCACGAATCTCTGTTCGAGTTGCCGATTCTGTTTGTCTCGGTGGACGGAACCAAGGAGCTGCAGCTTGATTTGCTGCGCGCCGGCGGCGACGATTTTTTACCCAAGCCGTTCGATGATGATTTGCTGGTGGCGGCGGTGACCAACCGCCTGCGCCGCACCCGGGAACTGGCTCGCCGGCTGCAGGTTCTCAGTGGGCAGGACACCGTCGCGCTGCTGGGCAATCGGCGTCAGTTTCTGGCCGATCTGGAAAAAACGTTGCCCAGCGTTGGCATTACAGTACCGGTTCTTTCAGTGATGCTGATCAGTATCGACAACTTCTCCGGCCTGCGTGAAAAAGCCGGCCTCACCGGCACTGACCGGATCATGGTTCAGGCCGGTCGACGCCTGCGCCGTGTGCTGCGTCCTGGCGATGTACTCGCACGCTACGGCGAGTCCGGGTTTGCTTTGATGGCCACGGGGCTGACTGAGCATCAGGTTCAGACCCTGGGCGAATCCATCGGCCAGATACTGGAAGAGCGCGATTTTGAGATCAGTGGGCGTGCGTTTATGGTCACCAGCAGCATTGGTGCGTGCCTGCTGGATGAGGCCGCGGGTGACGCGGTGAGTGTAATGGAGCAGGCCGAGGTCGCCGTTGGCCAGGCCCACGAGCATGCCGTCCGCATTCATATCCATAATCCGCGCCGGCACCGCGATGTGCAGGCCATGCGGGATCGGGACATCGCCGAGGTGATTCGCTCTGCGGTGGAAGACCGGCAAACCACCCTGCTGTATCAGCCCATTGTCGCCCTGGGCGACAGTTCCGTGGAGCGCTATGAGGTGTTGCTGCGCCTGCCCGAGCCGGGCGGGCCGGAGCTGATGCCGGAGCCGGTATTTGCCGTGGCGGAGCGCTTCAATCTCGCCGGCGCTCTGGACCAACTGGTGTTTGACCGTGCCCTGCAGCTTTTGGAGCAGCAGCGGGCTGCTGGCAAACGCTGTGAGCTTTTCGTCAATGTCTCCCGCAGTTCACTGGCCGATGGCGCTTTGCAGGCCTGGCTGTCCGAACGGGTGCGGGTGCGCCCGGCCGATGCCCCCAGCCTTGTATTCGAGCTGCCGGAGGATCTGGTGGTGGAGGATCTGCGGGGCGCCCAACGCTTCATCAGTCTGGTGCGCAAGATCGGGTGCCGCGTGTCCTTGGAGCGGTTTGGCCTGACACGAGAGTCCGCCGGCCTGTTGAAGCGACTCGAGGTGGACACGGTCAAGTTGCACAATCGGCTTATGATTGGACTGGGCAAGGATCAGGAACGCATCAGCGAGATTCAGGATCTCACCGATCTTGTGCACGGCCATGGGGCGGAGATTATCGCGGCAGGGGTTGAGGACCCCGCCACCCTGGCCTGTCTGTGGCGCACCGGTGTCAACTACGCCCAAGGCTTTTTCCTTCAGGAGCCCTATCGCGAGATGTCCTACGATTTTGCCAGTGGATCGCTGTAACCGGAATCCGGTCGCGTGGGTCACCTGCGGCAGTGTCTCTTTCCTGGCCAACCCGCCGGGTTCGATTTGACTGATCAGTTCGAGTTGCGTTGATGCGGATCGATCTCGAGCAGGGCCTGATCGAGGGCGCACGCTACCGCCCGTCCCCGAACTGCGATGGGCGGCCGGCTGGCATGGAGCCGGAACTGGTGGTCGTTCACGGCATCAGTCTGCCGCCCGGTGAGTTCGGCGGCGATTACATCGACGCACTGTTCAGCAATGCCCTGGACCCCGATGCACATCCGTTCTTCGCGGAAATCGCCGGGTTGCAGGTGTCGGCCCATGCGCTGATTCGCCGGGATGGACGTGTCATCCAGTACGTGCCCTTTCACCGGCGTGCCTGGCATGCAGGGGTTTCGTCATTCAGGGGCCGCAGCCGCTGCAACGACTTCTCCATCGGCATCGAACTCGAGGGTACCGACGAGGCCCCGTATGAAGCGATGCAGTACCTGCGGCTGGCGGAGCTGATCCTGGCCTTGACCGAGACCTATCCGGGATTGAGCCCGGATAGGGTGGTGGGCCACTGCCACATCGCGCCAGGGCGCAAAACCGACCCCGGGCCCCAGTTCGACTGGTCTGGCCTGCGCGCACTGCTGACCGGGTCAGACATGCCTCCGGACTCCGCTTGAATGCGCCGTTGAGATCTTTTCGGGGCGATCAAAGCCGATACAGGACGCGGACATTGTGGTTCACCGCCGCGGCCACATCAGCAACCGATTGGCCACGCAGTTCCGCCAAGGTGTTGAGCACGGTGGGCAGGTAGGCCGGCTCGTTGAGTTGGCCCCGATGATCTGCGTCGGGCTGATCGGGTGCGTCGGTTTCAATCAACAACGCCTCCAGCGGCAGCGTGGCGGCCAGGCGGCGGAGTCTTTGGGCGCGCGGGTAGGTCAAGGGACCACCGAAGCCAAGGCAAAAGCCAAGACCGATCAGCTGTCGTGCCTGCTGTTCGCTGCCCGAGAAGCTGTGAATCTCGCCGCGTAGGCCGGGAAACTGACGAATGGCGTGTATTACCTGATCCACCGAGCGGCGTGCGTGCACCACCACCGGCAGATCGAGTCCCCGCGCCAGGTCGAGCTGGGCCGTGAAGTACTGGCGCTGTGTGTCCGGGTCCAAGCCGGGCAGGTAGAAATCGAGCCCGCATTCACCCACGGCCACGGCGCGTTCCCGGGCGAGCCAGTCCGCCAGATCGTTCAGGTGGTCCGGGCGATGCTGCGGCAGAAACATCGGGTGCAGACCGTAGGCCGCATGTATTTGGGGATACCGTTGGGACAGAGCCTTGACCCGTGGCCAGCTTTCGGCGGTGACCGATGGCAGTACGAAACCGATGATACCGGCCTCGGTGGCCCGTTCCATTAGCGCCGGGCGGTCTGCATCCAGTCGGGGATCGTCCAGATGACAGTGGCTGTCAATCAGTTCAAGGTTCACGGCGCCGGGTTTGGGCTCTGATTGTGTATCGCCTCGATCCGCTCCATCAGATCGGGCTCGAGGGTCAGGTCGGCGCTGCCAATGTCGGTTTCCAGTTGCGACAGTTTGGTGGCACCGATAATGGTGCTGGTGGTGAAGGGACGTGAGTTGACGAACGCCAGCGCCATTTGTGACGGATCGAGCCCTGCTTCCCGG
>Ga0316196_10001523_pt1 | contig 10169 bp, 10 predicted proteins | sample Eddsed2cm_MG_FD_204938 | JGI IMG/M metagenome (GOLD analysis project Ga0316196, IMG submission 204938) | Coastal sediment microbial communities from Maine, United States - Eddy sediment 2 cm | ecosystem: Environmental > Aquatic > Marine > Coastal > Sediment | place: USA: Maine | collected... | reverse complement strand
CATGCTGGAGATCGAGTAAAAAAAGGAGAAATTCTGGGGAATTTCGCAGACAGCGAAGTTGAATCGCCGTTTGATGGTATTATTGAAGGAGTTTCCTTTGATTCAGATGATCATGCCCTAATCCTGGTGATGGTAGAAACGGAGTAGTCAAGACCGATCTCCGGAAGAGGGAAATTATCAGTCAAAAAAAATCTCACATACGGAAATGATAAGAATTTACTTTTGGAGAGCGAAACAAGGCAAAAATGAAGCTCCCCGCAGCAGAGCTGCGAGGTATCAAAGGGGTTTAAAAAGCTATTTTGTATTGGAAGGGGACACGTTGTTTCCCCTTCCAAACTAACCCCTTCCTCGGTTTTACCCCGTAGCAGAGCTACGAGGAATTCTTTTGATTAAAAGTAGTGTTCGATAACCGAATGCATCCCAATGTTTAGAGGGACCAGAAATAAAGGAGTCGAAATTTTATTGTGCTATATTTCGGAAAGTGGGATCAGGCGTATTTCGGACCTCGAATATCGTGATAAGTTCATTTTTCTTTAGACATAGATGGCAAAGAGGGGAATGCGCTAAGCTGCAGGGCTGAAACATTTGTCGGACCGTCATCTCCCGCACCCGCTCCGGCAAAAAAACAATTTCTCTGTGTTGATTAAGTTTTAGGAAAAGTTGATCTTATTCAAATCATCCCTAATTTATAACATACTATCTTATAAACAGGGGACCCATCATGATCATCAAGCCCATCATACGCCGCAATATCTGCATCAATGCCCACCCGCTGGGATGTGTCGCCCAGGTCAGGGCACAAATTAATTATGTCATGGATCGTGACAAAATCGTCGGTCCTAAAAAGGTTTTGGTTATCGGCGCGTCCAATGGATTTGGTCTGGCAGCCAGAATTGTATCGACCTTTGCATCCGATGCTGCGACCATCGGGGTCGGCTTAGAAAAGCCGGGAACAGCACGCCGAAGCGGCACCGCCGGGTGGTATAACATCGAAGCATTCAGGCAGGAAGCTGAAAAGGCAGGGTTGGCTGCCTGGAATATCAATGGCGATGCGTTTTTAGAAGAAACGAAGAGCAACGTCATCGACATTATCAAGGAAAATCTGGATACGGTTGATTTTCTGGTATATAGCATTGCAGCCCCCAGACGGATCGATCCGGCAACCGGTGAAATATATTCTTCCGTCATCAAACCGATCGGCAAACCGTTCACCGCAAGTTCAGTGGATTTTCTCTCCGGCGTCGTCAGCGAGGTTTCCGCCGAACCGGCCACCGCTGAACAAATCGCCCACACCGTCAAAGTCATGGGCGGCGAAGATTGGATGCTCTGGATCGAGAAACTGCTGAATGAAAATCTGCTTGCCCGGAGATTTAAGACGATTGCATTTTCCTACATCGGTTCCGAACACACCCGTTCTTTGTACCGGGATGGGACCATTGGTGCCGCCAAAAAAGATCTGGAAGAAAAAGCCAAGCATATCAACACCATGCTGAGAGCCATCGACGGCAATGCCCTCATCAGCGTCAACAAGGCACTGATCACCCGTGCCAGTGCTGTCATACCGGCGGTACCCCTCTATACCGCCCTGCTCTATCGGATCATGAAAGACAAGAATCTTCACGAAGGATGCATCCAGCAAATGTACCGGCTCTACCATGATTTTCTATTTAGCGGGAATCCTCCCAAAGTGGATGCCAAAGGACGAATTCGCATCGATGACTGGGAAATGCGACCGGATGTCCAGGGTGAGGTTGCCGCCCTCTGGAACGAGATCGATCAGGAAAATATTGAAGAGCTGACGGACATCAGGGGATTAAGGGAAGAATTTCTAAGGCACCACGGATTCGGGATGCCAGGTGTCGATTATTCACAGGATGTGCGGCCGGATATTTTTTAACCCCAATTGAGTAAAACTCAATTGAGGAAGTATTTGGTAATAGGTATCAGCTACTGGTGTGGGGGAATTTTTTACTTTTTTCTGGACTGGACATTTCCATCGTCAGCCAGGTCCCATGTTTGATCCGATCTATCACCGGATTTCGGTGGTTCATTTAATTTTCGGGGAGACTTGATACTTTTTCGGTAAATTACCTTCACCAAGGACTTACCGTTGATGAAATGCCGCTTTTTTTGCACCATAAATCTCCTTTTGTTGAAATCGCACCCAAGATAGGCCTATGAAAATATCGGCAGAAATTAGAAAATCTTTACTAGAGAGTAAAAATTAGTTGATTTAGGAGCGAATTCTTAGCTTGGAATTCCACCCAGCACCTAACCTTCTTTTGGATTGGGTTTCAGAGCCAGAATGAGTAAAGAAATCATCAACAGGAAAACGGTATTCATGATCCAGCCCGATTTGTAAGAGCCGGTTTTATCGAAAATGAATCCACCGAGAATAGGGCCCAGAGCGCCGCCGATTCCGGTTGAAAAAAAGGTGAGCAAGCCATAAGTGGCCCCCAGTACCTGCCGACCGAATCGATCCGAGATTAAATAGGGTGTCACTGGAGCCAGGGATCCGTAACCAAATCCATAAAACAGTGCAAACCAGTATAACATGAAAACGTTGGTTGTACGGTAGAGCAGGAACATGCCCACTGCCATCAGCAAAAAACCAAGGGCCGCCGAATATTTGGCATCTCGGATCCGATCGCAGAGCCACCCGAAAAAAAATTTGCCGCCGCTTCCCATAATACCGATAAAGCCAAGGGCCGCGGCCGCCTCTAGTTTATCGATCCCGCTATTAATTGCATACGCCACCTGATGGACAAAGGTCATCATTACCGTCATAACGGCAAATATATTGCAAACCGCCAGCAGCCAGAACCGGGGGTCTGCAAGAATAGGTTTTAAAGACGGTTTTTCAACGGTGCCGTCGTGCGGATGGGGATTCGATTGATTGGGCGGCAGCGGTTCACCGTCCGGCTGCAGACCATAGCGTTCAGGATGGTCTTTGCCCATAAATATCTGAGACGTGACAATTCCAACGACGCATGTCAAGGCGCCGATGCACAGGAAACCGACCCGCCACCCAAAACTCTTAACAATATAGCCGGATAGCGGTGCCATGATCAAGGTACCCAGTCCGATGCCCATGGCGGCAATGCCGATGGCGATGCCCCGCTTCTTTACAAACCATTTTCCAATCGAGGCCGTGCAGGCAACAGCACCGCTTCCTGCCGAACCGATACCGACCAGGACGCCATAGGACAGGTAGAGCCCCAGCGGTGATTTGACAAAGCTTGCCGCAATAAATCCGGCAGTCGTAAGTAGAACACTGACGGTGGTGATCCATTTTGGGGCAACCCGATCCAGCAACCAGCCCGCAAAAACACCGCCACTCGCATACATCACTAGATTGATGGATGCGGCCAGGGATATAACGGTCATGGGCCAGTTGTATTCAGCAAACATGGGTTTGACAAAAACCCCGAAGGAATACCGCGCACCGTAAATCAATGTCAGCATGACAAAGGAGCTGAAAACAACATACCATCCCCAAAAGACAGGCCCTGACCTATGGATACTCATTGCCCGGTGGAAAAAAATTTTATTGGCTTTTAACATAAAATCGGCTTTGTTCTATCTTAGATTGAACGGTTCCGTTCAGGTCTATATCAGGTGATAGGGCGGACCGCGAGCTAAAGCTCGCTTGGCTTTCGGCCATCCGCCCTATCGGCAATATTCGAAACAGAAAAGGCTGATTCATCTATCACATATTAGAAAAATTAAAAAACGAAATCTGGGAATATGGATTTGGTAGGACAAGATGGAATGGATCTGCCGGATATTGCTCGACAGTCGTTACAATGGAATTTATAGGTGAAGGGGATCTATAATATTGCACTACATTGATTTAATTATAAAATAAGATTATTTTTCATCAACTGGAAACTTTGCGCGAAACCATTCACGCCATCCGCCTTTGAGGGCATAGACTTTCGTATAGCCTTGGTCCATCATCTTTTGTGCCAGACCGGCACTGGTGGCTTCATTCGGTCAGGCGCAATACAAAACGAAGGTCTTGTCTTTGGGATATGTCTCTGCCCATTTGTCAAGTTCTTTCGGGTTGGCCCGACTCGCCCCCTTGATTTTAAACTCAGATGATTTCCAATCCTTGCCTTTTCTGACATCCAGAATCATGACATCAGAACTGTCCATTTGTGCCTTCAATTCCTCTTTGGTCATTATTGGAACATCTTTTGCTTCAGACATCGAGATGCCCGTCAACAGCATCAACAAGGGCAGGATGATAAAATAGGTTGTTTTTTTATAGTTTATCCTCATGATTCCTCCTCTTTTCTGGGTATTTCGATATCCTTTGGTCAACCGTGCCTTAAAGCGAGTTTCTCAAACATGATCACAAGCCCGGTGCCAAGCGTATAGATGGATTCAATGTTGAGATTCTCCTCCGCGTTGGAATCGAAGAAGATATTGAGATCGGATGCCAGGTCATCTTCCGGCCTCCAGTAACAAATCAGAAGCGGCACCTTCGGTAGAGGATGCAAAACAAGTGATATATCAGACGAATAATGATTGTCCACCTGCCTTCCATTGAACAGATGGATCATGTCCTCAAAAAGATCGGTATAGGTGTCGGCAACCTTTTTCAAGGGTTTCTCACATCTCTGCTCAAACAGTCGATACCATGTCTTCCCGCCTTCCAATTCCCTGAACGGAACCCATTTGCCTGAAACAGGCGTTCCGGCACCCGCGATAATATAGTTGAGTACCGGCACCGCTATCCATGAATGGACATGGATGTCGGTGGATATATTCCCCATTGTGTCAACGCTGAAGTCCTTGCCGAGGCACTTAATCGTCAACTTCTCGTTAGAATATTGTGCACCCAGCCTTTGTGATGACAATTGCAAATCTGTGGCGGCAATTTTACGTTTCAAATTCTCAATTGATTCGTTCTGTATCTGCTCAAGGGGTATCTGGTTCGAGGCCACCCCACTATGCCGTTCGATTACGTCTCTATCAAGTTGAGGGCATTCATCAAGCCGCATTTGCCCTTGGAACACGGCAGCAGCAAAGGCCAGACAGGTCGGCTTGTTACATTTCCTGCAATTTGACTTGTCCAGTAGCTTGAAGATTTCCATGGGATTTTTAAATTGATCCATGCCTCGCCCCTCTTATTCTTGCTTCTGCTCATCGGTAGAACAAATTGGAAATGTTTATCTTCGGGCGTCACCTTCCCGTGACGGTTGCAGCAGCGTTATCAGGATAAAGCCTATTACAGCCAGCAGGATAAGTATGAGAAAAGCGATCCGGTAGTTTCCCGTAACATCAAAGGTGTAACCGGCCATTAGCGGTCCGGCTGCACCGCCGATCGTTCCGCTGGCCAGAACAATGCCGTAAAGCAGCCCATGGGAGCCGGTGCCGAAAAACTCCGCTATCGTTGGAGACATCACCGTAAAGAAGCCGCCGTGAGCAAAGCCGTAGATCACGGCAAAGAGAAACAGCATCCAGGCTTGACTGGCCACATGCAGCCAGATTAGACCACAGAGCAACATGGTGAAACAGATGACCAATGAGCGCTTTCCGCCAATTTTGTCGTTGGCTGTGCCGATCACAATCCGACCCAGCATGCTGACACCTCCAACCGTCGACAGGACACCCACGGCGATTGGCGGCGTTAGTCCCAGGTCCATGGCGTGGGGGACGATATGCACAATGATGGTCAGGAGGCAAAAGAAGATGGCGAATTCAGCAACACATAGGGTCCAGAACTGCCTGGTTTGAGCCGCTGCCCTCAGGTTTGCACTCTCTTTGGGTGACCTATTCCCGTTATCGCATGATTCATTACTGTCGCCATCAGGAAGCAGGCCAATGCCCTGGGGGTCTCGGCTCAGGACTTGGGCCACGGCCACGAAAATCAACAAGGCCACCGAACCAATAATAAGGTAGGAATTGCGCCAACCGTAAGCCGCGATAAGTAGGGTGGCAATCAGCGGTACCAGAAATTGACCGGATCCCGTGCCGACCTTGACGATACCGGACATCATACCCCGGCGCCTTATGAACCAGCGCGCCACAGTTGACAGCGTAATAACATCGTGGGTGCTGAAACCGATACCCACCAGTACCCCGTATATCAGGTAGAGCTGCCAAAGCGCCTGCAGTCCGGACATGAGCAGATACCCAATCCCCAGTGAAATACCGGATATCACGATGATCACCTTCGGTCCGATCCGGTCGTTCATCTTGCCGGCGATGACCCCGACCAGTCCCATCGTCAAAAAGGCCAGTGACGATGCCCCCGATATCGCCGCTCGTGACCAGCCGAACTCAGCCTGGAACTCCTTGAAAAAGACACCGTAGGTGAACATCGCACCAATACACACCGCCTGGATGATAAAACCGGCCGCCACGATGTTGTAGCCGTAGAAGTATCTCGTTCTTAGCTGAAAAATGGCGTTAACTCCTTGAATATAAAGACTTCGTTATCTTTTAGTAAAAATGAGCTATTTTTTGACACAAGCATTTTGCCCACATAATAAAGCCCCATTGTAAACAAAAATGACGAGGTCTGTATTTAACCGAAAGCGTAAAAAGTGTCAAACATTGACTTGTTAGATATAAACCATTATTCAATTCTAATTTGTTAAAGGATGGAACGCTGTGGTGGGGAATTGCGGCAGGCCTTCTCTTCACCGCAGAGTTTGTTTTGGTCTACTGGGGACTCGAATTTACCAACGCATCGCGTCTTGTATCATTCAACTTTCTGACGCCAATTTTCGGTGTCATCGCAGGCGGTGTGCTTCTGAATGAGCCGATTTCGGATACGCTCTTGCTGACCCTCCTTTTAGTGGGTACAGGTATTTATCTGGTCAACCGGCCTGCCCCGGACCGAGAACATGATGTATAAGGGAGGGCAAAAGCCACCATCCCCTTTTTTTCCGTTAAATCAGCTTGTTGGGGTAATTTTAGATTTTAGATTTCGGCCTCCGGCCCGCAGGGGCCATAAGGGCCTACGCCCCGGAGGGATTTCGGATTTGTTGTATCGCTTTGCTCTATCATTTATTATTTATGGATGGTCTTTTCACTCGCCTGCTTGAACCCTTGAATCCCAAGCCTTCTGTTTTAGCTGAAGAAAGTTGGCTGCTCCAACCCTTGAACCTCTGAACCCTCAACCGTCCAACTTAGGTTTGCCTATTTTATCCTTCCACCATTTATCGACTTGAGGCGGCCTGAATTTAATCATTTTATCCAGCAAGCCGTCCGGATGACGATCCATCAAGACCATGTCTCTGAATCCTTGAACCAAAAACCCTTCCGACACCATATGATCGATAAATCCACATAGACGATCGAAATACCCCTCGACATTCAATAAGCCAATGGGTTTTTCATGGATCCCCAGCTGCGTCCAGGTCAGCATCTCGATGGTCTCCTCAAGCGTTCCGAACCCGCCGGGCATGGAGATAAATCCGTCTGCCAGTTCTGCCATCAGGGCTTTGCGCTCATGCATGGAGTTGACAATCCGCAAATCCTGAAGATGGGTGAAGGCAACTTCTTTATCGACCAGAACCTGCGGGATAATTCCGATAACGTTCCCGTTTCTACCAATCATAGAGTTGGCAATTTCACCCATCAGGCCGATGTTGCTTCCACCATAGACAAGCGTGATACCCTGTTCAGTTAGTGTCGCCCCTAAACTACGGGCTGATTTTGCATATTTTGAGTTTTTTCCGGGACTGGATCCACAGAAGACGCAAATTCGTTTCAACCTGTTTCCCTTTCCATTATGCGATGATTTTTTTAACCCTTCCCACCTGACCATCGGACAGACGTACCTTGATGCCATAGGGATGGCGCGCCGATTTGGTCAATATATCCTTTACAACACCCCGGGTCAGTCTGCCGGTACGCTGGTCTTTTTTCAGAACGATGTCGACTTCAACTCCGGATCTTATATTCTTCCGGTTTTTTCCATCCACTGGAAACACTCCTCTTTAATTGGAGACCACCCAGATAGGCAAACAGCAAGTTAAAATAGGATACAGATTTCCACAAATATTCTGTTTTTTGTAGCTTTTAATATCCCGGTAATCCGTGTTCATCCGTGTCCCCAAAATGGAAATTCCGATACTTTAAATTGTGTAGCGGTTTTATCAACTCAGGGTTGTCACAAATTTCTGCAATGCATCTTCATCCTGCAAAGCTTCAATGAGGCGGTCCAGCTCCGCTTCGTTATTGTATGGCGCAATGCCGACCCGCACCAGCCCGCCCCGATCCAAAAGCCCCAGCTTTTCAACCAGGCGGATAGCATAGAAATGACCGCCCCAGACAAAAAGCGCCCTGTTTCCCAAATATTTAGCGATCTGATCCGCGGTGTATCCTTCGTATGTCAAAGAAACGGTCGAAGTGCGGGGATGTCCCGGTGCCGGACCATAAACGACGGCTTTGGAAATATTGGAAGTGATGGCCTCGATGAGATACTCGGTCAGTGCCATTTCATAGTTTTCAAAGGCCCGCAACCCGGCGATGATCTGGGTCCTCCGGTTTGATTTCAAATCCTCGGATTGCCCATCAAGGTCAGTTCCGAATTTCAGACCGATATTCGCAATAAAGTCCACTGCCGCGGCGGCACCGGCTATCCCCTCGTGGTGGAGGGTGCCGGTTTCGATCATATACGGCGGAGACTGGCTCTGGGTTCGCAGATTTAAGGGAGCCAACCGGCTCAGCACCTCTTTTTTAGCATACATGACCCCGATATGGGGTCCGAAAAATTTATAGGCAGAGCACAAAAGAAAATCCGCATCCAGTTTTTTAACATCGATAGAGCCGTGGGCCGCGAAATGAACGGCATCGACCACCGCAATGGCACCAACTTCATGGGACAACTGAATAATTTTTTGAACGTCGCTGATGGTCCCCACCCCATTGCTGGCATAATTTACTGCCACCACCTTCGGCTTTTTTAAAAGCTTGTTCCGGAAATCTTCCAAATCCAGGGTACAGGTGTCGATATCCATGGCAACCTCGGCCACATCAATGCCCCGATCCTGTAGCTGCAGCCAGGGTCCCCGGTTGGCTTCGTGGTCCAATTCAGTGATCAGCACCGTGTCCCCGGGCGTCAACCGCCGCACCAGAGCTTGTGCCAGCGCGAAATTCAGCGTCGTCATGTTGGCACCGAAGACGACCTCTTCCCAACTGCAGTTGAAAAAATCGGCAAAGATGTCCCGGGCATCTTGAATGATGGTGGATGTATTTTGTGCGGTTTCAAACTGATCCCCCACATTGGCGTTCATGTCGATAAGATAGTGTTTTACAGCAGTTATTACGGATTCCGGCACCTGATAGCCACCGGGGCCGTCAAGATAGGCGACCGGGTAACCGTTGAATTCTCTTTTTAAAGCCGGGAACTGTTTCCTCACGTATTCAGACAATTGATCCTTCATTTCTAGATCCTTATTTTCATTTCAGCGCGTTTCCAAGGTCCTCCATTATCACTAATCTTCGATAAACTCACCGTTTTCGATTTGTCTGGATTTCAGGTTTTTTCTACTATCGAACTGCATTTTAACGAGGATCCGATTTGAGCAGCCAACCCCGAAAATTTCTTTTTGCAAAGAATAGGTCACACCACCGTTTTCTTCAAAATTTTGCATCAGTTCCCAGGATTTATTGATAAAAAGATGAAATTGCTCGCGACATTCATTGCAACGCACGTTTAAGAAAAAGCCGTCTGAAGAGGTTTTGGGCGTGTCTTTTCTGAAAATTTTATCGGCCAGTTTTTTAAACATCGGAAGGTCTCCATTAAAAAAATCGAAAGTTTGTCTGGCAGGATTCTTGATCTGTTTTTCCCTACTAGGTCACGAATCTAATGGATTGTCAAGCCAGCGATCATTGAGTGTTCAGGTTTTAAAAACGGATTTTTGTAATGTATCTTTCGCGTTAGTCGACATAGCGGTGTCAAAGTTAAAAATCAGCGACCACTGGCAGAGCTGGGGTATTAGGAAGACCCCTGGAAGGGGCCGGACCACGCTCTGCTGGTGATCGCTAATTTGTATCCATGCGCAATTGGGTACTCTGATCTTGCAACATTGGGCTGGATTTGACAAAGCCGTCAATTATACCTAATCTCACAAAAGACTTAACAAATCAGCGACCACCAGCAGAGATGGGGGTATGAGGATGGACCCAGGAAGGGGTCGGGGCCA
>Ga0316196_10001522_pt1 | contig 10174 bp, 9 predicted proteins | sample Eddsed2cm_MG_FD_204938 | JGI IMG/M metagenome (GOLD analysis project Ga0316196, IMG submission 204938) | Coastal sediment microbial communities from Maine, United States - Eddy sediment 2 cm | ecosystem: Environmental > Aquatic > Marine > Coastal > Sediment | place: USA: Maine | collected... | reverse complement strand
TGTATGATTGCCGCCGGTTTCGGGGTGTAGCTCAGCCTGGTAGAGCACTGCCTTCGGGAGGCAGGGGCCGGAAGTTCGAATCTTCTCACCCCGACCAATTCAGAATATGAAAAATCGGCTTCTCACCCAGAGGGGGAGCGTATTTTTTGTTGCCATTCCGCCGTGCTGCCAGTCCCACAGCATTGCGGCGCATGTGTCGAAAGTAGGTATGACCACTTATGGGCGCGTCAGCGCGCAGGTAACTAGACTGACCGTATGGCGATTGAATTCGCAACCGCGGATCTGATCGAAGGACTGCTCAGTCCCTCTGCGTACCCGCACGAGGTCGGCGAAGTTGAGCTCGTTGAAACACACATTTCCTGGGTTCTTCTTACTGGCGAATACGCGTACAAAATCAAGAAACCAGTTTGTTTCGACTTCCTCGACTTCACGACCCTGGTGAGTCGTCGCCACTATTGTGAAGAGGAAATACGTCTGAATCGTTCCTGGGCGCCCGACCTTTACCTCGAGGTAGTTCCCATCACGGAAGTCCGCGGCAATCCATGCATCGCAGGGGAAGGCACGCCAATCGAATATGCCGTCCGCATGCGCCAGTTCGCATTCAACATGCGGCTCGACCGGCAACTGGCTATCGGAGAACTCGGCGTCGAAGACATGCCTGAACTGGCGGCGGAGATCGCCAGGCATCATCTGAATGCAAGTCAGGTAGAGCCGAGCGAACGCTTGTCACGGGTGACGAAACAGCAGATCCGCGACAACTATGAGTCACTTGCCGGCGAAGTGCCGGACGCGTTCCTTGCAGCGCAGCGGCGCTGGATGGAAAGCAAGCTGGAGGACTACGGCGTTGCCATCGACGAGCGCGGCAAAAAAGGATTCTTCCGCGAGTGCCACGGCGACCTGAAACTCGCCAACATCGTTCGCCTGCCGGAGGGAATTCGGGCCTTCGACTGCATCGAGTTCAACCGGGACCTGCGCGAGATTGACGTGGTCGCCGATTATGCGTTTCTCACGATGGACCTCAAGGCACGTGGCGCCGCCGGCCTCGCAAGCGTTTTTCTAAACCGCTATCTCGAGCTCACCGGCGACTATAGAGGTGCGTGCCTGTTACCGATCTACGAGGTCTACCGGAGCCTGGTTCGCGCGAAGATCCTGGGCATCAAACTTCGCGAATCCGGCGCATCGGCATCGGCCGCGAGTGATCGTCGTGCTCTGAAACGCTACTGCGACCTTGCCCGCACACTCACGACGCAGCAGCGCCCTGTACTGGTGGCAATGACAGGTTATTCGGGTTCCGGGAAGTCGTGGCTGTCGAGTCGCCTGGTCCCGAGTATTGCAGCCATCCGAGTGAGCTCTGATATGGAGCGGAAAAGGCTCGCAGGGCTGAGCGCGACGGCCGACAGCCAATCCGCAATCGAGAGTGGCATCTACGACCGCGCGATCACGGGTGCCGTTTACGACCAGCTGCTGGGGACAGCAGGCGAGTTGCTTCGCGCCGGTTTGAACGTCATCGTGGACGCCTCGTTTCTCAGCGCTTCGTGTCGCCGGCGCGCGAGACAGATCGCAGAGCGCTCGGGCGCTGATTATGCACTGGTCGCGACGGTTGCTTCCGAGACCGAGTTACGGAAGCGATTGAAGCATCGGGTTAAAGGTGCGAACGTGTCCGAGGCGGATATTGCAGTGTTGCGCCACCAGCTCGATTCGGCCGATCCGCTGGCTGCGGATGAGATGGACGCAACGATTACCGTGGATACCGAAGAGGAAATCGATATCCTGGATTTGACCTCGAAGCTTCGACGTATCAACTGAGACCGCAAGTGTTCAGTTCGGTCTGAATCGCGCGACGATTGGCGCAAGATATTCGTTCACTAGCCATCGTTTTATCGTTGATGGTGGGCAGCAATTTGCTCTTCAGACAGGCCCAGGAATTTCGCTGCGTTGTTGTAGAGGATGTCGCGCTTCTCTTCCTGCGATAGAAATTCGAAGGAATCCAATTGTTCGAGAGACATTTCAATACCATGAGGCCAAACCATTTGGTCTGATCCGAACATGACCCGATCGAGCAATCCAATCTCCTTTGCTGTCTGCAAAAATTCCCGACCGTAGTATTTCACCGCGGGGTGTGCCCACAATTCGACGCCCAAATCTGAGTACACCTGCGGGTAAGATGTCATTAGACGCAATGCCTCTCGATAATACATCTCGCCCGAATGCATCAGATAGATTTTAAGCTTCGGATACTTGACGAGGACGTCTTCAATCAACAAAGGATTTCCCAATATCAAGCGTGCGTTCGGAGCTCCTCGATACGTTACTTCCGGGGGACCTCCACCGGTATGGATTGCGACAGGTATTCCGTATTTCTCACATATTTTTAAATAGGGATCATAAAAAGGATCTGCCAACGTAAGTCCGCGGTAGTAAGCACCAACCTCACCGAGCACATCAACTTTGCCGTCCTTGACGAGCTGCTCAAACGATTCTGGCGTCCATTTTTCCTGTTCTTCTGAACTGAGACCGCGAAGGAATCGCTGGTCCTCGTCCTTTGCGAACCAAACCTCAGCAACTGACTCGGTCGCACTCACAACGCCCAAAACAATGTTCTGACGACGCATGATTTCATACGTGGCTTCGAAGTGGGCGGCCGCTGTTGGCGGCGATATATTTCCGAGCCAGTCGGGAGCTACGAAGTAGCTTGATTCGTCGTAGCCGTGCAAGTGTATGTCGATGATCGGGAGGCCATCTTGTGCAAATGACCCGTTGGGGAGGCTGCCGAGAAATGCACATAAGCTGACTACAACTACGCAATGTCGCATCTGTCCTTCCTTTTAAAGTGGAACTGATCACCTCATTTTAGTACCAAAATTTAAGGCCGCAACCAAAAGGAGGCCCTGGCCACCTTTTTTGCATCCGACTTCGTCCCCCAAGCATCAAATAGACAACGTAACAATAAATCATAGACGCGAGGGTTTTATGGAAGAGACATTGTCTCAAGAAGCGCAGGGGCAACTGCGCCGTCAACTGACCGCATATTTCCTGACAACATTTGCATTTTCATGGGGCATATTTGGAAGCGCCCTGGCCTTTGATTTTGCACAGTCCCCTGTTGTGATACTGGGTATTTGGGGACCCACACTGTCTGCAATCATTGTGACGGCCATGTTCTACGGAAAAGATGGCCTGAAACGGTTCTTTGGCCGAATCAATGCCAAGGAAGGATTGAAATGGTTTTTGCCGCTACTTGGGTTTTTCCTTTTGATCGGGCTTGCCGGGCGTTTTATCGGCTCTGCCGCTGCAGGCATCGAATTTGATCCCAAATTCTGGGGCTGGGCGTGGGTCGCGCAAGTCATGCTTATGCAATTACTGATTGCTGGAATGGGTGAAGAATTTGGCTGGCGTGGGTTCGCACTTCAACGCCTGCAACACATAATGACGCCTCTTAAGGCAACGCTGGTAATCGCTTTTTTTCACCTGCTGTGGCACGCGCCCACCTATTGGTTGGGTCAGGGCATGCACAATGTGCCAGCGATTTGGGCAGCCTTCTTTTTGCTGCCTTGGACCATATTGTTCACTTGGGCTTATAACAAAACAAAGGGCAGCATCCTGGTCAGCGTATTTTTCCACGCAACCATGGGCGCGACGCTCACCTATACGGCCTTTTTGCCCAGTGAACGGGTCATTCCCGTCTCTCCAGACTTGATCACCATGACGTGGTTACCGGATGGCCTGATGGGACCCTATCTGGGAGTTGCTGTCCTCTATTGGGTGCTTGCAGTTCATATTCTTCGCGGCGGCTTCGGCGGCCTGGGTACCCCACCTGGATTCGAGCATCCAATCGAAGAGCGGTAAGAACACCTGGCACTGCTCGCCGCCCTTGTTGAGGCAGCGGGGCGAGTGACTACATACGGCCAGAAGCAGTCGCTATTGAATCGTCAACGGTTGGTGAATCAGCTATTGGCATGGCCGTAATTTCTCCAATAGTCGCGTATGTTCAGGAAAGATTTCCCGCAGCCACTTAGCAAACCGAGAATGAATGGATAGATCATCCACTGTAGCGGGAGGCCCATCAGCTCCACACCCAACAGGTAGACAACGATGGCGGCGAGCAGACCGTAGAAACCGTGCAACACGATGTAGGCCAGGCAGATACAGAAGCTTACAAGCAAACGAGTAAGTAGCGTGTGTGGCTGTGTCTGGTCCTGCTTCGACAACAGATCTATTAGCAGGCTAATCATATGTATCCAGTTGGTCCGCAACTGCTAATTTCACGAACTGCAAATAAACTGACTGATCTGCAGATGATTTCAGGTGGCCATCATTTACCCAGTACCAGCGCTCTTAGTTTCGCAAATGTTCCAGTATGCTCAACGCCCCGTTGAAGATACAGTCGATCGCTGATCTTTAGCTCGCTGATGCGCTCATCTGAACGGCCGCGACGGGGCATTACCAGACGCCCAGAGTACCACGCGTGAGCGGGCGTCTCTTCAGGAGAACAAGCTGTCCGACATTAGGGCGAGCGCTAAGCCAAGCACGAGGATGCCACCGAGCAAGGAAAAAACCAGAAGGATACCGTAGTACCAGCAAACAATCGCGCCTGAATGGTTCAGCAACCGTCTGTCAGAAGTTTATCACCTGGGAAGCTGGATTCGTCCAGAAGCAGTCAGTCGCTGCGATTCGATTTCTGATAATCGAATAGCTGAACGTCGTCGTTGCCGCCTTTCATTGAACGGGCGGTTTTGAGAATCGCAAGCGATTCTTGATCATTCTTCAAGTATGCAGAGAAGAACAACAATTCCCAATTGTCACGATCTTCCCAGGAACCCTGCTCAAAAATGTGCGGTTGATCGACCAACTCCACGACATAGGTTGGGCCTGATAACTGTTTGGTTGCAGGCAGAATAAACGATGCCAACGTGCTTTCATCCTTTGTGCCGAAAAAACAGATCATCGGTACGGTTACTCGATTCAGTTCACTGTTATTGGGGCCGAATGCGAAGAAATCGTTGCCGTCATAGTTGCCACCTACCCAGGGCGCAGCAATGACGCCAGCCTTGATTCGCTCGTCACTGACTGTCGCTATGTTCCCCTGAAACGGCGCTCCCGCGACCGCGAGTGCTGTGAAGCCGCCGAAACTGTGGCCGGTGATTCCGATATTGTCAGTATCGACATGAGCACCAAATGTCTCGCTCTCAAGGATCGAGTCCAGGACGGCTTTCGTAAGCAAGGGCCTGAGAAACGAAACGTGATGATTTGTCTCGGCCGGATCAGCCGTACGATCGTCCCCATACGTTATAACTGCGACGATATAGCCGTTGCTGGCAAGTGAATGTGCGTGTCTTACGTCGTATATGCCATGCGCCGAGGAACCGTGCGCAATAATGATCAGTGGATAGCGTTCGTCGGGATCGGCAAACCTGGGCGTCTCACCTGCACCAAGCATATTCTCGAAAATACCGTACCTGGCGTCGTGATAAGGAAACGCGTAGGCGCCTTGATGCTGTTGCGCACTTGACGGAAAGGTCAGGAACGTCGCTACCGGCAAAGTCTGACCGCTGGCCGGGCCATACAGCGTGCTCTCTTTCGGAACCGGCACATCAATAACCCACGCCGATTCCGGGTGCTTCAAAATGTCAGCTATGTATCGGGGCTGACCCGATTTTTCGGCACGACCCAACAGGTACTCGTGCATCGCCTCATCGCCGATGTCGACATACTGAGACGCAACTTCCATATTCGTCGATCCGACCGCATAAGGGCCTTTCCCAAACGGTTCTGCCTCTGTCGATAAATCCGTCACTGTAGTATTGTCACATGCGCTACAACAAAGCAGGAATAGCCATGCTGAAAAATTCCTACTCATCGTACGGCTGCTATCTCATGCGCTCAACAGGGCACTCTGTTGTATTCCGTCAAAGATAAACTGAACAGCCAATGCGCACAGTAATACGCCAAAAATTCGGGCGATAACGTGCATTCCAGTGACCCCAAGCACTCTTTGAAGCTGACCAGCCAAAAGCATCGAAATAAACGTAACAAGGAGTATTGCCAGAAGTGATCCAATCACAATAGCTTTCAAGACAAGATCGCCCTCAGTGCTTGCCATAAGCAATATCGTTGCGCTCATAGCACCGGGACCGGCTATCAAAGGCATGCCAATAGGAAATGCAGAAATATCCTCTTTAGTGGCCGCCTCCTGCTCCTCTTCATCTGTCGTTGAGGTGCCGCCGGACGAGCGTGCGAACACCATGTCAATACCAATAAGAAGCAGCAAGATCCCGCCCGCAGTTCGGAGCGCAGCCAACGAAATCCCAAATCCAGTCAATAGTGCTTCACCTATGACTGCGAACAACAGCAGAATTGCAGCACCAATCAGTGTCCCACGAATGGCCATTGAACGCCGGTGAGCCACATCCGAAGATGTTGTCAATGCAGCAAAGATAGCTGCAACATCAAGTGGGCCTATCGTTGCGAAAAAAGTCGCCAGTGCGATGCCAGCAGTTTCAATCAATTGCGTAACCTGCCAAGTATTTTAAGGAATCACTATGCTGTGAATCTGAGCATCGCATCCATGCCTCCGCCGAAGCGCCATCCGCTTTGGGTCATGACCAGACGGTCAGTGTATCACCCGGCCAGGGGCTGCTAACGGCCATTAGCGGCCGTTCGGCTACTCGCCTGCTCACCTCACATCGCGATCCAGAAATATGCTCTTTGGCATGTGCATGGTTACCAGCATGTGCGGCACGTCGACCGCTTCGGCGATATGCAGATTGCCTGCGATTGAACAAAGCATGTACGCGTCCTCACGGGATAGCCCACGGGTATCGACGAGGTATTCAACCATGAAGCGAGTTGCTTTTTGAGCCGCCTCGTCGATCGTCTTGGCAAATCCTGTGGTCGCGTAGTAGGTATCAGTTTCGTACTGAACCTCTTGGATCTGGCGCGCGTTCTTAAGCACGCTGATCTTATAGACAATGCGCATCGGCGCTTCGATCGCGGTGCCGGAAACTTCGCCCAATCCCTGCACAGCATGTGTGTCGCCAATGGAGAAAAGTGCCCCAGCCACGAATACGGGAAAGTACACCGTAGTACCGACCGTCAAATTGGGATCGTCAAGATTGCCGCCATTAGCTCTGGGCGGAATAGTGTTGAGCATTTCGTCCGTGTCAGGGGCTACGCCCATGACTCCGGCGAATGGCCGCAGCGGAATCCGTATGTTGTCGGAAAAGTCGACATAGCTCTGGTCGTTGTTCAATGAAAATGTTCTGAATTTCGTCGTGTCGCCGAAATCATGTGTAAGAAGGCCGACATGCGGAATAATCGCCATCCACCCCCAATCGGCCGGTTCAATCTCCAAGAGCTCCACGGCGAGTGTGTCGCCAGCTTCGGCACCTTCTACGAACACCGGTCCAGTTAGCGAATGCACCAAATCCATATCTACTGTCGCTAGATCGTCAACGGATGAATCAATGTCGAACTGGCCGCCGGTCGCCTCGTGAGTAAAGACCTCGACAACACTTCCGGATGGAACGGAAATAGCTGGTTCGATACTGCGACTAAATTTGCTGTGCGTCTGGCTCGCGCTTAGCCTGAACTCGGGATTGAGCGATGTCTCAATGCTCTCATCCTGGCCTCTTTGCTCACCGCAAGCTGTTGCGCCTAACAACGTCGCAATCAAAATTGGTGAAATCCATTTTTTCGGTGACTTCGATAAACTAATCGCCATCAATTTCCACCCCTAATTGTAAGCAATCAACTTGATTCGTTGTCATATGTCCGCTTTGAGTCATTACCGGCCTCTCAGGCTATCACTACATCGGCGGCTGCTTACGGCCAGAAGCTGACGCTCGCCGAATTTGCTGAAAAGGGCTCAGATCTGGTTCTAACGGCCTCGCTTGAGTAAACCTCGCACCCTGTTCCAGTGATAAGGTAGCCTCGCTAAAGAAAATTACTGAACAAATAAAAGGCGTCTCTTTTGGCCGGAACCAGTCTACTAGCCCTCATCGACGATATCGCCACACTTTTGGATGATGTGGCGGTGTTAACCAAGGTTGCCGCAAAGAAAACCGCCGGTGTCCTCGGCGATGATCTCGCGCTTAACGCAGAGCAGGTAACCGGCGTTCGGGCGGAACGAGAATTACCTGTCGTCTGGGCGGTGTTCAAGGGCTCCGCCCTCAACAAACTCATTATGGTGCCGATCGCACTGGCTTTGAGCGCCTTTTTGCCGTGGACCATTACTCCGCTTCTCATGCTGGGCGGCGCATTTCTTTGTTACGAGGGCTTCGAGAAAATAGCCCATCGATTTCTGCACCCTGCCGCGGAGGACGAGGAGGAACACAACGAACGACTGAAAGCAGTGGCCGACGAACAAGTCGACATGGTCGCTTTCGAGAAAAAACGCGTTCGCGGTGCGATTCGTACTGACGCTATTCTGTCGGCCGAGATCATTGTCATCGTGCTCGGCACGGTCCAGGACGCTGACCTAGTGACGCGCATTACTGTGCTATCCGTTGTCGCTGCTGTTATCACAGTTGGCGTGTACGGCCTTGTTGCCGGCATCGTTAAACTTGATGACCTTGGTATGCACCTTATCGACAAACAGGGCGAATCCAAATGGATTCGTTTTCAACACTGGTTTGGAGAATGGATACTGCGCTTCGCGCCGAAGTTCATGAGAACGCTGTCCGTGGTCGGGACTGCAGCCATGTTCCTGGTGGGCGGCGGCATTCTGGTGCACAGTATTCCGGCGGTGGCCGACTCCCTGCACCATGTTGAAGTGCTGGCCCGCGAACTCCCGGTGGGCGGCGGATTCGCCACCGTTCTCGCGGCAATGATATTCAACGGCCTGTTTGGTGTCCTCGTCGGCGGCTTGCTGGTAGGTGTGGAGAGCGGCATCAAACGGCTGCTCCCTGCTAAGTCGCCAGAGTCAGAGGCGTGAGTAGTTTGCTCTCGGGATAACCATGTCATCATTTGAATAAGTTTGGACCGATGTGGCCAGCGCTCGGTCTATCACCAGGTAAGTGGCGGCTTACGGCCAGGAGCGGACATTGAGGGCAGCCATTGCAGTGATCTGTTGGACGGCACTGCGCCTTTGTTTACGATTCGCGATCCAGTGACCTAAATCGCGCCGACAAGAGTCCAACCAAAAACCATGAGCAGAAAATTTTGATGAGCTGCCTGTAATGATTTCGAAGAAGATTTTTCGACTAATTGCGGAATCCCTTATATTCGAACACCCCGCTGATCAGCGCGGCTAGATCGCGAAACTGTATTGGTAAACCCACCAAAGCTGTGTGACGAGAATCGCTAACGCAAGCGCCCAATGGATGCCGCGATGGGTAGTAAATATCAATCCGACGCACATAGAAATAAGCACCAGCCTAAAAGCGTTAGTTACGCTAGCCAGGTCACCGTCTTCCAAGAACCTGTGACTGAGCCCGAATAAGACTACAGTAGCTATTGCGAGGAGGAAGAATGGCCGACGGCGTCGAAAGAAATGTGCGTCGAGATCGTCGCCTGCCGACGTTCTCGGAAACAATACTGCTGCCGACATGTACAGCAGTATTGGAGGAGCGATTAGCAACATGAACTCTGGAAACAGCCAACTGCCACGATCCCGAAAGTTCCAACTGAACCAAAGCCACTGTATCTGCATATTGAATATCAACAAAACCCATAGCCAATGCAAGTGGCCGGGCTTTAGTTCATGTCGGAGCACCCTTACAACACCGCCGAGAAGTTCGGCGATTCCCAAACTGACAATGACTGTCACAAGAACAAGGATGAACTCAAATACATCCAACGGTTGAAACTCCTAGTAATAGCAGCGCTATCGTACCGTAGGCTGCTGCATGCAACTAAAACCACGTCCGCTTTGGGTCACTACCAGCCACTGAGTCTATCACCAGCCCAGAGGCTGCTTACGGTCACAAGCGGACGTTAGAGTGAACCTCAGATTAGAGATTCGCGCTTCCAGGTTTCTACCAACTTGGCGGCATAGTCTTGAAACGGTGTTAACGATACGTTGAATTCCCGTTCGAGAATCGAGGCGTTACCAGTTCCGCTGCCGTCGCGTTCCCATACTCGGTACGCTTCCGCGATTGCCTGCGCTACTTTCGTCGATCCAATGGCGGCCCCGACGTGTTCAATGAAAACTTCGTCGCTGATCGCAGTGAATCGC